>Ga0307487_1002756_pt1 | contig 10963 bp, 8 predicted proteins | sample CBIW12metaG_FD_203665 | JGI IMG/M metagenome (GOLD analysis project Ga0307487, IMG submission 203665) | Sea-ice brine microbial communities from Beaufort Sea near Barrow, Alaska, United States - CBIW 1.2 | ecosystem: Environmental > Aquatic > Marine > Coastal | place: USA: Alaska | collected... | reverse complement strand
AAGTTGTAATCATTAGGCTCATAGGATTTCGCTTCCACGGTATACAAAGCCTGATCGGCTGCATAATCTCCTCTTAAAGGTTTGAAATTGGCCATAAAACAACCCCGGTCATTCTTGGCATAAGGCCCTCCCCAGGGATAGGTTGCAGATTGCAATCCTCCACGGGCGGCATATTCCCATTCCGCCTCGGTTGGCAATCTGTAAGCCGGAACATCATGGGTTCCTTTTGCTTTTCTATATGCATTGTGATAAAGCGTTCTCCACTGGGTAAATGCCTTGGCCTGCTTCCAGGAAACTCCTACAACCGGATAATCATCAAAAGCGGAATGCCAATAATAATCATTGTGCATAGGCTCATTATAGGAGTAATTAAAATCCTTGATCCAAACAGCGGTATCAGGATATACGGCAACTTCCTCAGTAATAATAAAATCGCTTCTCTTTTGGGTTTTGGCGCGAGCGGCTTTTTGAATATCCATCCACCGATACTTAAAAACCAGTTTATTTACATCAATAGTACGCTGCCCGTTATAAGATTCGTCTAAAGGAATATACATTGAATCCATCACCCTGGCATAAGCCTCATCGGGATATTCCCTAGTATCCCAGATAATATCGATGTCCTTATTTAATTTTCTTCCTTCATAATCCTCAGAAAAGGAAGTGTAATTATCATACATATATTTTTCATAAACCGTCATATTCTCAGGGTCGGAATCTAAAAAGGCATATTGCCCAATCCCTTCGCCACCGGCTTCTGTGCCTTCAAAATCGGCTTCAATAGCAAGCCTCATCCTAACGATCGAATCCCTTACCCAGTTTGTAAACTGGCGATATTCTGAATTTGTGATTTCAGTTTCGTCCATATAAAAGGTGCGGACTGTTACTGTTTTTGGAGGAGCATTTTTCATGTCGGCGATATCATCATCAGATTTCCCCATAATAAAAGCACCACCCGGAACCAATGTCATACCATAAGGTTTTTCCGGATTCCACTTTTTCCCTTTTGCCCCTACCAGTTGCCCGCGATCGCCGCGACTACAACCGGCAATAATTGCAAGAATAGCAATAAGGGAAATAAATTTCTTCATAATTTTTCTCAGGTTATGACATATATGATTGAATCAGTAAACGTATCTAATTATTTTTTAATAAACAAAAGTTTAATAAAAAATACTGATAATCTTGTATAGGCCGGTATATTTTTAAATTTCGTTCTTTCGCTTGGTTTTATACCACCGCTCGGGGATTACCTGGTTGCAAGCTTCCAGATAATCTTCATAGCTGCAAGGTAATAACGTATGCCTTTTTAATTTAGTATTGGAATTTGAAATAAATGGGATTTCAATCCACCATCTTCCGCTAATTGGGCTTTTAAAAAACACCAGCACATCATCGTCTATGGGGACCTGATATTTTATAAATTCTCTTTTAGCTGAACTCGTATTTTCATTTGTCCGGTAATTCACTCCCTCCATAAAATACCACAGCATTTGAGCTATCAGCATATTGCCGGCTTTGGGATAGTCTGAAGTATATTCATAGATCCCAAAAGAGGAAACCTTATCGCTTATCCCGGCATAACGGGCCAGGGCACAAATTTCCTTCCCGTCAAAACCATTGGGAGAGAAATGATTGGACCCGCCAATGGCAGCAGCACGTATGCTTCCCAAATCCAGCCCTACCAAATTGGCATTGCGCATTACTGGTTCTACCAAACTGATATTACTGTTGATCTCACCTAGCCTGTACGCATCAAAAAACAGGCGTTCCATCAATTTAATTTCCTCCTGTGAATTGAAATAGGTCTGGTACCCCACACTTGAATAATTAAATAAATTATAGGGTTTGTTCACAACTATTTTCCCCACGTAAGATCTATTGCTGATAGGTTCTTCCGCATCACCCAAATCAAAGCGGCTGTCTATATTAACCAGGTTTACCATTTGTTCCACCCGGTCGTAGGCACGATATTGGGCATAGATCAAATCCTGGCTTCCACCGAGGATCACAGGGATAATCCTTTTTTTTATCAAGGCAGAAACCAATTTTTGCAGGGCAAAATAGGTATCTTCTACAGTTTCCCCTTTTTGGATATCTCCCAAATCGGCTATTTTTAAATTCCAATTGCCGGGAAAAAGACCGTAAAAAGACCTCCTGACATTATTGAAATTTAAAAATTCGTCATTTTGATCATGGTTCAGGCGATTTTCGGTTACCCCAACAATCGCGATCTCAATATTTTCAAGATCGGGAATTCCGGAATTTTGTGAGTGAATTTTAACCTGACTTCCCAGAGTATGTTTGCCCTGAAACGAAATTTCCTCGATTAACACCTCATCTACGGGACTTAAAAATTCGAAATCCATCAATTACTTCTTTTTAGGAGTAGTTTTTTTTACTGAAGTTTTTTTTGCCGCCGGTTTTTTTGTAACGGTTGTTTTCTTGGCTGAGCTTTTCTTTGCCGCCGGCTTCTTTTTAGCCGGTTTCTTTGCTTCTATAATTGCTTTCACTTCTTCTAAAGTCAACTTCTCTGCCTCAACGGTTTTTGGCAGCTCGATTTTTGTTTTTCCCTTGAGAATATTAAAACGGCCCCAGCGCGCTTTTTCAACACGGATGCCTTCATCTTCCCAATTGTGAATTACTTTATCTATCTCCTTTTTTAGCTTATCATCAATTAATTCCTCAATGTCCCCATCGCTCAGATCGTCGAAATCGTATTTTTTGTTTACGTTGATAAACAAATTGTTCCACTTTAAAAAGGGACCAAATCTACCCACGCCTTTTTGAACCGGCATCCCTTTATATTCATAAATTGGCGCATCGGCTTTCTCCTTTGCTTCAATAAGCTTCAGGGCACGTTCAAAATCTACGCTAAGCGGATCTTCCCCTTTATCCAAAGAGACATATTTACCGCCATATCGAACATAGGGTCCAAAACGGCCGTTGTTGACCTCAACCTTTTCGCCTTCGTATTCTCCAATTTCCTTGGGAAGCTGAAATAAATTCATCGCCTCTTCATAAGTGATAGTTTCCAGGGAATGCTCAGGGCTTAAACCCGCAAAACGAGGCTTTTCATCATCTTCCACAGAACCTATCTGCACCATGGGCCCAAATTTTCCCAAACGCACGCTTACCGGTTTCCCGGTTTCCGGGTCTTTCCCCAAAATGCGTTCTCCCACTTCCCTTTCGGCATTTTCGGCAACATCCAAAACCTGGGGGTGAAATTCAGAATAAAAATCCCGCATCATTTTGGTCCATTCTTCATTTCCTTCAGCGATATCATCAAAACTTTGTTCAACTTTGGCCGTGAAATTATAATCGAGAATATTGGAGAAATGATTGACAAGAAAATCGTTTACCACGGTTCCTACCGCAGTGGGCACTAATTTTCCTTTATCACTTCCCACCGTTTCGGTGAGTTGTTTTTCAGTGAGTTTATCACTCTTTAAAACAAGTTGTGAATAATTGCGCTCCGTTCCCTCTACCGAACCTTTTTCGACATAATTCCTGTTTTGAATGGTGGAAATGGTAGGGGCATAAGTAGATGGACGGCCTATCCCGAGTTCTTCCAGTTTTTTCACCAAAGAAGCTTCGGTATATCTGTAAGGCGGTCTTGTAAATCTTTCGGTTGCGGTTATGTAATTGTTACTAAGAGGTTCATTCACTTTTAAGGCAGGTAACATTCCTTCCTGTTCTTCATCTTCCTCGTCACTTCCTTCCAAATAAACTTTTAAAAATCCATCAAAAATAAGCACTTCTCCGGATGCCGTAAAATTTTCCTTATGCTTATCGGCTGAAATCTTAACATTGGTGCGCTCCAGGTTAGCTTCACTCATTTGCGACGCGATGGAGCGCTTCCATATCAATTCATATAAACGCTGCTCATCGCGATCAGCCTTTACTGTGTGATTTTCAAAATGCGTTGGACGGATAGCTTCGTGAGCTTCCTGCGCCCCTTTTGACTTTCCGGTAAACTGTCTTGATTTTGAGTATTTATTGCCATAAGCTTTTAATATCTCTTCTTTGGCTCCTTTTCTTGCATCTTCCGAAAGGCTGACGCTATCGGTCCTCATGTAAGTAATATGCCCGGCCTCATAAAGACGTTGCGCCATGGTCATTGTCTTGCTCACCGAAAAATATAATTTCCTGGCGGCTTCCTGCTGTAAAGTAGAAGTTGTAAACGGTGGTGCAGGCGATTTTTTTGCAGGTTTGGTAGTCAGATCCGCAACTTTAAATTTTGCCTGGATATTTTTCTGAAGAAATTTTTCTGCCTCTTCCTTTGTGTCGAAATTCTTAGGCAACTTCGTTTTAAAAGACTTTCCGTCCTCATTGGTGAATTCAGCGTCTATTCTATAGGAAGCTTCCGATTTAAATTCATTTATTTCCCGCTCGCGCTCCACGATCAACCTCACCGAAACCGACTGTACCCTGCCGGCAGAGAGGCCTCCTTTTACTTTTCGCCATAAAATAGGCGACAGCTCATACCCCACCAGCCTGTCCAGAACCCTTCGGGCCTGCTGGGCGTTCACTAAATTATAATTTATATCCCGCGGATTTTCTATAGCCTTAAGGATGGCAGATTTTGTGATCTCGTGAAAAACGATGCGTTTGGTTTTGTCTTTGGTCAATTTAAGTTCTTCTGAAAGATGCCAGGCAATGGCCTCTCCCTCCCGGTCCTCATCACTTGCCAGCCATACCATTTCCGCATCCTTGGCCAGGCGTTTCAGCTTTTTCACCACGTCCTGTTTATCTTTCGAGACTATGTATTTAGGAGTAAAATCCCCCTCGGTATCAACTCCCAATTCCTTGGTGGGCAAGTCGGCAATATGTCCAAAACTGGAAGTTACCGTATAGTCTTTCCCTAAAAATTTCTCGATGGTTTTCGCCTTTGCCGGAGACTCCACGATCACTAAATTCTTTGCCATAAATCTTTTTTTTATTGCTGCAAAAGTAGAGCAATTTTTAAATATGCCGTGAAATAAAGTAAAATTCCACTTATCCCAACAAAAAAAGCTTGAATTTTTTATGCTGTCACTTTGTCATAATTTAACTTAAACCTATCTTTGCAAGCTAATTTAGCTAAAAGGCACGGAAGGAATTATGGAGAAGATCATAGACGAAAAATTACAGGGAAATACACTTATAAGGCAAGCTAAAGCTGAAAATAGCAGGAAACTGTTTATTGAAAGTTACGGCTGCGCGATGAACTTCAGCGACAGTGAAATCGTGGCTTCCATACTTCAAAAGGAAGGATATAACACCACTGAAAACCTGGAAGATGCCGACCTGGTTTTGGTAAATACCTGTTCCATTCGCGATAAGGCCGAACAAACCATCCGCAAGAGGTTGGAAAAATACAATGCGGTAAAAAGGATCAACCCAAAAATGAAGGTGGGGGTTTTAGGTTGTATGGCCGAACGCCTGAAGAGCAAATTCCTGGAGGAGGAAAAAATAGTGGACCTGGTGGTGGGCCCCGATGCCTATAAAGATTTGCCCAATTTAATAAAAGAAGTGGAAGAAGGAAGGAATGCGGTAAACGTGATCCTTTCCAAAGATGAAACTTATGGCGATATCTCTCCGGTGCGGTTACAAAGCAACGGGGTTTCCGCCTTTGTTTCCATTACCCGGGGCTGCGACAATATGTGCACCTTTTGCGTGGTGCCGTTTACCCGCGGCCGCGAACGCAGCCGGGATTTTCAAAGTATCCTGGAAGAAGTGAACGACCTGGAAGAAAAAGGATTTAAGGAAATCACCTTGCTGGGTCAAAACGTGGACAGTTATTTATGGTTTGGCGGCGGACTTAAAAAAGATTTCAAAAATGCTTCAGAAATAGAAAAGGCAACTGCCATTAATTTTGCAGGTTTATTGAAATTGGTCTCGGAAGCCCATCCTAAAATGCGGATCCGGTTTTCTACCTCCAATCCGCAGGATATGACTTTGGATGTAATTGAAATGATGGCTGCCTATCCAAATATCTGTAAACACATCCACTTGCCGGTGCAAAGCGGAAGCAATTCGGTATTAAAGAGAATGAACCGCCTGCATACACGTGAAGAATATTTTGAATTGATAGACAATATCAAAAAAATCATCCCTGATTGTGCGATTTCCCAGGATATGATCACCGGATTTTGCGGGGAGACCGAAGAAGATCATCAGGATACCTTATCCCTTATGGAGTATGTAAAATATGATTTTGGATATATGTTCTCTTATTCGGAAAGGCCGGGAACCCTGGGTGCCAAGAAATATGAAGATGATGTGCCTGAAGAAGTTAAACAACGAAGACTGACCGAAATTGTCAAATTGCAAAGGGAACATGCCCTGTACAAAACCCTACAATACATTGGGAAAACAGTTGAGGTATTAATAGAAAGAGAATCAAAAAAATCTGATCAGCAATGGAGTGGCAGAACCACCTATAATTCTGTCGCTGTTTTTCCAAAGGAAAATTACCAGGTCGGGGATTTTGTGAATGTAAAAATTACCGATTGTACCAGCGGAACCCTTATTGGAAAAGCGGTAGGACGAAGTTAGAAGTACGAAGTAAAAAAAGACGGAAGACAGAAGACCGAAGTGAAAAAAGTTAGAAGTTAGAAGTACGAGGTTAAAGTTGGAAAATAGACGGGAGACCGGAGTAAAAACAAGAGTCAGGATTTATTATTCATTATCAAATAATAAATATAAAATATTCACTTATGGAATCAGTTCAGGCTATAAAACAACGATTTGAGATTATTGGGAATGACCCAAAACTAAATCGTGCCGTAGAAAAAGCCATTCAGGTGGCTCCCACAGATATTTCTGTTTTGGTTACCGGGGAAAGCGGGGTAGGAAAAGAAAGCATCCCAAAAATTATCCATGCGCTTTCACACCGAAAACACGGGAAATATATTGCGGTAAACTGTGGCGCTATTCCTGAAGGAACCATAGACAGTGAATTGTTTGGACATGAAAAAGGTGCATTTACGGGCGCATCACAATCGAGAAACGGTTATTTTGAAGTGGCCGATGGCGGGACCATTTTCCTGGATGAAGTGGGGGAATTGCCGCTTACCACCCAGGTTAGATTGTTAAGGGTTTTGGAAAACGGCGAATTTATCAAGGTCGGGTCCTCAAAGGTTCAAAATACCAATGTGCGTATTGTAGCCGCCACCAATTTAAATATGTTCGATGCGATTAAAAAGGAAAAATTCCGGGAAGACCTGTACTATCGTTTAAGCACCATTGAGATCAATTTACCGCCGCTAAGGGAACGCAAAGACGATATGCATTTATTGTTCAGGAAATTTGCGGCAGATTTTGCCCTCAAATATAAAATGCCCACCATCCGGCTGGAGGAAGATGCCGTGGAATTGCTTCAGAAATATAAATGGGGCGGAAATATCAGGCAGTTGCGAAATATAGCCGAGCAAATTTCAGTGTTGGAACAGGAACGAACCATAAACGGCAGGATCCTAAAAACATATCTTCCCGATATAGGAAGCAATCTCCCCGCAGTAATTTCAGAAAAGAAAAAGCAAGGAGATTTTAGCGATGAACGGGAAATTCTTTACAAGGTGCTTTTCGATATGAAAAGAGACCTGAACGATTTAAAAAAGTTGACCCTGGAACTGATGGAGAGCGGGAACCATCAAAAAGTGCAGGAAGAACACGAAGATTTGATAGACAAAATATACGGGGACGAGGAAAAGGAGCTGGATGATATTGACGAGGAAAACAGGGAAGTACTTCAAATTTCACAAAACAAATCCAAGGATATTGAAGATAAATATTATTTTGCCGAAGAAATTGAAGAGGAAGAAACACTTTCACTTCAAAGCAAAGAACTGGAACTCATTAAAAAATCCCTGGAACGTCATAGCGGAAAACGCAAATCGGCAGCTGATGAACTGGGAATAAGTGAACGCACCCTGTACCGAAAAATTAAACAATACGATCTATAGACCAATATCTCCATAAACCCCAAGGCATACTTTATGAAAAAAACCAGTCTTTTAATCCTTTCTTTGTTCCTGCTCACACTTCAGGGCTGTGGCATATATTCCTTCACGGGAGCCGATACCGGTGCCGCCAAAACATTCCAGGTAAACTTCTTTCAAAATACTGCCGACATTGTCGAGCCCGGGATTGACCGTACTTTTACCCTGGAACTACAGGACCTGATCCAGAACCAAACAAATTTAAGCCTTGCAAATTCCGGTGGAGATTTGATCTACGAAGGGGAAATTATAGATTATTACGTGGCTCCTATGTCGGCAACCGCTCAAAACACGGCGGCGCAAAACCGGCTTACCATAGCGGTAAACGTGCGATATTACAATACCCTGGAGCCGGAAAAAGATTTTGAAAAGCGGTTTTCTTTTTATTATGATTATCCGGCCAACTCTCAACTAGTGGGAGCAACTTTGGAAACCGCGCTGGATGAAATTTTTTCCAGGATCACTCAGGATATATTTAATGCTTCTCTTACAAATTGGTAATGAACCCGACAGAATTAACCTACTTATTTGAAAATTCGGCTTCTGTAGGAACTCAGGAAACCGGGGAATTGGAGAACCTTTTGAAAGAATACCCATATTTTCAGGCTGCTCGGGCCATTTATTTAAAAGGGCTTTACAATCAGGATAGCTTTAAATACAACCTGGCTTTAAAGAAAACCGCCGCCTTTACATTGGACAGAAGCGTGCTTTTCGATTTTATCTCCTCAACAGATTTTAGTCAGGACAAGGTTGCCCTTCAAATTAAAAAACAGGAAGACAATCTAAGGAATATCATTGTTTTTGAACCCCAGGAAGTATTTGGAAAAAAAATTATTTCCATAAACGATGCCATTAAGATGAAGATAACCGAATCGGCCCAGGTTATGGATCCCGACCTGTTTGAACGTCCTTTCCTAAAACCTTCAGAAGAAATAAAAGTTTCAGAAAAAACCCCTTCAGAAGAAACCCCGGATATGGGAAGTCCTTTAAATTTTAACGCTTCCGAAGCACATTCCTTTTCTGAATGGTTAAGCCTTACAAAAACCAAACCCATAGACCGCACTCCGGAAGATTCAAAAAAAATAACGGATTCTAAATTGCGGAAATCTGAGCTAATAGACGACTTTATCTCAAAAAGTCCCAAATTAAAACCCAACAAATCAACCCCCACAACCAATCTTGCCCCGGAGCGAAGCCTCCCCCCGGAAGGCTTGATGACAGAGACATTGGCCCGGGTTTACCTGGAACAAAAAAACTATAAGAAGGCACTTCAGGCCTACAAAATATTAATTTTGAAAAGTCCCGAAAAAAGTGGTTTCTTTGCAGACCAAATTAGGGCAATAAAGAAATTACAAGAAAATAACACAGGAAAAGAATGAGCACTTTCACTATTTTTTTAGCATTGATCATCATTGTAGCATTTTTACTGGTAGTAGTAATTATGGTTCAGAATCCTAAAGGCGGCGGACTTTCTTCCTCATTTGGAGGGGGTGGCGGCCAACAACTTGGTGGGGTTCAAAAAACTACCGATTTCCTTGACAAAAGCACCTGGACACTTGCAACTATAATGTTGGTATTGATCTTATTGTCAAACGTAACCATTATGGGTGGCGGCGCCACTGCAGAATCCAGGGTAATAAACAGCGATTCGTCAATTGAAACCACGGTTCCGGAAGCTACACAAACTCCGTTGCAAACACAACCTGAAACTCAGGACCAGCAATAAAATTACTTTTTAGCTATATATAAATGCCGGCTTATGACAAGCTGGCATTTTTTGTTTATCATTGTCAGTATTCTGCTACTGGCATAATTTTAGTCAATAATTGCTTCGTACATATTAAATTCATTAACTAAAACACACTATACAAATGGCTTTAAACATTAAACCTCTTTCAGACAGAGTTCTCATCGAACCTGCTGCCGCCGAAACAAAAACTGCTTCCGGAATTTACATTCCCGAAACGGCTAAAGAAAAACCACAAAAAGGAAAAGTTGTTGCGGTTGGCAAAGGAACCAAAAAACACGAAATGACCGTGAAAATTGGAGATGAAGTGCTTTATGGTAAATATTCCGGTACCGAACTAAAATTGGAAGGCAAGGATTATTTGATCATGCGGGAAGATGATATTCTTGCAATTGTATAAAATATACATTTCAAAAAGCTAAGTCGAAATTTTTACTTTCGGGTTGGGGATTTCACCTAATATAATTTTAAACAAACAAAGTCCTGTATTATCCCAAAACATTGGGGCGGGACGACAAAAAAATCAACAAAATGGCAAAAGATATTAAATATAATATTGAAGCCCGTGATGGGATCAAACGCGGGGTAGATGCATTGGCAAACGCCGTAAAAGTAACTTTAGGTCCAAAAGGGCGTAATGTAATTATCAGCAAATCATTTGGCGCGCCTATCGTGACCAAAGATGGGGTAACCGTTGCCAAGGAAATTGAACTGGAAGACCCATTGGAAAATATGGGCGCCCAAATGGTAAAGGAAGTTGCTTCTAAAACCAATGACCTTGCCGGAGACGGAACAACTACCGCAACAGTACTTGCACAGGCTATCGTAAAAGAAGGCCTGAAAAACGTAGCCGCTGGGGCAAATCCAATGGATTTGAAACGCGGAATAGACAAAGCCGTTTTAGCTATCACCGAAAGTTTGGCCAAACAAACCAAGGAAATTGGGAATTCTTCAGAAAAAATAAAACAAGTCGCTTCAATTTCTGCCAATAACGACGATCATATTGGCGAATTAATTGCCCAGGCTTTTCAAAAGGTTGGAAAAGACGGTGTGATCACTGTTGAAGAAGCTAAAGGAACCGATACTCACGTAGATGTAGTTGAGGGAATGCAATTTGACCGCGGATATTTATCCCCGTATTTTGTGACCAACAGCGAAAAAATGACTACTACCCTGGAAGATCCATACATTTTGTTATATGACAAGAAGATCTCTTCCATGAAAGACCTGC
>Ga0307487_1002755_pt1 | contig 10964 bp, 5 predicted proteins | sample CBIW12metaG_FD_203665 | JGI IMG/M metagenome (GOLD analysis project Ga0307487, IMG submission 203665) | Sea-ice brine microbial communities from Beaufort Sea near Barrow, Alaska, United States - CBIW 1.2 | ecosystem: Environmental > Aquatic > Marine > Coastal | place: USA: Alaska | collected... | reverse complement strand
CCAATTGTAACCATCCTTACTTGAGGCATACCAAACAGTACCTAGCCAACCTTGATGATACCCTGGTGTTCCACGGGAAATCTTTGTATACCAAACATAATAGGTGTCGTCCACGCGAATTATATCACTTGGGTCCCTTCGTGTTATGTTAGGCGTACTAAGGAACGTTGACGTAATTTTCATATCAACAACCTTCTTGCTCATAGGAACCGTATCCGCCGGCATGTAGTTTTTCCAATTAATTTCTGAAGCCTGCTTTTGTGCTTGCAAACATGATGCGATGCATATTGTAAGCACTCCAATAACCATTAGTTTTATTCTGTTTTGCATTTTATTATTATTGTTAATCTGTTTTATTTTTACCTTAAATAATAGAATTTTACACCCCATCTATTGTTATTTAATCCTATTTAACTGGTACCAAGGTCACATCTCTTAACGTCATTAATCCCTGACAAAGCCTTTTAGCTTCTTCGTTTATTTCAACTGGCTTGATGGCTAACTGGTAACGTCCTTGTTTTAATTCAACTTTCCCGAGTGTAAATGTTTTATAATCCACTCTTAATGGTGATTTTTTAGCCCTTGAATTGTACTCAATTGCTTTTACGGAATGCTTAAAATGCTGTCCTGCAACGACTAATTCAAAAGCACCACCATCCACTAAATTGGCATAAGTAATCTCAACATTATACGACCCATCTTGCTCTACCAAAACATCCCACTCAGCCCAATTTGATTCTTCCGTCCAACCTTTTAGGTTTTCACGCTGGGCACCCGCTCCCGTTCCAAAATAAAAATGAAGTTTTTCGCCATGAATTTTGGCAAAACCCGCAGGTAAGAAGTAGCTTCCTTTTGGAACTTCTCTCATGGCTTCTTTTTCCGGGATTTTCTTTTTTAAAGCCCTGGCAGCATTGTCAACCACAGGAATATCCATCAATTCCACTTTAATAACATTCGCCATTTTATAAGGTGGAACTGAAGGTAAATTCACAACTAAATCATCTCCTGTCCTGCTCACCCTTAATGGTTTGTTGTTTGTATCTGCCAGAAAAGTTGCAGATTTCACTTTTGTTTTAAGTCCTGGAATACGTAATTCTCCATGCTTTGGCCAGTCAAAAACCTGATAGTATAAAGTAGTCCCTTTTTGGGTACAAGTTCCCCACTCCAATAAATAATGAGGGCCTTTCTTTGCTCCATAAATTGACTCTCCGTTTGTTTTAAGCCACGCTCCTACATGTTCCAATTTCTCAACACTTGTTTCAAGAAATTTTCCTTTAGGAGTTGGGCCGAGATTCATTAAAAAATTCCCTCCCCTAGAGGTAGCATAGCATAAATTATATAGAGCCCACTCTGTAGACTGCGATTTATTGGTCCCGTTATAAAACCAACTACCATCAAATTTTGCACAACTTTCCCATGGTTCCTTTTGATTTCCAATGTAAGGCGAAAAATTTTCAGGAGACTGATGGTCCCCATCACCTCTTCTTCGTTGTCCGATACGATTAGCCAAAATTGTATTGGGCTGTAATTCTCTAATTTTATTTCTAAAATCTGTAGCACGTTCAACGGTCCAGCTTTCAACCCATTCACCATCAAACCAGACACAAACCAAAGGACCATAATTTGTCAATAATTCTTCTATTTGGTTAAGCATATATTTGTGATAATTAGCATAATTATCCGACCCCAATTCAGTGCTATAATCAGGGTGATGCAAATCCCAAACGGAATAATAAATACCGAATAACATATTATGCTTAGAACAAGCTTCTGCCAACTCTTTTATTGGGTCGCGCCCAAAAGGGCTAGCATCTATAATATCATAATTGGTATATTTAGAATCGTACATACTAAAACCAGCATGATGCTTTGTTGTGACAACAATATACTTAAAACCTAATTTTTGGGCTGTTAATACCCAATCTTCAGCGTTAAAATCTACAGGATTAAATTCCCCAAGTGTTTCGTTGGAAATAACATGTTCACCTCCTTCTTGTTGAGGACCCCAATGAATGAAAAGTCCATATTTTGCATCCATCCAAGGCTGCATTCTTTTTTGTTTTTCTTTTAAGGATTCTCCTGGAAAACCAACAACAGGGGGTTCTCCTACCTGGTATTGAGCAAACCATGGAAGGTCTTTTTTTAAGTAGGCCGACTTTTCCATTGGATCGCCTGAAAATGTTTTTATTTCGCTTGAGACTTCCTTTTTTTTCTGTGCAGTCACACTTAATCCAATGAATAATAGGACAAATAATTTGAGTAAATAGTGTTTTTTCATATTAATAGTTTTATTCTTGAATTAATGTAATACCTCTTAACTTCATCAAGCCTTGATTATATTCTTTTGCCTTATCACTAATTGTTAAAGCTTTTACTTTATATCGTCCTGGTTTTAAATTAACGTCTCCAAGCGAAAAAGTTGTGAAATTAGACTGTAAAGGACTCTCCCTACCTTTTAGCTTTATCTTTCGTACATGATGTTTGAATTTCTGATCTGCAATTTCCACTTCAAATGAACCCGATTCTAACCAACTACTATAAGTTACTTCAACAGCAAATTTCCCATCCTTTAAAACGTTGATATCCCACTCTGCCAAATCGTTCTTATCATACCACCCTTGAAGATTCTCACGTTGAGCACCAGCACCTGTTCCATAATAAAAATGCAAGTTCTTTCCATATGTTTTGGCAAAACCAGCTGGTAAGAAATAGGCGCCTTCAGGAACTTCCCGCATAGAATCCTTTTTGTCTATTCCCTTTTTTAATGCTCTACTGGCATTATCAACATTGGGCAAATCCATTAATTCGACTTTAAGAACATTTGCCATTGGGTAAGGGGCAGAATTTGGCACCTTAATAAGTACATCGTCACCATATCTTTTAACTTCTAATGGTTTTTCCGATTTGTCAGCTAAAAAAGAGGCCGATTTAACTTCAGTTTTAAGTCCAGGAATTATTAATTCTCCATTTTCAGGCCAATCAAAAACCTGATAATACAATGTATTTCCTTTTCTCGTTGAAGTCCCCCACTCCAAAAAATAGTGTGGTCCTTTTTGGGCTTCATAAATGGATTCTCCATTTGTCTGAAGCCACTCTCCAACCTTTTCTAATTTTTCCACACTAGTATCCAAAAAATTTCCTTTTGGTGTGGGCCCTAGATTCATCAAAAAATTACCGCCGCGAGATGTTGCATAACACAGATTATAAAGTGCCCAGTCGGCCGTTTTGGAATTATTGGTGCCATTGTAAAACCACCCTCCATCAAATTTCGCACAACCTTCCCATGGATAATCTTGACTACCTATATAGGGCATAAAACTTTCTGTTGATGCATAATCACCAGCTCCTTGTTTTCGTTGACCTATACGGTTATTCATAACTATATCTGGTTGTGTTTTTCGCACAAGATCTCTCATTTCTGTAGCACGCTCTACTGTCCAACTATTTGAAAAATCAGCATCAAACCATAGACTTACAAGTGGACCATAGTTTGTTGTAATTTCCTGTACTTGATTCAACATATATTGCTGATACTTATTGGATTTTGCGCTACCAATATCTTCTGTAAAGTCCGGATGATGTGCATTACGTAAATTATAGTATAAGCCTAATTGGAAATTATACTTAACACAAGCTTCTGCCAATTCTTTAATTGGGTCACGTTTAAAAGGTGTTGCATCTACAATATCATAGTCGGTGTACTTTGAATCAAACATACAAAAACCAGAACGGTGTTTTAAAATAACAACCATGTACTTAAACCCTAATCTTTGCGCAGTTTGCACCCATCTCTCTGCATTAAAATCAGTTGGATTAAACGCATTAATTGAATCATTTGAAATAACTTCCTGACCACCTGCTATTCTTGGCTGCCAATGAATGAATAAACCGTATTTGGAATCTCGCCATTTTTGTAATCGCTGTTTTTTCTCCTTAGAGGACTCCCCAGGAAATCCTTCAACTACAGGTTCACCCACTTGGTATTGTGCAAACCATGGCAACTTAGATTTCAATCTAACCGACGCTTCCATAGAATCGACTTTATATAATTGATCATTATTCTTATCCTGTGCAGTGCAAGAAATTGTAAACAATAAAATAATTATAATTTTTTTTAATATCACTTTGTTATTTTTGTTATTATAATATTTAAATCTTCCTTTCCAATATAGAAATCACATACTCTTGTTTGTTATCTGGTAAAGTCAATTCTCCTCTCCATAACCCATCTTCTAATTTTGTGAATTCAAAATTTTCTGATGTTGGAATTTTACCATCAGACCACAATAATATTGGACCATCTTCTACCATTTTAACTTTCACCATCTTATGATTTACCTTTAGCAATTCAAATGCTGAAGCTGACATGTATTTATCTGGTCTTCCTATGACTGACCACCCATTCTTAATTGGACTTAACAGAAAAAGACGTTCTTTTCTTGATGCAAGTGTAAATTGGTAATCATCTTTTAGAACTCTTGCCGAACCTGAATAATGGTCGTATAATAAAACGCCTTCTTTAGGAAGATCCCAAAGCCCCTTATAAGGTTGAATCATTCCTCCTGCAAAAGGATAATCTTTTAAAGAAATATGAGTATTTACATCCTCGTCATTCTGATTTAAATTTACAGCCATAATGGCTGCTGTATTATTTTTTAAAGGAGCTATGACTCTAAATGCTTTTCCTTCGCGGTAAGGGTCTTGCATCAAACTTTCAGGTAACGGAACAGCTGGTGCTAATGTTCCTAAAATACGTCCATCGGCATAAGTCAATGGTTTTAGAACGGTGTCATCTATATTTTGGGGTTCATCAGATAAATAAATGGGGCCACCAGACATGGCTCTAGCTACCGCCATTAATTGTGCTGTTTCTTCAAAATTTGCATAAAACATATCTTGGTCCAACCAATGTGTATGCCCCAACCAAAAGGCATTGGCAAAATTTTGTACCAAAGTAACATCCAAACGGTCTTTTGTGGTTTTATAATCTACACTTCCGCGAATAATAGCACTATGTCTATGATTGAATACATTAAAATTCTGTTGGGCAATACAGTTTAGCAATTGAAGACCTTTAGTCTTACAATTTTCCTCTAAGCCACTATTGTTATAATGCACACCAAGAATGGCATTACTAGCCCCTGTATTATAACGAAAATTATCTGACTGAAAATCAACCTTAATCATATCAAAACCACTCTTCTTGGTATTTGTTGTCATTTCATTGTAAAACGCATTGGCTGCTTCTGATGAAATTTTTGGCATAAAACGTGGCTTATTACTGGTTGAATCTCGCAAAGCTAAATGTTCTTGTAAATCAGACATAGTATGTTCTGGAGATATACCTTGCATATAGCCATTAAAGTTCCTCCATATTCCCATCCATTTAATTTTATCATCTTTTTGACTAGTTATAGGATCCCAACCGTTTGGAAATTTCTTTTTATCAACACCAAAAGATAATAACTGTCCATTCTTATGATCTAAATAGCCATCATCAACCAAAACCCATCTAAAAGGAATAGGGCTTTTCTTAATTTCTTGTATGGCATCAAGAATAATTTCCTCATTAATATCTTTCTTGTAATGTTCCCAAGAACACCAACCCAAATACCTGTAAGCTTCGGGGTATTCTTTATCGGACCTCCAATTGATATTTTCTTTTATATTATCGGTTTTCATGGCAAGTTCCCAAGCCATTCTAACAGCTTCATAAGGGTTAGCGGATTGAGCATAACTCATTAACGGAGCATCTACATTTTCAGTGTCTGTTCCATAAGTGGCTACCGTTAAATACACATTTTGATTTTGAATGGAAAACGTATTCCCAATGCGATTAGAAACTAATGGTAATAGTGCCAAATATTGTCCGTTTGCTTTCTGAAGCATCATAAAAGTCCCTAGATTCATAAAATCATCCATTCTTGGTGGTTGTTTTATATATGAATCTAACTCTGAAATAGCATCAAACCAAAGCGGCTCGACCCTGTTACCTGCTGCCAGTTTTTTTGAAAATGGACGATAATAGATCCCTTTTTTATATTTAGGTAACTCTAGCTTTATTTCGGCTATAATCCCTTCTTTGTTAGGAACTAGTTGTTGTTTGTTTAAGGTTAAAACTCCTTTTGAAGCTAAACCATCAAAAACTATAGATTTAGGAATGTTTTCAAATTCTTGAACTTGCTTTTTTGATTCGTTTTTATGACAAGATAAAAGGACTAAAAATAGTAGTAAATAAGAAGTTACCTTATACGTTTTATTTAGAAATAGTTGTTTCATTAAATATTATGTTAATTATATATTGAATTCTAGCACTTAATAAATTAATTTACAATTGACTCGATTTGTTTCCAACCTTCCATACCTTCATTTTCCTGAATCGCTCCTGGTGTACTCCTTCCGTCAAGAATGATTTTTTTGAGAGCTTCTTTTAACTCTGCTGCTTTTTCTGGATGTTCAGCTATCAAATTTTTGGTTTCCCCAATATCGTCTTTCAGATTGTATAATTGCATGGCTGGTAAATCCAGATTCTCCCTTTTAATATCCTGTGGCTTAGGGTAGCTCCACCCTCCAGAACCAGCACAAACAATCAATTTCCAATCGCCTTTTCTGATGGCAAAAGACCCATTGATAGAGTGATGAATAGTGTATTCACGAATTTCGGCATCGTGACCTCCTTCTATCAACGGTAACATGCTGTAGCTGTCTTCTGCTTCGTTATCCTTAATTTGGTATCCTGATATTTCTGCGCAAGTAGCGAAAAAGTCTGTAGTACAAATCGTTTTGTCAGAACTTGCATTTTTTAGTGCTTTTGCAGGCCATTCCGCTATAAATGGTACGCGATGACCTCCTTCAAAAATGTCAGCTTTTGTGCCTCGGAACCTATAACTAGGATCATGGTCCACTTTGGCAAGCTCTTCAAAATCTGCTTTTGGTGAGCAACCGTTATCACTCACAAAAACCAACAACGTATTTTCTGAAATGCCTTGTTTTTTTAATGCTTCCCTGATTTGACGAACCACGTCATCCACCTCCATCACAAAGTCGCCGTACATATTAGTATTACTCTTCCCTAAAAACTCTGTTGTAGGTAAAATTGGTGTGTGTGGAGCCGGTAGCGGAAAATATAAAAAGAAAGGGGATTCTCCATTTGCTTCTTTGCTGATATAATCAATAGCTTTATCCGTTAAATCCTGTAATACACTGGCATGATCAAAATCATCAGAAGTAAGGCCTTTTCGCCAAACTCCTTTTTCCGTAGTTTTGGTTGGTACCATAGTTGAGCTATCATTTTCAACATATACGTACGGAGCCATATCAAGCGAACCACAAAAACCAAAAGAATAGTCGAAACCATGTGATGAAGGTCCATTTTTTATAGGTACACTAAAATCCACGTCTGGTTTGGCATTCAGACTATTTATATTTAATTTTTTATCCTCGTTTTGAATTGCCCAGTCCCAACCCAAATGCCATTTGCCTATATAAGCCGTAGTATAGCCTTGTTTCTTTAACATTTCGGCAATAGTAATACGTTCTTGTTTTATTAGTGACTTTGAATAACCACTTAATACGCTACTCTTTAACGAACTTCTCCAATTATATCTCCCTGTTAATATACCGTAGCGTGTTGGGGTACATACGGCGGAGGATGTATGTGCATCGGTAAACATGATGCCGTTTTTGGCCATACTATCCAAGTTTGGAGTTGGTATTTTCCCTTCTTGGTTAAAACATTTTACATCGCCATACCCAAGATCATCAGCCAAAATATAGATGATGTTAGGTGGATCTGTTTTTGGGATTGTATTGACTATTTCATTTTTAGGTGGGAATGCCATTGCCAATAAAGGCATCAGTAAAATTATTAGTTGTTTCATTCTATTTGATTTTTAATTATTTAATTAGTTATATTTTCTAGTTTCATTTTATCTGCTATTTCTGTTTAACGTTTTTTTCTGTTACTTTTTCAGCGTCTATCAAATTTTTAGCATTTGTAAACAACCCATTTTTTAAATCTCCGTTGCAAGCTTTCAACATTTCTTTTTTAAGCGCTATTACCTTTTCTGGATATTTTTTAGACAGGTCATTTTCTTCACGATAATCGTCTGGGAGGTAGAAAAGCTCAAAGGCATTTTTAGGCAAATGAGTTCTTAACTTCCAACCTTCTTTAGTAATAATTACAGGTCCAGTAAATGACGCATACGCCACATAATCATGTTCCTGCTTATTTCCTTTTCCTATCAATTCGTCATAAAAAGACAATCCATCCGTTTTTACTTTTCCTTTATATCCTGTAACATCGGCTATCGTAGCTACAAAATCGTAATTAGCTACTAATAAATTGCTTTTTTGCCCTTTGGCTATTTTTTTAGGCCATCTGGCAATTAATGGGGCTTGAATTCCGCCTTGTAAGTTGCTTCGCTTCAGCCCTGCTCTTCCTCCATTTCCGTTAAATACATCTCCTCCTATATCACTGTAAAATTTAGATTTCAAATCATCAAAGCGCTCTCCGGTTTTTACATTTTTATAGGGTTTGGACACACGACCTTCTTGGGTGTAATAAATTTCATGTCCGTTATCTGAGGCAAAAATGACCAACGTATTTTCATCAATTCCTAAGTTTTTTAGATGTGCCATGATTTGCCCTACATTATCGTCCAACATTTTTACCATTGAAGCGTATTCCTTTTCAATCTGAGTGAGTTGCTTATTATTAGCAAATTCAGGATGCACAGCTGGAACCGAAACAGGTCCATGAGGCAGCTGAGTAGGGAAATAAAGAAAGAAAGGTTTGTCCTTATTTTTACTGATAAACTGTAGTACATTATTCATAAACAAATGCTGAGAGTAAACAGTTTTACCTTCCATGTCCCAACGCTCTTTATATTTTTCAGGCGTTTCATTTTCTTTGGTTTTACCACAATCTGCCTGCGTATTTCCTTCAATATATTCAACCTCTCCATTTCTAAACAAAAAAGGAGGATAAAAACCATGTGCTCTTACGTGGTCTAAATATCCGTAATATTCATCCCAACCATGTCTTAGCATTTGTTGATGAGTGGCTGCAAATCCCCATTCTAATTTTCCAAACTGCCCTGTTACATAACCTGCTTTTTGAGCAACTTCTCCTAAAAAAACATCATCTTTATTAGGAGGTGTTAAGGCGGAATTGATCTTGTCTTGAATCTGTTGATTGGTATAAGTGCCGTCACTTATTTTCTTATAAATTCCCCCTTTTGTGATTTGAAAATTATAGGGACTACAATCTCTGAAGCCAGATATTAAAGAAGCTCTTGAAGGGGAACATACCATACCTGAATAAGCATTTTCAAAGGTAATTCCATCTTGTGCCAGTTGGTCTATATGCGGGGTGTTGATAATTTTTTGACCATAATGACTCAATAATCCTTTTCCTAAATCATCAGCCAGAATAAAAATAATATTTGGCGGGTCTGTTTTTGGACTTGTATTTACTATTTCTTTTTGAGAAGGGAATGCCATTGTCAATAAAGGCATCAGTAAAACTATTAGTTTTTTCATCTTCTTTAATTTAATATTCTATTCTATTGTAATTGCCTTAGGATTTTCAACGTGGCCAACAGGTCGTGCATTTTTTGTTATTTCAACATCAAATTTATGCATCGTATTTTTTAAGTATTGGCCATGTATCGCTAGTGGTTTGAGCGATTGAAATGCCAACCATCAATAAAAACACTGTAAATGAATATATCAATCTTAATTCTTTCATTTTTGTATATTATAAGTTTTCATTAAATATTCCGTTACCGAATTAAATTCATTATCAGGCAATGGCCTTTCGTAAATTAAAAATCGGGTAATTTCCCCGTCAAAGGATTCATGTCCTGGATGGTTAGTAGCATCCCTTTCCTGACCTATTGCCATTTTAGAAGGATTCGCATTTGGATTTACAGGAAATGTTCTCCTGGCCAACGGTGAAGTTGAATTAATAAATAGTTCAATTTCTGCCATATCGGTACCGGCACTCATCTTACCCATTACCAAATAGTATTTTGATGTATCCAATGATTGTGGATAAAGTACATGAGGATTGTTATCATTCCAGAGTCCTTTTTCAAGTCCATTTCTAGCTCCAATCCAAAGCTGATTTTCTTCATTTAACCCAGCCCAAAAACCTTCATATTGTCCCTTTTTATCAATATTAGTATTACGCAAGTTTCCAAAAAAGGAATTCACACCAGGTTTACCAGGAACTTGCTCGTAAACCGATATTACGGCAAACCACGTATAACCACTTCCTGTAGTTAAATGATCAAAAGCATCTTCATTTTCATTCATCAATTCCTGACGATGAAATACAACACTGTTGTGCCCATTCAATTCAGGAACATTCAACACCAATCGTGGCATACCAGATCCTGATTTCTTTCTGCCTATATCCTGTTTGGCGAATGATTTAACCGTGTTATTCTCAACATTATTTTTCCATGAACTAATTCTATCAGCATTTTCAAGGGTAATACCGTAATCAGCATTCAAATCAACCATTAAACCTTCTGAAACCGATATTTTTATATGTTCATCTGTTGCACCCGAAGCCCAAACAATGCCGCCTTGAACTAACTTTTGATAATTGTCATCGTCATAAATTTCAACCGTATGCCCAAGTGAAGTAAAAAAAGAACGACCTCCATCATAAAATTGGTACCATGTAAATGGATGATCTCCTCCCATTTTTCGTGTACCTTCATAGGAAGATTCATCTAAAGAAACCAATACATTCACTTCATTTCTAGGGTTGTATGAGAATGTATGCCATTCATCGGTTACAAACCATTCATCAGGTAAATGACTTGTACTTATATGTTCCTTGTTCTCAATTAGCAGTTTAGCACTTTGAACTTTCGGATGTGAGACTAACCTTGTCCCAACTAATTTCTCGTACCAGTGTTGAAATGCACCATCTTCTTTCCATATCGCAC
>Ga0307487_1002754_pt1 | contig 10969 bp, 9 predicted proteins | sample CBIW12metaG_FD_203665 | JGI IMG/M metagenome (GOLD analysis project Ga0307487, IMG submission 203665) | Sea-ice brine microbial communities from Beaufort Sea near Barrow, Alaska, United States - CBIW 1.2 | ecosystem: Environmental > Aquatic > Marine > Coastal | place: USA: Alaska | collected... | reverse complement strand
TCGCTCAGAGTCACTTACTTCAAGGGGTCTAGCTATCCGCGCCATGAGCACCTCTCCTGTGTCTGTTTGTCAGATTATACAGGACAGAAAAATTATCTATACGGATTTTTGTTAAGGGACACTAGTGTCTCGTTTGGTTAATTAGCTTATTTATTATCAATGACACTGAGCTTTGCCCGCGTCACCGATGTCATAATAGATTCCGCATTTTTATGCCATCTAAATGGCTTTGCCAGTTTTTCGTTGTGGACCTTGATCAATCGGCGAATGGCTATTTTGAGATCGTCAACGCTGGTAAAAATACCCCGGTATAGCGCTCGTCGCTCCAGTTGACCAAACCAGCCTTCTACCGCGTTCAGTCACGAGGCGCTGGTTGGGGTGAAGTGCCATGCCGTTTGTAATCGTGAGTGTGGCACTCAATTTGGCCCGGCCTCAATTGCAGTTTGGGCTGCGTGCGATCCAGAGCCTGGATCTGCGTCTTTTCGTCAACGGACAGAACCAGCGCATTGTCCTGCGGGTTCAGATACAGACCAACAACATCAAATATCTTCTCCGCAAAGTCTGGACCGTTACTGACCTTGAACGTTTTCAAACGATGAGGCTTCAGGTCTGCTGCCTGCCAGATTTGCTGTACTTGCCAACAGGTCACGCCGGCATATTCCGCCATCAGCCGGATGCTCCAATGGGTGGAACCACGTGGCACCTTGTTTACCGTGTCGTCCAAGGTGGCTTTGATTTTTTTGTATCAAGCTTTCGTGGCTGCCCTGGCCGTGGAGCATCGCGCAGCCATGTTAGCCCTTGCTCCAATGACCAACCGTCGTGTGAAGAAGAAACCTGAAGCGCTGCAGGACTGGTTCGCCTCGGTCATCAGTAGTGGCTTGGGGCCTGTGTAGCTTATTGGATGAATGCCAGCGTACTCAAGGGTGTGAATAATAAGATCAAGGTCATCAAGTGGATAGCCTATGATCGGAATAACGACTACTCTTTCTTGAAGACAAAGGCAGCGTTTCCCGGTGAAGTGCGATGAACCACTTTAACTGGCCACTAAACAGCGGTCCCGTAACTCATGTTCACCGACAGTAGCCCGAGTGAACTCTTCCAGGTACGTGACCAGTACGTTGGCATTCTCAATAGCCTCGGCCTCTGTACCGAGAGCAATGCTGCGCAGAAGATTGGCGTGTGCGGAAGCGGCACGCTCAAGATCGCCGAACTGGCGGTAGTGGGCATACCAATAACGCCTGGAACTGCCGTGAAGAAGTCCCATCACGTTTTGCACCACCTCGTTGTGCGCAGCTTTTTCCAGCAGTAGGTGATTGCTGCGCGTTGCCTCAAAGAATGCGTCGCCATCCCCAGCTACAGCAGCCTCCTTTCCAAATTTGGCGTTTTCCAGCATCTGGCTTCGCTCTTGAGCGTTAGCACGGCGGGCTGCACAGGTAGCGATCAGTTGTTCGAGTGGCCGGCGAACTTCCAGCAATTCAAGCTGCCGGGCTATGTTCATCTCTGTAATCATGACGCCTCGACGAGGATGAATAACAACCAGTCCGTCGCGCGCCAGCCGTTGAAGGGCCTCTCTCACAGGTGTGCGCCCCATCCCTAGCTGCTCGGCAAGATTGACCTCGAACACCATGCTGCCGGCAGGAAGGCGGTCATGCACGATTAGGGACTCCAATTGGTCATAGGCGATTTCCTTCATCGGACGTGTCGCCGTATTCGAGTTTGCGCTAGTCCTTTTGCCACCCTTTTTTTTCATATCTCCATTCCTTTTATCGTTCCAAGAATGTGCTGCAGAACCGGCGCATATGATATATCAGTAGCTAAGTTATGCGCAACAGGGTCCGGGGAAACCACTGATGATCTCTGTTACAACGGCGCGGGAGTCTCTTAAATAGAGGTAGTAAGATAACTATTGACAGCGCACGCCTTGATGTGAAACTTTAGGTTGTCTGATATATCAGATAGTAAATTAAGATCTCGAAGTTCGTCGGCTGCCCAAGAAAACGCGGGCAGAAACACACGGGAAGGCGGCGAGACAGTGTCGAGCGGATGAGCCGTTCGGCTAAAACAATAATGGAGATTACGCATGCGTGCTCTAAAGAAGTTTCTTTCGACGACGTCCGCGATAATAGTTGCTGGCATCCTTTCAGTATCGACCGCGACTGCCCAAGACAGCCAAACCTGGCGTATCCAGACTCTTTGGCAGCCGGGCACGGCTAACCAGGAAGCATTTGAACGCTTTGCAAAGAACGTCAAGAAGAAAACCGACGGCCAGATTAATATCATCCCATTACCAGCTGGCGCAGTGGTTGGCGTTACCGAGACGCTTGATGCTGTAAGTCGGGGGATATTGCAGGGTCAGCACCCAGCGACCGTCTATTGGACCGGCCGTAACCCAGCTTTTGCGGTTCTTGGCGATTTGAATGCGGGCTACGAGGATCCACGCCAAGCCATGGAGTATTTCTACGATTACGGCGGCCTTGAATTATTAGCAGAGGCCTACGAGCCCTTCGGACTATATCCCATTGGCGTTGCATGGTGGGGCGTCGAGTCTATTCCGACAAGCCGCCGCGTCGCGGGCGTAAAAGATCTCGAAGGTCTGAAAATACGTTTGCCCCAAGGCATGGCCTCGGAGTTGTTTGCCCATTTCGGCGCGGTGCCAGTCAACTTGCCTGGCTCCGAGGTCTTCAGCGCGATGGACGGGGGAACAATAGAAGCTACCGACTGGGGCACTCTGGCGATGAACGCCGAGCTCGGCTTTCATGATAAGGCCAGGTATGCCATCTACCCGGGAATTCACTCTATGCCTGCCGGTGATGTGTCAATCCCGTTGAAAACGTGGAACAGCTTGAGTAAGGAGAACCAGAAAGTATTATTTGATGCTGTGCGGGCATTCAGCCTCGATATGATCGAAGCACTGGAAAAAGAGGATATTCAAGCAGCCAAGCGCCTGCAAGCCGAAGGTGTCGAACTGGTCGACTGGAGCGATAAAGACCGTCAGACCTTTCGTAAAGCAGCTGTTGATATCTGGCGCACGACCGGCGAAAAAAATGATCTCGCCGGTCGTGCTGTGGCGGGGCAGATCGAATTCCTACGCTCGAAGGGTCTAATCGATTAAGCGGATTTAACCAATCGCACTGAAACGGCGGCATCGGTCGATTACGCACCGATGCCTTTCGGCCGATCAACGCCTCTTCAATCCAGTAGGGACGATATGCACCTCATTAGTGCCTTCAACCAGAAACTCGGCGATTATTCCAGCCTTGTTTATCTCATTGTCTTCGGCGTTACGATTTTCGATGTAATTTGCCGTTATTTCCTGAACTCCCCAACGTTGTGGGCCCTAGAATTGATAATTGCCCTGGCTGGCATTCACTACGTTCTTGCTGGCGCTCACGCGATAAAGAATAACGGCCATGTCCGTATTGACGTGATCTACAACATCCTGCCGGCTCGAGTACGGCTGTGCATGGATGTCCTTGCCTATCTGCTCATGCTCAGCTTTCTCCTTATTGTCGCCTATTACGGCTATGAACAGGCGTACCCGGCAGTAATGATAGGCGAACTTAGTGGCGCGGGCTGGAACTCGCTCGCTCCCACCTTCATGAAAGCCGCCATACCTATCGGCGCCGGGCTAATGACGCTGCAGACATTGGTCAGTCTAACCAACACGGTTAAGGAAATTCGTCATGAGTGGTGAAATAGTCAGCCTCGTTACGATCGGACTGTTGTTGCTGTTGCTGGTCACGGGCATACCGCTGGCTTTCGCTACCGGTATGACAGCGGTGGCCTTGACTTTGTGGTTGTTCGGCCCCGACTCATTGTACTTCATTCCTAGTCGAATCTTTACCCTGATGAACAACTATGCGCTCATCGCAGTGCCGTTGTTCGTGCTGATGGGCTGTATTCTGGAGAAGGCAGGGGTTATTGAACGTCTGTTTCGAGCTTTGCATATCTGGTCAGGCCGCCTGCGTGGCGGGCTCGCTATCGGTACACTGGCTGCGTCCACAATTATGGCTGCCATGGTCGGCGTGATTGGCGCTGAGATCGTGGTGCTGGGCTTGATCTGCTTGCCTGCAATGCTAGGCCGTCTATACGACAAGAAGCTGGCGTTAGGTGTGATTTGTGCGGGGGGCTCGCTCGGGACACTTTTGCCGCCTAGCATCGTGCTGATTATCTACGGCTTGGTGGCACAGGTGTCCATCGGGGATTTGTTTCTCGCTGCAGTAATGCCCGGACTTTTGCTGGTCTCGCTTTATGCCATCTATGTATTGATCCTCTGCTACCGCAATCCTGAACTAGGTCCACTTGCGCCAGTGGAAGAACGCGATATGTCGCTTAGGGAGAAGTTCGGGCTGGCGCGCGCTTTGATTTTGCCGAGCGCCCTCATAATGGCTGTGCTTGGATCCCTCTACCTGGGCATCGCTACGCCTACCGAAACAGCTGCCATCGGTGTTTTGGGCGCGCTATTTATCGCACTGGTAAATAGGGAGTTAACTTGGGATGCCGTCTATGAGTCGGTCAAGAAGACTGGCAGTACAGTGGCCATGCTCACTTGGATCTTCTTCGGAGCGTCGGCTCTGGTGGCGGTTTACACCATGGCAGGCGGAACTACGTTTCTGCAGGACCTGATTACCGGCCTTCCGGTACCACCCATAGTGACCATCATGTTGATGATGTTGATTCTCATGGTTCTGGGTTGTTTTATCGACTGGATTGGCATTGTGCTCCTCACCATGCCCATCTTCGTGCCAGTGGTCGAGAGTCTCGGCATGGATCCGATCTGGTTCGGCATCCTGTTCACGATGAATATGCAAGTTTCCTATCTCACTCCGCCGTTCGGCCCAGCAGCGTTCTACTTGAAGGCGGTGGCGCCTGAAGGCATCAGTCTGAGTGACATTTTCAAGGGCGTCATACCCTTCATCGGGCTGCAGCTCATAGGTTTGACGCTGGTCCTCTTCTTTCCCCAAATTTCACTGTGGCTGCCGAGCCTCATGAAATAGCGGCTTCTCGCCTTTAACTTTTTTAGGAGCAGACAATGCTTGATAGACGTCCGATAACCGACATTCATGCCGACCTGCTGGTCGTCGGCGGAGGTGCTGCTGGAATGGCGGCTGCAGTGACCGCCGCACGCCGCGGTCTGAAGGTAACCTTACTGGAGCGCTACGGTTTTTGCGGCGGCGGCGCCGTAGCTGGGCTCTCGGGTACAATCTGCGGATTGTTCGAGGCACACGAAAGCGACACCGCCCCACCGAAAAAGCTGGTATTCGGCTTTGTCGACGAGTTCATCAAGCGGATGAACGCGAAAGGTGGACTGACCTCCCCGGTGCGGTACGGCAAGACGTTCACACTGGTGCATGACCCTCTGATATGGAAGGGCGTGGCTGACGATATGTTGGAGGAAGCGGGAGTGCACATCGTCTATCACACGACGGTTACTGATGTGCTGATGGAGGGCGATGAGCGCATTGCAGGTGTCGTCGCGTACAACAAGCAAGGCAAGTTGAGGGTGACGGCTGAGGTCACGGTCGATGCTAGCGGTGACGGCGACCTTGCTGCTATGGCCGGGCTGGACACGTTCATGGGCGTCAATGGCGTGGTCCAGAACCCGACCATGATCTTTCGGATTCTGGGCGTGGACGTGAAGCGTTTTCTGAACCGTTATGGCGAAGACAGCGTGCTTGGCGCTGATGTATCAGAGGCTATCCGGCAGAGTAATGCCTCGGGCAAATACGTTTTACCGCGGGCCAAGATCTTCCTGTTCCCGACCACGCGTCCGAACGAACTGCTGTGCAATAGCACCCGCGTCATCGGCAGAGACGGCCGTGAATTGAACCCCATCAACTCCGCCGATTTCACCGAAGCGGAGATTGCAGGGCGCAAGCAGGTGGAGGAGTACGTTCGCTTCTACCGCGACCAACTAACCGGCTGCGAAAACGCCTTCGTCAACGATACCGGTGTTCAGGTCGGAGTACGCCAAACTCGCCAGGTGCAGGGCGTGGCCACGCTCAAGAACGAGGACGTGGTCACGGGCAGCAAGTCGCAGAGCGGTATTGCGCGGTCGGCTTGGCCGATCGAAATGCACAGCGGCGAGAAGCCCAAGCTTGAGTGGCTGTTCAACGACTACTACGAGATTCCTTACGAATGCTTTGTCCCTGTAAAGGGCGAGTCCCTGCTTACCGCCGGGCGTTGCCTGTCTGCCGAATCAGACGCCATGGCCTCTGCTCGGGTCACCGCGCAATGCTTCTCATACGGCCACGCAATTGGACACGCAGCCAGCATCGCAGTGCTGGAGCGGATTGCACCGCGCCTCGTCGATCCGCTGGCGGTACGCGCCGCCGTCAACCGGGACGGCGCCCAGCTCGACTGACCGCACTACCAACACAGCAACAAGAGATAATCCCCATGATTAAATTAGATAAGAACGACCGCGTTGCGACTATTACGCTGGATCGTGCCGAACGGCGCAACGCCCTGAATACGGTGATGGTCGAGGAACTGGATCGCACCTTATCCGACCTGGATCGAGATCGGGCCATTGGTGCCGTGGTGCTGACTGGTGCGGTCCCAAGCTTCTGCGCCGGCTCCGACCTGAAGGAGCTGGGCAAGATGAATCTGGAGGAGATGGCCCATCACGAGGCCGTGACCGCTGCCGTAGCACGTCGGATTGGCCTGTTGAGTACGCCGGTAGTCGCGGCAGTGGAGGGCGCTGCCTTCGGTGGGGGGTTCATCCTCGCGTGCTCCTGCGATTTAGTCGTTACCGCCGCCGAGGCACGCTGGAATCTGGCCGAAGTGCCCAACGGCTGGCTGCCGCCCTGGGGTCTACAAGCGCTGGTCGCGCGGGTCGGGGCCGTGACGGCCCGCCGCCTGACCTGGGGTCACGAAGTTCTGAGCGGTGAAGATGCGCAGCGTCTGGGTGTAGCCGACTATCTCGCCGCCAACGGTGAGGCTGTCGCTCAGGCCCAGGAGTTGGCGGCGCGTATCGCATCTCTCCCGGCGCCGGCCGTGGCCTCTACAAAGCAGTTCTTTAGCCAGCTTATCAATGGTAAAGCCGAGGTCACTGACGCAATGGCCAATCGAGTATTTATCGATAACTGCCAGCACGACACCGCGAAGGCGACGCTGTCCAAGTTCGGAGTAAAGCTATGAACAAGATCTGTTCCGCTCAAGAGGCCGTCTCGATCGTCGAGGACGGTGATGTTGTTTCCAGCGTCGGCGTGATCGGCTGGTTCACACCCGACGATGTTCTGAAAACGCTGGGTGAACGCTTTGAACAGACCGCTTCGCCCAAAGAATTGACTTTCTATTTTCCCTGCGGGCTCGGGGACTCCGTTGAAATTCGCGGCATGGATCATGTCGCCCGGGAAGGGATGATGAAAAGGGTGGTGTCGGGTTCCTACATCAACCCGACCAACCCTAAGACCGGTGCGCGGCCTGAATTAATGCGCCTGATCCAGAATAATTTGGTGGAGGCGTACAGCTGGCCGATTGGAGCCAGCATGCACTGGCTACGGGAAGTGGCGCGCAGGAGCCCGGGTTATCTGACACGTGTCGGCCTGGGCACGTATATCGATCCGGAACAGACTGGCGGGAAGATGACCAACCGAGCAACGGACGAGCTGGTAAAACGAGTAGAATTTGCTGGTGAAGATATGCTTTTTTACCCGACCTGGAAGCTGGACGTGGCGATTCTTCGGGCTACGACCTCCGACGACCTTGGAAACCTCTCCTTCGAAGAGGATCCTATGACTTCGTCCACCTTGGCATTGGCGATAGCCGTTAAGGCGTGTGGAGGCAAGGTTATCGCCCAAGTTAAACGCATTGTTCCGCGCGGCTCGCGGCGTGCGATAACCGTCACTGTGCCGGCGGCACTGGTGGATAAAATTGTGGTCGCCCCCGACCAGATGATGGTTAGCGAGGTGCTGTTCGACGCAACGTACCTGGGTATAGAGCAGAAGCCGCTGGACCAGTTCAAGAAGCTGCCAATGACACCCGCCAAAATGATAGCCCGTCGCGCTTCCCGTGAAGTTCGTCAGCATGAATTGACCATCTTCGGTTTCGGGGCCTCCTCGGACGTACCTCTGGTAATGGCCGAAGACGGCATACTGACTGATGACAATATCGATGACTACTGGTTTACCACCGAGCACGGCTCCTTCGGTGGCGTGGTAATGAATGGCTGGCAGTTTTCCTGCAACGTCAACCCGCGCGCCGTCATAGATGGCGTCAGTCAGTTTGACCTCATCGATGGTGGGTTGTGCGAGTTTGCCGCGCTTGCGTTCGCCCAGTTCGACTCCAGCGGTACCGTGAACGTTAGCCGCTTCGGCAAGGCGAACCCGGGCGCCGGTGGTTTTATCGACATCGCCCAAAACGCCAAACGCTTGGTGTTTACCGGTACTTTTACAACAGGAGGGCTCGATCTGAGCTATTCGGAGGAGCAGGGCCTGAACATCGTGCGGGAGGGAAAGGTGAAAAAGTTTGTAAAACTAGCCGAGCACGTCACCTATCGGCTGCAGGACGGAGTCGGTCGAGGGCAGCAGGCGCTGCTGATCACCGAACGGGCTGTGTTCTCCGTTACACCTGAGGGCCTGGTGCTCGAGGAGATCGCGCCAGGGATAGACCTTGAGAAAGACGTTTTGGGTCAGATGGAATTTGCACCGGTGAAGATCCGCGATCCATTGACCATCATGGACTCTGAGCTCTTCCGCGACATCCCTCGGGGATAAGTTGTCACAACCCTGCCTGGCCATCATGGTCAGGCAGTTTTTCTGGAGAAATTCCATGCTCTTGGATTTGAACGATGATGAGATGATGTTGGTAAAGGCCGTGTCGCGCTTCGCCGAACAGAAATTGGCGCCAGCGATGCCGGAGTATCTGCATCGGCATGAGTTCCCGGCGCAGCTGGTCGAGGCTTTTGGGGAGCTAGGCTATCTTGGCACAGCCTATGATCCGGACTTCTCAGGTGCAGGCCTAGGGGTGCGCGGTGCAGCCCTGGTGGCTGAAATACTGGCCCGCACTGAGCCGTCCTTTGCCGCTATCTTTCTCTGCAATAGCGCGCCGGCTTCGCTGCTGGCCAGTTACGGCTCCGATGAACTCAAGCAGGAGTGGCTTCGTCCGCTTTGCGAGGGCGGAAAAATGATCGCGTCCTTCGGCGTTACCGAAGCTCATGGTGGCTCGGACGTCGCAAATATCAAGACGCGCGCGGTGCAGGACGGTGATGATTTTATCATTTCGGGCACCAAAATGTTTTCGACCAATGCGGGAACTCCGCTGCACGGTTTTTCCACAGTTGTGGCGATAACCGATCCCGAAGAGGGGCCAAAAGGCCTGTCCAGTTTCGTGGTGCCGGTGGGCACTCCGGGCTTTAGCGTTGGTAAGCCGTCCAAAAAGATCGGTTGGCGTTTCGCCGACTCGGTAGAGCTCTACTTGGACGACGTCCGGGTACCGGCCCGGAACATGATTGGTAATCCGGGCGATGGCCTGAAGCAAGTCTTGAGTGTGCTGAGCATCGGCCGTATTTTAGTGGGCGCCACCGGGCTGGGGCTGTCGAGGCGCGCCATCGATCTTGCGAAATCCTACGGCCGTGATCGCAAGCTTTTCGGCGCTAGCATCCTCAAGCACCAGGGCTTGGCTTTTCCACTCGCAGACATCCTGACCAAGATCCACGCCGCCGAGCTTATGGTGCGACACTCCGCATGTCTTGTAGACGCCGGCCGACCGTTTCGCAACGAAACCTCGATGACCAAGCTGTTCACTAGTGAGCTGGCAGTAGAGGCAGCTCTCAAGGCCATTCAGGTCCACGGAGCCTACGGGATCTTCGACGAGTACCCCGTCTCGGGTTTGTTAGGCGAGGCCAAGGTACTGGAGATTGTGGAGGGTACGAGTGAAATACAGCGCATGGTCATCGCTCGAGAGCTGCTCGACTGAGGTACCGTAGTTCCATCCCCTCAGGCTGGCCGGGATCGTTCATCAATTACGCTCGTCGAGGCCCGGACCAGTCGATTCTAATTAATATCCCAGCGGCTTGTGAGTTCTCTCTGGTACAAAAACGAGGTCCTGTCTTGCAAGGCGGCTCCCCTCCATCAATAGCAGCAGCTATCCATGCGATCCCGAAGTTGACGGTTCAACGCTGCACCTCCGTGTACTCAGATCCCGAGTCAAGCAAACCACAAGCAGTGCCTCAGTTTTTTATTCAGAAGCGATTTATAGTCAAATCTAGCGCATGAGCATGAAACAGCGTTCCTGTCTGATTGATCCTCTATCGCTTCTCCATCCGGGAACTCGACGTTGTTAACGATCAGTACCAGAAACTGGAATTTCCTGATGCGTTTCCACGGCTTCTAGTCGGGCTCCATCAGTATGAATACTATCGCCAGGGTGGGGTCTCGGGGTTCCGCAGTCTCGGTTTTTTGGTTCGCAGGCGCACTGTTACTGAGGCCGACTCAATCGGTTGGTGGCGCATCTAAAACATCTGAAGAATGTGTTGGGGGCTCTACCGGCTGGACAAGGAAGGCGAACGCGTTTTCTTTAGTGATGAAGAAAACAAGCGTATCCGTAGGGAGTTTCAGATGCGTGTCCAGAATGAGTGCAATATTTGAGTCTGTTTTGGTTTACTGCCGCCCCCTTGGCCCGAGCCGTTCTATAATGCGGTAAGGCCTCACCAAAAGGACACTGGCCTGAATGCCTCCCGAAATCTTTCTGGGGGAACACTGCAGTGCTGCCCAGCCGACAGGCTAGGGGTTTCCTATAATTGACGAACAGCGTTCGAGTCAATAACTCCGACCCGAAACCGGAAAAGCTCTGGCCGATCTTTCTACGCCTATTTGTGAAGTGGTTGAATGGATGTGATCAGCCCAGTTAAGGAATAATACCCTGAACCTGGAGAACCTACATGACCACAAGAAAGCTGTACTCAAAAGAATTCCTGATTACGCATAAGCTTCAGCCATCTTCAACAGCCTGTAAGGCATCGGTG
>Ga0307487_1002747_pt1 | contig 10992 bp, 6 predicted proteins | sample CBIW12metaG_FD_203665 | JGI IMG/M metagenome (GOLD analysis project Ga0307487, IMG submission 203665) | Sea-ice brine microbial communities from Beaufort Sea near Barrow, Alaska, United States - CBIW 1.2 | ecosystem: Environmental > Aquatic > Marine > Coastal | place: USA: Alaska | collected... | reverse complement strand
AAGCCGACCGTGTGGTTAAGCTGGTGGGCCAACACCTCGGAGCACTCTGGACGGCGGAAGCTGGCGGCACCCCGAAACCTCTCGATGAGGACGGCATCATCGTCGTGACGCCGTACAACGCTCAGGTGGAACTCATCCGTGGCCGTCTCGATGCTGCCGGGTATTCGCGAGTCGTCGTGGGCACCGTCGACAAGTTTCAGGGCCGAGAAGCAGTCATCTCAATCGTCAGCCTCGCCGCCTCCAGCGCCGACGACGTGCCCCGCGGTCTCGACTTCCTGCTCTCCCGTAACCGCCTCAACGTCTCAATCTCGCGCGCCCAATGGGCCGCATATCTCGTCTACTCGCCAGCGTTGCTCGACTCGCTGCCGCAGTCGGCGGAAGGGGTAGCAACGCTGAGTCGGTTCATCTCGTTGGTTGAGGGGGCTGCAGGCACCTCGTGAGGTAGCTCACGAAGCTGTCACCGGATCGGCAAGCGCGTTCACAAGATCCTGCGTCAGAAGGCCGACGCTTTCAGAAACGGCAACAGGGTCGCCGACGATTTCTTCGGCTGCGCCAGCCATGCGGCTGCCCGCGGCATCCTTGTTGTCGAGGCGCGTTGGGTTGCTGATCCGGTCATTGATCTTGTGAAGTTTCGCGACGATTAGCGCTGCAGGCCCGGCCACCGAGACGATAAATGTGCGCGGATCTGCGGCAGAGTCGAATGCTCCGAGCGTGCGTTGTGAGTTGTCGACCAGCGCCGCTTCCAGTCCCTTGGCGCGTCGCATCGAGTGTGAGTCATGCGGTGGCACAGTGACACTTCGGCGCCCTGAACCCGCGACAGCATCCGGAATCATCAGATCTATGGGAGCTCCATTGCCGACGAGCCACGTTCCGACGGCACTTTTGCGTGGGTCTGGCCTGAAGCCCGCGGCGATCATTGCGTCCTCGATGAGTGGATCGCTGCCGAGAAGGTCTGGGTCGATAGCGAGGTCGCCGTCGGTCGTGAACTCGGCGAGGGCAACTTTCGCATTCCCCGTGTGTTGGTACACGGCTTGCGCCCCGACGAGGATCACTGCTTCGAGATGCTCGTGAAGTGCCTCGAGTGCCTCCAGGAGTGCGGTCCGCGCCAGTTCCATCGCGTTAGCCACGACGCCACTCACTCTCGTTGTTCTTCATCCACTCGATCAGGGCTTCACCTTCGGCGGGTTCGCGGCCAGGGCCGTTGAGTAGATCGCAGGCAACCTGCGAGATTGCGGCGAACGTGACTTCATTTGCGCCGTTCTTCGTATTGTCGAAGACGACGTCGTTGGGTTGTTTAGGCTCGACAAGGATGACGTTCGGCGCTGTCGTATTCGGGCGAAGACCCCAAGCTGTAGCAGCCGATTCGATGGAGGGAACATAGATGTACGCCGCTTTTGTGGGCACATACTGAACCCATTCTTGAGCGGCGAGGGAACCGGTCACGGCGTATTTTTGATCCAGCCCGCTGCTCAACCTAGTTTCGAATGCTTCGACACCTCTCGGTTCGAGAAACTTCGCCACACGACTTGTTTTGAAGAGTGGGGAGTCTTTGCTCCAGGCGCGCAGCAACAGCTCCCAGTTCTCCACAAGGTATTCGTCGCCTCGCTTCTCGACGTACCCCTCACGTTGCAGGTAGTCGAGCACACGGTAGGTGGCTCCGGTTGATGCGCCCGACCTTTCGATGAGGTCGCGTATGCGCCATCCGGGTCGATAGTCGAGCAATGCGCGCACCACTCGTGCGGCTGGGTCGCCTTTGAGTGTTCCTCTTGGGCGGCCGACGCCACGCCAGGGGTCTCGATCCTCTCCGCGGTCTGCAAGGTAGATCGCGGGTGACGCGGCAGTGATACGCATGTTTCCGGTGGCATCTACGTAGGAGATTCCTTGCTCGGTAAGCGCCTCACGAACCGGCGGGGAAAGGTAGCGGCCGGCGAGTACCGGCACGTCGTCTGGCCTGTTTGCTCCTCGCATCCGTTCGGCAATGCGGTAAACGTCACGGCGTTCCACTATTTTCTTGCCTTCGATGATGAAGGTGGTTTTCTTGCCATCCGGGGCAGTGATGCGCAGTGCCGCTTCGGCCCCCGAGGCAACGAGACCGTTCGTCTCAGCGTCGGGAACGCTTGTCCAACCACTGGGCAATCGGTCCACAATGAGGGCGACGGCGCGACGGATCACTTCCGCGGTCGATTGGGGATCGTTGCCCTGCATGAGTGCCTCGTTCGGAAATTGCCACTGTTCCGGTGACAGCGGAGTACGGATATTTAATGAACATCCTATAGAGATTGTTCAGTAAAAGCCATGGTTCTGTTGGTGGCGGAACTGAGCCAATTCCCGAATACTAAGAAAATAGTTGCTGGCTTACCCGTCTAGATCGCTTGTGAGCCGCGCGTTTGCGTCGAGGGGCCGACACCGGAGAGAGCAGTTGCCTCTGCCTCTTTCATTGTCTTGCGGCACGTCGGAAAATTCGTGCACCCATAGAAACGGCCGTGCTTACCCGATCGCGGCACCATGGTGCCCTTCCCGCACGCTGGGCACTGGACCACCACAGCACGGCCACCATCCGATGCTCGCAGTTGCAACCCATGCTCGTTTATGAGTTCCACCAGAAACGGGGACACTCGATCGCGCACCGTCACCAAGGTCACGGATCGCCGTGCGCGAGTGATCGCCACGTAAAACAACCGACGCTCTTCGGCCAATGGGAAGGGTTCGCGCGCTGGCATTGCAAGGCGCAGCACGGGGTCGTCCGCGATTTTGCTGGGGAATGAAGACTTGTCGCGCGTGAGACCGGGGATAACCACATAGTCAGCTTCGAGCCCTTTGGATGCGTGAATTGTCGAGAACTTCACATCAAGGTGGGGCCACTGCTCCATCGCCGAGTGTGGCATCAACCCTTCATGGTGCCGATAGCGCCCGAGAATGAATACAGATGCTTTGCCTCCACGACCGGATGGTTCGATCCCATTAGCAATGCGATCGTTCAATTCGGCCAAGTGTTTGCGAATCACAGAATGTACGTGGTCGTCGCTGTTGGCCGCGATTGCGACAAAGGATGGTGGATGCTCCGGTGTCGATGAGACCACCTGTTTCGAGAGTTGTTGCGGGTTCTTGAGCACGAACTGACTCGAAAGATCGCAGATGGGTTGCGGGCAACGAAAGGTGCGCTCCAGACGGAGAGTTTCGCCCGCGCCAAACCAGCCTTCAAAGTCAGTCATCACCGACAAGTCAGCACCCGCAAAACGATTGATGCTCTGCCAGTCGTCACCGACTGCGAATAAGTAGTGATCAGGATCTTTGACAAGCGCACGAGCGAGGCGAGCGCGTGCGGCGCTGGCATCCTGAAGTTCGTCAACCATCACCAGACGAAACGGACTCTTCCACCCAGCTTCCACGTGGTCGGCAGCGAGATTGAGCATGTCTTCAAAGTCGATGCAGTCGTGCTGTGAAAGTTCGTCTTCCCATCGTTGCTGGATGGCGCGATACAGCTGGAGAAACTTCTCGTGGCGGAACCGAAACTTGTCCCTGCCGTCTTCTCGTACCCGTGCTAGAAGTTGCTCTTCTGTTAGGCGGTTGCTTTTGGCATGAACCATGAAGGAACGGAATGTGCCGATCAGACGCTCGTTGTCGATGGGCGGCTGGCCTACAGCAGGGCGGTCAGGATTCGGGTCGAGCACTATGCCTCGGGACGTGAGCTCTGCGGTGAGGGTCGCAAACGCTTTACCGTTCCACAGTTCAGCCATGGTGGTCTCGATCAGAGCAGTGTCGTGCTTGGCGTGAAGCGCTCTTTTCCAGTGGACGCCGTCGAGATATCCAACGAAATCTTCTGGCGGTAGCCCTTCTTCGTTGAGGGCAAAGTGCTCGTGGTACAGGTCAACTTGCGGGTAATAGAAGTCCGGATTGTAGTGTCCGTGAGCTTCATCCACGGTGTCGACTTCGTAGCGGCGCTCGTATTGATACTCAACCCCGTTGTAGTAGAGCCAGTCCGCGATAAGTCGTTCGCCTTGAGACTTCACGACTTCGCCAGCGAGCGTGCGGAAACCTTCGCGGCGCGTGACCGAATCCCAATCTTCGGGGTCGGCTTCTTCTTGCCCGAACTCAGGTAGGTCACGGCCGAACACCATGCGAAAGAGGTCCCATTCGGTGCGGAACGCAGCATCCGAATCCCGAAGTTCGTCGATGATTCGTGCGAGCTTTTCCATATCGCGGCCTTGGTCGAGCCACGGGGCGAGACTTGGCTTTCGACCCGTGGCCTGGCCAATTACCGCGAGACCGAATGCATGGAAAGTGCGAGCAACAATTCGGTCTGCAGCCAGCCCAAGTGGCGCGAGCCGTTCGGTGATTCGCTCCTGGAGTTCGGCCGCAGCCTTGCTGTTGAACGCGAGCATCAGAACTTGGTCAGGCTCAACGAGTCCCCGATGAACCGCGTAGCCAGCCTTCGCGATCATGGTGGAGGTTTTTCCGGAGCCTGCCGCAGCGATCAGCTGAACCCTGTTGTCGAAGCACACCACGGCCCGGGATTGTTCATCGGTCAGCGGCGAGCGCTCAACATTGTCGAAGAATGACTTGTACGAAATGAGTTCATTCTCTAGGAAGCGGTCATTCCACAGAGAGACATACTGCGCGAGGTCAGCCTCCCCCAGCTCGATCGCTTGCAGCGCTTCACCATTAGGTCCCTGACGATGTTCTTCGAGCTCAGTTGCAGCAAGAAGCTCTGTGAACCGACCGGCAGGTTTGTGCCGCTCCCATGTGCTCGTGAACTCGCGGCCCAACCATCCGCGATCTCGCTGGTGCGACTTTGCTACCGAGAAAAAGTTGCGCGCCCACATCTCGACGAGCGGGCAGAGCTCTTCGAATTCGTTGATAAGCGCCGATAACCGGATGCTGGCGAGCACCCTTTCGCGCTCTGTCTCGACAGTTTCACGAAGATCCCGAGCGTCGCGCCTCGACATTCCTCGTAAATGAAGCGGAACGTCTCCGCCGAGCTCAACACTCGACGAAAGCAATCCGTGTCGAATTCTTGTGCGTCCAAGATGAACAAGCGGGTGACGGATGACAGAACCGTTGTCGTGGAGGACGAGTTCGTCGCCATCGAGTGTGCAACGGTCCACGACGATATGCGCGCGATACGCGCGCCCCACAGCGTTGGCGCCCATGTTGATGCCACGATTGATCCCCCGATCAGTCCCCGACAAACTCTATCTAGCTATTGCCCTGCGGAATCGTTTGGCTGAAGTGCGCGCGAACGTCGGACGCCTGTGACTCGGTGAGATGCCACCTCGTTTCGAACGACGGAAGGGTTCCATACTTACTGCGCAGGTAATCCCGAATCTTTTTCGCGCTGACGCCAAGCTCGCGCGCCAGGTCATTCGGTGTGATCAGATCAGTCATTCGTCTTCTTCTCCGCTTTTCTCTGCCGACGACTTAGGCGGGCTCAGGTCAAGCAAGGGCAATGCAGCCCCATCCACACCGCGCCGCTTCAGAATCTCCAACATGTCTTCTTGGCGTGGCTGTCCCAGCGTGAACCGGTAGAGCGTGAGCGCTTCCTTCATTCGGTCAATCTTCGCAAGATCGCGGCTCAAGGGGAACGACACGAGCTGCCGTTCGATTTTCGCTTCTCCCGGATAAACCCAGAACGGTGAAAACTCTCCAAGGTCGGTGCGGGTTTCTATGGCTGCGTCGAATGCAGCACGCCAGGGGTTCGGGTCAGCTGAGGCCATCACGTCCGCGCTATGAGCAGCGGCAATGTTCTTGCGCACCGCATGACCCGCGAAACGATTGACTCTGCCTTCGCGCTGCTCGAAATCGACAGGGTTTGATGGCACGTTCCAGTGCACCACAGCGTGACTCCACCAATGGAAGTCGATCCCCTCCTGCCCCACGCTGGTGGACGCGAGCACGAATGGCCAGAAGGGGCTGTTGAAGGCATTTCGGATTTCAGGTTGCCGCGCGCTCTCTTCATTCTGCGTCTTGCCCCCGTACCGCAAAGCAAAACGCGCGCTAAAGGAGATGTAGTCACCATCCGACGCAAGGTCGCGCGCTTGATAGGTGGAAGGGCGCAACGCAATGGCATTGACGGCTCTGGCAGCGAGGTCCATCAGTAAATCGTCATCTAGAGCGGCACCCGCAGCCTCGCTCCGCAGCTGAAAGAGGTACTCGTCCAGCGCGGCCTGCAGATTGCCGTCGGCGCAGTAGTCAAGCACTGCGAGCCAGTAGTACTCATCCTCAGTGGCTGTCACTTTGTCGAGCAAAAGCATGCTTTCTGCGCGGTTGAATAGGCTGCGTAAGCCGTTCGAGAGCATTGCGGCGGCTTTCCACTGGCCAGCATCGCTGCTCACATCGTCGCCGTCGCGCAACCGTCCAAGCGCACGGTAAGCGATATTGCCTGGTGAGTGAAGGGCGAGTCTCGCAAGCTCCGGATGCGACATCGCGGAATCTGAGCCCCTAATCGTTTCCACAGCCAGTTCGACGTGCGCAGTGATCTGCTGGCCTGCCACACCTACGCTGTCTTCTTCTGAGTCAACAGGTCTCGCTGCCAACAACTGAGCGAGCGTCTTGGGCTCAAGAGCAAGACCTTCCGGCGTTGCACCCGGTTGAGCGAAAAACGCTTCCCATGCTCGCGATGACTTCGCCTCAGTGTTGAGCCGAGCCGAGATAGCCGACTGCGCGTCCTCCACCAAAACGCTGCTTTGGTCGCTTTCCCGTGCAATCCGCAATGGATCCGCCGCTTCCGCGAGTGCGGGGTGAGGCCAGAACAGAGCCAAGGTCGACATGTTGGCTGGGCTGGAATCCGCAGACTTTTTGTAGTCAAGGCGTGCGGAGATTGCCTTACGCACGTCTGACGAATTAACGCGAAGGCGCGAGCCGCGCACAATCCGACGCTCTGCCTCGTAGCTCAGCAGGCTCGCAATGGCCGTCGGGGTCGCCGTCCACGATGAGAACACAACCCGTTTGGTCACGCTTTCTGGTGCGACCGAGCTGTAGACAATACCTGGCGAGAAGTACGGGAGGGATGGCGGCAGCCACAGCAGCTTCCACCAGCCGGCGTCGACAGTTTCTTGAGCAAGCGCCCCCAAATGGCTGTTGCCCAGTTCGATCTGCTCATAGCGACCGACAGCATCCGCATCGATCTGTTGGAGGCCGCGTAGGTGTCGGTCGATGCTTCCGTCGTTTTCGGCCAGGCGCTTGTTTACCGCACTCGCTATTTTGTAGCCGTCCATGAAACTCGCGAAGTAGGGAATCGATTTCCAGTACTCAAGCCCGATAGGAACATCGAGCTCGGCCGATAGCTGCTCAAGCGCAACGTATCCGGCGAAATCTGCATCCGCTGGGGACAACGAAGGCAGTCGGCGCTCCCGAACCATGTCCCCTGCTTGTGGCCTCTCCGTTCGACTCATAACCGTGAGAAGGTTGGCACGTAATCGATCAACGTGTTCGGTCGACGCCCTGCCATTGACGACCTGCTGTCGGTACTGGGCGAACCCTTCGCGGATCTCGGCCAGCGAAACTGCGGAGCCTTCGGACAGAAATCCGAGGGTCGTCATCAGGTCTTTATAGTGATCGTCGCCAGCCTCGTCCGCGGCCTCCGTGAATGGCTTGTACGGGGTCGCGGAGAGCAGCAGCACCTTTGCCGCAGAGTAGTTGAACAGGGTATGCGCCAGCTCGGCAGCATCGCCTCCTTCTTCCACATTGAGAAGGTGTCGAAAGCGTTGGAACTCGTCGAGGATGACCAAGTCGGGTTCGAGTGAATCCACACTCGCACCGGCGAGGGCCGCGCGGAGTTTTGCCGTGAGATGCCTAATCGAAACTTTAAGAGACACTGGCACTTTGTGCTTCCCTGCGAGGTCGCCCAACAAGGCGAGATAGCTGTCACGTAGGCCAGAGTCGGTGATGCTTCGATCAAATGCACCGAGGATCGCCGGATCTACCGAACCATTGAGCCTGTGCCGCATGCGATCCACCCGGTACGAGAAAGCTTCCGGGGTTTTGATTTGCCCTTGAAAGAGCATCCGCGATGCCCGCTGCTGCGGCCGTGAAAGCCCCAGCAGCTCGGTAAGCATGATGTGCAGCAGCGCTCGTTCTTTTCCTGAGCCAGAGCGCCACGAGCCCATATCGAACGAAGTTCCGGGGGTGAACGAAACTAAATTGACCGGCTTTCGCCCGGCCGTGTTCGTTCCCGCGAGACGATGTGACTCGCGCGCGAGCAAAGTGAGTCTGCTGGTGAGTCCGATGTGAGGATCCCCGGTGACGTTCAGCCGACGCAGGTTCTGTGAGGCGAGATCCGAGTTTGAGCAAATGTAGACGATATCGATGCGGTCAACGGTGTCGTCATTTTGCAGCCGCTCGATAGTGCGCGCGATGATTCCGCGCGCGATCACGCTCTTGCCCAGACCCGTCTCATCTGCAACCAAGAAACGCCCGCTCGCGTTGGGAGCGTCGTAGAGCCGGTACATCACATGTTCGACGGCGTCTCGTTGGAAAGACTTAAGTTCAGCGAGGATCGCATCCGCGGAAAAGTCACTCACGCTGCGCCCCCTTTCTGCGCAAGCCGTGCGCGCCAGACCGGCTCCCAGAGATCGTCGAAGCCTGCGGGTAGCGATCCTGAAGAATTCGCGTCGCGCATCCGCTCAACAAGTCTGGCGAGATCATCTAGGCCCTCCGGGTTTTCAGCGAGAGAACGAACGAGAGTTTCGAAAACTCCCGCACCGTCGCTCGACCATGAGCCGAACCCTCCTGAGCCGCCGACCGGGAGATGGGCTCCTGCAGAGCCGCCAAGGCTGAGCATCAGGTGAAGAAATCGCAAAAATTTCTCTGGCGTATCGATCTGCCGGGCAAGCACTGCATCTCGACGGTGATCACGATCACCGATCAATTCGGCACACACAACGGTGCTCCGCTGTTCGCCGCGAGTGTCCGTGACGCGAATGACCACGAAGGGCGTGATATCAGTGAGATCGAGGTCGGTGAAAACTGCGGGCGGGCCATCGAGGGTCGGCAGGGAGTTCGTATTTCCCGGCTTAGTGAGCAACTGCACTTGTGTGTCGATCCCATCCATGGGCTTCGAAGTCGTGATCGCCTGAACGTCGATCGAGAACCTGTCACCCTCATCAAGGCGAACAGTGTTGAGGAGACGAGTGCTCGCGAGTGAGCGTATGGCATCGTCTAGTGCTCGATCGGCTTTCTCCACCTCAGTCTCTTGCACTCCCCCGGTGGTCACGTAGGGCATGGTGAGCTTGCGCAATTCAGAGTCTCCGCCAAACACGGCTCCGACCCCGATTCGTGGCTGGGGGCCAACCATTTCAATAAGGAACTCGACGTTACCTCCGAAGGCAGCGTGCGTGGCGTTGGCTGAACCGACCACAGCTCGTGACGTGGGGGACCGATCAAGAAAATAAGCCTTGGCGTGCAACCCGACCAGCGGGTCGCCGTCGATTTCCTCGCTGTCACGGACCGCGTCGTCGAGCACGTAGGCGTCGACGAATTTGAGCGTCTCGGGGCGTAGCCGGTCGAAACTTTCGGCGCGCGAGATGACTCGCACCCTTTCTCTGCTTGACGAAGTGATATCCGCAAGACCGTCATCCGAAATAAATGGTGAGATGACGAGGTGCCGCTTGCCCGTGAAATCAATAGTTTTCGGCCGACCGATCCCTAGCGCGTGAAAGCCCAACTGGCGGATGTCGGCGGGGAGCTCCCACGAAACCTTCGAGACGCGCTCTGCTAATCCTTCGAATCGATCCCGACGTTCTTGCGCAAGAGGGCTAATCGCCAGCGAAGGGAGGCTCCGGAGAAGGTCGCCCAGAGGCTCGTTCTGCTCTAGGGGTTCATCTCCTTCGACGCCGTCGAGCCTCACTACAAGATCCCAACTGCGATCACTCGTGATGTTTCTACTGGAGCACAGCAACCGATAGCTACGGTGCAACCCTCGTGCGTACTCAAGGATCCACACCTTCGGGTGAAAGAGCGCCCCGGGCCGAGGCACCGCAACAGGGTGAACCATCGGCTCAAGAAATGCGACGAGGTCGGAGGCTTGCCGAGGCACCGCGATGTGGCCTGCTTGCGCAAAAATATCCACGCGGTCGGCAGCCCGGCGCACCGCATCCAGGATGGCAATCGGGTCGTCGCTTTCGCGGACGTGGTGACCGGCGAACGAGAGCGGTACCGCGAGCGCGCTGGTGAGATCGAGGGTGAAGGTGGTTCCCACTGCGTGCACCAGCTCGTAGCCACTCGGCGGGCGGAGCTGCTCAGTAAGAGCTGCGCGGGAATCTGGCTCAAGCATCTGCTCGCTCCAATCCGTCGTGCAGATCAGCGAGGATGCCTCTCACTTGCCGCCACCGGAAGGTGAGTTCGCTGGCACCGGATGCACCCTGCCATGTCTGCAGTAGTCGAGGGTTGTACAGTCGCGCTTGAGGTCCCTTATGGCGGTGCTCCCGCTGCCTGATAAAGGAGCGGAGACCTTCGTCGTCTGCGATCGAGAGCGATTCGCTGCCAGTCACGGCATCAAGCCACGTATCTATAAATGATCGCAATTGAGGATTGATCCGGGGATTCTTCGCGTAGACAAGCGCCCAAAACTCGCTCCGGTCCCACGATGAAAGATCTGCCGACGCCTCAGCGCGAGCACTCTGCCATTTGCTCAAGCGCTCGCGATAGAGCTCGACTTTGCCGCTGACGCGATCGTACCCGGCGGCTTCGTATGTTTCCGCTAGCAGAAGGTTGTAGAGCAGCGACGCACCGTGGAAGGCGAGAGAGAACATCCGAGCATGAAACAGATCGTTGGCAGCGTGTGGAGATGCCCCCACAACGGCGGGTTCCAACCAGGGCGCACCACTTTCGGCTTGCGGACGATGGTCGATGAAGTGGGCGAGCAGGGATCCTTCGCTTCCATTGAGCATCCGATCCCGCAGCCATTCAGCTTCGATGCGATTCAATTCGAAGCCGCCCGCAGTGTCGTTGGGGAAGCTCGCGGGAATCGGGGGGAGGGTTGGCGACCATGGACCG
>Ga0307487_1002746_pt1 | contig 10996 bp, 2 predicted proteins | sample CBIW12metaG_FD_203665 | JGI IMG/M metagenome (GOLD analysis project Ga0307487, IMG submission 203665) | Sea-ice brine microbial communities from Beaufort Sea near Barrow, Alaska, United States - CBIW 1.2 | ecosystem: Environmental > Aquatic > Marine > Coastal | place: USA: Alaska | collected... | reverse complement strand
ATTCTATCAGCTGTTATTATCATAATTGATTTAGGTCTTATGACCAAAAGCAAAATTAAGATTATTTGGAATTAATCTAAAGAAAAACGTATAAGATTTTAATCATGTTTTATACTGACGGCGAAAACTGCATCAAAATTCACTTTGCTTTAGATCTGATAATATAGTTGACTTGCAAAATAGTCTTAGGATAGGCATTGAAAGGCTTAAAATTTTCATACAGCTAAGGAAAAGCAAAGTGTAATTAGGTGACTTTATTTTTCAAGGAGTTGAAAATGAACGCTGTATTTGATTACCAGTTCTTTAATTTTTTGATGAAAATTTAACTCTTCGGTAAGTTTAGCTCCATCAACCTTATAGTGGAAGTTTAGGTATACGCCTCGAATGCCGAAGTGATTCATGAACGATGTAACACTGAGTTTTTATTTTTTCCTGGTGAACTTATTATAGCAACATGCTCGAATTAAAGAAAGTGCTTCTTAGTAAGATTTACTTTTTAGGTAGAGTGTAGGGAAAATGAAATAGTAATTCACCACTTAAAACGACTAGAATGAGATCCATAGGAATGGAAGCGAATTAGATTCCTTGGTAAGGATGAGATAATAAACTAGTAGTCATTCTAGGTAGAGGAGTATTTTTGATGTACTGAGATTTCAGTTGAAGACATCGGGCAAATGAGTAGGAAAAAAAGTGATTTAATTTGTAATTTTTACTAAAATATTATTAGTAATTATTAGATTTTCAGATATTTATAAAGCCAATAGGCTGTTTTGAAGAAAATATTTTTTTTAGCTTCACGAAGTTTCTTTTCATCTACAATTGTTTCATTTCAATTTTTATTTTCCAATTGAGACTATCAATTTTTGAAGGAAGGAGCATTTTAATCCTAAACACTTTTTACCATGGAAAAAGATCAACTTGAAGCTCTCTTGTCCAATATATTTGGACATCTCAATGCAGATAACCCAACTGATAAAGCACAGTGGGAGGAAGGAATTCCATTATTGGCGAGGTCGCTTCTAATTCAGGATAGTTCTGAAATCACGGCAGAATCACTCAGTTTTGAGCGATCTGAATTGTTCATCCAAGATCGAATCCCGAAGAACAAAATCGAACTAATTCGACGAGAGGCTGAAAAGGCCACGCTAGAAGATTTTACTATATTCTCAGATAAAAATCCCGTTTTAAAAGACGTAGATATCTCTGTGGATAAAAAAGCTAATCTCACAGAAAAAGTAGAATTAAAAGCCTTTGTGCGTGAAGTCCCTGTAAGAAGCACTCAGATTCGAGCAAGTGTCCCTGCTTGGGCAGCGGGAGCAAAAGTGGACAAATCTTTAGGCCCTTTCAAAAGATCGGACGGTAGAACTATAATTATTGATTTTTTCAGAGTAACAAAACTGATAGGTATCTATCAGCAAAACAGTAATCTGCCAGTTCTATTATTTAAGGCATCTTTTATTGATCCAAAAATCAAAGCATTCAACTCTCCACCTATAGAGGTGTCAAAAAATTATGATGTAGTTGCAGGTAGTTTTTACATCCGTGCAGATATGCTTGCATCCAACGCTCCAAACAATCGGTATGCTGGAATAAAAGTTAAAGACGGGAAAATTCAGTTAAGTATAAATCCAATTCTTCAAGGATCAAAACTTGTTTTGGCACCTGCCACAAACATCCAAGTACAGCTGGATGTAGATCAGACGCCGGGCGCTTTAAACGCTGAAAAGAAGCATGGCAAAGATGCTTATGATACAAAAGTGATTAATCCTGGACATTTGAAATTTTCATTCTCTGGAACTTCTAAAGCGCAGATTCTCGATAGCGGTCCAGCTGAGTGGTCTGTTTATGGACAAAAGGCCACTTTCGACCGACTCAATTTAGCGCCGACTTATAGTAATCAATTATCGAGATTACTGATCCCATATGCTTGTTCAGAGGTAGATTTTGCTCCAAAAAAGCAACAAAGCCCACTGGTGGAAATTCAAGAATCGGCTGTTGTTAGCAGTTCATGGTGGGCAATCCCCGCTGCCTTGCTTGATGTAAATGCTGCTTTGGAAGTGGCTGGATCTGGAGGAATACTTCAAGAATTGAAGCCTGGATTAAAGTTCAGTTGGAAAGGAGTTCAGGGCAAAAATCTGAAATTGAAGAAACCACAGCTACTTGTTGAAAATGGTAGAATTGGGATTACCGATATGATTTCAGATGGTGAAGGAGCTTTTCAGGAAATTGACCACTGGAAGGATGATCTAAACCCGTATGGAACCTCTGTTTCAATTGCCTTTAATAAATCAGCTGCGTTCATGTACAATTCATTTGCAGAAGGCACAGAAATGTTGGTTGTTTTAGCAAACACCCAAATTAAAGTAGATAGACCCTTACAGGTTAATGGTCTTCCGGTCTATGTCAAAACCAAAGATTCGGCTTTGGTATTGGCGGGTAGTGATGAAAAGAACCTGATTTATATCGTTGATGATAATATCCTTTGGGACAATAAGTTGCCATTTGATAAAGTGCCTAATTTCAGAAGTATTGCTATAGCCCTTGAAAATGCACTTTTCACACTTTCGCCAGTCAATGGTGCGCTTGTTTTTGGAGAGTGTAACAAGGATTGGAGTAGGATTATTAAAAGTCAGACTTTTTTAGTGTTTGGAATGCTCAGTTATATGCCAACATTACCAGATCCTTACGTAGCCAATCTTGGAATTCTAAGTCGGCAGTTCGGGAGAAAAGGAAGAGGGATTGATAGAATTCAAAGCTGGTTAATTTGTCAGATATCCCAAGAGTCATTAACTGAAAAAGTAGATAAAGTACAGGTTAATTTTCATTTTGGACCTGGTATCAATTCTTCGAGAAATTCTACGTTAGCGGGGGACTCAGTCGCTCCAAGTCTTTTGGGTATGTCTCAATGGACCTCTTCAGAAACAAAAATGGAGACTTTAAAATCGACTTCCATAAGAAAGGCAAATCCGCTTCCTCCATACGACAAGCAGCTTGAAACATTTACAAGGTCTAATGAATTGGATTATTTTGCTTTGTTGGATGTGAGCTCAAATGCCAATCAATTAGGGGTTAGTGTAGGGATATCGAAAGGACAGCGTGTGACCACAGGTGTTGCAACAGCAGTCAACGAATCCGAGGCTTCAATTGCAAAAACAGATGGTCAGTTGATTTCTGTGGAAGGAATGGAGGTAATCGCAAAAGGCGCAATGACCCGCTTATTTATGATGCCACAGGTTGCTTGGGAACCTGTGCTCAATTTGACGGCTCCCGGTCTTAACAAAACAGGTGATCCTCCTTTACTTTTCAACTATTATCCCAATGACGGAGGTCCTACCAGATTGATAAATAGTCATCAGGAAAGAATTGCTATTTCTCCTAAACCTCTTGTAGATTTTATTTTAGAAAAATATAAAAAGAAAGAAACGCCGGTTTCAGCGTTATTCACGCTTCCTTTTGGCCTAAGAGCCATGGCTGAGCTTTCTCATACAAATAGCAGAGAAACTATTAAACCGATCTTAAATCAAGTTCGTCCGAGCTTCCCTAATAATTTGCAAGGTGGTATCCAAATCCGGGCAACAGCAGGGGATTATGGTAAAAAATTTAACACTGAACCTAAGAAAAATGATCTTCCAATGTTTGCCGGATTTACAGTTCAGTTGGCAAATGTACTAGCGTTTAATGGGGCTTCAAGTGGTGCAAGCACCTTGGGAGATAGTGTGACACGGATATTTAATGGAGAGTTTTTTGTCAATCAGGCTAATCCTACTAAAATTAATGAAAGAGGTGTTCCTGTAGGTAAGATTGATTTCACAGGCTATGGAGCAAGTACGTTCAGCAATTGGCTGAGTCCTTCCGCTGCTATCGCTCAAACAAGCCAAGCAAGATTTGATATTATGTTGGGTAGAACGGCCCATGAAGTAATCCAAGTGAAAAGCATCATTTATCCATGGGGAATCAGGGTGGTCAGAACCATTACTATTTTTAGGACTAGCTCGGGGTTTGTTTATAGAACTGACAGTGGCTGGCAACCAGAATCGGATGGGATTTTTGATTTCCGCTATAAGTATATAGACAAGACCGTACCGGGCGATCCAGAAGTAGAAGAAATACCATTTGAACTACATCCAGGCACTTTGCGGGGCTTGTATACTATTACAAATATTCAGGAAGATGGAACGGTAGCTGATTTTGACACTAAAAATATCATTGCTAACAGTGCTAATTACATCAATGAAAATGGTGAAAAGGTAAAGAATTTAGCACCTTCCTTCAATCAAGAAGTGAAATGTGTCGCAGTCTATTTTGATGCGGATATTGCAATAGAAAATCTTGTCAAAGGACATAAGGATGGAAAAACTCCTGCCAAGAAAATCCTTGGATATGTTCAATTGTCACCTCCCGGTGTTCCACTCACTGCTTCTCAGTTGAAAGAGTTGTTAAATCTACAAGGTGGATTAATTGGAGGAGACATTAATTGTGAAATGGATGTGAGTTCATCCGGTCAGCTGATGCAGCTTAATAGATTTGATATTTCTCATTCTAAAAAACCAGGAAATCCATCGAGCAAACCAATTTTCGTAGCAGCTACTCGTGGATCAGTCTTATTACCTAAAGATGGAAGCTGGAGCATGGTTCAGCATGAAACGGGAAGTGGGGAGGTAACGCCTTTGCCACCACATATTCCAATTCCTTTAATTCGCATTGGAGAATGGCAAAAAGAAATTGTAGTGAATGCCTCGGATGTCGCTAATAATCTGGTGCGGTTGGCTCACCCACTGGAAATTCTTAGAAATCCAGAGGTAGATACTATAAACTATGGATTTCTCCAAAGTACTGCCACTCAAAAAGCTCTTTTTCTAACACCTAGTTTCAAAAAAGGAATTGGTAAACTCTTGAGTAAGACTCCCCCGATTTTCTCTGATGCCTATAAACTCATGAACGGAAGTAGCATTTTTCCTAATGTCGGAGATGCATTTTCCAACTTCGGAAAAGCGATTGCTCTAGTAGACGGAATAGATGAAGATGGCAATAAGGTGGCTGCATTTATAGAAAATGCCGCTACAGATGGCAGTAAGAAAGTCTTGGAGCTAATGGAAATAACAGCCAAAGAAGAAGCTGGAAAAATTGTAGAAAAGGGATTCAAATTACTTTCTGGGAAAGCAAATAGCACGTTGAATAAAGCACTGGCCTTCGACATTCCAAACTTTGATCCGCTATATCTGGTCGATATGGACGCGTTGAAGATCTATATAGAGTACAAAGCAGAGCAAAAGAAAAACGGCACCAAGCAATATGTGGATTCTAAGCTCAATTTTGATGTAGATTCATTTGCCACCGACATAGCCGACACTTGGAAGAGTAAAGTCAATAATGTTTCCATGGTAGTTGATTTAGGTTCATTTGAGCGCCTTATGACTATTAAAGGAAACTTTGATGCAGCCAAAGGAAAGGAATCTGGATATGCAGGAGACAAAGACAACCCAGGTCCGCTGGATGGTATACCACTTCCTGAAATAGAATTTAGTGATGCATTGCAGCCCGTAATTGAGTTATTGCAGATGTTGGCAGCGCTTAGTACCGGAGATTATGGTGCAGTGATGAGGAAAGGTCTTCAAATAGCGATGAGCAATTCAGGAGAGATTTGGGAATATAAGTTTGAAGCCTCTAAAGAAATTCCACTTATCCGATTCCCACCAGAAGATTCTGTTTATAACTCTCCTCAATGCCCATTGAGGTTAGAAGCGGGACTTTCATTAGGTGTTTATTTCAATGCCGCATTGAAAGTTACGAATGATCCTTCTCAACTTTTGCCTACAGCAGGTGGATTTGTCCAATTCAACGGAGGTTTAGAAGTTATGTGCGTGACCGTAGGTGCAGCCACAATATATGCGGTGGGGTCTGTAGAAGTTAAGATTGCTTGTGACACCAAGACTGGCCCTAGTCTGATGATGAAGTTTGGTTTCGGTGCCAATGTCTCCGTAGGATTACCGGTAGTGGGTAATGTGAGTGTCACCTATATGGTGGGCTGCGAAATGTATACAGATGCCAATACCATAGAAATCACAGCTTTTATGCTATTCAAAGGACATGCAAATCTCCTCGGAGGCTTAGTCAGCGTCACGATATATATAGAGGCAAGTGGTACTGTGAAAAGAATAGCTAGCTCTGGAAGGACAGATTGCACCGCTTCTGTAACGTTCGGGTTAGACATCAGCATTTGCTTTATAATCAATATAAGCTTTGAAGAGACTTGGCAAGAAAGTCGTCAAATAGCTTAATTTTTTACCTATAAAAAATCAAATTATGGAACCTAGAAGATTGATATCCTTAATGACTTTTCCTCAACGTTTCGATGGAAATATACTGACAGTTAACCTTGTGGTTGTGCCACGAAATACAAATCCGTTTTCAGATTGGCCAACGGGTTTGTCGAGTCCGGCAAATGTCCCTGGATTTGCAAATTTGCAACCTGAATTTAGTATTTCCATTGTCAGGGGAACCGATGATTTTCCCCTTAGTAATGCGACAGCTCCCAACAGAATTCCAATTATTAGGGCTGTGACTGTAAAACCGGTAGCCGATAAGGCAGCTATAATCCAAAAAATAGCAGAGGCAATGCCACTTCCAATTACTGATACCTCGGATAAGTTGTCCGATCCAGTACCAGTGGAGAACAGCATCAAAAAATACTTACCGAAATCCTATCGGGAGAGATTTAATTTCACTCAACCCAGACATCCAAATGCAGTTACGGATGACGGATATCACTGTGCGGTACGAGATAAAATTCCAACAATAAATTATCAGCCTCGCACGAGCTTGAGCTGGGGTAAAGTTTTCGCAAATATCTTGAGGCAACCGCTATTGGCAAAAGCCTGTGGGATGATCTATGAAGTTCAGTTGGAAGTTGAAGCTGGATGGTTTGAGGCAGGTGGATATCTGTATGCCGATATTACAAATGATCCCTATGCTTCAGCCCAAACTGGTTCTCTAGAAAATTCCGATGGACCATTAATAAAGAGATATGCGACAAAGATTCCCGCATTGACCAAAGGAGTCGCCAGACCTGTATTTGCTCCAGTATTATTCCCGGTACTTTATAAGAAGGTTTCAGACCCGGATATACCAATTCCATTAGGGCCTTGGGACGAGCTATTTATGGAAGCGCAGACTTATAATGATGGTTTTGCTAAAATAGTGCACGCTAATCAACCGGTAAGTGGAAATCTATTGGAAGAAAGCCAAGATGAACTTCCGCCACAATCTGAGGCAGGAATTCGATTAGGCTGGGACGATGAGCAAATATTAGTTTGGTATTTGCGCCAGATGATTGAGAATCCTTCCGATCCTGGCTCTTTGAGCAGGGTTGATGCGCCGTTAGGTGTGATGGGCTACCACATTGACGTCAGGCAAGTCGCAGAAGGTAATCAGTGGGAAAGCTTAAACAGCATTGAGATCAATGAGTCTGAAAACATGTTTGCGGGGCACCTGGACTCTAGCAATACAGAGCTTCCTTACCAAGTATATCCCACTAAGATCAGTGGACCAAATAGCGATCATTATTGGTTGCCGATGTATTATGCTCACTATATAGGAAGGAGTATGGTGACGGAGGATCGGGATGGTCTTGAGATTTACCGAAATCATGAAGATAATGGAGGACAACAAAATGAGTCGCAGGATAAAAGAGTCTCCCAAAATAAAACTTTAATTCCTTCGCCATTGACCACAGAACTTCGGTATGGAAATTCTTATGAGTTTAGAATTCGAATGGCAGATATTTCTGGGGGAGGTCCAAATTTGAAGGATGCTCCAATTAATGCTGCAGCCAGTCCTGAAACTAGTGTTTCATTCAAACGATATGTGAATCCAGGAATGCTACGTATTGAAAAGCCGATTGAAATTAGAAGCAATCTTAGGACTTATTTTAATGCTACCAACGATGAAGAAACTCAATTTGATTCGAATCCAAATTTTGTGATTCAGAGACCGTTATTGGAATATCCTGCGGTCGTTTTTACTAATAAATACCAAAGTATTGGGTTGGATCCTATTAAATTATTAAAAGAATTGGCCTTTCAGGCAGATGGCTTAAAGGCTGCTTTGTCAGATCCGGATGTACAGCAAGTAAAGATAAGGGTGGAAGTGAAGTCGCTTCGAATGGATACACAATTAAGTCAAAATGGTAGAGATAGTTTCATCACGCTTTATGAAACCACCAGAGCATTTCCTTCCGACTTCGATGGTCTTCTGAAGGTGCCGATAACATTTATAGATGTTCCAGTTTTGAATATTGGCGAGCAATCAAATCCATTTTTAAATGAGGAATTACTTATTGATGCTATTCATGAAATGGAACAGTTGGTATTGCCTACCGGAAGACATATCAGGATATCGTTGCGTGCAGAAGCGAATTCGATTGAAGCACCCGAAAGTTATTTTGGTTTTATAGATAATGATGAGGACAAGGATAGCAGATTCGGTAAAGTTCAGCAGTTTATGTTTTATAAAGAGCCGACAAAGGAATTGGATTTATTACAACCTTTTGAGGCAATTCAACCAGTTCAAGGCCTATACCTGAAACCTGACCGTGTTCCGGCTATTAAGAGGAATATCTTTTCATCTTTATTAAAGCGAGAGTCTGAAGAGCAGCAATCAGGTGTGGTTGAGCGTTTGGCAAATGCTCTTGGCCTGGAATCAAAAGGATTGACCTTAATTGCGCAAAAAGGAGAGCGAGTAGTTTTTGGGTGCAATTCCAGGATCAGACATACGTTAGCTCCAGATGGTAGCTCTATCACTTTTGCTACCAAATCAGATCTTTATAATCATTGGATTGCTACGTTGAGCTACAAAATCAATCGAGATTGGGCATATGATACTTTGAATGATGTTGCATTTGAGATTGAAAGAGAATTCAAATTTAGAAAAGACAATATTTCAGAAATCAGGAAAAATACCTATTTAGGTGACATTGAATTGAAACATACTGTTTCTTTTGAAGCGTTGCAAGCAGATCGTTTTGACAGGGTAAATCGTAATTATACCAGGATCGTCTACATAGACGCTATAGATCCTAAAAATGAACTTACCCAAAGTGACGGTGAATTAAGATTCCCAGATGAACTATGGGCAGAGTATAAGATCAAACCTAAAACTAAGGAAGGTCATGCTTCAGCAGAAGTAGTGGAAACAGGTCGGTTGACACTTCCAACAGTTCTTCCTCCAACTCAAATTCCGAAATTGGTAAGTGTTGGAATTGCTTTTTCTCCTTATGAAAGAACGGATAATTATAGCTCTTCGGAGGCTAGAAAGAGATATTTATGGGTAGAGTTTGATCAGCCGGTTGAGAATCATGATGACACATATTTTTGCAGAATGCTAGGAACTGCACCGGATCAATTGATTGCTAGTAATGACGGTGAGCAGTTTGTTCCACCGGAAGAAGCTCCAATTAGTCTTGATCCTGAAATCACCAGACAAATAATACCTGATCAAAGTGACGATAAAGCTGGAATAGGAGCAATGCTGCCCATGACACAAGCAACTGATAGTGATAGACATTACATGATGCCAATTCCTTCCGGCTTGCATGCTGAAAGTGCTGAGATGTTTGGGTTTTTCACTTATGAATTTAGAGTCGGTCATGGGCAATGGCCTGATCGGGAGGATAATCTGTGGTCAACTGCTCAAGGTCGATTTGGAAGAGCTCTGAGAGTTACGGGTGTTCAGCATCCTGCTCCTACACTTCTTTGCTCTCTTAATAGAAATGAGAATCATCTTTATGTAAGTGCGTCTTATGCAAAAGCAGTTCATAATGGTAAAAATGTAACATCCAAACCACCAAGAACAAGTCTTTGGACCATGGTTTATGCTCAAGTTTATCAGGCAGACGGAAGAGATCACCGCAATATTTTGTTAGAGGAAATAGAAATGAAAATAGGAGTACGAGTCAATACTGAAGCTGATCGTATGAAGAAAATTAAAGACTTGACTCAACAGGTTTATTTCAAGCCGATAATTGGAGATTATACAACTGGAAGTGTAAAATTGAATCCGTCAGCCTTACAATTGGGTAATCTTTTGGCAAGTATAAAAGACGAGCAACCAGTAGCTACGTCAATAATAACTTCGGAAGATCTCGCTGAGAAACTGCAGTCTTTGGGTTTGCCTGAAGATAGTGCGCTCAGTGTATTGGTGGTTGAGGTTTTTGGTAATATCACAAATCTTCATGATCACATGAATGATTATAAAAATACTAATGTGAATGGGGTATCTGAGCAAATGGCAGAAGGGTTAAAAGAAAAGAGGGCTGAAGTAAATCTAATGTCAGATATTCGACCATTAAGTAAAGGATTAGGACATTTTAGAATTTTAAGGACTTCTCCTTTGACTAAAGTGCCTTTCGTATGTTGTCCTACGTGTGAGTAGGTAATCTGCTTATTGTTATACTAAAATGCCTTTCAAGTTACTTGGAAGGCATTTTTTTTAATCAATTTTTTAGTGTAATTGCGATAGGAAACACTCTGAGAAAATCTTTAGATTCTAGATTTTCCTTCTTTTTAACATGATATGACTATTGAAGAACTAAAGGCAGCATTGCCAGTTTTCACAAATCCTGAATTACTAGAGGAGATTTTGGAAAAAGGTCAACTTATGAACCTAAAGGTTGGTAAAGTACTGATGGAGCCAGGACAATTTGTAAAAATGGTTCCGATCGTGTTAGACGGTTCAATCAAAATCTCTAGAATTGATGACGAAGGTAAAGAGCTTTTTCTCTATTATCTTGATTCAGGAGAGACGTGTGCCTTGTCGCTAACGTGCTGTACATCTTCTAAGCCAAGTGAGATCAAAGCAGTTGTGGAACGCGAAGCCACTATAATCGGAATACCAATCAATGTTCACCAAGAGTGGTCTGAAAAATTTAAGCAATGGAAGGATTTTGTCAATATGACTTATCAAAATCGTTTTCAAGAGCTTCTTGCAGCACTTGATGCAG
>Ga0307487_1002744_pt1 | contig 10999 bp, 9 predicted proteins | sample CBIW12metaG_FD_203665 | JGI IMG/M metagenome (GOLD analysis project Ga0307487, IMG submission 203665) | Sea-ice brine microbial communities from Beaufort Sea near Barrow, Alaska, United States - CBIW 1.2 | ecosystem: Environmental > Aquatic > Marine > Coastal | place: USA: Alaska | collected... | reverse complement strand
CGCCCCCAAACAATAGACAAGGGGTTCTTTTTTGAAATTTACAATTTATCACCGGTAAACCCCATAAAAGCAATAGCTTTATATTCGTAGAAATTTATTTAGGACAGTATTGACACAGTATATAAAATTGAGTTAAAAAAATCCTTTTGGGCAATTCCCCAACTTATACCACGTTTTTCAAATATATATTCCATTTAAGTTTTAATCAATTATCCATTCTAATTAAATTATATATGGTGTAAAATTAAGATTATGAATACCTTAATTAGAAACAATAACATTGTAAAACATAAAAAAACATGAAACATCTAATAAAATTCTTTTTTGTCCTAACGGCAATATTAACGCTTTCTTCCTGCTCAAAAGATAGCGACCCTGAAACTACAAACCCTTTAAATAGCACTGCAATCAGGGCTGATAGCAGTGTTAAAACGGCAAGCCTTCCCCAGGCAACCTTAGATTATATCTCTGCCAATTATCCGGATATTACAGTTAAAAAATCGGAAGTTGAAGATAATGGCAACTTTGAGGTGAAATTAAACAATGGGGTTGAACTCATCTTTGATGCTGATGGAGCCTTTTTAGGGGTTGATGATGATGGGGAAAATAATTTTGATGATACACATCTTAATATTTCCGAACTACCACAAATTTTATTGGATTTTATAGCTACAAATTATCCCAATGAAAGTATTGATGAAGCCGAACTGGAAAACAATGGCAATTATGAAATTGAACTTGAGAATGATGTGATATTAATTTTTGATGCCGATGGGAAATTTCTGGGAATTGGAGAAGATGAAAATGATGATGAAGATGATGGTGATGAAACAAATGTAGATGCCGCATCCTTGCCTCAAATAATTTTGGACTATCTAAGCACCAATTATCCCGATAAAACCATTATGGAAGCTGAAGTAGAAGAAGATGGAACCTACGAGATTACTTTGAGCAATGGTATTGAGGTGACTTTCGATTCTAATGGCACCTTTTTGGAAGCTGAAGATGGGAACGGGGATGATGATGATGATTAAATAATTCGTCTTGATCATTTTGGATTAAATTATTACAAAAAAGGCCTTTCATATTGAAAGGCCTTTTTTATTAAAGCGTTCTGGATAAATTGTATCTTTACAACTAGTCGATTCTCAATACTAATTTGATATGAATTCAAAATTATGTTTAATATTTATGGCCCTGTTAGGTCTTTTTGGGTGTGAAAATATTGAATTAACGACAGGTTTGGAAGGAACGGTATATAGGGGCCCAATAAATCCGGTAGAAATGGAAGGCCAGGTAAATGATGCTCCTTTTAGCGCTTTATTTAATGTTTACAATTTAAATGACAAGTATATTAAATCATTTTCATCTAATGCAGATGGAAAATTCAATGTGATGTTGGCACCGGGAGATTATAAAATAATACCGGATAAATCTGCGCCAATTATGGGTGCCGAATTTCAGGTAAAGGAAGTTACCTTAGACCCAGTTGGTATCACGAAGCTAGATTTGTTTTTTGATACCGGAATCCGGTAATGCTTATAAATGGCGGTCCTCTTTAATTAAGCTTTCTACACTTGAATTTATTGACACTGCTCAATTTCCAACTTAATTCCAATCAAAACTAATTGCATCACTTTTATCAAATCTGTTATTTGCTTAAGACGAACCTATCGGTTTCTCAAAAAACTATTTTCTAACTTTAGGTAATTTTACATATTCTTATATCATATAAATTTAATTTATACCAAAAGAACAATATTTTGAATATCATTCTCCTAAATATTGTTTAACCTTTATCAAATTATATTAAACATTTAACACTTTTACACATCTTCAAAAAGTATAATTTATATATATTTGTTTACTTGTTGAAGCAATATGGAACTTATTAAACAAAATTTTAGCATAAAAGATTTGGAAAACCTTAGTGGGATTAAAGCGCATACCATTAGGATCTGGGAAAAACGGTATAATATCCTCGCCCCAAGCCGAACTGAAACCAATATAAGGTCTTATGATATAAGCAATCTTCAAAAATTATTGAATGTCACTTTCCTAAACGAACAGGGTTATAAAATTTCGAGAATCGCTAAACTCTCTCATGATGAGATTTTTAAGTTGGTGAAAAATGTAGCTGCCAGTACGAGTGAGCAAAACCGGGCTATCAACTCATTTAAAATTGCCATGATCAATTTTGACCAGGTTTTATTTAATACTACCTACAATTCCCTTTTGGCAAAGAAAACGTTCAGGGAAATTTTTTATGAAATTTTTCTGCCTTTGCTGAGTGAAATTGGACTTCTTTGGCAAACCGATACTATAAATCCGGTACACGAACATTTTTTGGTAGGATTGATAAAACAGAAATTATACCTGAAAATCGCCCAACTGGGAGATAAGAATGAATATGAAGATACTAACTTGTATGTATTGTTTTTACCTGAAAATGAAATTCACGATCTCGGGATCTTATTTTTGAATTATGAGTTGAATTTTCATAATAAAAGAACCATCTATTTGGGCCCTAGCATGCCTTTAGCAGACATGAAATATTTGCTGGAAATTCATCCAAACCCAAAATTCATTAGCTATCTAACCATTGGAACAATAGACGCAACCAATTTTATTACAGAATTTGAAACCGAACTCTGCAAGAATAAAACCAGGGAATTAAATCTATTTGGAGCAGGAATTCAATCTTTGGATCCTTCCATTCAGCCCCAACATATAAAAATTTATAAGTCAATTACCGAATTTGCAAATGAATTATCACTCTAATGAAGAAAAAAGTTAGCATTATTGGTTCCGGATTTGCCTCTTTGGCGGCTTCCTGTTATCTGGCAAAATCCGGGTATAAGGTGACTATTTACGAAAAAAATGACCGTATTGGCGGGCGGGCAAGACAATTACAAAAAGAAGGTTTTTCTTTTGACATGGGCCCCTCTTGGTACTGGATGCCCGATGTTTTTGAACGTTTTTTTGCCGATTTCGATAAAAAGCCTTCAGATTATTATCAGCTGGAAAAGCTTAATCCTGCGTATAAAGTTTTCTTCGGAAATAATGAAAGCATCACAATTGAAGATACGCTGGAAAAGATCTATTCAGCATTTGAAAAAGAAGAAACCGGCAGCTCCATAAAACTCAAAAAATTCATAGATCAGGCACAAAGAAATTACAAGATCGCGATCAAGGATTTGGTATACCGTCCTGGAATTTCTCCTTTAGAATTGGTTACTCCAGAAACAATCAGGAAAATAGGACAATTTTTTAGCAACATTTCCAAAGATGTCCGTAAACACTTCAGCAATAAAAAGCTGATTCAAATCCTGGAATTCCCGGTTTTATTTTTAGGAGCAAAACCAAGCGATACGCCATCCTTTTACAGTTTTATGAATTATGCCGATTTTGGCCTTGGCACCTGGCATCCCCAGGGAGGAATGTACAAGGTAATTGAAGGGATCGAAAAACTTGCAGTTTCCCTAGGAGTTGAGATCCGGACGAATTCTCCTGTAGATAAAATTAATGTATTGGATAGGTCCGTGACATCGATATCTGTTGATGGAAAAGAAATAGCGACAAATTTGATAGTAGCCGGAGCCGATTACCACCATAGCGAAACGCTTTTAGAACCTGAGTTTCGTCAATATTCTGAATCATATTGGGATAGAAAGACATTTGCCCCTTCTTCCCTGCTTTTTTATGTGGGGTTTGATAAAAAATTAAAAAATATCAATCACCATAATTTATTCTTTGATGTAGATTTTGATGCTCATACAAGGGATATTTACGATGATCCCAAATGGCCGGAAGAACCCTTGTTTTACGCAAATTTCACATCTGTAACCGATGAAAACACAGCTCCTGAAAACTGTGAAAATGGTTTTTTCCTGATTCCCCTGGCACCTGGACTGAAGGATACCGCTGAATTAAGAGAAACCTATTTTAGTGAAATTCTTGAAAGATTTGAAAGACTTACAAGTCAGGATGTTAGAAAAAATATTATATTTAAAGAATCCTTTTGTGTAAATGATTTTATTGAAGACTATAACAGCTACAAAGGAAATGCCTATGGAATGGCAAACACCCTGTTGCAAACCGCGTTTTTGAGGCCAAAATTAAAGAGCAGCAAAGTTGAAGGTTTATTCTTTACAGGCCAACTCACAGTGCCCGGTCCGGGAGTACCGCCCTCTTTGATTTCCGGAAAATTAGTCTCGGGACTAATTCTAAGTTCGTAAGGAATGAGAGTCACGATTAAAAATATATTTCTAAAGATCAATAAAAAATTTTAGATGAAATCAATTTTCGATACAGTCTCCAGAACTTGCAGCAAGGCAGTTACAAATGCCTACAGCACCTCGTTCTCTATGGCAACAAAAATGTTGGCTCCATCCATTAGGCAGGACATCTACAATATCTACGGATTTGTTCGTTTGGCAGATGAAATTGTGGATTCTTTTCACTATTACGACAAGGAAAAGCTTCTGGACGAGCTTACCGCTGAACTTTACAAGGCAATTGATACTAAAATTAGCCTGAACCCAATTCTGAATGCATTTCAGGAAACCGTTCATAAATATGAAATTGAGGAATCCCTATATAATGCCTTCCTTAAAAGCATGCGAATGGATTTGCACAAATCTGTGTATTTAACTCAGGAAGAATATAAGGAGTACATTTACGGCAGTGCCGATGTTGTAGGCCTAATGTGCTTAAAAGTTTTTGTGAAGGGTGATAAAAGCAAATACAATGAACTTAAAGAATCTGCTATGAGCCTTGGATCAGCCTTTCAAAAAGTGAATTTTCTGAGGGATCTGAAAGCTGATTTTGAAGATTTAAGCCGAAGCTATTTTCCGCACGCCAATCTGGATGCATTAGATGAGGCGAGTAAACAAAAGATCATTGAAGAAATTGAAGCTGATTTTACCGCAGGCTTCCGCGGAATTACGAAACTCCCAATTGAGGCCAAATTCGGGGTATACACTGCTTATATTTACTACAGGAAACTATTGAACAAACTAAAAAGCGTGCCTTCTTTAGAGATTAAAAACAGTAGAATAAGCGTGCCAAATTATCAAAAAGCAGGCTTGTTGGCAAAATCATACATATCATACAGATTAAATTTACTATAATGGAAACATTGCTTTGGAGCGTGGTTTTTGTAGCCACTTTTATTATGATGGAAGGGATGGCGTGGTTTACCCATAAATATGTAATGCATGGAATCTTATGGAAACTCCATAAAGATCACCACAGGAAAGACCACAGCAGTTGGTGGGAGCGCAACGACTTATTTTTTGTGTTTTACGCGATTGTAAGCATTGGGTTCTTCCTGTTGTGGAGATATGAAGATGTTTGGATCGCCTTGCCCATAGGGCTTGGAATTCTTGCCTATGGAATTGCATATTTCACTGTTCATGATATTTTTATTCATCAACGCTTCAAAATTTTCAGAAACACAAATAACCAGTTCGCGAAAGGCCTGCGAAGGGCACATAAAATCCACCATAAACATTTAGGAAAAGAGGATGGGGAATGCTTTGGCATGCTTTGGGTACCTTATAAATATTTTAAAAAATAACCCCGTTTTCTAAAGTTTTTACGATACCTTTCTAAAGATGTCAAAAAACTTTAATTACATTATTATTGGCGGTGGATTGGCAGGGCTTCAACTTGCACTCCAACTAAGCAGAGACCTATTTTTTGGACAGAAAACTTTCGCAATAATAGACCCCTCTCCCAAAACCGAAAATGACAAAACCTGGTGTTTCTGGGAAAAAGGAAAGGGCCAATGGGATTCCATCATCACAAAAAGCTGGGATAAAAGCCGGTTCATTTCTTCAGAAAAAGATATTGAATTAAATCTGGAACCTTACAAATACAAGATGTTGCGTTCCTTGGATTTCTATAATACCGCAAAATCCGAGTTGTCAAAATTAGATAACTTTCATTTTATTGAAGATGAAATTGTAAGAATTGACGAAGCTTCCATGTTTGCCTTTGGGAAAAAAGAATCTTACGGTGCAATTCATATTTTTGACAGCCGGATTACTTCAGAATATTTAGAAGACCCAAAATCCACAACAATATTTCAGCATTTTAAAGGCTGTGTCATCGAAACTGAAAAACCTCAATTTGATCCTTCAGAATTTACGATGATGGATTTTAGGCTGAAATATAAAGAGAGTACAAGTTTTACCTACGTTCTTCCAATTTCACCAACAAAAGCACTTGTGGAATATACCTTTTTCACTCCATTCTTAACTGAAGAAAAGGTTTATGATGAATTTTTGGAAAATTACATCAAAAATATTCTCAAAATAAACAACTTTAAAATCACCGAAACAGAGAAAGGAGTTATACCAATGACCGATTTCCCTTTTCATAAGGAAAGCACACCTAAAATCACTAAAATAGGGTCGGCAGGGTCCTGGATAAAAGGTTCAACCGGGTATTCTTTTAAAGACACAGAAAAGAGGGTGGCGCTGATCATTGAAAATCTTAAAGCAGGCAAAAATCTTTCTAATGGCCTTTTAACGAAGCGTTTTAGATTGTATGACGCTATTTTTATTGATGTTTTAAGTCAATCAAATGAAATGGGAGAACTGATTTTCAGTAATTTTTACAGCAAAAATTCAATCGAGGAAATTTTTAAATTCCTGGATGAAGAAACATCAATTTCAGAAGAATTAAAGATCATGCGTTCCCTATATCATCCTCAGTTTATCAAATCCTTTTTCAGAAAAATTTTTTAGGTCAATATAAAACCCCACAGGTTTTATATTGACCTATGGGGTTTGTGTTAGTTTAATAAGCTCAAACAAATTATTTTACTCCTTAGTTTAGAAGTTTATTTCTGTAACAAACCATCAATAGTACTTCTCACCTTCTCACCATTCCAATCGGCCGCGCCAACTTTTGAAATAACAATGTTTCCTTCTTTATCTATCAAATAGGTAGTAGGTAGGGTTTTTCCGTCCAAAGGCAGAGGCGTATCACTTAGAGGCCTGTATGCAGGTAAGGTGAATTGTTTTCTATTTAAAAAACCTCTCACTGTTACGCGATCTTCTTCAGAAACAAATAAAAACACGATTTTATCCTGATAATCTTCATATAACAACTGTAAACTTGGCATCTCGGCGATACAAGGAGGACACCAGGTTGCCCAGAAATTGATCAATATGATTTTTCCCTTATATTCTGAAAATTCCACCTGGTCTTTATTGTTTTTTTCCAATACCCAATTATAATCGGCTAATGCGGACCTGTCATCTTCCGAGGTTACCGAAGGGCTAAAGGCCAATACTTTATTTAAAAATATTTGAATTGGTTTTCGCGTTGCCGGAATTACAAGCACTAAAATTATTACGGCAATTATAATATTGGTCCATTGATTTTTAAAAAGCTTCATTTTATTCAATTTTAGTTTTAATCGTAGCTTCTGAAATGTTTTTCAAGACCTTAAAAATAAAAACCTGAGATCTTTTTAATATAAATCAAAAAAACCCCCGTCAAAGCGGGAGTTTTTTGTTCAATTATTTCATTTGCTTACGCAACACTATGCATTTTTATCAAATTTAAAGCAGATCCCTGTTTAAACCATTCAATTTGGGATTCGTTATAGGTATGGTTTGCTTTGATCAAATCCTTGCTGCCATCGGCGTGAATAACTTCAATGTTAAGAGGTTTATCAGGCGCAAAACTTTCCAGGTCAACAAAGTTGAAGGTATCATCCTCGAGAATAAGATCATAATCTTTTTCATTCGCGAATGTAATACCCAACATTCCTTGTTTTTTGAGGTTTGTTTCGTGAATACGCGCAAAAGATTTTACCACAACCACTCTTACTCCAAGGAAACGCGGCTCCATAGCTGCGTGCTCACGGGAAGAACCTTCACCGTAATTGTGATCTCCCACCACAATAGTTGGAATTCCGGCGGCTTTGTAGGCGCGCTGTACGGCGGGAACTGCATCGTATTCCCCTGTAATTTGATTTTTTACAAGATTGGTTTTCTTGTTAAAGGCATTTATTGCCCCAATAAGCATATTGTTTGATATATTATCTAAATGACCTCTAAATCGCAACCAGGGCCCGGCCATAGAAATATGATCGGTTGTACATTTTCCGAAAGCTTTGATCAACAATTTCACATCGAAGAGGTTTTTCCCGTCCCAAGGTTCAAAAGGCTCAAGCAATTGAAGTCTTTCACTGTCCTTTGCAACTTTAATAGCAATTTTGTTTCCATCTTCTGATGGAGCAAGGTAACCTGGATCCTTCACATCAAAACCTTTAGGAGGAAGTTCTATTCCTGCTGGTTCATCCAACATTACTTCTACTCCGTCCTCATTCAATAATTTGTCACGGGTTGGGTCAAAATCCAACCTTCCGGATATAGCGATTGCGGCAACCATTTCTGGGGAACCTACAAATGCGTGGGTATTTGGATTCCCATCGGCACGTTTTGAAAAGTTCCTGTTAAAGGAGTGAACAATAGTGTTCCTCTCATCACCTTTACGGTCACTTCGGTCCCATTGGCCAATACATGGACCGCAGGCATTGGTGAAAATAGTAGCATTAAGATCTTCAAATATTTGCAGTAATCCGTCGCGTTCCGCTGTAAATCGAATTGTTTCCGATCCCGGATTGATCCCAAGATCCGATTTTGCTATTATTTTTTTGTCAACTGCTTGTTTGGCTATAGAAGCGGCACGTGTCAAATCTTCATAAGAAGAGTTGGTACATGATCCAATTAATCCCCAGTCAACTTTAATTGGCCAGTCATTTTCCTTGGCTTTTTTAGCCATTTCTGAAATAGGAGTCGCAAGATCGGGAGTAAAAGGCCCGTTTAAGTGAGGTTTCAATTCTGAAAGATCGATCTCAATAACTTCATCAAAATATTTTTCAGGGTTTGCATAAACCTCATCATCTCCGGTTAGGTGTTCCCTTATTTCATTGGCCGCTTCAGCAACATCAGCCCTATCAGTGGCTTTTAAATAACGTTCCATTGAATCGTCGTAACCAAATGTGGAAGTAGTTGCACCCACTTCTGCACCCATATTACAAATGGTTCCTTTTCCTGTACAAGACATAGAGCGGGCACCTTCGCCAAAATATTCTACAATAGCTCCGGTTCCCCCTTTTACGGTTAGGATCCCGGCTACTTTTAAAATCACATCTTTAGGAGCAGTCCAACCAGAAAGTTTTCCGGTTAATTTTACCCCTATCAATTTAGGAAATTTTAATTCCCAGGCCATTCCGGCCATCACATCTACAGCATCTGCTCCACCAACTCCAATGGCGACCATTCCTAATCCTCCAGCATTCACCGTGTGAGAATCAGTCCCGATCATCATTCCGCCCGGAAAAGCATAGTTTTCCAGAACTACCTGGTGAATAATCCCTGCTCCCGGTTTCCAGAAACCAATTCCGTATTTATTTGAAACCGATTCCAAAAAGTCAAAAACTTCATGACTGGATTTATTTGCTGTAGCTAAATCAATAGCAGCTCCCATTTTTGCCTGGATCAGGTGATCACAGTGAACAGTTGTTGGGACTGCAACATTTTTTTTCCCGGCCTGCATAAATTGTAACAATGCCATTTGAGCTGTGGCATCCTGACACGCGATGCGATCTGGTGCAAAATCCACATAATCCTTACCCCTGGTAAACCCCTTACTGGCATCACCATCCCATAGGTGGGAATAAAGTATTTTTTCTGAAAGTGTTAAAGGTTTTCCAACCACCTTCCTTGCTTTGTCCACACGGTCCGCCATTTGGCTATAAACCTTCTTGATCATATCAATATCGTACGCCATTTTAATTTGATTTAATGTTCTAATTGTCTAGCGAAATTACGACTTTTGATTCGAATTTAAAAATTATTAACAAAATTGAATTATATATGAGAATAATTTAATTATAATTAAAATAATCAAGTATGCTTCAGTTTAAGCCAAATAAAATCATCTTAAATTTAGAAATTGATAATTGAATATTATAAGACATTATCCGATTTTTTCCAACACAATTTATTTTGGGATTTTAGCCTTGAAATAACCAAAGGACCTGAGTAGAAACAAGGAATTTTAAAAAGTAAGGGATAATTAGGTTATAGCAGGGAATATAATTTGGAATCTAGAATTCAGGATAGTTCTATAAATCTATTTTTTCCGATTTCCGGAGTAGTGTTGAAGGGTTTTTAACATTAATTTCAATGTTACCATTATTTTATTTCCCGCTTCCGAAAGGAGATTTTAGCAGAAAATAATCTTTACTATTTTTTAGTCACAAACACGAATATTTTTTTACAAATCCATCGCCTTGTTTCTTCCTTTACCTGGTTCCTGGTACTATTTGTAAACTAAAACAAATACTTAATTATCTGTTCTTCTGAAATCCCTTCTGCTTCTGCCTTATAATTTTTTATAACCCTATGTCTAAGGATGCCCATAGCTACAGCCTGAATATTTTCAATGTCAGGAGAGAATTTCCCATTGACCACAGCATGTGCTTTTGCCGCCAACACCAAATTTTGGGAGGCTCTTGGTCCTGCTCCCCAATCGACATAATTTTTAACTATTTCTGGAGCTGTTCCTCCCTGAGGCCTGGTTTTTCCAACCAGGTTTACGGCATATTCCACTACGTTATCCGCAATCGGGACCCGGCGAACAAGTTGCTGGATCTCTATAATTTCTTCAGCAGAAAATAATGGATTAATGCTCTCCTGATTATTGGCGGTGGTCTTTTTTACGACGTTAACCTCCTCCTCAAAAGAGGGATAATCCAGATTAATAGCAAACATAAAACGATCCAGTTGAGCTTCCGGTAAAGGATAAGTGCCTTCCTGTTCAATAGGATTTTGGGTTGCCAGGACAAAATAGGGCAAACTGAGTTTGTAGTTGTTTCCCGCAACGGTCACCGCTCTTTCCTGCATAGCTTCAAGCATTGCCGCCTGAGTTTTAGGTGGAGTCCTGTTGATCTCATCGGCCAGGATAATGT
>Ga0307487_1002741_pt1 | contig 11004 bp, 12 predicted proteins | sample CBIW12metaG_FD_203665 | JGI IMG/M metagenome (GOLD analysis project Ga0307487, IMG submission 203665) | Sea-ice brine microbial communities from Beaufort Sea near Barrow, Alaska, United States - CBIW 1.2 | ecosystem: Environmental > Aquatic > Marine > Coastal | place: USA: Alaska | collected... | reverse complement strand
GTCTTAAAATGATAAATGGAAAAACCGGAATAAAAGAGGAAATCGATATTACAGGTTTATTTATCGCCATCGGACATAAACCCAATACCGAAATTTTTAAAGGTGAGTTGGATATGGATGATATGGGTTATTTAATTACTAAAGGAAAGACTACAAAAACGAATCTTCCCGGGGTATTTGCCGCAGGAGATGTTCAGGATAAGGAATACCGTCAGGCAGTTACCGCCGCCGGAACCGGTTGTATGGCAGCATTGGATGCAGAGCGCTATTTAACCATGGTGAAAGAGAAACAAGAAAATGAAATAAATGTTTAATTAAATTTTCAGTTAAGTTTTAAAGAAATTAAAACTTAACTGAAAATTTAAGGCTAATACGCAAATTTTATTCGAAAGAATAAAAAACAAAAAAGTCCCGATTTCGGGACTTTTTTGTTTTTTATAAGATTACAATTAATCATCTATTTTCACCTTTTTCTTTACATCTCCATCCTCATCGATTTTGATTTTAATCTTTTCATCATCGGTTTTAATCTTGATTTTATCACCGTTGTCTTTTACCTTCATTTCAGTATTCATATCATCTGCTTCCTCTTTTGATTCAGTGGTTTCCCTACAAGAGACAAGCATAATGCTGATAGTCATTAAAAACAGCACAGATTTAAAAAATCGTTCCATGATTTTTGGGTTTTATTGGTTATTTATATTAAAGGTAGCTTAATCTTAACTATATAAACTTAGTTTAACATAAAAAAACGATTTATGTTAAATGGTTCTACCATCGAAATTTTTAGGACAAGCTATTAGTTGATGGGATTCAAAAAGATTTGAGATATTCTCTTTTTTCACAATATTTTCGTTTTCATCCAAATTTAATCCGGTTAGCGCACAAAATATACTTATTAATGCAGCTATGAGAATTTTAGTTAAGCCAATCATAGTTAATTATTTTGAATTTCTATCCCGTCTTTATCGATCCGTATTTTATTGGAACTGTCTTTATTGATATTTATGCCTTTCCCATTGATACGAATTTTTACATGATCTGAAGAATCTCCTCCTTCAAAATGGATATCCCCATCAAACTCATCTTTATTATCCCAGGAATCTTCACTGTTGCTACTCATTTGTTCTATGGGACAATTCTCGCAAGAGGTGCTGTTATCATTTATTTCCAGGTAATTTCCTTCTTGTCCATAATTTAAAATATTGCCGTAAAAATCGGAAGAATGATGAAAATCTTCGATGTTTTTATCGGGATAGAGGGTGGAACCAATCGGTAAATAGAGAATTACCCTAACATCTTGATCCCTGTATTTGTTATTTAAATCTGATGTTAAAAATGCATCCAGGTACAATTTATTATCAGCGAACTTAGTGCTATAATTGATGTTTTCAGCCCGGGTCCGGGCATCCTTGGAATCACTGCCCTCAGCCGATTTAACAATTTCAATTTTCCCAATGGAATCCCTGGTAGATTTAATAACCAATCTAACATCGGTAGAATACATGATCTTGCGGTCATTTTTATCGTATTTTATCTTTACATCACTTTTATAGATGTTTGAAGAATAACGCGGATCAGACTGCATTGCCAAATAAAGTGTATCCAGAGCTGTTACCGGTAAAACCTCGGTGATTATTACCTCACCGTCAAAAGCACGCTGGGTAGCCTGTTGGATGCCAATTATAGACAAACCTATTACAGATAACAACCAGAGACCTAATAGCACTAATTTGGCCGGGGTTCCCAAGGATTTTAATTTATTTACCAGAATCTTTAACCCCAAAATAAAGAGGAAAAAGAAAGGGATGCCTACCGCAAAAAAGCTAAGTAATGAAATTAACCAAAGTGGGGACCCAATTGCAGCCATTTCAATATAATCTGTCCAGGGAGCATCAAATAATCCAAAAACTCCCACGGTAAATAGCCCAATAAACAAGCCGATGAGAGTGGTACCGGCAATAAGCAGTAGCAAAACCCCGATTAGTTTTACAAAAATATTAAGAAAAAAAAGTATAACTGCTCCAATTCCTGTAACCGCTGATGTTGCTCCGGACTTTGCCTGTTTTCCGAATCTTTCATAATCTACGTTTTTCACTTTTCCTGCTACATCGTCAAATCCTTCCCGTATTTTTCGCTCTATATTCGTTATGTTCACTGCTTCCCCACGCATGGAAAGTTTGTCGGAGGTTGTTTTTGCTTCAGGGACAAAGATCCATAGCGCAATATAAATAAGTATGAACGCGCCACTGGAAGCAATGGTAAGGATGATCCAAATTAATCTTACCCAAAGCGCCTCGATGCCTAAATAATATCCTAAACCAGAGGAAACCCCACCTATGTAGGAATGTTCTGTATCCCTGAACAATTGTTTTCCTGAAGTTCGTGAATGTGAATAGTGAGGTTGATCCTCAAATATTTCTTCGTCAACCATATAATCTTCAGGTTGACCCATAATTGTAATAATTTCATCAACCTCCTTATTACTGATCACCTGCCGTTCATCTTTGATCTTTTCAGCAAATAACTCGGCAATCCTGGCTTCAATATCTGCTATAATCTCATCTTGACCTTGGGTATTGGCTAAAGAGCGTTTAATCGCATCAATATAATGTTGCAATTTGGCATAAGCATCTTCATCAATATGAAAGAAAATGCCGGCAAGGTTTATATTTACTGTCTTATTCATGATTCTTGTTTTTTGGTGTGGTTACTAAAGTTACAGCGGTTTGCAAATCATTCCAGGTGTGAGTGAGTTCTTTTAAAAATTCCTTTCCGGTATCAGTCAAACCATAATACTTCCGTGGTGGTCCACCGGTGGATTCTTCCCAACGATAATTGAGCAATCCTTCATTTTTTAACCGGGTTAGCAGTGGGTAAATTGTTCCCTCTACCACCAGTAGTTTTGCGTTTTTAAGGGTGTCAAGAATTTCGGCTACATACGCATCTTTGTCTCTCAAGATAGAAAGTATGCAGTATTCAAGCACGCCTTTACGCATTTGGGCCTTGGTGTTTTCAATCTTCATTGCCTTTGATTTTGAGTGTTGTTAAACTGTTCATTTTTTGATTGATTATTTCCAACGCGGGTTGGAGTGATGAAATTGATGCTCAACGGGTATTTGTATAAATGACCTTCCCTCGCTTTAATTGTTGCAGTTATTACAGATATAATATCCAGGATAAATAATGCCAGTAACAAAAGGCCTATAAATCCAATATACAGCAGAATGGGAATTGCACTTGCAGTATTACCTATATTGACGAATTCTTCTGAAATGGAGAATGGTTCGTGCAGACTAAGTTCAATTCCCAAAAAAACGATTCCAGCAGTTCCAATACATACCAACATTATAAAATAGAGAAATATGCTTATTTGAAAATTAATGGCTTGCTTTCCGTGTTCGTCCACAAAGGGATCCTGCTTTTTTGCTGTCCAGAGAATAAGCGGAAAAATAAAATTTCCGAACGGAATAAAAAACTTTGAAAATGTGGACAGATGTGTTAAAGCAGCTATCGTTTTATCCGGGTTTGTAGTTTGATTATTCATGATGATTTGATTTTCTTATGCAAATATATGTCTTTAAGAAGGTAATATGCAAAACAAAGTACTATAATTTTTGTCTAAACTTGAAAATTTAACATTTCGTTATGTTTAAAATTTTGAATACTTTTAAGAAAAACTAAGATCAACTATGAAAATGTCACCAGGGAAGTTCAATTCATTTCTATTTTTTAAATTACCAAGCGCCTGGTTATGCGGGGTTAGGGTACAACAAATTGACAATCACCGTTGTGAGACAAGTGTGAAACACCGATGGATCAATCAAAATCCGTTTAACTCCATGTATTTTGCAGTACAGGCAATGGCTGCCGAATTGAGTACAGGAGCAATGGTTATTGGAAATATAGAAGAAAGCGGTAGAAAAATTTCCATGTTAGTGGCTCAAAATAAAGCTGTTTTTTCAAAAAAGGCCACAGGGAAAATCAGTTTTGTATGCAATAATGGGCAGTTGGTTGCTGAAGCGATTTCAAAAACAATTGAAACCGGAGAGGGCCAAACCTTTTGGATGAAATCTGTTGGGGTAAATGAGGATGGGGTGGAAGTCTCGGTTTTTGATTTTGAATGGACGGTTAAATTAAAATCGAAATAAAATAAAAGAGATTGTATCGTTTAACTGAAAAGTTACGTTTGTAACTTGAATCCAAAATGTTTTAAATCTAAAGCGAAAGATTTAGATAGTGTTAAATTTATGGGATTCTCGGTTTGATCGAAAAAAAATGAGTATATTTAAAAAGCAATCAAAATTTCCCTGCCTATTGAGTTGTCTCTACTTTATCAAATGATTTTAACAACAACCAAAATACGTATCAAATTATGGCGCGAGCAATGTTTGAATACACCAAAACAATACTGTATAAAGTAAGTTTTGATGCGGTACTTTTCTGTAAGGAAGTGAAAAAAGCAATTCAAAGGTTATTACCTCATGAAATTGAGGAATTAAAAATCTGGATTATTTCGCTTACAAGACAGAATCCGGAATTAAATTCATGTCTAATATATTTAAACTAAAATAAAAGCGACCAATAGGCCGCTTTTATTTTTTGGTTTTACTTTGGTTAAGCGGACTGATTATTTTCACATTCTGAAAAGTGATCGCTCCTTTAATAACCCCTGCAATTGAGCTTCTCAGAGCTTCAATGATTTGCATTTTCAGTTCACTTTTATTGAAGATCAAACTGACTTCCCTTGCCGGAATGGGATCCTTGAACATCCTTAAATTTTTCTTTTGGGTTTCATTGAGGTCCAGTGTGTGCAAATAAGGCAATAGTGTCATTCCAAGGCCTTCATTAGACAATTTTATAAGGGTTTCAAAACTCCCGCTCTCCAGTTGAAAATGATCTCCATCATAATTTCTTGAAGCTTTGCACAAATTGATAATTCCATTCTTAAAACAATGACCGTCCTCCAGCAGTAACATATCGTCTATATCCAGGCTCTCAACCTCTATTTTGTCCTTTTTTGCCAATCTGTGGTTCTCAGGGATATAGGGAACAAAAGGTTCATAATATAATACCTGTTCTTTAATATCTTCCAGTTCCAACGGGGTAGCCGCAATAGCTGCATCTAAATGTCCTTCTTTTAAGCGTTCAATAATAGTATTGGTGTTAAGCTCTTCAATTTTAAGCTTTACCTTTGGATATTTTTTTATAAAATTGTTGAGGAACATTGGCAATAAAGTAGGCATAATGGTAGGAATTACCCCCAATCTAAAGGTGCCACCAACAAAACCTTTTTGTTGATCTACGATATCCTGAATACGGTCGCTCTCGTCAACAATATTCCGGGCCTGGTTAACTATTTTTCGGCCGGTTTCGGTCAACTGTATTGGTTTTTTGCTTCTGTCAAAAATCAGAATATCCAATTCGTCCTCCAGTTTTTGGATTTGCATGCTCAAGGTGGGCTGGGTGACAAAAACTTTTTGTGCTGCTTTTGTGAAATTTTGATGTTCGGCAACTGCCAATACATATTTTAACTGGGTAATTGTCATAAAATGGATTTTGAACTCTTACAAAAGTATCAATATTTTCTATTTAAAGTTCACTTTTATTTTAATTTACCTATTGTTTAACGGATGAGCCCAATATTGAACTTCAATGGAGATCCGGTAACTTCAAATTTTGCGTCATTCCATTGAGGCGGGCCTTTTGGACTCATTTTATTGTTTGATACCCCATAGGACTCTATCGGCCTGCCGGTAGGCTCAAAATCCATTTGACCATTGCCGTTTTCATCGTGAAAACAGGAAATGGCATAGGTTCCCGGAGTTATGCCTTCAAAAGTAATTCTTGCAGTTCCGTTCACAATTTCACTTTTTGCATTGTATTTTGGTTTGGCCTTCATAAATGTGATCTCGGTGTAAAGACCAAATAATACAGCTCCGTCATTTGAGTCTAAATTTTCAACAGTAACGGTGATTGTTGAGGTATTATTTGTTTGAGCCTGGAATTGCTGTATCAAAAACAGGGAGATAAGTAGGGCAATTGTTTTCATAATTATCTGGTTTAATGTCGTTTCAAATGTAATAATTTTTAGTCACTAACCTTGCCAAGCTTATGTTACAACAATCCCCTCGCTTTTATTTCCAGATATTTGTTGATGGTATTGATGCTGAGATCTTCGGGACGGGTGAGCAGGGTTTGGATACCGTTTTGCTGTAATTTTTTTGCCATCAGTCTTTTTTCAAAGGCAAATTCCTCGGCAATAATTTGATGGGCAATCTCAGAAACCGACTTCATTTTATTCTGAATAATCTTATCCAGTTCGGTATTTTCAAAGAAAATGATCACCACAACATGTTTTTTGGAAAGGGCCATTAAAAAAGGAAGTTCCCTTTCCAAGGCATTCATGTGTTCAAAATTTGTGTAGATCATCAGCAAACTTCGCTGTTTTATCTGGCGTTTCACAACGGAATATAACAATCCGAAATCCGTATCTAAAAACTGGGTTTTAATATTATAAAGACTTTCCAGCAATTTCTGCAAATGCGTTTTATTTGAACTTGCCGGAACCAGGTTTCCTGTCTGGTTAGAAAATGAGAGCATTCCCACTTTATCTTTTTTCTTTAAAGCCACATTTGAAAAAGCAAGGCAACTATTTATTGAATAATCCAGCAAACTTAAACCGTTAAAAGGCATTTTCATTACCCGCCCGGTATCGATAAGGGAATAAACAGGTTGTGCTTTTTCGTCCTGAAACTGGTTCACCATTAAATTGGCGTGTTTTGCTGTGGCTTTCCAGTTGATACTTCGTGTATCATCACCGGCAACATATTCTTTTATTTGTTCAAATTCCTGTGTATGGCCAATGCGGCGGATCCTTTTTAAACCTAATTTCCTGAGTTTATTTTCTATAGCCAGAAAATCATATTGTTTCATTTGAATAAATGAAGGATAAACCTTTACGCTTTGATCTTCATCAAAAACCCTACGTTTTTTGACCAATTTTAAGCTGGTGGAAGCATACAGGTTTAATTTTCCAAATTGATATTCTCCCCGTTTGACGGGGCGAACTGTATATTCAAATCTGGACTTTTCCCTTGCCGGGATCTCTATTTTTTTAAAAAAATCCCGCTTTTGAAACTGAATGGGAAGTTCATCGATTATTTCGATAAAAACTTTAAAATTATACCCGTTTTGAAGCTGAATTGTAATGGGGTTTTGATCGGAATTTGAAAGTTTTTCCGGAAGTATCCTCCTGGCAGCTACTCCTTTTTTTGAATAGAGGATGAGGGCATCCAAAAATGTAAATAGCAGAAGCAATACGGTTAAAATCCAAGCAAGAGCATATAGTGGAGGAAACCAATATGAAAACAGGAAGATCACGGCGATTGCAAAAATCGTCTCAAAAAACCTCAGTTGAAAATAAATCGATTTAAAAAATCTGCTCACTTATCTTGGAATTTCTATGGTATTGGCGATGAGATCTATAACATTTTCCTGGGTAAGCCCTTCCATTTCCCTTTCCGGAGAGAGGATGACCCGGTGCGCCAATACGGGCACCAATACTTTTTTAATGTCTTCTGGAATTACAAAATCACGTCCCTGGATGGCAGCCATGGCTTTTGAGGCATTCATTACAGCAATTGATGCGCGGGGAGAGGCTCCAAGATATAAATGCGGATGATTCCTGGTCTTGATAACGAGTTGTGCGATATAATTCAGCAGTTTTTCCTCCACCAATACTTTCTGGATCTGGATCTGTAATTCCTGAAGTTTCCCGGGGGTTAAAACCGGTCTGATATCAGCATCGGCCTTAGCGCCTTTTCTTTGATGATGCGATTGAAGAATCTGGACCTCCTCTTCCGGCTTTGGGTAATCAACTTTAATTTTAAATAAAAACCGATCCAATTGTGCCTCCGGCAAAGCATAGGTTCCTTCCTGATCTATTGGGTTTTGTGTTGCCAGTACCATAAACGGAGGTTTCATGGGATATCTTTTTCCATCTATCGTAATCTGTCGTTCTTCCATCACCTCAAAAAGCGCGGCCTGAGTTTTTGCCGGTGCGCGGTTAATTTCATCTATTAGTACGATATTGGAAAAAATAGGGCCGGCCTTAAATTCAAATTCTGTTGTTTTTGGATTTAATACCGAAGTTCCTAAAACATCGCTCGGCATTAGATCCGGGGTGAATTGAATACGGCTGAAATCGGTTTTCAGGGTTTTTGCGAAAAGTTTTGCGGTTAAGGTCTTTGCTACCCCGGGAACTCCTTCAATTAAAACGTGGCCGTTTGCCAAAAATGCGGTAATTAGAAGTTCTATAAAATTTTCCTGGCCAATAATAACTTTTGCCAATTGGGATTTTAAATCGGTTACGGCGATTTGTAAATCTTCCAGCGGAATGCGGTTATTAAAGTTTATTTCAGGGTTTTCGGAAGTTTCGTTATTCATTATTCAGGTTGTTTAAAAGATTGAATTACATCGTTTAACTGCTGCAATTCATTTTTTGTGATCTCAGGTTTATTTGAAAGCTCATTTATTTTTTTGAAAAGGGCATCGGTTTCCGGGATATTGTGATCGCTCTTTCCGGCAATTTCCTTATAAAATGCTTCATTTTGTAAAGAAGTGTCAATCCTGTACCGGGTTCTAATATAATCATAAAAATGATGTATTTTTTTTAAGGCAAGGGCTTTGTATTGCTTTTGTTCCAAATATAAATCGGCTATAGCTCCTGAATATTCATAGGTTTGATTTTTTAAAGGTTCAACCACGGGAATTGCGCGTTGTTTTCTTTTTCCTTCAAAAATTATGAATAAAACACTTCCGATAAGAGCAAAATAATAGGCCCATTTTAAAGCCCTGTTTTGCAATAAAATGTAAAGTGGAGAGGTGTAAAATGCTTTTCCTGTCTTGTAATAACGGTCCCAATAAACAATTTTGGAAGTGTCAATATAGCCTAAAACAGCTTCGGCATAGTTGAAATTTGATTTCGAAAGCAGGAAATAATTGCTGAATGCTTGCGGCATACTGTGCATAAAGATGCTTCCTTTTCCAAATTCAGTTTTTAAAAAGTTCACATTTGTTCCATCTGTTCCTTTAAAGGAGCTCAATGCAGAAACTCCTAATATTTTGTTGTTCAAAGTGTCAATTTTACTGAAATAAACTAGCGGAACCTCATGTTCATATTTGTAGGGAACAACTTGCTTTAATTTGGGATTAACCAGATTTATGAACGGTTGTGAGGAAAGATCTGTGCCGGGAAGTTTTATGGCCGTCTCAACCTTGAGCGTATCCAGCAGATTTTGGCTGAAGGAATTTGCCGAAAGAAACAACGTGTTTCCATCGTTTACCCAGGCCAGTAATTTTTTCATTTCGGCATCGTCAAAACTTAATACATCATTTAAAAAGAAATAGGTTCCTGTGTGCTCTTCATTTAAAAATTCAAATGGGGGAACGCTGACTTTTTCTATTTTGGTGGAAGAGCTTTCTTTCCAGGATTCGTAAAAAACAAAACTTCCTAAGGCAATTTTATCAGATTCCAGATAACTCGGGTTCCAGTTAATGGGTTCAGGTTCTGTAGCTTGAAGAAAGGTCAGGAATAAAACCAATAACAAAATTCCGCCAAAAGCTATTTTAAAACTTTTATTCATCCGGAATTATTTTTATGGAAGTTTGCAAATCCTGAAAGTTGCCTTTAACAAGATGAAAATCCGGTTCTGTAAGGGAAAAACTTCCGTACCAGATAAAATCATAGATCCGCATTACTTTTTTCAGTTGGACCCGAAGTCTATCTGCTTTTATTTCATTTAAATATTCTGAATTGGTTTTCTGAAATTCGTAGTTGATCAGTTTCTTTTGATTTAATTGCCGCAGAAGTTGCAGGTAATAATAACGAACAGCCAGGCGGTAATCTCCATCATTTATCGCATCTTCTATCAATTCTCCGATATTCTCAGATCGCACAATATTTTCTTCATTATTTAAAAATACGTGCGGGGCTTCCTGTTCTTCCAATAAAAACCTTGCCGGAATTAGCCTTATAAAAAGCCAGATTATCAATCCAATAAATGCACCCAGGATGAGAAATGGCAGGATCTTAAGTAAAATCCCCACAAATTCGTAAGCCTTGTAATCCCCGAATAGCCAATTTGTAAATTGCTGATAGCGTGTATTTATCCATCGTTTAACTCTGGTCCACCAACTGTCATTTTCAACTGTTCTTAAATAATCAAAAGAAGGATCGTTTTTTAGATCGGCTATTTTATCGGCATTAAAATCCAGCGGGTTCAGGTTTGTAGTTGCATCATATTGTACCTGCTTTTCTTCCAGGGAAAGCGAATCCTGCGCCTTTACGGCAATAGAGCAGAATAATATGAAACCGAACAAAACCCAGGATAACCTCATAGCATTTAATCTCCTAATTTATCAATAGTTTCATAAGTGCCAGTGAGATTTTTATGTTCATTTAAATTGAAATAAATAAAAGCCAGGGCAATAACGAAGATGGAGGAGAGCAAATATTGAATCACTGATGAAAATACGTTGAGCAGGATAAAAACCCAATCGGAATAGGAGACCGGATCGGCGAGGGAGCCTTCCTGAACAACGGCAAACATTTTTACAAAAGTGTATATAATAAGTGGAAGCTGGAAAACCAGTCCAATTACATATACTAGCAGCCAAATAACCACTATGGAGAAAAATGTGGTCCACCAGTGGTCTTTAACCAGTGAAAAGCCATAAGAAATTGAATCGCCCAGGCTCATTTTATTAAATACCAAAACCGCTGCCACCAAGCTAAAAGGCACCATCAGGTAAATTCCCGGGATTATGAATAATATCATTCCGGTAAAAACAATAACTGCAGAAATGATAAAAATCATAAACAGTTTTCCCAGATCATCCTGAGCCCCGGTTTTAATTTCGGCTTCATCCACGGTGCCATTATTTTCAATATAGGATTTTATATAATGAAGTATTGTGCCGTAAAGCGAAGCGTAAAACAAT
>Ga0307487_1002740_pt1 | contig 11006 bp, 11 predicted proteins | sample CBIW12metaG_FD_203665 | JGI IMG/M metagenome (GOLD analysis project Ga0307487, IMG submission 203665) | Sea-ice brine microbial communities from Beaufort Sea near Barrow, Alaska, United States - CBIW 1.2 | ecosystem: Environmental > Aquatic > Marine > Coastal | place: USA: Alaska | collected... | reverse complement strand
CGGGTTCGCGTTTCACAACCTGCTGGTCTGGGACAAGATCCGCGCCACGCGCAACCGCTGGTACATGAAGAACTGCGAGTTCACGCTGTATCTGTTCAAGGGTCTCGCGGCACCGCAGGGCATCGCCAATTGCGGATCAAAGCAGCTGTTCACCCTGAACGCCGCGCGCACGTCCGGCCATAAAACGGAAAAGCCGGTCGCGCTGATGCAGCACTACATCGCCAATTCCTGCCCGCCGGGCGGTCTGGTTCTCGATCCTTTCGCGGGTTCGGGATCGACACTGTTGGCCGCCGCCGCACTTGGCCGGCGGGCCGTGGGGATTGAGCTGGAGCGCAAGTGGTTCGACGTGGCCTGTGCGCGATTGGAAAGCGCCCTCTGTGCCGGTGCTGAGCTTGGATATGGGAGCGTATGATGATGGACCTCAAGGCGATCTTTCGCGCGGGCTGTGTTCTGCGCTGGCATACCAATCCCGATCTGGCCACCACAGGCGATCGGATCGACGGGCACAGCGCACGGGTCGCGCGGATCCTGATCGCGCTGCATCCGTCGCCTTCGGTAACCCTGCTGTGTCACGCGTTGATCCATGACGATGGCGAGAGCGCGGTGGGCGACGTTCCTGCGCCTGCCAAGGATTCCACGCCGGGACTGGCTGAATGGTTGGAAGTTGCCGAAGAGGCCGAGCGCCGCCGTCTCTGGTCCGGTGCGGCTGGCCCAGATGGTGGCGCTCGTTTGACTGATTCCGACCGGCTCTGGCTGCGGTTCGCTGACCGTCTCGACGCGTTTCAGTGGGCGGCGCATCATGGGCCATCGGTGATGAACGGCGATGGTTGGCCCGAGGCGCGGGGGTGGCTGCTAGCCACGGCCTACACTCTGGATTGCTACAATTCGGTTGCGCGGCTGGTCGACGGATCAGGCAGGGGGGATGTCGCATGAATGCCTCCGCTGCACTAATCCCGGTTGATACCTCTTCTCTGCCTGAATACCCGATCTCATCATCGGTGCGGCTGGACAGTCACGGCTTCGTCGCCTGGGAGTTCCGCCGCTATCTGAACAGCGAATTGCGTTGGAATGCGACCCATGAGGTCAAGGGCCTGTGGTTCGAGCTGGTGCAGTTGGCACACGAACAGACGCCGGTGGGAACGCTGCCCTCGGATACAACGCGGCTGGCCCGCATGGTGCAGCCATCGATCGACAAGATCACGTTCGATGCGCTGGTCAACCGGCCCTTTGGTGCCCTGCATGGCTGGACTAAATGCGTGTGCGATGACGGGTCCGTGCGCCTGATGCATCACACCGTCACTCGCGTGGCAATCGAGGCATTGAGTCGCAAGGAATTGAACGCTGCGCGTACCGATGGCGCCTCGACCCAAAAGCGGTTGATCCGCTTGGCTGAGACACTGGCCGGGATCGCGCCCGGTATTGCCATGGAGCCCGCGCAAGTGCGCTGGATCGATGCCCATATTCGCGAATCCATGGACCGTGACGGAAACAAGAAACGCACCGGCGAACAGCTGCACGGTGCGGTTCAGGCTTGCATCGGCAAGATCAGCGCCGGGTTCTTCCGTAAATCCCAAAAAGAATAGTCGTTCGTCTGAAGGTGTCCGCAGACAGATACGGACATGTCCAGACACATAACCAGACATACGGCAGACATTTGCGCCTTATCTGTCCGCTACCACAGGAAAAGACATGACAAGAAAAGACAGTATTGGCGCGCCAGACACAAACGCCCGGAGAGATGGAAACCGGGCAGGGCTGAGAAGGGGAATGGGGCAGTGAACGAACAGGAACAGAAGGCAGGCGAGGCCCGGGTTCGGGAACATCTGATCGAGACTCTGGAACGGATGGGTCTGACCCGACCGGGCAGCATGAAGGCTGCAGCGTTCGAGGCAATGCAGCACGAAATCTGCAAGCGGCTGGCCTATTTGACCGTCGATGGTCTGGGCGCGCTGGCCGAGGATATGGCGGGGCGCGGCGGCGGCAAAGAGCGGGACCGGTTCCCGCTGGCGGTGCGGATTCTAGAGCGGGCGCTGATCATCGAAAAGCCGCCCGGAGACGATGCCGGTCCTTTGGTGCGCAAAGTGTTCGCCAGCCGGATCGGCCAATCTTCGATCGAAAGCGGATGGGCGCCTGAACTGATGGGGTGGATCACTACCGAATGGAAGTGGCCCGGCGACTATGTGGTCAGCAAGATCTCCGAAGGTGCGCGGGCTGCGGTGCGTGAGCATGAGCGCCTGCTTTCTGCGGACAGGGCGGGCGTGGATCTGACGTCGGCGGATCGCGCGCTTTTGGAGCGTCGTCGCGCCGCCATCGCCCGCTGCGAGAATGCGCGGGCCCTGGGCCGTGGTGAGCGCGCAACGCCGGGGGTGCAGGCATGAGCTGGATGGGCCGTTTGCAGATCGGTGATGTTATCCCGGCTACCGCTCCGGCGGCGGCGCTGTGTTATGACGGTGCGGCGGAATGGTATGCGCTGCTCTGCCAGCCCCAGCGCGAGGAGGCCGCTGAGCGCTGGCTTAAGCAGCGCGGAGTCTATTCATTTCATCCGGTTCTGCGGCGCAAGCAGCGGGTGCGCGGCCATCTGCGGGAATACACCCGGCGATATCTGCCCGGTTATGTGTTCGCCCGGTTCGACGGGGCACCGCGCGTCCATGCAGTGCTGGCCTGCCCGATGATCGTCGGGGCGCTCTGTGCTTCGAGTGGTCGGTGGGGCAAGCTGGATGCTGGCCGATTGCGTGCGCTGCACGCCATGCGGGCTGTCGATGAGGCACAAGAGGCGCGTCATAAGCAGGATCGTCAGAGGTTGCGCCGCGCCTCCCGTCTCAGAGCCGGGGACGCCGCGCTGTTCCGGTCCGGGCCGCTGGCGGGGCTGCGATGCGAGGTGGTCAGCCTGACCGCTTCCGATGGTGTGCAGGTGCGTCTGACCCTGCTGGGCGGCGATGTGCCGGCCACAGTCGACGCAGCCGATCTGGTGAAGTTGTCAAGGATTGCTTGACAGCTGAGGCGGGCGACGAATACGTTGCCCGCCAAGAGCCTCATGTCCAATGCCCCGCGCCCAACGGCGCCTGTGGTTTGGACGGCTGGGCGGTTAGTGTCGGTTCATAGGTCCGATGCACCACGCCTGCACTGTGTCCCGAGACATCCTGAATACCCCAGAGCTGCCCGGTCGGGCCGCTGGCCGCGAATGGCCAGAGAAATGCCGACGCGCCATTGTCTCACGACTGATCCCGCCATCAGGCTGGCGGGCAGGAGTTTTCAAACATCTGAGGGCGCGCATGCTGTTTATGCCGATGGATACTTCGGACTTCACCAAGCATCTGAACGACGTCCAGCGCCGTCAGGTACCGCAGGCGACGGTCTGGGCGCTGAACGATGCAGCGACCGATGTGCTGGATCACATGCAGACGCGAATGGATAGCGTCTTTGACCGGCCCACGCGGTTCGCGCGAAATGCCTTCATGGTCTGGCGCGCGAACAAGTCGACGCTGACTGCCGAGGTGAAGGAGCGGCCATCGGTCGGTGCCCGTCACTTCCTGAAAGTTCAGGAGCAAGGTGGGGCCCGCTCGAATACGGGGCTGGAAAAGCTGATGCAGTCTCGTGTCAGTTTTGGTGGCGACATCCAGGCTGTCGTTCCTGCAAGCGGGGCCAAGCTGAACGCCTTTGGCAACTGGTCGCCGGGAGAACGCAACCGCGTTCTTTCCGCGATCCAGTCGCAAAGGGAAACGTCGACGAACACGACAAAGGACTCGGGCAAGCGTCACTCCAAGCGGGCGGGATACTTCGTGCCCCGTGCGGGATCGAAGCTGTCGCCGGGCGTGTGGAAGCGGCAAGGCAAGAAGAGCCTGACGAAGGTTCTGCACTTCACCACGGCGATGCCGACATATCGAAAGCGGCTCGGCTTCTATGATGGCGCTGAGGAAGTGTTCGAGACGAAGTTCCCGATCCACTTCGAGCGGACATTGGCGCGGGCGCTGGCCACCGCCAGATAAACCCGTGGGTCCTTCCTGGCCGCCAGAGCGACAGGGGTAATTCGCACCCCGGTAGTTGCGCGTCTCTTAACCAACGAAAAAGCCTTAACTTAACTTCGGGGTGTCATGTCGGGTTTAAACGCAACGGAACTGGCAATCCGACTGGGTGTGTCCAAGCCCCGGATCAGCCAGTATCTCGCGTCCGGCAAGTTGGATGGCTGTTATGTCGGCGAGGGAAGATCGCGGCGGTTTAATGCGGCAAAGGTTGTTGCGGCGCTGGGGCGGCGGCTTGACCTTGGTCAAATGACCGGAAACGGTCTGGCCACCCGCAAGGCGCTGAAAGAGATCGCCGAGGATGATGCCAGGACCGCAGGCAGCAACAGGGCAGGGGAAATACTGCCGCCGAACGATCCCGATCGCCTTGAGCTGGCGACCATCCAGATCAAGGAAGAAGACGCCCGCCGCCGGAGGCGCGAGAACGCCAGAGAAGAGGGTCTCTGGGTTCTGGCCGAAGAGGTCCAGCGCCACTCGGCCCGGGCGATGTCGCATGAAGTCGGCCAGTTCGACACAGTGTTGCGGGATGGATCGCGGGCGGTGGCCGATGCCTTGGGGATCGATGCCCGGCAAGTGCGCAAGATATTGGTCGACCATTGGCGCGCACATCGCGCCCGCCGCGCCGAGCAGCTGGCCAACCAAGCAACCAGCGCGCCGATGAGTGACACTGAAAAGTCCGAGTCCGACTGAATGGGGTTCCTGTCTTCGGCAGAGGGCGCCGTGATGGCGGGGATGGCGCTTGCCATGACGCCGCCCGCTCCGCCTGATATCACCCGCTGGTGCCGGGACAACATCGTGTTTGACGAACGGTCACCGTTTCCCGGCGCCTTCGATATCAACCGGTTTCCGTTCCTGCGCGAGATCCATGAGGTTCTGAGCCCGGAACACCCGTCGCGCGAAGTGACGCTGCGCGGCTCGGCGCAATGGGGCAAGACGGTGTCGGTTCTGATCCCGACGCTGGCGGCGTGGCACGAGTATGGACCGCTGGATAGTTTGGTGGTGCACCCGACCAGTTCGGCAGCAACGGAATGGGTGCGCACCAAATGGATGCCGATCCGGCGACAGGCGCCAGCCTTGATCGAAATATTCGGCGAGGGGCGCGGCGAGCAAACTGACACGCTGCACAATCAGGAAACCATCCGTCGCGACGGCACGCTGAAAGTGGTCAGCGCCGGATCTCCGGATGACCTGGCCGGCACAACCCGCCGGTTGGTGCTGATGGACGATGTCGCGAAGTTCGAGATGACGCCGAAAGGCGACCCCGAAAAGATGGCGGAAAGCCGTGCGTCGGGGTTTGATGAGGCCAAGATCGGGCGGATCTCCACCCCGCAGATCGCGGGCACCTGTCGTATCACGCGGGCGTTCAATCGTTCGGACCAGCGGTTCTATCACGTGCCCTGCCCACATTGCGCCAACATGGCACCGCTGACCTGGGAGAATTTTAAAAAGAACCTCGACCCGGAACGGTTGGGCAATGCGTGTTTCAGCTGTGACGCCTGTGGTGCCGTGATCACCCACGCCCACAAGCGTGAGATGGTCGCGGTAGGCCGGTGGGTGGCGCAGAACCCGCGCGGCGATCACCCGGGGTTTCATCTGTGGCGGGCGTATGTGCCGCAGCGCGACTGGGCATCGATTGCGATCGAGTATGCGCAGGTCATGGGATGGACCGGTGTCCATGCCTCGGCCAAGACCGAGGATGAGGCTAAGGAAACGGTTGAAGCCGAAACCGAACAGACCTTCTGGAACGATGTTCTGGGTCTGCCCTTTGAACAGGCGACGAAAGGCCCGGACTGGGAAAAGTTGCGCGACCGGGTCGAGAATGCGGAAGCGGGCAGCGTTCTGGCGCGCGGTATCGTCCCGGCTTGTGGTGTGTTGCTGGCCGCCGGTGTCGATAATCAGGCCGACCGGATCGAGGTCAGCATCGTGGCCTTCGGGCGCAACTATCGCCGCTGGGTCGTCGATCACATCGTGATCCCGCATTACATCGGCGATGACGATGGGCGCGCGGCACTCGATGCGCTGCTGAAGACCACATGGCGTACCGAACTGGGTCTGCGTCTGCCGATCGACATGATGGCCGTCGATGAGGGCGGATTTACGGAAGACGTGCGCGACTGGGCCAAGCGGCATCCGTTCACCCGGGTGATCCTGATCAAAGGCGCATCGACTGCCAATGGCCCGATCCTGCGGCCACAACAGGACCGCAAGGCGAACGGGCGGGTGATCCGGCGGCAAAAGCGCGGCTGGATGCTGAACGTCAGTCAGCTCAAGGCGGATTTTTACGGCTGGCTGGCGAAGGAAGATGCGGTCGAACGCGGGTTCGTCGCCTTTGCCCGTAATCTCGGCGATGAATATTACCGCCAGATCACCTCAGAGGTGCGGATCCTGAAACGCGCGCCATCGGGCGTGATGGTGTCGCGGTGGGAATTGGTTGAACCGTCGCGCCGGAACGAATGCCTGGACACGATGAACTATGCCGAGGCCGCCGCGCGCAAACGCGGCTGGACGGCGATGACCGATGGCCAGTGGGACATTCTTGAAAGCGAACGCGGCATCACGCCGCCCGAAGCGCAGCCCGATCTGTTTGATGCCGCTGTGTCCGTGGTGCCGCTGTCTGAGCAGGCCACGCCGAAAGCCCCGCCGGAAGCGCCGGGCACAGACGATGTCGAAAAACCGGACCTGGGCGACACGCAGGGCTGGATCGCACCGAAAGGAAACTGGCTGTGAGCTACACGCAAGACGATATCGACAGCCTGCGCAAGGCCATCGCCAAGGGCGTCAGTCAGGCAAAAATGGGCGAGGAACAGGTGACGTTCCGGTCGCTGGCTGAGATGCGTTCGACCCTGGCGGAAATGGAGCAATCCGTGAACGGTTCGGTCAGTCGCCAGCATTACCCGACCTTCGTGGGGCGCCCGGAATGAACTGGCTGGACCGCGCTATCGCCAGCGTCTCGCCCCGCGCGGGGCTGCGCCGCGCAACGGCACGCGGGGCATTGCAGGCGCTGGCGCATTACAACGCGGCCAGCGTGTCGCGGCGCAGCTCGGGCGTCAGGGCGGTGTCGGGCGATGCCGATGCGGTTGCACAAGGCGTGCGTCGCCGGATCATGCTGTCAGTGCGCGACGTGGTGCGCAACAATCCCACCGCCAAACGCGCGGTGCAGGTGTTGGTCAACAACATCATCGGCACCGGGATTGAACCGAAACTGGTCACCGATGATGAGCGCCTGGAAAAGGCTTGGAAAGCCCGCGCGGCAGAGCTCGACAGCGTGGCGTTCGATGTGCTGGGCGCCAGCACACTGGCGGGGGTCCAGCGGCTGGCCGTGGAAACGATGGTCACCGATGGTGAGGCGCTGATCCTGTGGCCCGACGATGCGCGCAGCGGCGGTCAATGTCAGGTGCGGGTGTTGGAATCCGAGTATCTGAATGACAGCCTGCAAGGGCGCGCCGATATCGACGGTCACGTTGTCTATGACGGGATCGAATACGATCAGGCCGGACGCGTTGTGGCCTATTACCTTTATGACGAACATCCGGACAGCGCCGTCTGGCTCGGCCCGCTGCGCGGGGTGGAATACACGCGCGTCGATGCTTCAAGGGTGATCCACCTCTATCGCATGGACCGGCCCGACCAGCGGCGCGGGGTCAGCTGGTTCGCGCCGGTGCTCGACGATCTGGTGGCCCTGGCAGACAACGATGAAGCGCAGCTAATGCGCCAGAAGATCGCCGCCTGTTTCGCCGCCTTCTGGCGCTCAGAAAAGGCGCCGGAAAACGCCGGTGTGCCAAAGACCCTGTCGCCCGGTCTGATCCAGCAGATCGGCGCGGATGATGAGGTGACATTCGCATCGCCGCCCGATGTGACCGGCTATGACGATTTCGCCCGCATTCACCTGCGCCGGATCGCGGCAGGCCTGGGGATCACCTATGAGGCGCTGACCGGCGATCTGAGCAACGTCAATTTCAGCTCTGCCCGGATTGGCCGGATCGAGATGAGCCAGAATATCGAGGCCGTCCAGTGGGTGCTGGTAATGCCGCGGCTGTGCGCGCCCCTGGCAAAATGGATCCTGCAGGGCTGGGCCCATGCGGAACCCGCTCTGGTCAGTGCACTGTGCCTGGCCCGGCTGGACTGGACGCCACCGCCGCCGGTGATCGCCGATCCAAAGACCGAGACACAAGTTTCCGTTCAGCGGATCGAGGCCGGACTTTCCAGCCGTCACGGCGAAATCCGCCGAATGGGATATGAGCCCGGCGCCATCGATGCCGAGATCACTGCCGATACGGAAATGCGGCGCAGCCTGACAGAGCTCAAGTCTGCGCCCAAGGCGGGACCAACCGTCGAGCAGGCCGCCGAAACACTGATCGAGGAAAGGAACCTGGATGCCGCGTGATATCTATCTTGAGGGATCGGTGGGCATGGCCTTCTGGCCCGAGGATCCGCACTTCACCCCCGCCCAGGTGCGCGCGCAACTGGAAGGTCAGGGCGATGTGACGGTGCACGTCAATTCGGGGGGCGGCATCGCCTCGGACGGGTTGGTGATCTATCACATGCTGCGCGATCATCCAGGTGCGGTGACGATCATCGTCACCGGTGTGGCGGTCAGCGCCGCGAGCCTGCTGGTGATGGCTGCGGACCGCCTGATCATGCGTCAAGGCGCAATGCTGATGATTCACGATCCGGCTGTCGGCTGGACAGAGGGGCGCGGCACCGAGGACGATCATCTGGCTGTCGCAGAAATGCTGTCCACCCTGTCCGCCGGGTACGCGGGAATCTATGCCGCTCGCGCCGGGATCACCACCGAGGCCGCGCGCGAAATCATGCGCTCCGAAACCTGGTACGGCCCCGAAGATGCCGTCGCCGCCGGGTTCGCCGATGAGGTCGAGACGGATGACGCCGAAGCGCCAGCCGATTTTGCCTATGCCGCCTATGACCACGCCCCCCGGCATTTGCTGGCGGCAACCCGAGCCAGCACTCCCGGCCGCCGCGCCGTCCTGGCCATGATGTGCGGGCAACCCGCCAAACCCCTGAAGGAGACTAAAATGAGCAAGGTACCCGCCGCCCTGGCCAAGGCCAGCGAAGACGAAGATCAGGCCGCCGCCCTGGCGCTGGAAGCGGAAGACGATACCACCGATGCCGAGGCCGAAGGCGGCGATGGCGAAGACATCCTTGCGGATGACGCCACCGCTGAAGACGCCGGCGCCGATGAAGATCCGGGTGATGACGAAGCGCCGGACAATGAGGCTGTCGCGATCATGGATCTGGTGCTGATGCACGGCGGGGCTCTGGATGTGGCGCGTAAATTCATCGCCGACAAAACACCTCTGATGGGCGTCGTTGCCCACTACCGCACGAAAGGACCGAGCGTGAACAAACACAAACCCGGCGGGGCGACCGCCCGGATCACCCGTGACGAACGCGACACCCGCCGCGCCGGGATCGAAGGCGCCATCGTCGCGCGGATGTCGCGCACGAATGAGGTGCGCGGCCCGGCTCGCGATTACATGGCACTGACCTTGCCCGAGATGGCAGCGGCCAGCATCGGCCATCGTGGTCGCGTGACGCGCGGTGGTGGCGAGGCGGACGTGATCCGCATGGCTATGGGGTCGCACTCGACCAGCGATTTCCCGGCGATCTTTGAGAATGCCCTGAACAAGCGGATGATGTCAGCCTATCAGTCGGCAGCGCCAGCCTATCGCGCCATTGCCGAGCGCATGGATTTCGCGGATTTCCGGCCGCACCCTATCGCGCAGGTTGGCGATTTCCCGACCCTGCTGCCAGTGACTGAAACCGGTGAGATCAAGTTCGGCACTGTCAGCGACAAGAAGGAAAGTGTCGTTCTGGTGCCCTATGCGCGGGCAATGCGGATCAGTCGCCAGATGATGGTGAACGATGATCTGCAGGCCATCGACCGTCTGCTGAGCAGCCGTGGCCAGGCGGTCGCCGCATTTGAAGACAGCGCATTCTTTGCCATGATGCTGTCGGGGGCCAATGGCGATGGTCCGACCCTGCTGGAAACCACCCGCCAGGTGTTCAACACCACCGACAAGACCAAGGCGGGCACGGCGGCCGCAATCACCCCAACGAGTGTTTCCAAGGGGATCGCTGACATGCGTTCGCGCAAGGGTGTCAGCGGAGAAACCTTTCTTGCCGTCGAGCCGCGTATTCTGCTGACTGGCCCGGCCAAGGAATTCGAGGCAATGCAGTTGCTTGCGCCGATTCAGGCCGCACAGGCGTCGAACGTCAATCCTTACGTCGGCAAACTGACGCCTGTCGCCACGCCGTATATCACCGACAATGCCTGGCATTTGTTTGCCGATCCGGCAGCGGTGCCGAGCTTCATGTATGGCTATCTGCAGGGCGAAAGCGGGCCTCGCATGCGGATGGACGAACCGTTCGGGCAGCAGGGCATTGCCTATTCTGTCGAGTTGGATTTCGGCGTGGGCGCGATCGATTATCGCGGCGGCTTCAAGAACGCCGGCGCGTAACGCGCCGTTTTGTCTTTCCCCTCATTTTGGAGTTGATCCGATGAAGACCTACATCCAACCGGGCGAAAGCCTGACCATCCCCGCACCTGCCGACACGCTCAGCGGTGCGGGCGTCAAGGCCGGTGTGCTGTTCGGCGTTGCGCAGCATGGCGCGCTGAGCGGCGAAGATCTGTCCATCGCCACTGTCGGTGTTTTCGAGATGACGAAGACATCGGCACAGGCGTGGACCGTTGGCGCTGCGATCTATTTTGTCCCCGCCAGCGGGCTGTGCACCACGGCGACCACCACCGGCAACCTGCTGATCGGCGTTGCGGCTGCGGTGGCGGCCAATCCTTCGGCCACCGGCATCGTCCGCCTGAACGGTGCCGCCCCGGCTGCCGTGACCTGATGAGCCTGTTCGACGGAATGGCGGGCGTCCTGACCGGTGTGTTCGGGGCGCCCACCACCTATCGGCCCAAAGGCGACGTAGCGCGCACAGTGGATGCGGTCTGTCGCAATGGGCCGATCG
>Ga0307487_1002738_pt1 | contig 11010 bp, 8 predicted proteins | sample CBIW12metaG_FD_203665 | JGI IMG/M metagenome (GOLD analysis project Ga0307487, IMG submission 203665) | Sea-ice brine microbial communities from Beaufort Sea near Barrow, Alaska, United States - CBIW 1.2 | ecosystem: Environmental > Aquatic > Marine > Coastal | place: USA: Alaska | collected... | reverse complement strand
TCACAAGAATGGTTGGGTATCGCATCAGTTGTGCCAATCGCGGCACTACTCGTCGATGTCTTGCGGGTCGAACGCATGGAGAGAGCCGCCGAGCAGAAGAAAAGGCACACGAAGCTCAAAGGGTAGGACACGCCCTCCCCCGCTTCAAGCGTTGGGCCGTCACAGAGGAATATCGGGAACGCTTCTACCGTCCGGATAGTGTCCGATCTACTTTCGGGCGAGGCAGTCCAAGCTAGATTGGGATGCTCACGTGCGACTGAAAAGACGAACCGCATTGTCTGCAGTATTTACTGCTCAAAGAATAGCTCCCAGCCCTCTGTCTATGAGGGCCGGGAGTTAGCGGATCTGCATGGAATCAGGCGGCATTGAACGCAGCAATGCATGTGATTACACGGCGAGCACACGACATATTGAACGAAGCCTGCTCTCTGAAATCCGGTGTCAATTCAATTGCCCGTTTCGATGAGTAGAAAGAGATGAAAGCAACTTGGATTCCTACCCTGAGAGTCAGTTCGTGTAGTAGTACGCGCGTCCCACGAACTTCGAGTACACACCGGTGCCGACCGATTGCCAGACCTTGGCGCCGCTAGCGCAGGCGAAGTTGCACTTTTTCTGCAACGTGTAGGAGTAGCGGTCGCGGAGCTCGAAAACAGCCATACAACGGTATGCCGGAACCGACGTTGTCAGGCTCTCGGTCGTAGTCGTCGAGCTAGTGGTTCCGCCGCTAACTGACACCTTCGACGAGAGGAGCGAGGCAAGGGTACTGAATCCCAAATCCGACGTCACGCTGAACGTGTTGCTCCGAGTCGTACTTGTTCTATAGGAAGCAGTTGTGGCGCTGCCCGTGGGCGCACAAACTTGGCTCGATATCTGCGCACTCTTTACGCGAGTTCCAGTTTTCGAAACTGAGATCATTTGGTAGCTGTATTGCGGCCCAGATGGCGTCCCGGCTGCATTGGCGACGGCCGGAACAGCGACGATTGATAGTCCGATCAAGACTGCCGTTGAGACAAGCGAACCCAAGACTCTGCGTAGGTTCAACGCACTTTTTGTTGTCATTTTGTAAATATAGATCTCGCCACGTCAACCGTCAAGCATTGCTCGCTTACTAAATATTCTGGGGATTTGCCAGCAACTATCGACCGCTATTCGAGCCGTTCTGATGTCTTGCATGGGCAAGATCACTGAAGGTTCACGCGTGTGAATTCGCGGCAAAGTTCTGATGGTTCAACTTGGAATCTCGCCGCGCCGAATACATGAGAGAGTTCCACGCGGAAACTACCGAGATGACAGCAGAAAACCAGCAAGTAGCCCGCCCTTGATATAAGCAATATTCAATGGGATTTCTTATACATTTCCCCGGCCTAGAAGCGCGGGGCGCATCGCGACAGGAGGATGTACATCGCTCGGCGTAACCAGGTGCCTCCCAGAGGCTGACGCGTTAGTGCCGCATACCGATGAGACTGGAAATCATGAATACCCCAATCATCCGAGTCACGGATGTCCACAAGTCCTACGGCCGCGGCCCTAACCGTTTCGATGCCCTCAAGGGTGTGACCTTCGACATCAACGAGGGCGAAAGCATCGCCATTATCGGTAAGAGCGGTTCAGGCAAGTCGACCCTCATGCACGTACTCGCACTGCTTGACGCTCCCACTTCTGGCACCATTGAACTTGAGGGAGTCGAGACGAGCACCCTTCACGGCAAGAGCCTCAACTTGGCACGCAACAAGACCTTCGGCTTTGTCTTCCAACAGTTCTTCCTCACTGCCAACGCCACTGTTCTTGAAAACGTGATGCTGCCGATGAAGATTGCCGGCATCAAACGCGGCGAACGCAAGCGCCGCGCTCTTGCTGCTCTCGAACAGCTAGAAATGACCGACAAGGCCACTAACAAGGCAATCAACCTGTCTGGCGGCCAGAAGCAACGCTCGGTCATTGCCCGCGCCCTCGTCAATAACCCGCGAATCATCTTCGCCGATGAGCCGACTGGAAACTTGGACACCGCCACTGGCGCTGTCGTCGAAGACATCCTCTTCAATCTCAACCGCGAACACGGCATCACCCTCATCGTCGTCACCCACGACGAGGAGCTCGCCGCTCGCTGCGATCGCCGCCTCTACATTCGCGACGGACTGCTCGTCAACGACACCACGGAGGTGGCCGCATGAAAACTCTCGACCTGATCGGCTCAGCCGCGTCGAACACGTTCCGTTCAAAAACTCGGACCATCCTGACGATCCTGGCGATCTTTGTTGGAGCGTTTACGCTCACGATAACTAACGGGTTGGGCACCGGCATTAACCAGTACATCGACGATACGGTCACCTCAATTGGTGCCGAAGATGTCATGTCGGTTAGCGTGACTCCGGAAGCGGAGAGCGGTATCGGTGGTACCAGTTCCGGTCCCACCGAATTCGACCCAGATGCTGTGGCAAGTGGCGGCTTTGGACCAGGCGAAGGAGGGACAGTCGTTGCGCTTACGCCCGACGACTTGGACACGATCGCTGACATCGACGGCGTATTGAGCGTCGAGGCAACAAAGTCGATCACTCCTGACTGGATACAGTATGGCGACGGCACACAGTACGTGACTTCGGTTGGCGGGCTCGTTGCTGGTCAGAGTGTGCAGCTTGCTGCCGGTGCCGAACCTGATGCAACCACGGATGCTCTCGAACTGAACCTTCCTGTCTCCTACGTTGAGGCGTTGGGATTCGCGGATGCCGACGCAACGATCGGTGAGACCATCACCATCGCCGTCACCGATGCCGAGCGCACCCAGCATTTTGTCGATGCGACAATCGTTGGTGTTGCTGAGGAGAGCATCGCAGCGCCTGGCGCTGGTGGCCTCGTCGTCAATTCGGCCCTGACAGACACTCTTTACGACGCCCAGACCATCGGCATTCCCGCAGACCAGCAGGATCTGTATGCCCAGGCAAGCATTCGTTTCGATCCGGCGGCCACCGATACCGAGATCACCACGTTGAAGGACAACCTGGCTGATGCAGGGTTCACCGGGACCACGGTTGCTGACCAACTCGGCACAGTCAAGACCATCATCGATGCGATCGTTCTCGTGCTGAACGCATTCGCCGTCATCGCCCTGTTGGCTGCCAGCTTTGGAATCGTCAACACCCTGTTCATGTCTGTGCAGGAACGCACCCGTGAAATCGGGCTCATGAAGGCCATGGGAATGGGCAGCGGAAAGGTCTTTGGACTGTTCAGTCTCGAAGCCGTATTCATCGGCTTCCTCGGCAGCGCGATCGGTGTCGGAATCGGGATGATCGTCGGCACCACCATCAGTTCGGTGCTCTCGGGTGCCCTTCTGGCTGATCTACCCGGCCTCACCATCATCGCCTTCGACCCGCTCTCGATAACCATCATCATCCTGGTCGTCATGGCAATCGCATTCCTAGCCGGCACCCTGCCAGCAGCCCGCGCCGCCAAGGCAGACCCGGTGGAGTCGCTGCGGTACGAATAGAACGACCTAGCTGTAGCGAGAGAACGGCATCCGTTCTCTCGCTACGGCGACGTGCTGCGCTCAGAGACTCGCCCGCCGCACCAACACCCGCCGCACATACTTTTCGACTTCGATGATCACCAGCACCGTCGACGCAGCGACTGCGCACGCTATCCACTCGCCGAGCGTGAGCGGGACAAGTTTCAGCACACCCGCGCTGACCGGCCACGTCATGACGAGCCACTGCAGCCCGAGCGAGCCGAGAGCGGTCGCAATAAGAAACGGGTTGCTGAACGGGCTAATTGTAAAGAGCGAGCGCCGCTCGGTGCGCGCGCTGCCGGCTTGGAAGAAGCTCATGAGCACGAAGACCGTCATCGTGATGGTGCGCACGCGATCAAGTTCGTAGCCCGCGCCGAGCGCCAGCTGGAAAGTGATGAGAAGCACGGTGGCCATCCAACTCGCCGAAATTACGGTGCGAACCCACAATTCACGCGACAGAATTCCCTCGCGCGCAGACCTCGGAGTCCGGCGAAGCTCATCTCCCTCGGCGGGCTCGAACGCAAGCGCAACGTCTTGCAGGCCACTTGTGACGACGTTAATCCACAACACCTGTACCGGTATGAGCAGAAGCGGCTGTTCGAAAAAGAAGCTGATCGCAACGGCGAGCATGATGCCGAATCCGGTGGATAACAAAAAGAAGGTCGCTTTGCGGATAGCCGAGAACACGACGCGCCCCTGCCGGACTGCCTCGACGACGGTAGCGAAGCGGTCATCGGTGAGCACTACATCTGCGGCTTCGCGCGCTACGTCAGTGCCCGCCTTGCCCATCGCAACACCGATCGCGGCAGCTTTCAACGCTGGCGCGTCGTTCACGCCGTCCCCCGTCACTGCGACCGTGTCGCCGTTGGCTTGAAGCGCCTGCACGACGCGCAGCTTGTCTGCTGGCGAAACACGTGCCACAACGCCGGCACGGGCGACGCGTTCAGTCAGGGCTGCGTCATCGAGGTCGTCAAGTTGATCGCCCGTGATTACTTCGTCACAGTCGGCGATACCGAGCCGTCGCGCAATCGTGGTGGCAGTCAACGGGTGATCACCGGTGACCATAATGACGCGGATCCCTGCCCCGACACAGAGTGCGATCGACTCTAGTGCCTCCGCGCGCGGTGGGTCAGCGAGCGCAACGAGTCCGAGCAGCTGCAGTCCAGAGGGGTGCGGAAGCTCCGGCCCTGATGGCTCGCCGTCTGCCACTGGGCGGCTGGCCATCGCCAGCACCCGATAGCCATCGCGGGCCAACTGATCCTGTGCGTCATTCACCCGCCGGCGTGCGGCGTCACCGAGGGTGGTTCCCTCAGCCTCCAAGCGGCACATCGAGAGCACGAGTTCTGGCGCTCCCTTCACGTAGAGCATGAGCGAAGCATCGTGGTCGCTGCGGCGCAACGATTGCGCATAGCGGTTCTGCGGTTCGTACGGCAACCGGGCCACCTGGTCGGGCAGGTCGTCGTCGCTCGTTACTCCGAGCGAGCGAGCGAGTACGGCGAGCGCAACGTCGACGGCATCGCCAGTGAAACCGCCCTCGTCGTCATCGCTGGAGTGTGCCTCGTTAACGAGGGCGCCCGCAAGGATGAGATCGTGCAGCACACCACTCGGTTGGTAACGTAACGCCTCTACCTCAAGTACACCGAGATCTGGCACCCACACCCGCTCGACAGCGAGCCGGTTCTGGGTGAGCGTGCCGGTCTTGTCGCTCGCAATCACTGTCGTCGAGCCAAGCGTCTCGGCGGCGGGCAGCGTGCGCACGATCGCACCCTGGGCCGCCATCCGACGCACCCCGAGCGCTAACGCGATCGTCATCACCACCGGTAGAGCCTCGGGGATCGTTGCGACGGCCATTGCGATCGCCGACAGGAAGACTGTCTCGAGATCCTCGCCGAACAGAAGGCCGGTGATGATCACCGCCAAAGCAACAATTGCAACAAAGAGTCCGATGCGGCGTTCGAGACTGCCAATGCTCTGCTGAAGGGGTGTGCGCTCCGGGCTGGTCTGGATGAGTTCGTTGATACGCCCCAACTCTGTGTCGTGTCCCGTCGCGACGACCACTCCACGGCCTCGGCCGGAAGTGACGAATGTACCGCTATAGAGCATCCCGAGACGGTCGCCCATCGCCGCATGTTCGGAGACTGGTTCAGGTGTCTTGTGAACCTGCTCCGACTCGCCCGTCAGCATCGATTCATCAACCTGCAGGGCGTGAGCATCGATGATTCGCACGTCGGCGGTCACCTGCTCGCCGCTCTCAAGCGCGACGACGTCACCGGGAACGAGCTCGATCGCGCGCAGACGGATCACGTGGCCGTCCCGCACGGCGCGTGCTCCTGGAACAGTAAGCGAGGCGAGGGCACGCATCTCGCGCTCGGCCCGAGTCTCTTCCCAAAACCCAATCGAGGCATTGAGCACGAGCACGATGAGAATCGCTGTCGCGTCGACCCAGTCTTGCAGCGCAAGCGTAATAGTGGCCGCAACCAGCAAGATCGCAATGAGCGGTGACCGAAATTGTCGGAGCACCACCACCCAGAGGGGCGTCGGCTTGCGCACTTCCAGTCGATTCGGCCCAAAATTGGCGCGCCGTGCGGCGGCCTCGGCGGAACTCAGCCCGTGCGCACTCGAGTCAAGGCGAGCAATTGCCTCATCAGAATCGAGCGCGTGCCACGGTAACCCAGACGCGCCTGTTTTCATGGCATAACGCTACAACGAGCGGCACGGGCGCGACTAGACGTGTTGTTCATCCGGTTGACACAGGTGAATTCGTGCACGCGCTCGGGCGCGAGCTCCTAGTTTCCCGAGGTGTTGGTCCCCGCGAACCGCAGCTTCTCGTCGACGCAACCGGTCATCGTTGCGGTTCCGCGCAACTGCTCGACGGTCTGCACTCCGGTCGGGGTATCCCCGATGCCTGCGGCATACAGCCCATACCCGAAGCCGGCAGCAGCAAGCGCAAAGCTCAGACCGCCGGGGAAGTTCGCCAACTTGTCTGGCAGCTTCGCCCCAACCCCGAGCGGCAGCGAGCGAAGGTCAGCGATCGGTTTCATGAGTATGTCTTTGCCTTGAACCATGTCGTAGCCCGTCTTGCCGACCTTTGCGATAGCGCCAGCGTTATAGGCTCCGGTCGACTGGCCTGAGTTATCATCAGCAGGGTCTTTTGCTCGGGCAACGATCCGTTTCGATCCAGCAGCGACGAATGCAGAGATCACCGAGTTGAAAGACAACCTCGCTGATGCCGGTTTCGCCGGCAGTACTGTTGCGGACTAACTCGGCACCGTCAAGACCGTCATCGACGCAATTGTGCTCGTCTTGAACGCCTTCGCGATCATCGCCCTGTTGGCTGCGAGCTTCGGAATCGTGAACACCCTGTTCATATCTGTGCAGGAACGCACCCGCGAAATCGGGCTCGTGAAAGCCATGGGAATGGGCAGCGGAAAAGTCTTCGGCCTGTTCAGCCTCGAAGCCGTCTTCATCGGCTTCCTCGGCAGTGCGATCGGTGTCGGAATCGGGATGATCGCTGGCACCACGATCAGTTCGGTGCTCTCCGGCGCGCTCCTAGCCGACCTTCCAGGCCTGACCATCATCGCCTTCGACCCGCTCTCGATCGCCGGCATCATTCTGATCGTCATGGGAATCGCGTTCCTGGCCGGCACCCTGCCAGCAGCCCGCGCGGCCAAGGCCGACCCCGTGGAGTCACTGCGATACGAATAGGCACTGTGTGGGACATTTTCCAACGACAACGGCCGCAAGCAGATTCTCCTGCTTGCGGCCGTTGTCGTTGTTGCTCAGGCTGTGCTCGGACTACACGAGTCTCTCGTACGAAAGCCAGCGGTTGACAGGTCAGGGCGTCGGAGCATGCGGCCGCCCGACGAGGTGCCGAATCAACGCACGGCGTGTGCGCTCCACCGGAACTCCGGGTCGGCGCTGTACCAGTGCCACGCCACGAGTTCGGCTACGAGCATTTCGCTGAGCGATGCCGTCCAGCGGTCCTCGTCTCCTGGGTAGCGCAATGAATACACTGCTTGTGTGAGGTCGCGGCCGATCGTGACGACGCTCGAGGAGCGCTCGGCCATCCACGCGAGGGCTTGGTCGTCCCACGCGGAGCCCGCAAACAGCAGCGCCCGGTAGTCGAGGGTCTTGGTGAGATAGACGTCAACATGCGACCAGTCGCCCGTTTCGCTGCCGAAAGCCGGACGGCGCGGCACTTCACGCAGCATCAGCGACGACTGCAACGCACTGGAGAGACGGTCGGCTGGCGCAAGGATGAAGGTGCCGCTCGATCCTTTCAGCGCGTGTGAGATCGGCTCGAGCCACGTTGTGCTCGACGCAAAGATCGCCTCGTTTGCGACAGCCGCCGCCCGTGCTGCCGCGGCGGGCGAGCTGGCGAAACGCGCGCCGAGTCGCGTGAGCACCTCGGCGAGCACAATGAAAGTGTGGCGAAAGGTGCGGCTGGCTACGCTGCTTTCTTCGACCCCCGCCAGAAGGGGAACGACCACGTCGGCAAGCTCGGTGATCGGCGAATCCATCCGGTTGGTGATCGCCACGAGTCTGCCTGTTCCGGCAAATCGTCGCGCCGCCTCTAGCACCTCGACACTCCCCCCGGTGGCCGAAATGGCTATCACGATCAGGTCTGGTGACGGCGGGGGAAGCAGCGTCGCACTCGCGAGTTCGACCGTCACGCGCAGCCCGCCGGCGCGAGCCTCCCGAGCGACCGTCTCCGCAGCATAGGCGCTCGAGCCCATAGCCAGCATCAGGATATTGCGGGCCTGAGGCAGCACCTCGATCCCGGGAAGACCAGCCTCGACCGCATCTGCGAGCGCAGACAGGGTTTCCGGGATGCGGATTAGATCGTCGTGAAATCGGGAGGTGTCCACTGTTGCTCCTGTGTGGTGTCTGCCCCGTGGCCGGGGGTTGGTGGGTAGCGGAAGAAGATTGCTGCATCCGGGGCATACTGCCAGCGCGGCAGGAACCGATCGGCGTAGATGAGTTCCCGCAGCAGCTGCTCGCTTAGGAAGCCCGCGATGAGCCGCTCGTCGAAGACGAAGGACGGGTGGTCCAGAGAGCCGGTCGCGAGCGACGCTCGGTAGGCGCTGAGCGACTGGTCACGGGCACCGCCCGCCCAGTCGAGCACGGCTTGGCTCGCGCCACCCAGTCGCTTCATTGCCACGGCGCCTACGAGATCGACCGAACTGAGGAGGTGTGCGATGTCGCGCGCCGCGTAGTCGGGCTGGTCCCGCTCGGCGTCGGCAAGCTGGGGATCTCCATCGAAGTCAATGACCCAGTAGCGGTGTTGGCCGGGATGCGTGCCGGGAACGCTTGCGCGCAGGATCTGGCCGACGTGCAGATCGCCGTGCAGGTCGAACACTGGCCCGATGGGCTGATCGGGGATGGCGGCGAGTGTCGCGCGAATCGCGGTCGCCCTATTGCGCAGGCGCACACCGGCGTCTCCGCCGGTGACTCGCAGGGCTTCCCCGAGGGCTGCCTCGGCCCGAGCCCGCAATGCTTCGCCAGTGGGGCGCGGCGCCTCATCATCGGTGAATGGCGCAAGGGCCTTGTGCAGTTCGGCCGCGAGTTCGCCGATGCGGGCCGGCCACTCCGGCTCTGGGCCGCCAGCGATGTAAGCGAGAACATCTTCTACGGCCCAGGTCCAACCATCTTCTGCGCCGTCAAGGAATTCGCTTACGAGGGCGATTGTCGAGGTGCCGCGTTCGGGGTGGTGCCAGTCGAGACTCCCGACGAACCCAGGGATGATGGCGACGCCGCTGTCCCCAATGCGTGTGAGTTGGCGGGCCGCCCTGTCGGCTCCTCCCCAGGTGCCGACGACTTTCACGACAGTTGCGCCGTCGACGATCACCGACCAGTTGGTCATATCGACGGGGAGGGCGCGCTCGCGTGAACCGTAAGTGGCTGCCCGGGGCTCGGTCTGGGCGGCCTCGGCCCGACCTCCGGCCGGCGTGCCGCGTTTATGCCCGAGGTCGGCAACGCCAGCCGCGCGCACTGCGCTGAGCCATCCCCGGTTTACTGTGAGGGTGGTGACATCCCCAGTGGTCACGGCATCGACGAGTTCTGCGGCGAATCCGTCGCCGGCCTCGGCTGCACGTGCTGCGCCCGCGTTGGCTACCACCCGTGTTCTGAGCGCGCCAGTTGAGTCGAGCGCCAAAGAACCGTGCGCGCCCGCGAGCAAATCACGAGCCTCAGCACCCATCGCCTTCGAGTCGTTATTCATTGAACCGATCTTCGATCATTGATGTTAATTCTCGATTTCTTATGGACTCAGCCTATTGTCATTCATTGCTGTTCAGTGCAAGAATCTCCAATACCTGAATCCATGAGGGTTCCACGGGTACCTCGACATCTGGAGGCAACGATGCGTTACAAATCACTATCGTTCATAGCTGCGGCAGCCGTCACGACCCTTGCACTGTCGTCGTGCGCCAGCGGCACAGCGGACGAGGCTCTCGACCCGGATGCGGACATCAGCGAGCAGTCTCTGGTCGTCGGCATCTGGGCTGACTACTACCCTGCCGACCTCGCTGAGACCTTTGAGGCCGAGACCGGTGTCAAGGTCACCATCGTCAACCACGCCACGAACGAAGAAGTAATGGCGAAGATCACCGCCGGCGGCGACTCCGGCATCGACGTCGCCTTCGTCTCTGGTCAGTACGCGCAGGCCCTCAACGACGCCGGCTTGCTTGCGTCGCTCGAGAAGTCGCTGATCCCCAACGAGAGCAACCTCTACGCGGAGGCAACCGAACTTCCCTACGACATCGGCAATGAATACTCGATGCCGTACGCCTGGGGAACGACCGGCCTGTGTTACCGCTCCGACCTCGTCTCCTCAGAACCCACCTCGTGGAACGACCTCCTGACGCCTGCCGCCGATGTGACCGGCAAGACCACCATGTTGGCCACCGAGCGCTGGCTTGCCCTTCCGGCCCTCAAGGTACTGGGCTACTCGGTGAACTCCACGGATCAGTCCGAACTCGACGAGGTCAAGGCCATGATGCTCGAGACCAAGAAAACGCTCCTTGCCTTCGATGACACGACCTTCTACACGAAGCTCGTATCCGGCGAGGCTTCACTCACCGAGGCGTGGGACGGATGGTGCAACTACGGCATCGCCGAGGACCCCAACATCAAGTTCGTCGTTCCCAGCGAAGGAAGCGACCTGTGGACGGACACGATGACCGTGCTCGAAACCTCGAAGAACAAGGAAGCCGCAATGGCGTTCATCAATTACATCCTCGAGCCGACAGTTCAGTCGTGGGTTGTTGAGAACATCCTCTACAAGGTGCCGAACGAGGCAGCCATGGACCTCGTTGATCCCGCGCTGTTTGAAACCTTCCCCAACCTCGCGATGACCCCCGCCGAACTGCTTGAGCAGGAAGGCATCGTCGATGTCGGAGATTTCACCCCGCAGTACACGCGCCTTGTCACCGAGATTCTGGCCGCGAACTAGCGCTCCTTCGGAACTCTCATGACAACTAACACGAGCACTTCCGGCGCACCGAGGACAT
>Ga0307487_1002737_pt1 | contig 11019 bp, 6 predicted proteins | sample CBIW12metaG_FD_203665 | JGI IMG/M metagenome (GOLD analysis project Ga0307487, IMG submission 203665) | Sea-ice brine microbial communities from Beaufort Sea near Barrow, Alaska, United States - CBIW 1.2 | ecosystem: Environmental > Aquatic > Marine > Coastal | place: USA: Alaska | collected... | reverse complement strand
AGCCCTTTGCTAAAATACCCGGCAATGGCAGCGGGAATTCTGGCAGGCCCTTATAAAAAAGACGCGCTGGTCCCTTCAAGCCCCTGGTTGAGTAAGATTATCCCGGATGCCCCGTTGGTAGTAACAGAGATTATTGAAAATAAGGTAATGATAAAGTGGGAAAACCTGAAGCCGGAGGAAGTATTCAGATGGGTGGTTTACTATGAATATAACGGAATCTGGAATTATGAAATTTTAAACCGGACCTATAATTCATTTGAACTTTCTCAGTATTTGAATAAAAAAGATCAAAAAAACCCCCTTACCAATATTGGCGTAACGGCTATTGGCCGTACAGGAAACGAAAGTGATTTCATAGAGATGTCAATAGCGAATTAATAATAAACTTATCAAATAACTGATAAATCCGGCCGCAATCATATAAAATAACAGGCCTTCATAGAAATTTATACAAACATGACCCCACTTCTTGTTTTTGGTGTAATAGCCGGTTATTTCAGTTTATTGTTGATAATAAGTTATTTCACTTCCCAAAAATCAGATAACACCACTTTTTTTACCGCAAACAAGTCATCGCCATGGTTTTTGGTGGCTTTTGGAATGGTGGGCGCATCCTTGTCCGGTGTCACTTTTATTTCGGTTCCGGGGGAAGTTGGGAATTCAAACTGGACCTATCTTCAGTTTGTAATGGGAAACATGGTTGGTTATGCCGTGATCGCCTTAGTTTTAATTCCCCTTTTTTACAAGCTGAAATTGGTTTCCATCTATGAATATCTCAAGGATAGGTTTGGCCAGAATTCCTATCTGTCCGGGGCTTCCTTCTTTTTGATTTCCCAAACTATAGGGGCTTCCTTCCGGCTGTTTCTCGCTGCAATTGTTTTGCAGCTTGCTTTTTTTGATGCCTTCGGAATCCCTTTTTATGTCACGGTTTTATCCACAATTTTGCTTATTTGGCTCTATACTTTTAGGGGAGGAATAAAAACCATTGTTTGGACAGATACGCTTCAAACAACATTTCTTTTGGTCGCAGTAGTTATCAGCATTATTGTAATAGTAAACCATATGGGTTTGAAGACCACCGAGGTTTTTAGCCTGGTTTCAAAAAGTGAAATGTCCCAAATTTTTGACTGGGACTGGCGGTCTGACCGGAATTTTTTTAAGACCTTTTTTGCAGGTATCTTTATAACCATTGCCATGAACGGGCTGGATCAAAATGTGATGCAAAAAAACCTTACCTGCAAAAATAAAGGCGATGCACAAAAAAACATATTTTGGTTTTCAATCGTATTTTTCTTTTCTACAATTCTCTTTCTGGCATTAGGGGTTTTGTTGTATAAATACGGAATAGATCAGCAAATTACCATCCCGGAGCGCAGTGACGATCTTTTTCCGTTCCTGGCCTTGAATTATTTTGGGACCTTTGCGGGAATCGTATTTTTGATAGGGATTATAGCCGCTGCCTTTTCCAGCGCCGATTCTGCCCTTACCGCGCTAACAACCTCGTTTTGCGTGGATATTATTGATTTGCCCAAAAAGAAGGAATCCAAACAAAAAAAGATCAGGATGATGGTGCATATCGGGTTTACCCTGCTTATGTTTTGCGTTATCATACTCTTCAATGAAATAAACGACAGCAGCGTGGTAAGTGCCGTTTTTACAGTAGCGGGCTTCACTTATGGCCCGTTATTAGGCTTATTTGCCTACGGTTTGATCTCAAAACGACAGGTAAAAGACAAATGGGTTCCGCTGGTTTGCGTTTTGGCCCCGATAATTTCGGTTATCCTCAATTTTAATTCTGAAAGCTGGTTTAATGGATATCAATTCGGATTTGAAATTTTATTGGTCAACGCTGCACTTACCTGTTTGGGAATGCGTATTTTGTACAAAAACGAACCGGGTTTCTTGTAAAGTTGTTTATAGTTTATGGTTTGTTGTTAAAAGTGAAAAGTTCAGTTTGGAATTTGGAATTTGTTTTTTTTTGGAATTTGAAGTTATGTAATTATGAATTTGAAGTTTTACACTTTCGATCTGGAACTTAAGAATACTTTTAGGATTAGCCACACTGCAAGGGATGTGCAACCCACCCTTATTGTGGAACTTTCTGATGGGGAATTCACCGGATACGGAGAAGCCGCCGCAACTTCTTATTATGGGGTTGATGTGGAAAGTATGAGCGCCATCATCAAAGCACTGGAACCATTGATTGCAGAAAATATCCATAAAACCCCAGAAGAACTCTGGGAAATAACGAATCCGCATTTTAAAGACAATTCCTTTGCCCAATGTGCTCTTGATATAGCCATGCACGACCTTCACGGAAAAAGAAAAGGGCTTCCCTTATACAAATTATGGGGTCTGGAATTAAAAAACTTGCCTCTTTCCAATTATACCATTGGGATTGATATCATTGAAGTAATGGTACAAAAGATGAAGGAGTTTCCCTGGCCTCTGTACAAGATAAAACTTGGGACAGACCAGGATGTAGAAATTATCCGGGAACTTAGAAAACATACAGACGCTGTTTTTCGGGTAGATGCCAATTGCGCCTGGACAGCAGGGCAAACTATTGAATATGCGCCTATCCTTAAAGATTTGGGTGTGGAGTTTCTTGAGCAGCCATTACCTGCTGGAGATTTCGAAGGAATGGAAAAGGTTTTTAAACAATCTGTCCTTCCAATAATTGCAGATGAAAGCTGTATAACGGAAAGCGATGTAAAAAAATGTGCAGGTTATTTTCACGGGGTGAACATAAAACTCACAAAATGTGGCGGACTAACCCCTGCCAGAAGAATGATTGCTGAAGCCAGGAAACTGGGAATGAAGGTAATGGTGGGATGCATGACAGAATCTACGGTTGGAATATCGGCAATTGGCCAGTTATTGCCTTTGCTGGATTATGTAGATATGGATGGGGGAATGCTTATCAAAAACGATATTGCCGACGGCGTTAAAGTATACGACGGGAAAACCCACTTCCCCGACCGAAACGGAACAGGCGCAGAATTGCTTATTTTTAATGAAGAATTAAAAGATGAATAACATGACAAAAACAGGAAAATTCAGTTATCTGGGACTCGGCTTACTTATGATCTTTGGTTCCTGCAAAACGGCAAATTTAGAAACCTCTGAAATGCCGAATAAAGCCGATGTATATATTTCAGAAGTGAAGTCGGAATTTGCACCAGATGGAAGGGTTGAGTTATTTGAGGTTAAATCAACGCTGAATAAAGGGAATTATATTTTAAAGGGAGAATCAAATCTTCCGGATGCCGTAGGTTCATTAAAACAAAAACTTAAGGAACAAAACATTTCATTCGTAGACAGCATTAGGATACTTCCTTCCGCAGAAATGGAGGGGAATACAAAGGGTGTTATAAAAATATCTGTTGCCAACTTAAGATTAAAACCTTCCCATTCCGCCGAGCTTGTGACCCAGGCAATTCTTGGGACCCCGGTAAAGGTTTATAAAAAAGAAGGCAGCTGGTATTATATTCAGACTCCTGAAGGCTACCTGGCATGGGTAGATTATGGCGGAGTTACACCATTTTCTGAAAATGAGCTGTCAACCTGGAAAGCTGCCGATAAGGTGATCTACCTGGAAACTTTCGGATTTGCCTATGAAGGAGCTAATACTGAATCCCAAGTGGTGTCTGATCTTGTTGCCGGGAACATTTTGGAACTTGAAGGAGAAGAAAATGATTTTTTTAGGGTGAAGTATCCGAATGGAAAAGTGGGATATATAGAGCAATCTAAAGCGCAGCCTTATGAGCAATGGCTTTCGGCTTTGAAACCTTCAGGTGAGAGCCTTGTTGAAACTTCCAAGACCTTGATGGGAATTCCTTACCTGTGGGGAGGTACCTCGGCCAAAGGAGTGGATTGCAGCGGATATACAAAAACAATATTCTTCCTGAACGGAATAATCATTCCCCGGGATGCTTCCCAGCAGATCCACACCGGAATTGAAGTTGATACCGAAAAGAATTTTGAAAAGCTCGTTCCCGGAGATCTTTTGTTCTTCGGAAGAAAAGCCACGGCAACTTCTCCTGAAAGAGTGATCCACGTTGGTATGTGGATTGGCAATAACAAGTTCATCCATTCAATGGGAGATGTTCACATAAGCAATATGGATCCCTATGCCGAAGATTTTGATGAATACAATTATAACAGGTATTTGCGCACCAAAAGAATATTAGGCCAGGTAGATAAAAACTTGATCCAGCTCACCCAAAGCGAGCTGTTTTTAGACAAGTCAAATTAGATAACAACCCTGCCAGGGTTATTTTTTACCCTGGCAGGGTGTTAAGGTAATGCGGAATTTAGACTTCAGGCACTTTAAATTCTGAATGGTTCCTACTGTTTTTAGTTATTCCCTCAGTTCGTATTTATAATATCCTCCACCTTTATCCCAGCTGCAGAAGATCAGGATTTTTCCATCATGGGAAACTCCTATTCCCCTAGGTTCAGACCCGTTTACATCAGGGAGTTCAAGGGTCCACATCTTTTGCTCCTCTTCGTTTCTGAAGTGGAAGGTAGAGGGGGAAATCCCGCTGGATCTGGTTGCCAAATAGATAGAATTTCCTACAATCTGGATTGCGCTGGACCCGGCACTTATGCTGGAGATGTCTTTTTCTTTTTTGTAGTTTATACCGTCTTCACTGGTGAAATGCTGAATAAGCGGGCTCCCGGGATCGGGAAAGTAAAGATTATTCCCATCGGCAGTCATGTCAAAAGTGCGGGAAAGATTTCTTCCTTCCAGTTTAATTGTCCTTACCAGGTCAAAGGTGGAAGGATCTTTTTCGCTTTGTCTTAAAACATAATTCCCGTCTTCGGCGAAAAGGGACATTGCATATATTTCTCCCGAAGTTGATGCACGGGGAGAAGTAATTGCTCTTTTCCCTTCAGGCACTTCCCAAACTGCAATTCCCTTCCCGGTATTGGCATCGATCTTAAGAATATGCCTGTTCCTGCCCACCAGGATATTGCCATCATTATCTACTCCTATTCCGTTTACCGGTCTTAGGTTGTATGTTTCACCATTAACATTTACAGTCTCAAGCGGGGAGAAGGCAACATCATTACCCTCTTTATTTTTAATGATGAGGCCGCTATTGTAATCTGCCAGCCACAGTTTTCCATTTTTGTCCCATTCAGCTCCGTACCCGGCGCCATCTGCATCTTCTATTTTTCCGCGAAAGATATATTCCGGTGCGGGTACTTCAATGAGGTCATCAATAGGTTCATTGGTCCTCATCAGCTGGAGCAAGGAAGGAGAAGAGATGGTTAAATTGCTGCCATCAGTGGCGATCACCCGGTGGTAGAATTTAATAGTTTTTCCCTCGGGGGCATCTCCCAGAAAATGAAACCAATCCTGCTCAGTCATTTTCAAACTCGTACTCCTGTCAGTTTTTTTCTGAAAAACCAGATGCTCAAAATTTTCATCTTTTGCCAGCTGATAAGTGTAGGAAACGAAATCCCCATCCTCATCATGGCCTGCTTCCCATTCCATTTCGTATAAAGCTTCAATATTTCTTATTCCGTACACGTTTCGGCTGTTGTGAGAGAGAATCTGTGGCGAGGTTGGGTTATGGTTGGATTTAGGATAAAAATGGGATCTAAGAGCTCCGTTGGGATCAGTTTCTGTGTTTATCTGAACATACAAGGCACCTATAGATAAAAATTCCCGGAGATCATCTGTTAGTTGAATTTTACCATCAAAGGAGCCGGAATTTTTCTTCGTCCTTACCTTTATGTTGCTCAGAAATTCTCCTGTTTCAGTATTTCTGCCCTGGTATAAAGCAACGGGGTTATTTTTTGCGAGTTTACCGCTGAGGTTTGAAAATTCGCCGGAAATCACCAGGTAATCATTCTTAATTTTAGCTACAACAGTTCCGGTGCCCTGATCATCAGAAATTCCGGGAATATTAAATGCAGATAGATTTCCTGCAGCAGTTCCTGTTCCTGAGGGAAGAATATCCCTCCTCAACATATGTCCATTTACACCAAACATGGCCGATGGCAGTTCCTTTTGATCAAACAGCTGCATATCTGCAGCATTTTTTTCCTTGATGATATAGGTGCTGTAAACAATAGTATCCCTCTCGTGGAAAATGTCCATTATTGTAACAGTGTTTACAGGTTTTTTATCCATTGTGAGCCAGGATCTTTCCCCGGAACCTGCAGCACCTGTGTTCAGAAGTTCCAGGGCTCCGCGCCTTGCGGGATAGTAGGCGTGCTGATGCCCGCTTATATAAGTGTGTACCTTGTTTTCTTCCAGAAGTCTCCTCAATTCTTCGGGATTCTTCAAAACATTACCTTTTGAATCCCGTTCCTGGGCAGAGCTGTAAAGAGGCATATGTCCCATTACGAATCTCAGTTTTGCGTCCTTCGCCTCCTTGGTCCGGAATTGTTCCTTCAGCCACTCCAGATTTTCTGCAGTAATTTCAGAAGAGGAAGCTTCCCAGGAAACGAAGAAAATATCATCCTTCACAAAGGAATAATAATTGGGAAAATGAGCGGCGTCCACAAAATCCAGTCCGGGTTTGTTCCCGGGTTTGTTCCAGTATTTTCTGGTAAAACCCCGTTCAACAGGGTGGGAGCGGGGCCCGTCGTGATTTCCTAAGGTAAAGCCAAACGGGATATCAGAATCTCGTAAGGGCTGGGCGATATGTTTATCAAAACCATCCCACATTTTTTGAAGTTGCAGCGTATCATTAATTCCCATTCCGGCCACCATATCCCCGCCAGAGATTACCAGGTCCGGTTGCCAGATCCTTGGGATGCGCTTCATAATACTATCCACCTGCCACTCATAATCTGCTGCGCCCAGACCGGAGTTGAGGTCGCTAATAACCGCTATTCTCAAATCCCCTCTTTGAGGAAGTTCAGGAGAGTTTTTAGCAGCTACGAGCCGGATGGCATCTGTGACCAGCTTTCCTTGTTTTCCAGAATTCAGGATCTCTAATTTGTCTTTTTCGCCCAGAAGGTAGTTTCCTAAAACCTGCCATTTTCCTGTGTGAGAGAGGTTGGACTGATCAAAAACAAGGGTATCTGTGGTTGAACTGTGATGTACCACATATACAGCTTCTGAAGTATTTTCATCAGGATTCACGGTGAACCATGTGGCTAACTGGTATTTCTTCTTCGGAATGTTTTCGAATTTATATTCGGCTCTATTCAATCTGTTTTCTGCTGAAGCTACGTGGGATGGGGTTCCTCCATAATAGTTCAGCTGATTGCTGCTTTTCCAGACTCCTGTTTCAGAATAGGAAGTTCCATCAGTATCAAACTGGTAAATTTCAGGCTCTTCAGAATTGGTAATTTCAGAAAAGATCAAAGCACTGGCATTGTTCCTAAGACTATTCCTGTTTCCCCCCGGAATATCAGATGGCACATTGACAACCTCTCCCGCCGCTACCATCGCCGAGGAGCCACCACCATCCAGATTCAAGGCATCTATTGCACCAATACCCAACATTAATTCGGCAAGTTCAGGTAAAGTAACCCCAGCACTCGCCTGCTGTCGCCCGTCAACTACCATTAACAGCAGAGTGTTCTTATCTTTATAACCTATAGCGGTTCGGGGATGCCTTTGAAGATGACTCCCGCCAAAGCCTTCTTCCTTTGAAGTAACATTTATTTTTCCTTTTTTCACCAGAACAGGCCCACCGCCCACTGCCTGGGAAGGGTTCCATAACTTTTTATTTTTTGAGAGCTGGGGAAGATCATATATGTAAGGGAATGTTCTGCTCTTTGCGTTGGCCCAGACAATTTCCGGCTCTCCCCGAACCATTCCAAAGGCCCCGCGTGGTGATTCTCTTGAAGGTCCCGGAGACACGACTTCCCCATCTGAAATAAGTATGCTTACCGAAGTAGTATCGGAAAAGTAACCTCCGTTTATGGCTAAAATTCCACCGAATTGCTCATAGGCTTCAAAAGTGGTTTGTCTTTTCCGGTTGCTGCCCAGGGCCCGCAACTTTAGATTTTCATCTCTAAGATCTACTTCCGCATACATCGCCCGCAGGGGAGCTCCATCGGACAGTTTCCCAAAGGTGTCGTAAATTTTTATGGAGCTGGGAAGCAGAATGTTAAGATCTTCCCTCGGTTTCCATGTTATTTTTACTTCCTGAGAAATTGCTTTTCCTGCGGTAAGCAAGGCAAAGGATATTAAAAAGACTGTAAAGGAAGACTTCATAGAATTATTTTTGTTGGGGCAGAAACTCAAGAACCACCAGGACCGCACAGTGATCTGAAGCTATTGAATCACATAGCACTTTTCTCTCTACTACTTTCCATCTTTCTTTTGGATAGTACATGACATAGTCTATTTTCTTCTCCGGTGCATGCGAGGGGAAAGTTGGTAAAGGATTGCTTGGATCATATGAAATGCCCCAATGAGATTCAAGGATATTAATAGTTTCGCTTCCCGGGATGTCGTTTAGGTCTCCCACCAGAATAGTTGGAAAATTTTCATCCAGAAGCCCGCGGTTTAATTCCTTTATCTGTTCAATTCTTACGGTACTATCTTTTTGATGATCCAGATGGGTACCCACAAGCCTTATGGTATATCCGGCAGGCAGGATCAATAAGGATTCTATTGCTATTCGCGGTTCGTCTCCCTTATGGGTAGGAAGATCGATCTTTCCTGTTTTTAAAAAAGTGTATTTGGAAAGCAGTGCCTGGCCATATTCCCCGCCATCCCAATCCACAGCTTTGGCAAAGATAGAGGCCATTTTGGTCCTTTGTCCGATTTCGGTAGTGACATCGAGCTTATTTGCCCGGTTGGTCTTGTAATCCAATTCCTGCAGCGCCGCAATATCGGGTTTTGCCTTAAGAATAGCACTGGCCACCACATCCAAATCATTATCCCGATTGATAGTTGCCCCGTGAAGGATATTATAGGAAAGAATGCGAATTAATGTGCGGTTTTCTCCGGCATCCTCCTGAGCATTTCCTTTAACAGAAAGGATAATGAAAAAAAGTAAAGTAAGGATTTTAAAATTTTTCATTTTTTAGAAATTAATCCTGTTTTTGTGAACTTAATAAAGCAGATATTTTTCCCTTTTTTTTCTGAAGTATTCTTCTGCATCATCCCACTCCTTAACAATTTGCTCAGGGGAAACGCCGGCTTGTAATTGTTCTCTTACTTTGGAAGTCCCTAACAAACCGTCCATTCTGGCATTGCGCCATTCAAATTTGTCTGGGTATAATTCCAGCAATGCGTGCAGGATGAATATTCCGGCTTTGGCCGACTGGAAATTATCCCGGTCTGTAACAACAATTTCAACTCCTTCACATTTTTCTCCAAGGAATTTCGGAGGGTAGATCCTTATACCGTCTACAATGCTATCCGGAACAAAGCTCCGCGACTTGAAACGCACTCCTTTCAGGTTATAGGAATTTAATTTTTCTTTTAATTTTTCTCCGTCTACCCAGGGATCTCCGAGAACTTCAAAGGGTTTCATAGTTCCTCTTGCTTCGGAATAGTTGGTCCCTTCTAATAAGCAGGTAGCAGGATATATAATAGCAGTGTTAAGGGTGAGCATATTGGGAGAGGGCTTTACCCAGGGAAGTCCGGTGTTGTCATACCACTGGTTGCGCTCATAATTCTTTAACGGGATCACGGTAAGTTCAGCAGTAGGAAGACCTTTTTCCTTTCGTTTCCCATTAAACATCAATGCCAATTCTCCAACGGTCATGCCGTGGGTAATAGGGATATTCCCAATCCCGGAACCTGATTCCAAAGGTTTTCCCATTGGTCCGTCAACATAATCTCCTGTTATTGGATTTGGCCTGTCAAGAATAATGTAAGGGATTCCTTCTTCAGCAGCAGCTTCCAGAACGTTCAGCATCGTTTTTATATAAGTGTAATAACGGGCACCAATATCCTGTATGTCGAATATGAGGACATCTACTTTTTCCAGCATTTCTTTGGTGGGTTTACGCAGCTTTCCGTAAAGGGAAATAATGGGCAATCCGGTTTTTTTATCAACTCCATCTGCAACGTGCGTGTCTTCTTCTCCCCTCAGGCCATGTTCGGGGCCAAAAAGAACGGTAAGGTCAACATCCCGATGATCGTTTAAAAGGTCGATTAAATGAGTCCCATCAGGTAATAGTCCGGTATGATTGGTAATCAAACCAACCCTCTTTCCTTTGATGAGTTTTTCATATTCAGGTGAGAAAAGCTGTTCGGCGCCAATTATCACTCTCGGGTTTTCAAGTCCTTTGACCTTTTCCCTTATTTGAGGAAGCAGTTTATAAAGATCCTCCCCGGGGCAGGTGGTTTGCGCCTGGTCTTTATGCCCGGTAATTTCTTCAGCGGGAACCTTGTATTTCTTTGCAAGTGCTATTACCAGTTTTTCCAGCTTTTCATATTGTATGTCCTTAATTTTTTCCTTCTCAAAATTTCCTTCCACCACAATTAAGGCGTGGCCGTTCAGGTCATAATCTGTATTGGAATCTCCCTGGTACTGGATCTCCCTTCCTTTGGCTACCGTTCCATCCACTGCTATATAAAAATGATAAGGAACATCGGGCCAGGGTTTTTTTAGGGTTACCCCATCCCCTAAAACACCTTCGGTATAGGAGAATTTTTGCAGTGCCTGAAGTTTTTCAGCAGCAGAGCGATTTGGATTCTGGTATGTACCGGTATGGTGAATGGTGATATATCTGGGAATATGCCACTTTAAACCATCTTGTGCCGATTGTGCCTTCCATTCTTCTCTTGAGAGGATATCCATTTCCTTAAGTTCCTGGGAATAGAGGGGAGAATAAAACAAGAGGGCGGTTACAAGCATAAGTAGATAGTTAATCATAGCAGCAGGGTTAGAGGTATTTCTTATATAGATTGTTTAATACACGAAGGTCATAAGGGGTTAAAACCCCATTCACCTCGGTTTGAATAAAATGAAGTTTAAACGCTTTTATTGCCGATTCCATATCACTGGTATCATAACCAATAATCCGCAAGGCAATTTCGACGGAAACCTCCATGGTAAAACCATCAATTGTTTCAGCTTTGGC
>Ga0307487_1002736_pt1 | contig 11022 bp, 6 predicted proteins | sample CBIW12metaG_FD_203665 | JGI IMG/M metagenome (GOLD analysis project Ga0307487, IMG submission 203665) | Sea-ice brine microbial communities from Beaufort Sea near Barrow, Alaska, United States - CBIW 1.2 | ecosystem: Environmental > Aquatic > Marine > Coastal | place: USA: Alaska | collected... | reverse complement strand
CGGGCCGGAAAAGGCCAGATCACAAATCCTGCCGATGCATTCAATAAAGAAAGTGTTATTGTTACAGGAATATACAGCGTAAATGAAGAGCTGGACAGCAAATATGTATTTGCCAACATCAATTTTGTTCGGAAATTGCTTGAATTAGATGAAAATCAGATTTCTTCAATCGAACTGAAATTGAATCCCGGAGTAGATCAGGAAACTGTGACCTCGCAAATCAGACAAGTTTTTGATGACGAAATAGTGGTTAAAAACCGCGAGCAACTCAATGAAACGCTCTATAAAATGCTGAATACCGAAAACCTGGCAGTTTATCTCATCTTTACTTTGGTGTTGATCATTGCCTTATTCAACGTTATAGGCTCCATAATTATGGTAATCTTGGATAAAAGGGAAAATATCAGGACACTTTACAACCTGGGAGCTACACCCAAAAGTATTAAAAACATCTTTTTCCTGCAGGGTGCTTTAATGACTTTAGCGGGCGGTGCAATTGGCCTGGTATTCGGAATTGGCCTGGTATATCTCCAACTTCAATTTGATTTGGTGATGATCACTCCCAGCCTTCCATATCCTGTAAAGATCAAGGCCTCCAATATAGTATTGGTATTTCTTACAATTGGGATCTTAGGACTCGCGGCTTCTTATATTGCGGCAAGCCGAAGCAAAAAAGCTTTGGAGATTTAAATGAATTCGTAGCCTGAAAATTCCTTTTCTATTTCGTCCAATACAGCAAAAACATCAACAGAATGATCACTGGTCACCAACTTTGACCGATATTCTTTAAAATGCGGGATTCCTTTAAAATAATTGGTATAATGCCTTCTGGTCTCAAAAACGCCTAATTTTTCACCTTTCCAGTCAATGGCCATTTGAAGATGCTTTCTGGCTGCTTCTATCCGCTCTTCCAAAGTTGGAGGGGCCATATGTTCCCCTGTTTTAAAATAGTGCTTCACTTCCCTGAAAAACCACGGATACCCGATGCTTGCACGGCCTATCATCGCGCCGTCCAAACCGTATTTATCGCGCATTTCCATCGCTTTCTCGGGAGTGTTTACGTCCCCATTCCCAAAAACAGGGATATGCATCCTGGAATTGTTTTTAACGTCGGCAATTGGCGCCCAATCGGCTTCACCTTTGTACATCTGTGAGCGGGTTCGCCCGTGAATGGAAATAGCTTTTGCTCCCACATCCTGCAAACGTTCGGCAACTTCAACAATTCTTATGGAATCCTGGTCCCAACCCAGCCGGGTTTTTACGGTGATCGGCAAATTGGTGTGTTTCACCATTGCCGCAGTTAAGGAAACCATCAAATCTATATCTTTCAAAATCCCTGCTCCGGCTCCTTTGGACACCACCTTTTTAACCGGACAACCAAAATTGATATCGATTATATCCGGTTTGGACCTCTCAACAATTTCAACGGTTTGCAGCATGGATTCTAAAACGGCACCAAAAATCTGAATGCCGACTGGTCGTTCCTTTTGGTAAATATCCAATTTCATCATGCTTTTGGCGGCATCGCGAATCAAACCCTCCGAAGAAATAAATTCGGTATACACCACATCTGCCCCCTGGTCCTTGCACAAAGCGCGAAACGGCGGGTCACTCACATCTTCCATCGGTGCTAAAAGCAATGGAAATTCTCCTACATCTATGTTACCTATTTTGGCCAAATCAATAAAATTAAGTTTGCAAAATTACGAATAAAATAAGAAAATCCCCCTAACCCCCGAAGGGGGAAATCAAAAACCATTAAAGAGAAAGATGCACTTCATTTTTGCTGAATCCACTACAATTGTTCTTGATATAAACAATTCCATCTATTGCCCCTGGCTGAAGTCAGGGGCAATGGATAAAACATCTTAAACCTCTCAGGGCTTGAAACTCTGAAAGGATTTTCAGTTCAATATATTTTTGATTGTAAAACATGGGTTTTTGGTGACAAAACAGTGGAAAAAAAACTAAGTACCGGGACTAAGGATTTGTGATTTCTGAAGTAAAAACCGAAAATTAGATTTTTCAAAAACAAATCTTATTCCCCCTTTGGGGGTTAGGGCGACTTGGGCTTTTAGATCCTATCCCTTTCTTCCGCATCTATACTTCGTTTATTATCCTGAAGCCTGAAATTTCCGAAGTTATATTTAAAGCCTATTCTAACATATCGCAATTCTTCCCAAGCAAAAAATGAATTATCCTGGTTCAAATATCCGGATGTCAATCTCGTGTTGGTTTTATCCAAAAAATCTTCAAAATTCAATGATAATTCAGCCCTGTTGTTCCAAAATGTTTTTCTGAAACCAATGGAAAGAGTAGTCATAGGGTCAAATTTATAGGACCCTGAAATATAGTCGGAAACATAGGTGAGAGTCAAATTCCCCGAAAAAGTTCCATCTTTAGATAGTGTCAGACTGTTATAAAATTGTCCGAAAAATGCATCCACCTCGTTGGTAACCTCCTGATCATTGCTTTCTACCGCCAGAAAGGTGTTTTCGTCATGAAATACCGACATATAAACTTGCGAATACCAAAATTTGGTGATTGACCGGCCGTGTAAAATATCCAATCCATAGGATCTGTCACTTAGCAGATTGGCACTCACATTTCGGAAAGTTAAATTTTGATTATCTTGAAAACCCAATATTGCCGGAGATTTTCCGTGATCCCGATAATAAACATCGAAAAAATACTGATTCTGAAGCGTGTAATTTAAATTAAAATTATTGCTTATAGCTGCCATTAAATTGGGTTTTCCGGCATTGAAATTATTTTCATTCAGAAAATATCTGAAAGGGTTCAGACTCTCGTACCTTGGCCTGTCAATCCTTCGGCTGTAATCCAAAGTTAAAACATGATTTTCTGAAATTGTATGCTGTAAATATGCCGTTGGGAACAGCTCAAAATATTCCTGTGAATTTACTTCATCCTTAGACGTTGAGATTCCTTGCAGATTTGTAAGCTCCCCACGTAAACCTCCTTTAATACTCCACTTTTCCCAGTCCTTTGCGAAGCTGACATATAAGGCATATACCTTTTCATCATAAAGAAAATTATCGGCCAGGTTATCATATAAATTTTCAAGACTTTCACCATTAAAAAAATCGATCCCGCTTTCAGAATCTATGTTTGAAAGTTTTGCACCGGTCTCAAAATTTGTGGTTCCCAGGGTTCCCATATAATCTATTTGCGCGGTGAAAATATTTATATCCTGCCGGGCTTTTGTATTAAAACTGATATTGTTCAACGGTTGTCCCGTTGCTCCAAAATAATTTGAAGCAACATCCTGGTCACGTTCCTGATAAAATTTGGTGAAATGTGCCGCAGTTGTAACTTCATTTCCGTTCTCAAACTTATGGGCATACTTTACATCAAAAGCAAGGTTGTTTTCGTCATTTTCAAGTCGGCTATTGGTCACCAAAGTAGAATCCAATTGGCGTTGTCCATCGGCAATATCGGTATGCACTTTATTGTTAAAAGTGCGATTGGGCGAAATATTAATATTTGAAGAAAAGCTCAAAGAGTTTTTCTTGTCTATATTATAATCCAGGATAACATTGGCATTATGAGCTCTGGAACGGGTGGTACGTTGAAAATCGGTGTTCCAGCGCGAGAAAATATTCCCGTTATCATTCATAAAATTAATATGACTATCGTCCTTTTTTAAATCTTTTCGAGGGCTAAAACTGTAATTGGCGAAAAGGTTGAGTTTTTTAGATTTGAAATAATGGCTGGTCCCAAAAGTATATTTCGGAAAAGTTGCCTGGGTATAAGAACTTTCAAGGCTTCCTTTATAGCCGGGAGTCAATGCTTTTGATGTAATGATGTTTAAAATTGCTCCTCCTTCAGCATCATACTTCGCCGGGGGATTGGTGATCACCTCAACAGATTTAATATTTTCTGCGGAATAGCTTTCCAGCAAAGACTGTAATTCTGAAGCCGAAAGATGCACTTTTTTGTCGTTGATATAAACCATAACGACGTTATTCCTTACATAAAGTTGCCCCTGGTTTAAGATCACTCCCGGGGTTTTCTTTAAAATATCCCAGGAATTTCCGGAGGAAAGTGTAGAATTTTCAACATTAAAGATAATCCTGTCTATGCTCCTGGTAACAGTAGGATTTTTGACCGAAATTGTTATCTCATTTAATCCTGCGGGAGCTTCGGTTAAGGTGATGGTTTCTAAATTATTATTTCCATCCACTTCAATTCGCTTTAAAAAATTTTCGTAACCCACAAAACTTACATGAAGTATATATGGATTATTCGCGATGTTCTCGAAGGAATAAACACCGGCTTCATCAGAAACGGCTCCTTTGTAGACAGTAATGGAATCCGAGGCTTGGAGCAATATGACGTTCGCATATGCAACTGGATTTTGGTTTTGGTCAATTAAAGATCCCTTTATGGAATTTTGAGAAAAAGCCTGAAAACAAATAAGAAAAACTAAACAGATTATGGGTAAAAAAAAGTGTCTCTTCATTCTAAATAACAAAAATTAGAAGGTTTTATTAAGAACTGAACAAACAAATATAAATTTTTCTTTAAGAACCTCTTAACAATTCACTATTAATTTCAAAATATGCCAGTGCTATACTCTCCGGAAAATATCCCGGAACTCCAAAATAAAACTTCATTTCATTTAAATCAATCCTTTTTTATTGCGTCGTATAAAACCTGCTGAATTTTGGTTCGGGTATTTAATTGATATAAACGCGTATTATCCCTTGTGGGATGAACCCGGTTTGACATATAAATGTATAGAAGATCTTCTGCCGGATCCATCCAAACCATTATCCCGGTAAAACCTGTATGTCCAAAACTTAAATCGCTTGCGTCCCGGGCAGTATTCCCATCTGCTTTTCGCTCACCTAAAGAGGGTTTATCAAATCCCAATGCGCGACGATTATCGTTTTCGGGAAATTGATATTTGGTGAATTCCTCTATTGTTTTTGCCGAAATATATTGCCTTCCCCCATAATTTCCTTTGTTGAGGTACATTTGCATCAATTTTGCCAGATCGTTGGCATTGGCAAATAAACCCGCATTGGCCGAAACTCCGCCCATCATAATTGCTCCTTCATCATGCACCGTTCCGTGTATTGGCATTTTTCTGAATAAATATTCATTTTCAGTGGGAACGATCCGGCTCAGCGGAAATTTTTCCATCGGTTTGTATGTAAGGGTCGTGGCTCCTAATGGGTCGTAAAAGTTTTTATCTGTATAAGCTATAAAATCTTCATCTGTTATTTCTTCAACAATGCTAGGAAGCAAATAAAAAGCAAGACCGGAATACAAATATTTTCGTTCAGGTTCCAATGGGGATTTTTTTATGGCTCTAAATATTTTTGATTTATACCTTTTATGCAACCACATAGTTGATGTGATTTTTATTGGAAACCTGCTCGAAGAATCCTTTTTGATGGTGCTCCACTTATAGCTGCCATTTTTACGAAGGGTGTTTTTCCAGTAAGCGATCCAAGGTTTAAAACCCGCCTGATGTGCCAGGATTTCCCTGAATGGAACACCTGCTTTATTTGAATTTTTGAAATAAGGCAGATAGGTTTCTATCCCTGCTCCCAATTCGAATTTCCCCTCATCATATAATTTCATCAAGGCCGGTAATGCCGAAGAAACCTTGGTTACCGAAGCCAAATCGTAAATATCGGTGAGTTTTACTTTTGTGGTATCGCTGTAAATATGTTCTCCATAAGCCTTGTGAAAAATAACTTTTTGATTTCTTGCCACCAAAATCTGCCCCCCGGGAATCGCCTTCGCCTTCATAGCTTCCTGCATCAGGGAATCAATTTGATTATTGAGGATTTCTGAATCCATTCCCACTTCTTCCGGCAGGGTATATTTAAACCTCATCCCGCCTTCAACGTCAAGTCCGTCTCCCTCTTTGAATTTTTCACCTATGCTCACCGGAAGTTTTCCGCTTGCTCCAATTCCGCCAAAAATAAGCTGTGCCGCGAGATCCTGGGCGTTTTTACTGTCCTGATAGGTAAGTATCAAAGCCGGGGAATTTTCTATTCCTTCCAATTGATCTAATACATAGGGATTCTTAAAAAATGTGACAACCGTATTTTTTTTGCCTGCCAATTCGCTCAAAAACACCTGAACTTCCGTTGAAAGTTCCAGGTTGTTCCTGGGGAATTTGCTTTCATCATAAACAGCCGCAATTACCAGGTTATAATTTTCGAGGGCACTTTTAATTTCACTTACCTGCTCTGCGGTTGCATTGTTTGGAAGCTGAAATTGAGCTATATTTGTGTATAAACTCATAGCTTCCTGAAAAGTGGTATTATCACTTCCAAAAGAAACTGAAGCGATTTGCAGGTTTTCCAAATCCTTTAATGGCAACAGATCGTTGTCGTTTTTGAGAACGGTAAGCGAAGCTTCGGTGAGTTTTCTGCTGAATAATTCGGCGTCTGAAGTATTCAGTTCTTCCAACAGATCTACTGAAGAAGTAGGTTGATATTCATTTAATCCCGCCCACTGTTTAAGAGCCAGAAGCTTTCGGCAGCGCTTATCGATTTCAGTTTGTGAGATAAGACCCTGATTGATGGCTTTACGTATCTCGGCAAAGGCGAGCGGTACATCTACGGTAAATTCCAACAGATCGTTCCCGGCAAGAATGGCATCCTTATCTACAATTCCGGGGGAATGATCCTTTGTTACCCCTTTCATATTCATCGCATCGGTAACTATTAAACCTTTGAAGTTCAATTCATTTTTTAACAAACCGGTGATTATGGGTTTTGATAATGTTGAAGGAACTCCGGTAGAATCCAGGGCCGGGATATCCAGATGGGCAACCATCACCCCGCCAATTCCGGCTTTTATTATTTCCCTGAACGGATATAGCTCCAGCGAATCCAGCCTTGCCAGGGAATGATTTATTTGCGGCAGCGCAAAATGTGAATCGGTAGCTGTATCACCGTGGCCTGGAAAATGTTTTGCGGTTGGCAACACTCCGCCATCCTGTAAGCCGCTCATATATTCAATTCCTTTTTCAGCGACATTGTACTTGTTCTCTCCAAAAGATCGGAAATTGATTACCGGATTGTTGGCGTTATTATTTACATCTACCACAGGTGCAAAATTGAGATGCAATCCAACCTGCTTTATTTGCCGGGCTACTTCGGTTCCCATTTTATAGATCAAAGAATCATTTTGGATTGCTCCCAGGGCCATTTGAAAAGGGTAACTTATGGTACTGTCCAGGCGCATTCCCAATCCCCATTCGGCATCAATTGCCCCCAATAACGGGACTTTTGAAGCTGCCTGATACTCGTTCATTTGGTTGACCTGCCGTATTGGTCCTCCCTGGAAAAAAATCAACCCTCCTATTTTTTGATTTTTGATCAATTCAAGGATTTCCTCGCGATGTTCTTCTCCCCTGTTTGAATATGCAGCAACCATGATAAGCTGCGCAATACGTTCATTTGGGGTTAAACCCTTCATCACGGAATCTACCCAGGTACTATTGGTATATTGTAAGAATTCCGGTGTTTTTGGATGGTTTTCCTGTGCTTTCAAGGAAATACCAGAACCGAGGATAATTAAAACAAAACAAACAGCACATAAAAATTTCATAGGTAAAAATTGATTTTTATTGATGAAGGATTTCAGATTTATAAACGATTAAACCTTGATATATATTTTTCGTTTATCCATAATATAACCCACGATCCACATTAATAGCACATAACAAATGGCAAAAACCAGGGATGCGTTATAATCTGTGAGCCAGCTCAAAAACCCGTTTTTATAGATCCATGTTTGTAAGCCTTCGGAATTTACCAGGATGATACCCATTATCCCCACCACCAAACCTGAAAGCGCATAGATAAACAAAGGGTTTTTCCCGAAAACCTTAAAAAAATAGGTCCAGCCTTTTAACTTCCACAATTCGATTATTAAAATAAGCAATGCGATAATAATAAGGGCCCATCCAATGCTAAACAATACGTATGAACTGGTCCAGATCGCTTTATTAATAGGAAAAAACGGATTCCAGATTTGGGCCAAAATAATAGCAATTATCCCTGCCAATACCAGTTTCCAAACCGTTGAATACGTATTTCCCGACTTTTGAATAAAAATTCCCGCCATGAATCCCGCCACAACATTTACCACGGCAGGAAAAGTGCTCAGCAAACCTTCAGGATCGAATGCCAAGCCAAAACCTCGATAAAGGTTTTCAGGGCGGAACAACATGAAATCGAATTTTAATGCGGCATTTCCGGTTAAGGTATATGGATCAGGTTGATCTCCGAAGATGTACATCACAAGCCAGTATCCGAATAAGATCAGGATACTTGCGACAACTGCGATTTTTAATTTTAAATAATGAATTAGCAGGGAAGCTATTAAATAACACAACGCGATTCGCTGTAAAACTCCCATAATTCTAATATTAGCCAGGTTATTAAATGCCAGATCGCCCGCCTCATTTCTGTATAAAAACGGAAAAGCATTCAAAAACATGCCGATAATAAAAATCAATATGCTGCGCTTAAATATTTTTTTTAGGAAAAGACTTTCATCTTTCCCCTCGTATTTCCTAAGACTAAAACTCATAGCGTTTCCAACTACAAAAAGGAATGTGGGGAATACCAGATCGGTAATGGTAAAACCGTGCCAGGCGGAGTGCATGAATGGCGCATAAACAGTGGACCAACTTCCGGGTGTATTTACTAAAATCATCAGGGCGATGGTGAGTCCCCGGAGCACGTCCAGGGCGAGATAACGTTGTTCAGTTTTTAACATAATAACTTCGGTATTTATTGTTGAGTTGTTTTGAATTAATTCCAGAAATAAAATTTTTCTCTCTAATATAATCTTGTTTTTTACCTCGCTCTTCAGATTTCCAACTTATTTTCTTTCATTTAACAGCTTGGCCATGTCATTCTGAACGCTAGTGAAGAATCCCGCGTATTCATTGGACAAATCATAATAAAAGCAACTTTAGGTCGTACCACAATTACCCGCTTATTCGCCATTCATGCACTCTTCCCGCTCCACGAATAACACTTCTATCTTTTTTCCTACTCTTTCATCTTTCCTCATAAGTTTTTAAAAAGATCCGACTTATTTTAAATAACCAAAGGCTAAAAATATAAATTTTAAACAAATAATCAAACTTTTATTAAATTTTATACAAAGTATTTTGAGAAATATATTTTTTTATATATTTTTAGAAAAAATTAATTATTGTTACCTGTCAGGATAAACCCCAACCTGGTAAATTTATAAAAGTAATTCCTTCAATTTAAATAATAACCATGACTCAAGTTTTACAGGATTTCTTTACAAACAGTTTTCTTCCATTGGGGCTAACGAATGTTGAAAGGAAAAAATATTTGCAAAAAATCCGTATTATAAAACACCTTTATATTAACGGCACCAATACAAATGCAGATATCTGCAATACCTTCAAATTGAGCTTGCCTACTTCCATGGCGCTGCTCAACCAATTGACAGCTGCCGGAATAGTGGAAAAACAAGGTCAAGGCGATTCGGTCGGGGGGCGAAAGCCAGATTTGTTTGGCTTAAAGAAACACAGCTTTTTTGTGTTGAGCATTCAAATAGAGCGTTTCAAGATCAAACTTGCCATTTTGGATAATACGCATCAAATCCTGTTTGAAAAAACCATTCCTACCATAATATCCAAAGATTTCCGGATTGTAGAATTTATTCACAAATACGCATCTGAATTGATAATGGCTTCAAAAATAAATCCTGATAAATTAATGGGGGTGGGAATTAGCATGCCTGGCCTGGTTTCTTCCGAAGAAGGCAAAAACTACACTTATTTCTTACAAGACCAGGAATTGGAATCCTTACAAAGCGCTTTTGAAAAAAGATTTGGCAAACCTGTGGTCATTTTTAATGATGCAAAAAGTTCCTGTCTGGCAGAATTCAGGTTTGGTCTCGCAAAAAACAGAAGCAACGTACTGGTGATTTCCATGGATTGGGGAGTTGGTTTGGGAATCATAATGGGAGGAAAAATGCATACAGGGATTTCCGGTTTTGCCGGCGAATTTGGCCACATTCCTATTGTAGAAGACGGATTGTTATGCCATTGCGGAAAACGCGGTTGTTTAGAGACCGTAGCATCCGGAATAGCAATGGTCAGTAACGCAAAAATAGGGCTTGAGGCAGGTCAAACTTCCATTTTAAACACTATAATCGATAACGAAATTGAAAACCTGGAGCCGGAACTCATAATTGAAGCAGCCAATCTGGGCGACCAATTTGCTATCAATGTTTTGTCGGAAATTGGGATAAGTTTAGGCAAAGGAATTGCTATTTTAATACAAATTTTTAATCCTGAACTGATTATCCTGGAAGGAAAAATTGCCGAGGCCAATCAATTTATAACCACTCCCATTCAGCAATCCCTCAACACTTATACCATGATCCAGTTAAAAGAAAGGACCCAAATATCCCTGTCAACTCTCGGGAAAAATTCGAGCTTGTTGGGAGCCACCGTGGCGGTTATGGAACATGTTTTTAAACAACAAATTCATTCAGTAAAAGCAGAGATCAATTAAAAAAAACCCGGATTTTAAATTACAAAATTCTAAAAAAGCATATTCTTTATTATGGCCAGATTAAATTTACTTGAAGAAACACGGTTTGAAAAATTGCCGGTAAGTGTTTATGCGGATGAGCATATAGCCTCCAAAATGATAGCACAAAGAATCGCAAATCTTATAAAAAGGAAACACGAAGAAGGCACTCATGCCGTTTTGGGACTCGCAACCGGGGCAACTCCTGTTGAAATGTATGCTGAGCTCGTGCGGATGCACCGGGAAGAGGGCTTGAGCTTTAAAAATGTGATCACTTTTAACCTGGACGAATATTACCCCATGCAGCCTACAGCAAAACAAAGCTATGTGACCTTTATGCATGAAAACCTCTTTGACCATATTGATATTCCGGGAGAAAACATTCATATTCCTGACGGAACATTAAAAAAGGAGGATATCGCTTCCTACTGTTTGGATTATG
>Ga0307487_1002733_pt1 | contig 11024 bp, 12 predicted proteins | sample CBIW12metaG_FD_203665 | JGI IMG/M metagenome (GOLD analysis project Ga0307487, IMG submission 203665) | Sea-ice brine microbial communities from Beaufort Sea near Barrow, Alaska, United States - CBIW 1.2 | ecosystem: Environmental > Aquatic > Marine > Coastal | place: USA: Alaska | collected... | reverse complement strand
CCTGGCCTTGACCCCGGAGAGTGGACACGGGTTAAGCGGCGAGTTGGATCTCTGCGGCCTGTGATGAGTATTGCATCTCGAAGTCCACTGGGGTGACGTGCCCGATCGAGGAGTGCCGCCGGCGGCGGTTGTAGCGATCCTCGATCCAGTCCGAGACGCCACGGATCGCTCGGGCCCGGGTGGGCCAAACCCGGCGGTAGTAGAACTCGGTATTCAAGGTCGCGAAGAAGCTCTCGGCCATGGCGTTGTCCCAGCAGATCCCGGTGTATCCCATCGACCGGGTGATGCCGTTCTGGGCGGCGAAGAGGGTGATCTGTTCCGACGCGTACTGGGTGCCACGATCCCTGTGGAAGATCACGGTGGCCGGGCGGTCCCCGCGCAGCACCAGGGCCATTCTGAGGGCGTCCTCGATGAGGTCGGTGCGCATGTGGTCGGCGATGGCCCACCCGACGACGCGGCGGCTGTGGGCGTCGATGACGGTCGCCAAATACACCCAGCCCTCCCAGGTCCTCAGGTAGGTGATATCGCCGTGGACGCGCCCGGGGCTGACGTTGCAGCGGTCGCTGCGGCCCTCAGCCAGGCCGAGCGCGACCATGCCGACCATGCCGCCGAGCGCACCAGGGCGGGCGAAGAACTCGCTGCGAGCCAACTGCTCTTCGCCCAGGCCGATCGACGTGACCGTGAGGCCCAAGAATCGGCCGAGCAGAGCTCAACGGGACCTGCAGGGCTGGTCAGCGAGGAGTTCGACGACATCATCCGCCGGAACTCGGACTTGCGAGAGTCTGGGGTTAGCGCGGCTGAACGGGAGCGGGGATCCCAGGAATACGACAGTGCAGAGCGCCGGCACAGGTTCGCGGCCAGCCTGGAAGACAAGGGCATCGATCAGAAGACAATCGCTGCACGGCCCCTCGCGGAAGGCGAGAACGCACAGCACCCGCGCCAGGCCGTCGCATCATGGCACGGCGGAGCCGCCAAGATCCGCAAGTCGAAAAGCACCTCAGCTCAGCAACGCACCCGTGGGGGCCTGTCCCGCTGAGCGTGCAGCGCGTGACAGAAAAGAGTGGCACTTTCGAAATGGATGCGGAGCGGTGAGCCCCGAGCTCGCACGCCATTCGGTGTGTCGTGTGTCGCGGTCGGCTCTCTTTGGTCGTTTCGTTGTGCGGTTAGAATGAGCAGGCCTTGCCAGAGTTCGACATATGAAAGACCAGCATTCGTTCGCGATCGCGTACGCGATGAGTCCGTCTACTTGAGACAGCTCAGTCCCCAGGAGGGCTAATGCCGCATCCAATTGCTCACGTCACTTCGGCAGAATCAAGAACGGTGCAGCGAGTCGTCGCTCGAAGGCAAGTTACTGACGGGCAGGTGGAGTCCTGGGACGTCTCCCTGTTCGGAATTGCAAACGATACTGCGATCGCAACGGATGTGTTTGGGCTGGACGCTCCTGTGTCAGTGGATGACATGGTTGCTCTCGTCGTCGTAATTCTGAGCCGGTCCGGCCTCGAACCAGAATTGCCCTGGCGTGTGGTGAGGGATGGCCTCCTGATGACAGGTGTATCTTCGCGGCTTTGAACGCCACCGTACAACTTTCTCGCTTAGTTCCGAGGCGTGAGGCATAGCAAAGCCCCTTCAAGAACAAAAGGGTCTAGAAGGGGCTACGCTACTGTCGTCGATCGACTCAAGCTGCTTAGTCGCGGTAGGTAACGCTGTCGTAGAGTGCGCCAGACTGGCAGACTCCGCCAGTCGTAACGACGTAGCCGCCCCCGTTGGCATCAAGCTTCTGGCCGTTCAAAGCTTGTTCCTCGACGGTTCGATATCCATTCCACGACTGGTTGCCGGCGTTCCAGCCGCTTAGGTTGTACGCCCCAGCATCGATCGATGACGCGATCTGAACATTCCAGCTGGCCTTGACCCCGAGAGCGGACACGGGTTAAGCGGCGAGTTGGATCTCAGCGGCCTGTGACGAGTATTGCATCTCGAAGTCCACTGGGGTGACCTGCCCGATCGAGGAGTGGCGCCGGCGGCGGTTGTAGCGGTCCTCGATCCAGTCCGCGACGCCTTGGATCGCGCGGGCGCGGGTGGGCCAAACTCGGCGGTAGTAGAACTCGGTCTTCAACGTCGCGAAGAAGCTCTCGGCCATGGCGTTGTCCCAGCAGATCCCGGTGTAGCCCATCGACCGGGTGATGCCGTTCTGGGCGGCGAAGAGGGTGATCTGTTCAGACGCGTACTGGGTCCCACGGTCCGAGTGGAAGATCACCGTCGCCGGGCGGTCTACGCGAAGCACCAGGGCCATGCGAAGGGCGTCCTCGACGAGGTCGGTGCGCATGTGGTCGGCGATGGCCCACCCGATCACACGGCGGCTGTGAGCGTCGATGACGGTCGCCAAATACACCCACCCCTCCCAGGTCCTCAGGTAGGTGATATCGCCGACCCAGACCTGGTTCAAAGCCCCGGTGTCCCACTCACGTTTGACCGCGTCGACGGGGTAGGCGTCAGCGTGGTCGATGATGGTGGTCGTCTTCCACTTCTTGGGACAAATCCCCGCCAAACCCAGGCGCCGCATGGTCGTGGCAACGGTTTTGCGGGAGATGATCTCCCCGTCCGCCCGGAGATCAGCCAGGATCCTCGGCGCGCCATAGGCCTCGTCGGAATCGCCGTGGAAGAAGGCGACTTTCTGCTCAATGTGCACCCGCCGAAGCGACGCCGGCGACGGCGCCCGGCCGATCCAGGCGTAGTAGCCCGACCGGGAAACCTCGAGGAGGCGGACCATGCGGGTGATGGTGAAGTTGGTCTTCTCCGCCAGCATCAGTTCGAACGCTTGCCGTTCGTATCCGACGCTTCCTGGGCGAAGAAGATGGACGCTTTTTTCAAGAACGCCCTGTCCATCTTCAGGTCTGCGTTTTCTTTGCGTAGCCGCTGCAGCTCGGCCCGTTCGGACTCGGTGACTTCGGTTTGCCCGGTCTCGTTGCGAGCCTTGAACGCGGACACCCACCGGCCCAACGTGGCCTCGTTCACACCGAGCTCGCGGGCGACGGTCGCGACCGCTCTGCCGGTGGTGATGACCAGCTTCACGGCCTCGTCTTTGTACTCAGGGGTGAAGTCCCGACGTGATCTTGCCATAGTGAACATTCTCTCTGGTGAGGTGTCCACTCCACGGGGTCAGGGCCACCCGGGGCAGGCGGGCCTGGCGAACCGACCGGACTCTGTTTCGTAGCGGATGCGCCCGATCACCTCGGCGCGTCGCTCGAGCGCCGACGCGGCATCGGCAGAGCATGCAAGCAATTCGGCTGCGGCCGTGTGCCGGAGGTCGAGTGACAGGCGGAACAGACCGGGGACTGCAGCGGGGTGTGACAGGCCGGGCAGAGCGCCGTGTCGGTGAGGTCCTGAACGTTACGGGGCCAGATGATGCGGCCAGCATGGCGCAAATAGAACTCCCCGGACCGCCCTGGCTCGTGCTCTGACATCGATCTCCCCGCGGTTGTCACCCTCCCGACAGGTTGCCGGGGTGAGAACAGCCGCCCGGCTCGCGCCCGCGCCGGTTGACAACTTCTGCTTGGGGAGGGGGGGGCGACTCGCTCAGAGGTCGTTGGTCGCGAGCCAACTCACGAGCACGCGCTGAAACTCGAGCGGATGCTCGACGCTGGGCAGGTGCGCGGTGTCGCGAAAGGTGCATCCGCTCGCCTGCGGAAGCATTTCCAACAAGAATTCATAGTGGGCCAAAGACGACGTCACGTCGAGCTCCCCGACTGTGACCAGCGCCGGTATGTCGATGTCGCTGATCCGGTCGAGAGCGGGCGGCTCAAGCGGAATGGGGATCGGCGCTTCGGTCGCGTGCACCACGTTGCGCATGTTGATTTCTTGCGCCAGGGCCAGAAAGGCAGGGTCGACGTCGGACGCTTTGCGAGTCGGACCGACAGCCCAGAGGGCGACCTCGAGCCGGGCCAGCCTTGGCCACTCGTGGGCTGTGAAGGCTGCATCAAGTTTGTCGAACAGGGCGTCTTCGCGCTCAGACAGCTCCACATCGGGAAAGCCGCTGATCCCTGCCCCGATCGTGACCAGGCCGGCCACCCGCTCGGGACTCGCCACGGCGAGGTCGATCGCGATCGTACCGCCGCGCGAGCATCCGATGAGGGTCGCGCGAGCGACACCGAGATGATCGAGTAGGGCCACAGCATCCGCTCGGTTGGAGAATTCAACGTTCTCGGTCGTCGTCTGGCCGAAACCACGGGTGTCGAAGCGAATCACGTAGTGGCGCGCTGCGAGGGCAGCCATCTGAGGATCCCACATGCGCAGGGTCGCGATACCCGCGTGCAGCAGCAGCAAGGTCGGCGAATCGGAGTCTCCCATTGTCTCGTAGTAGAGGGAAGCACCAGGAACGTCGAGTCGGGGCATGCTTGAGAGTAGCAACGTGGCCCGTCCGCTCGGAAGGGCCGCGCGGGCATCAATCGCGCAAAGCTCTAGGCTGGGCCCAATGGGCGGTGTACTGGTCGGGTTTTCGATTATCGGATTTGTGATCCTAATCGGGTACTTTGTCGAGCGCTTCGGCATCGCTGGAGCGGGCGCCGGCCGGGTGCTCAACCGCCTGGCCTTCTTCATCGCGACTCCCGCGCTGCTGTTCACGGTGCTCTCCCACGCGGACGTCTCGGTGCTGTACTCCAAATTTCTGGTCGCCATCGTCTGCACCTTCGCGGTCGGTGTGCTCATCTACGTCGCCCTGGCCCGGCTGTTTTTTCGCACGCCGGTGGCGGAAACGGTACTCGGCGCAGCGAGCGCCACCTACGTCAACGCCAACAACATCGGGCTGCCCGTAGCCATCTACGTGCTCGGGAGCGCGCAATACGTGGCACCAGTCCTGCTGCTGCAACTGCTGATTCTGGCGCCGGCCATTCTGGCGATTCTCGACGTGGTCACCAGGGGCCGGGCGTCGTTGGGGTCGATCCTGACGCAGCCAATTCGCAACCCGATGATTCTGGCTTCACTGGCCGGCGTGCTCGTGTCGATCTTCGGCATCACCCTGCCGACCGCGGTGCTGGCACCATTCGAGCTGATCGGCGGCGCCGCCATTCCCCTGGTGCTGCTGGCGTTCGGCATGTCACTGCACGGCCAGCGCCTGCTCAAGGCTGGAACCGGTCGCAAACAGGTTGCCGCTGCGAGCGTGATCAAGGTCGTGCTCATGCCGATCATCGCGTTCCTGTTCGGGCATTTCGTGTTCGACCTTGATGGGGCCGAACTGTTCGCCGTGGTCGCCGTGTCGGCATTGCCGACCGCGCAGAACATCTTCAACTTCGCCTCGCGCTACGACCGAGCCACGGTCGTCACCCGCGATACGGTGTTGCTCACGACGATCACGTCGATGCCTGCCTTGCTCGTGATCGCTGCGCTGCTCGCCTGAGTTGAAAGGACCGTATGTCAGATGTGACCCCGTTCACCGCACCAGAGCCCGCAAGCCTGCCGATTCTGCACTCGGCCGAACGCTTCTATCTGAACCGGGTGTATTGCGTGGGCCGCAACTACGCTGAGCACGCCCGCGAGATGGGCAACGACCCCGAGCGCGAACCTCCGTTCTTTTTCGCCAAGCCGGCCGACGCCGTGTTCGCCGTCGACGAGGGCGTTCCCGCGCGCAGGGTGCCACCCCACGCGGTTCCCTACCCGCCGGAAACCGACAATTTGCACTACGAGACTGAACTCGTCGTCGCGATCGGCGTCGGCGGCGCCGACATCGCAGCAGCGGATGCCCTGGGGCACGTTTTCGGCTACGGCGCCGGCGTCGACCTCACCCGGCGCGATCTGCAGGATGCCGCCAAGGCACTGCGCCGCCCGTGGGACCTCTCCAAAGGGTTCGATTTCTCCGGACCGAGCACGCCCATCGCCGCAGCGAGCACGATCGGCCATCCCGCCGCAGCGCGCATCTGGCTCGACGTGGATGGCGAGACCAGCCAGGACGGCGACCTCGCCGACCAGATCTGGCCGGTGCACGACGTGATCGCCGCCCTGTCGCGATTCGTCACCCTACGCCCCGGTGACCTCATTTTCACCGGAACTCCCGCCGGCGTGGGCCGGATCGAGCCCGGCAACACAGTCACAGCGGGAATCGATGGGATCGGCGCCCTCACCTTCCGCGTGGTCTGACTGCGGCCGGCTCCGGGTCGCCCTAGGTCGGCAGCAGCGCTCCGAGTGCGGTCGTGGCATGTCCACGATGCTCATCAAGCAAACGGATAACCAGCTCGGCATCACCGGCGGCGAAAGCGTCGACGATTCCCGCGTGCTCGTCTTCGACCCGAGCCCGGTTGCCCGACTCCTCGTAGTAGAGCCGGCGGTAGGCCTCGGTCGAATCCCACAGCGCGCGCAGGATGCGTTCGAGCCTGGGCAGCCGGGCCGATGTCACGAGGACGAAGTGAAATCGCCGGTTGGCCTCGTTCATGGCGATCAGATCACCGGCAGTGTTGGCCCGTTCCACCTCGGCGCCGGCCGCGCGCAGTTCGACGAGCACGGCGCCATCGCCGACCGCAATCGTCGCGCGCACCGCCTCCGCCTCGAGGAGCTGGCGCAGCCGGTATACCTCGAGCAGATCGGCGAGGGACAGCTCGGTCACCCTGTAGCCGCGATGCGGTTCGTGCACGACACGACCCTCGGATTCCAGCGTATTGAGCGCCTCCCGCACCGGAACCCGGCTGACGCCGAGGCGTTCGGCCAGATCCTCCTGTCGCAAGGGCTGGCCGGGAACCAACTCACCGACCGCGATCAGGCGCCGCAGCTCGCCGAGAACAAACGCCGGAACTGTCGGCGGCCGGGGGGCTCGTTCGGAGGAAGGCACGTTGAAAACCCTAACTCAGCAATTCGGGTGGCTCAGTGGAGTGGGCGGCTCAGCGAAAGGCCGCGATGCCGGTGATGTGCTGACCGAGAATGAGGGTGTGCACTTCGTCGGTGCCCTCGTAGGTGCGCACGCTCTCCAGGTTGTTGGCGTGACGCATCGGGGAATAGTCGAGGGTGATTCCATTGCCGCCGAGCATTGCACGCGCCTCGCGGCAGATGGCGATGGCTTCTCGGCAGTTGTTGAGCTTGCCCACCGAGATCTGATGCGGAACGAGTGTTCCGGCATCTTTGAGCCGGCCGAGCTGCAGCGCGAGCAGCATGCCCTTGTTGATTTCGAGGGCCATGTCGACGAGTTTTTGCTGGGTCAACTGGTAACCGGCGAGCGGCTTGCCGAACTGCATCCTCTCTTTCGAGAAGGCGAGCGCCTCAAGGTAGCTGTCGCGAGCGGCGCCCATGACGCCCCAGACAATGCCGTACCTGGCCTCATTGAGGCACTCGAACGGTCCACGCAGGCCGCGCGCCTTCGGCAGCATTGCCGCGTCGGGCAGGCGCACCTCGGTCAGTTCAATTTCGCACTGGATGGAAGCACGCATGGAGAGCTTCTGCTCGATCGGCGTAGCGACGAACCCGGGGGTGTCTGTGGGCACGACGAAGCCGCGGATCCCGTCATCCGTCATCGCCCAGATCACCGCAACCTGCGCGACCGAGGCAAGGCCGATCCAGCGCTTGGTGCCGGTGATCACCCAGTCGGTGCCGTCGCGGCGCGCGAAGGTGGTCATGCTGGCCGGGTCGGAGCCGGCACTAGGCTCGGTCAGTCCGAAGCAACCGATGATCTCACCGGTGGCCATGCGCGGCAGCCATTCGTTCTTCTGCTCCTCGGAGCCATGCTTGTGGATGGCGCTCATCGCGAGGGAGCCCTGCACGCTCACGAAAGTGCGCAACCCGGAGTCGCCCGCTTCCAGCTCCAGCGCGGCCAGCCCATATTCGACCGAGCTGCGTCCGGGGCAGCCATAACCCTTCAGGTGCATGCCGAGCAGGCCGAGCTTGGCCATCTGCGGGATGATCTCCAGCGGAAAGACGGCGTTCTCGTACCACCCAGCGATGTTGGGCTTGATGGTTGTGTTGACGAAGGCTCGCACCTCATTGCGCAGGGCGATCTCAGGCTCGGTCAGGAGGGAGTCGATGCCCACAAGATCGGCGGCGTCACTCAGGTCGTTTTCTAGCAGGGCTGCAGCAGGCATGGGTGCTCTTTCAGTCGGTGAAGCGGATGCTGTGGGTTTGAGGCGGGTCGAATGTCGCGCCGGCATGTTCGCCAAGCAGTGGCGGCGGGCGCAGATAGCGGGCGGGAGTGCCAGAGAGGGTGATCGGGTTGGCGATCTGCCGGCTCACGCGCGAACCGACCGAATCGGTCACCGGAACGACCGGTGCCAGACCGAGCAGCGCGGCCAGATCGAGGGCCTCGGCGATCGAATTCACTTTTCCGGCCGGCACTCGTGCCGTAGAGAGGCTCGTTGTCCACTCGGCGGCCGGGCGGGTCTTGAGCTGCTCCTCGAGCAATGCCTTGAGCTCAGAGCGGTGCGCAAGCCGGTTCGCATTGCTGCCGAATCGTCCATCGGTCGCCAGCTCGGGCACCCCGAGCTCCTGCACGAGCGAACTGAACTGCTTGTCGGTGCCAACGGCGATAGCGATCGGGTCGTCCAGTGTGCGGAAGGTCTCGTAGGGCGCAATGCTCGGGTGGGCGTTGCCGAGACGCTTCGGCGCGACTCCAGTGGCGAGGGTGCTTGAGGCCTGGTTGACGAGCCCGGCGAGCAGGGAGGAGAGCAGATTCACGTCGACTCGTTGGCCGAGGCCGGTCTGGTCGCGCGAGCGCAGGGCGGCGAGTATGCCCACAACCGCGTTCTGCCCGGTGATCACGTCGACGAGCGCGACGCCGACCTTGCTCGGCTCGGAATCGGGCGAGCCGGTCACGCTCATGAGCCCGCCGACCGCCTGCACGAGCAGGTCGTAGCCGGGCAGTGCGGCGCCGCCGGCACGCCCGAACCCGGTGATCGAGCAGTAGACGAGCTCGGGGCGCTCCTGCGTGAGCGAGTCGTAGTCGAGCCCGTACTGTTCCATGACTCCCGGACGAAAGTTTTCGATCACCACATCGGCGCTCAGCGCGAGTGCGCGCGCTTCGGCCAGGCCCGCCTCCGTGCGGAGATCGCAGACGACCGAACGCTTATTGCGGTTGACGCTCGCGAAGTAACTGCCCATGCCGTTTTCGTCGACCGGCGGCACCCAGGCGCGTGTGTCATCGCCACGCGGATGCTCGATCTTGATCACGTCGGCCCCGAAATCTGCGAGCATCATCGTGGCAAAGGGGCCGGCGAGCACGCGGGAGAAGTCGGCCACGCGGATGCCATCCAGCGGCCCATCCAGCGGCCCATTCATCGGCCCATCCGGCGGCCCGGTCGGCGGCGTCTCGTCATCAGTCCAACTCATTTGGATACTGTATCCAATATGCCGGACAAGCGAAAGGGGGCCTGCCGAAGTGGCACGTCGAAATGGTCATTTCCAGTCAGAACAATATGATTAAACAATATTTCTGATTAACTAGATGTCTCAGCTCGCTCGCACTCCGGGCACCCGAGTCCCTGAAACACCGGGCATCCCAACAAAGGAATCCCAATGACGGATCAAACTTTTCAAATCATAGCCATCGTCTTATATCTCGCCGGAATGGTGGCAATCGGCTACTTCGCCTTCCGGCAGACCAACGATCTTGACGATTACATGCTCGCCGGTCGCGGCCTCAAGCCCGGTACAGCAGCACTGAGTGCCGGCGCATCCGACATGTCTGGCTGGCTCCTGCTGGGCCTCCCCGGAGCCATCTACGTATCCGGTCTCGTTGAGTCCTGGATCGCCATCGGCCTCACCATCGGTGCCTGGTTGAACTGGAAGTTCGTGGCACCACGGCTGCGCTCCTACACTTTTGTCTCGCAGAACTCGATCACCATCCCGAGCTTCTTCGAAAACCGACTCAAAGACACCTCGCGCCTGTTGCGCGTCGCCTCCGGCATCATCATTCTGGTGTTCTTCACGTTCTACGTCTCCTCCGGCATGGTCGCCGGTGGAGTGTTCTTTGAGAACTCGTTCGGCTCCACCTTCCTCACCGGCATGCTGATCGTGGCGGGAGTGACGCTCCTCTACACGCTGTTCGGCGGATTTTTGGGCGCAACCCTCACCGACGTGGCCCAGGGCATTCTCATGCTCATCGCCCTGATCGCGGTTCCTCTTGTTGCGCTCAACGCGACAGGCGGCGTCGCTGCGACCCTGGAATCCATCCGTGAAATCGATCCGAACCTGCTCTCCATCACCGCCGGCGGATCGGTCCTCGGCGTCATCTCCGCAGCGGCCTGGGGCCTCGGCTACGTCGGCCAGCCGCACATCATCGTGCGCTTCATGGCCATGCGCACCCCGCAGGATGCCACCGCCGGCCGTCGCATCGGCATCGGCTGGATGATCACTACAGCCCTCGGCGCCGTCTCTACAGCGCTCATCGGCATCGCGTACTTCCAGCAGCACCCCGAGGTGTCGCTGGATAACCCGGAAACAGTGTTCCTGCTGCTCTCGCAGACACTGTTCCACCCGTTCATCGCCGGTCTCGTGCTTGCCGCCGTGCTTGCCGCCGTCATGAGCACCATCTCCTCACAGCTGATCGTCTCGTCCTCAGCCCTGGTCGAGGACCTGTACAAGATTGTCGGCAAGAAAGACGCCACACCCAAGCAGATGGTCATGCTCGGCCGCCTCGGCGTGCTCGTCGTCGCCGTCATTGCCGGTCTCATCGCGCTCAACCGTGATTCGACAATTCTGGAACTGGTCGGCTTCGCCTGGGCCGGTTTCGGTGCCGCCTTCGGACCGGTCGTCGTCCTCTCCCTGTACTGGAAGAAGCTCACCACGTGGGGCGCACTGGCCTCCATGGTCACCGGCGCCGTCGTCGTGTTCATCTGGGGCAACTCCCCGCTGGGCGACAGCCTGTACGAGATCGTGCCCGGGTTTGCTGCCAGCCTGATCGTGGCCTTCATCGTCTCGCTCGCCACGTATAAGCCGAACGCGGAGATCGACACCGAATTCGACATCGCTGTCAAGCAGGCGCACCCCAAGTACAAGGCGCCGAAGAAAGCCTCTGTCTAAGACGCTTCATACCCCGACGGCACCCGTCCACGGCCTCGCGG
>Ga0307487_1002730_pt1 | contig 11027 bp, 10 predicted proteins | sample CBIW12metaG_FD_203665 | JGI IMG/M metagenome (GOLD analysis project Ga0307487, IMG submission 203665) | Sea-ice brine microbial communities from Beaufort Sea near Barrow, Alaska, United States - CBIW 1.2 | ecosystem: Environmental > Aquatic > Marine > Coastal | place: USA: Alaska | collected... | reverse complement strand
ATAGGTTACGAGTACTTCGGGAAGTAATAAATTGGCTATAGCTAGTAGTGAATTTGAGGGCATCGAAATTTTTATTTCAAAGTTCCCTCATTTTTGGTTACTCCACAACTTTTTGTGTTGAGCCATATTAAATGGCCATAACCTGATAAAGTGGGTTTTACCCCTTGATCAATTTCTTTAGATTATTCCGAAAAAAATTTCCCTCTGGAAAGTGCTGTATTTAAAACTCCGAAGCATACAAAAAGTCTTACAAAATTGAGTAATATAGCACTCCCAAATAAGGCCTCTATTTGGTACTCAAATTACCTTCTTCAGATTAATTAGAGTTGATGATAATTTGGCACTAAAACTTTTACGTGAAGGACTTACAAAAAGCTATAAAGTTTATGATCTTAAGCACTTTAGCATTCTCGCTAATGAATGTTTTTGTGAAGTATTTAGTAAATTTTAACGCTCATGAATTAGTGTTTTTCAGGTCGCTTGGGTCGTTGATTTTGACAATGTCTTATCTGGTGTATTACAAAATCCCCCTCTTAGGAAAAAAAAGAATGTTATTGATATTAAGGGGCCTGTTTGGTGTTACCTCTATGACATTATTTTTCATGTCATTAAAATATTTACCGGTAGGATCTGCAGTATCCTTGAGATATATCGCCCCTATTTTTGCGGCAATATTCGCGGTATTTCTTCTAAAAGAAAAAATAAAAATGCTACAATGGCTGTTTTTTGCCATTGCATTTGCCGGAGTACTCATTCTTAAAGGCTTTGATTCTCAAGTAAGTAACATTGGGCTGATCCTTGTATTAGGTGCTTCTGTTTTTAGCGGATTGGTTTTTATTTTAATTAACAAAATAGGAAAACAAGATCACCCTGTTGTAATCGTCAATTATTTTATGGCTATTGCAACTGTTGTGGGAGGTGTTTTATCCATCAATAATTGGATTACCCCAACTGGAGTTGAATGGTTTTTGCTAATAGGTCTGGGAATTTTTGGTTTTTTTGGTCAGTTGTTCATGACCAAGGCTTTTCAAATAGCTTCTACAAATCAGGTGGCGCCTATAAAATATGTTGAGGTTATTTTTACAGTATTAATAGGCATATTCTGGTTTGGAGAAATTTATACACTTTGGAGTATTTTAGGAATTTTTCTAATTATAACCGGCCTGATTTTAAATGTTCTGTTTAAGCCAAAGTCTGCCTGATCATTCTTTTTTTGAATTGGGTTCAAGCTTTGAACGGAATGAACATTTTGTATTTTGCCTTCTCCCCCCTCCTTAAGCTGGTTCGTTGTCCAGCGCCTGTATCTCCTTTTTATAACCGGATGGCAGGATCAGGGCTTTCAACAGCCAATCAACCTTCATGCTTCTGCCCAGCTTATACAGCCCAATCAAAGGCTTTAAGAGGGATATTCTCCGGAAGTTGAGCAATTCACGCACCTTTTGCGGTACTACCAGTGTTTGGGCTTCCAGTAGGATCTTGTAGCGTATCACTCCCAGATGTTTGCGATACTGATTGAACAGGTCCTTAGTGTAAGTGCTGTATTTCAAATTTTGGTGCAAGTGCCCCTGCCGCATTTTTTCCCATTCTTCAAAAGATTCGGGCAAACCCCTCACTCCCATCCTGGTCCCGACCCTATAAAAGACATCGAACACTTCCTGCTTTTCGGCTCTGCTCAGCTCACGTTCCAGCACTTCAAAGGACCTGATGGAATAATCGATGAGCATGAAGAGCACATCCCTGTAAGCCCAGTCCGGAATATTTGCTCCGCGCTTCGCTTCTACATTGGCATGTATCGCTGCCATGGCATCAATTGCGCGCAGCGCCGATTGCTTCTCAGAAAAAACTATTGCCCGGGCATAGGAAACAGTTGAGAAAAGCCTCCCCAGAGGATCGGCTGGAAGGCGGCCTGTAAAGTATAACCAGTCTACAGCCTTGCTGAGTGCAAACTCTGCCGATGCACCAGCGAATATGAAAAGAATGGTGTCACCCTTCCCCCATATCTCCCGCACCACCGAGTGTTTATCAACAAAATATTCCATACTCTTAAATTAAACAATTTTCAATTCCTGTAGGCTTCTTTTCTACTATATGGCAACGATAGTTGGCATCACTTCGGTCCGGATTCCAAAGCAGGCCAATAACTAAAATTTTGATTGCTCATGTTGTATCATTCAAAGTTGAAAAGCATCGGGAATACAAAAGTCACCAAAATTGCCCATACGATATAAACAGGCAAAAAGGAAGCAATGCTATTTTCAACCTTCTCCACTTTATTGCTGTCTTTCATTGCCTGAAATTGTCTGAAAGTCACAATGAGCAGATTTGTAATGATAAGGATGTTACTGCCTAAAACCGCAAGCCTGTTTGGTGTAATTCCCCATTCTGAAATTCTGAAAACAATAGCTGATAGTGCGATTCCATTTACAATAATTGTCACAATTGATAGACCCAGCAACGCCAGTGCCCCTATTTTGCTGTCGGAGTTTTTTGAGGTTTCAGCAATGGAGAACAGGATTATTGCCATTACCCCAATTAGCAGCACATTAAAGATCAATAAAAAATTTCTGTCAATATAGGGGTCCTTGCCGGTAAAGATCACAGCAAACAGGTAAATTACAAGCATTATGAGTAATAATGGTGTAAAAACCTTCGCGATCACCGGAGAAACCTTGTTTACCAATTGGGGATTTGTTCGAACAAGGTAGGTTCCCACAATTGGGGAAGCAGCCAGGCCCCATATGGCTATGTATTCAAAGTAGAACTCTTTAATGGAAAGATCAATGAGCTCAAATAGTCCCAAAGTAATTCCAGTCATTAAACCACCGGCAATAAGTAAAATTGTAGTCATTACCACCAGGTCTCCATTATATCTCAGGAACTCCAGCCATTTTTGGTAATTATTCAATTTGCCCCCAACGAACGTAAATCCTAAAATAGACCATAAAAGCAATGGTAGGTGAATGAAGGCCAGGATAAGGGTGTCGCTTTTATCGTTGTTTGGAAGCAAGTTTATATAAATGACCGAAACCAGAACAGCTAAAGAAACAATGATCAGTTTTTTGGTCCGGACTTTTTGTTTCCAGGCAAAATATACTGTCAGCAGGGGAAAAACCACAAAAGCGATATTTCGGGGATAAAAATATTCTGGATCGAGACCGGTGAATTCAGGAATCTTTGCTATGATGCCTGCAATGAAAGAAGCCATAATTACAAAGATCAATTCTTTATTTGTCCCCCAGGAAATTTCTTCACTCTCAAAGTTTAGCCGTTCATTCCATATCCGGGCAGTTGTTGTTTCCTGAATGTCAGGAAACACAAGGTTAAACTCCCTCTTGAAAATCGGTTTGTTGGCCCGATACAATTTTTCCAGTTGCCCCGGATTGTCTATATTATTTTTGATCTCATTTCTCATCTTGCCGGTCTGTTTTTGTATCCCTATCTATTTCTGTGATCTGACCAACTTTTCCAATGCTCCAGGATGATCATTGATGGCTTTTTTACCCTCTGTGGTCATAAAATATTTAGTATTAGGTTTCCTGTCTATAAAAAAATTCGGTGTTTTTTTAAAGTTTGGCCATTCTAAATTTATATACAAGATAGGAAGACTTCCAATTTCTGCAAATTCAAAAAAAAATAATGAAGCAATTATAAAACCAACAATCCGTGCTCTTTTAATAGACGGATCGGTTTTGAAAACCAAAACAATTCAAAATCCTCAAAATAAGTTTCGAAGTCGTTTTTTAATTGGGCAAAAGAAGTTTGTTTCTCTTGATGAGGCGTTAATTGCTCCAAAACATTTAACAACCATTCCCCCATTTCTTTTTCCATAATTATCTGAAATGTTTCAGTGGTATCATGAAATGTCATTTTAAGCTGGTGCCTGGTTACACCTCTTTTGGTTTTTATCTGTTCGTCAATCAGTGGCATTCCGCCTAACCATAGGATCTTTGCGGTAGGTTGTATATTAAAGTTAGGTTCAGCTCCTAAATAACTTTGAATTAAGTTGACTTTGATCTGTGTCTTCGGAATTTTGAAATCAAACCATTCCTGCAATGGCATTTCAAATCCAATACCATGCATAAAATTAAAGAGTGATTTCTTTAACCCGTAGCTAAATTTACTGTGATCAATTCCTGTTTTATCTATAAAATCAACGTCATTATTAGCAAATGTAATGTCTTTTAAAATTGGCGTGATCCCATATTCTGAAGGATTTAAACCCACGGGACTGTGTGCCGTCAATGCAAACTGATGCCAAAATCCGGATTGTAAAACACCTATTTCAAAAAGTTGCCGTACCATTTCCAAACTATCCACGGTTTCCTGTATCGTTTGTGTTGGGTAGCCGTACATTAAATAGGAATGAACCATAATGTTGGCTTCTGTTAAATTGCGGGTGACCTGCGCCACCTGCTCCACGGTAACGCCTTTTTCTATCAATTTAAGCAAGCGGTCTGAAGCTACTTCAAGTCCACCGGAAATAGCGATACATCCGGAGGCTTTGAGCAACATACAAAGATCCCGTGTAAAGTTCTTTTCGAACCGAATATTAGCCCACCAGGTTAGGCTTAGCTTTCGTTTAATAATTTCAAGTGCCAGCGCCTTCATCAGCGATGGAGGTGCTGCTTCATCTACAAAATGAAAACCATTTTCCCCGGTTTGCGCGATGAGTTCTTCCATTCTATCCACTAATAACCTGGCAGTAACGGGTTGGTAGATTTTAATATAATCCAATGAAATGTCACAGAAAGTGCATCTTCCCCAATAGCAACCGTGGGCCATGGTGAGTTTATTCCAGCGCCCATCACTCCAAAGGCTATGCATTGGATTGGCAATTTCTATTACCGAAATATAATCGGCGAGCAGCAAATCTGAATAATCCGGCGTGCCCACCTCACTTTGTCTATAGTCACATCTTGTTGAACTGTTTTTGTAGGTGACCTCCCCGTTCTCAAGTAAAAATGTTCTTTTGAAAAGAGCATGATCAGGATTCTCCGATGTAGGATTCAAAACATTGGATATCAAAAGTTCTATGGGTAACTCCCCATCATCGAGGGTGATGTAATCAAAGAACTCAAAAACCCGGATGTCTGAAACAGAGCGCAGTTCAGTATTCGGAAATCCACCTCCCATTGAAACAGGGAGCTCTGGATAGTTGGCTTTTATAAATTGGGCACAACGAAAAGCACTGTACAAATTCCCCGGAAAGGGCACAGAAATACAAATTAGTTTGGGTTGTACCGTTTTTAATTTTTCTTCAAGAATTTTTATGGTGATACTATCTATAAAGGTAGGTTCGGTTTGTAGTTGTCCATATAGTTCGTCAAAGGAATTGGCGCTTCGTCCCAATCGCTCGGCATAACGGCTAAAGCCAAAATTATCGTCAATACATTCAATAATAAAATCGGAAAGATCCTCGAGGTATAAGGTAGCTATATGTTTTGCTTTATCCTGCATTCCCATAGAACCAAATGCCCAATCCATATCATCCAGCTGCTCAAAACGGGATGACCTGGGCAAAAAATTATCTGTGCAAATTTGCCTCGCGAAGGTTTGGTTTTTTCCTTGTAAAAACCGGATCACTTCATCCAATGGCTGCAGGTATTGGTCTTTTAAAGCATAAATGCGTTCACAATTTTCGGAAATAATTGAATCCTTTTCAAAAGCTATTTTGAACAATTCGCTGAAGGTGTTTTTGGAAAAAAGTTCCAGAATAACTTCAATACCCAGGTCCATTTGAAAGGCAGTTGCTTTTTTGGTGTTCAAAAATCCTTTTAAATATGCCGTTGCGGGATAGGGCGTATTTAATTGGGTAAAAGGTGGGGTAATGAGTAAGATGTCTTTCAAAATCGAAGGTTAAATTAGATGCTTACAAAGGTAGTTTATTGTTCGCTTTTTAGAATTTCTCTAACGGCTTGTTTGTAATGGATCGCATTATTTGCTTTTTTGATCTTCTTAAAAGTTTTCTGCGGATTTGAAAACGATTGGGAAAAGTATCCCCAAAAACCCTGCATCTTCATTTTAATAGGAACTGGACCGGATAAGGCCGCGTCATACTGCTCGTAGATGGTATCGTGAAATTGACTGAATATCTCCCATCTGTTTTCAGGATAGTCGTATGTATTATTTTTTATCATCCCCGGCAAAAAAGGATCGGCAATAAGACCTCTCCCAATCATCCAGTTGCCAATCACGGGAAAACGCTCTTGCCTGCTTTTAAATTCAGCTACAGAAGTGATATCGCCATTGTAATACAAGGTGTGTTTTGTATTGTCTATACATTTTTGGAATGCGTCCAGATCTACACCTCCTTTATAAAGTTGCTTTCCAATGCGGGCGTGAATTGCAATATTTTTTAGGGGATATTTATCTAAAACAGGCAAGGCATCAAGAATTTCATCGCTGTTTTCATAACCCATCCGCATTTTCATGGATACTATGATGTTTGTTTCTGAATGGACCCGGTTGAGAATATGGTCAATTTTATCGGGATCACTGATCAATCCGGAACCCATACCGCGTTTTGTCACCATAGGATAAGGACAACCCAGGTTCCAGTTGAGCTCTTTATAGCCAAATTGCTGAATATATTTTGCGACAAACAAAAATTCATCAGCATCATTTGTTATTACCTGCGGAATTAACTCCGGGGTTGTATTGTTTTCAGGCAAAATATCGCGTTCGTAAGACGCCTTAACAACCATCTTTCCGTCTAACCGGATGTAAGGGGAATAGAAGGTGTCAATGCCTCCAAAGTATTGATGAAAGGCATTTCGAAATCGAAAATCGGTAAATCCTTGTAAAGGGGAAGCATAAAGTTTAAAACTCATAATATTTTAATTGCTGCAAAGATAGGTTGAAAAGTTGAAGTTGTCAGGTGGTATGGAATGCTCCCAATGAATCCTATAGATTATTCTAAATTGAATTTTTTTTTCATTTCATCCAATACTTCCGCCCCAATTTTGATGGCAACAATTAAAATCCTAATTTACGATGAAGTTAAAATATGAATAAACTCTTCTAAAAAAATGAAACATATTGTTGTACTTACCGGCGCGGGAATAAGCGCAGAAAGTGGGATAAAAACATTTAGGGATTCCGATGGATTATGGGAAGGCCATGACATTATGGAAGTTGCTTCCCCGGTTGGATGGGAAAATAATATGAAGAAAGTTCTTGAGTTTTATAACCTTCGGAGACAACAATTACTGAAAGTAAATCCAAATCCCGCGCATTATGATCTCGTTAAGCTGGAAAAGAAATTCCGGGTTAGCATCATTACACAAAATATAGATGATCTGCACGAGCGGGCGGGCAGTAAAAAAGTGATCCATTTGCACGGCGAACTATTAAAAGTTAGAAGCACTTTTGACGAAGACCTGATAATGGACTGGAAAAAGGATTTGAATATGGGCGATTTTTGTGAATATAAACACCAGTTAAGGCCTCACGTGGTTTGGTTTGGAGAAGCTGTTCCCATGTTTTCGAAAGCGGCTGAATTAACCGAACAGGCTGATATTTTGATAATTATTGGTACTTCAATGCAAGTCTATCCCGCCGCAGCGCTTGTAGATTATGTAAAAAAAGCTACCCCCATCTATTTTATTGATCCAAATCCGGCTATAAATTCCAGCCCAAATCTCACGATAATAAAAGAAAAAGCTTCCATTGGGGTTCCAAAATTGGTCAACCTCCTGATGGATTGAAATTTCAAAAAAAAACAATTCTTTCCGAATAATGCATTCGCTTAATTCAATGATAAAAATTTGAATCAAAATAACCTATGAACAGTCTTTTTAGCCTTTGTTAAAAACTTATCTTTACCGATTCAATTTTAAACCAAATAAAATGACACCTCTTACTGCAATTTCACCAATAGATGGGAGATACCATCAAAAAACAAAAGATTTAATTATTTATTTTAGTGAAGAAGCGCTTATAAAATATCGCGTAAGGGTTGAAGTTGAATATTTTATAGCCTTGTGCGAACTGCCTTTGCCTCAATTGGAATCTGTCAATCACAAAATTTTTTCAGAACTGAGAAATCTCTATGAGAATTTTACAACCATTGATGCCGCTGCAATAAAAGAGATTGAAAAAACAACCAATCACGATGTAAAAGCTGTCGAATACTTTATAAAAGAAAAGTTTGAGGAACTGGAATTGAGCAAGTATAAGGAATTTATTCATTTTGGACTAACATCCCAGGATATCAATAATACAGCCATTCCGCTAAGTTTGAAGGAGGCTATAAGAAACGTTTATTTGCCATTAATAGAAAAAATTCAAAATAAGTTAGCCAATTTGAGCCTGGATTGGGAAAAAATTCCGCTTCTTGCAAGAACCCATGGTCAACCTGCATCTCCCACCCGCTTAGGAAAGGAAATAGAAGTGTTTTTTACCCGAATTGAAGCACAGCTTGACCTTTTGAATGATATCCCATACGCCGCGAAATTTGGTGGTGCTACCGGGAATTACAATGCGCATAAAGTGGCCTATCCGGGAATAGACTGGAAGGAATTTGGTTCAAATTTTGTTCAAAATGTATTGGGCCTGCACCACTCCTTCCCCACGACCCAAATTGAACATTACGACCATATGGCGGCCATTTTTGATGCCATGAAGCGTATTAACACAATAATTATAGATCTGGACCGGGATATGTGGACTTACATCTCCATGGAATATTTTAAACAGAGGATCACCGAGGGAGAAGTTGGGTCTTCGGCGATGCCACATAAAGTTAACCCGATCAATTTTGAGAATAGCGAAGGAAATTTAGGAATGGCAAATGCTATTTTTGAGCATTTATCCGCAAAATTACCCCTAAGCCGTTTACAACGCGATCTAACCGATAGTACGGTTTTAAGGAATATTGGAGTGCCTATTGGTCATACCATGATCGCATTTCAATCTACCCTGAAAGGCCTGGACAAACTGTTGCTCAACCAAGGAAAGATTGAACAGGATCTGGAAAACAATTGGGCCGTAGTTTCAGAGGCTATTCAAACCATCCTGAGACGGGAAGCTTATCCAAACCCTTATGAGGCTCTTAAAGGCTTGACCCGAACCAACGAGGCCATTACAAAAGAAAGCATGGCCAATTTTATCGAAACCCTGAACGTGACTGATGAGCTAAAAGATGAATTAAAAGCTATTACTCCTCAAAATTACACCGGGATATAAGATCATATATATAAAAAGAAAAACCCCGAAATCTTCACAAGATTTCGGGGTTTTTCTTTTTAAAATTTATTACTTACTCACATGTTTCTCTGTAAACATAGTGGTAATTCCTTTTAAGCCGTCCATATCAATATCCCCTTTATCAAGTGATTTTATAAGTACAAGAATATCACTTGGGTTCATATTGTCACCCAATAGACGCGCCATTCCCATTCCCCGGTTTTCATCAAATCCGTAAACGATTATTTCATCTACAGCTTCTTCATCTCCTGTATAATATACTTCCAATCGGGCATTGCTACCGCCATATTTCATCAATAACTGATATTTTTCATCTTTTAAAATTTCAGAAATATTGTTTTTTTCAGATTCAATGATCTCCTTATTTTCTGCTTTTATTGGAATAGCCAACACATTGATCTTTTTAATACTCTCCAGGGTTTTTTGCTGCTCCGGCTCCAAAAATCCTGCATTGGCAAACATACTTGCCGGGATATCAACAGCCACAAAATCATTGTTTTCCTGGTTGGAAACATAATATTCCTGCAAACTCTGCCCGTTATTACAAGCTATTGCCAACAGGCTAAAACAAAACATGCTCAGGGTTTTCAAGGCTTTCATAATTAGGATTTTTTATTTACTTTTTTCAATTCTTCAGCTCCCGGAACTTTTAGATCGGTAGCCAGTTTTGACAATTGCGTTAAATCGATATCTCCGGTAATACTCAGGATAACCGCAATAGGTTTTCCGTCTTTTTCTCCTTCCATAAACATAAAGAGCTCGCTTACAAAGTTTTCATTTCTGCCAGGTTTAGAATAAAATTTGATGCTTTTTCCATCCTCATTTACCCTCATCAGTTGCTCCAGGGATCCTTTGCTTAAATAGGTAGAGACATCGGCAGCCATTTGGGCACGAATAGCAGACTGATTTGTAGTATACATCCTTATCTCTTTCAGGTTCTCTATTAATTTGATGTATTGTTGCGCTTCTGGATCTGTGGAACTCAAATCTACTTTGGCCAGGAGTTTAAACATCTTGCTGGTCATGATCATTGCATCCACTTCTTTCATGTTCTCGTATTTTGTAAAATTCTGGGAATAACCTGCAAATGATACCAGACATACTAATATTACAATTATTGACTTTTTCATAATCTTGATTTTTATTGATTTTTAATAAATTTGTTTTTGGTTTTATTGAATTCATTTAAATATTCCAAATCTTCCCTACCGACATTAAAAACTTCTGCCACCATTTGCAAAGCTTCCTTAGTTTTTTGATAAGCTTCATGTGGATCTTCAATGGTACCCATATTATGTTGGGGTAATTCTTCCCAGCTGTTGTTTTGCCAGGCAAAAATACCAATTGCCAAAAGTATACTTGCCGCAATTCCAATAAAGAAAAATTGTCCTTTTTTGGGAGCTAATTTGGTCTTGCCTGGATAAGTCCTGTTTTTTTCATTTGCAGAATATGCAAATATCATCTTATAACTCCGTAAATGTGCTGGTATTTCTTCTGAAGAAAAATAGTACTGCAACTGCTTTTCTTCGGCCAGGGTTGTATTTCCCTCCTCATATTTTTTTAGCAGGGATTCCAATTTATTTAATTCCATAGTTGTGTTTTTTTAACAATTCTTCCCTTATTTTTTTTCGTACTCTTGAAAGTGCCACTCTTATGGCAGTTTCGTTCATTTTGGTGATTTCAGCTATTTCTGCAAATTCATACTGCTCAATATCCCTTAACTGAAAAATAATTTTTTGCTGTTCCGGCAAGCTATTTATTATCAGTGATACCTGTTCTAATTCATCGGTTATTTCCAATTGATCATGGATGGAACGTTC
>Ga0307487_1002729_pt1 | contig 11038 bp, 12 predicted proteins | sample CBIW12metaG_FD_203665 | JGI IMG/M metagenome (GOLD analysis project Ga0307487, IMG submission 203665) | Sea-ice brine microbial communities from Beaufort Sea near Barrow, Alaska, United States - CBIW 1.2 | ecosystem: Environmental > Aquatic > Marine > Coastal | place: USA: Alaska | collected... | reverse complement strand
CGTGCCGGCACCACCGCTCACGATGAACTCGCTGCTCACCGAACCGACCGTCGCATGACCGCGTTGCGTGAGGTCGTCATCTGCGAGCCGCTCCGCACCCCGATCGGCCGTTTCGGCGGGGCATTCACGACGGTCGCACCCGCCGATCTCGCCGCCGCGGTGATCGCCGCGCTGATGGAACGCACCGGAGTAGACGGCGCTCTCGTCGATGACGTGATCTTCGGCCAGGCGTATCCCACCGCCGAGGCCGCCCCGGTGGCCCGGGTCGCGGCGCTGAACGCCGGACTGCCGGTAAGCGTCGGCGGTGTGCAGGTCGACCGCCGTTGCGGCTCCGGCCTGCAGGCCATTCTTGACGCCGCTATGCAGGTGCAGACCGGCGTCAGCGACCTGGCCATCGCCGGCGGTGTCGACGTGATGAGCCAGGCCCCGTTCTACACGGTCGACTCCCGCTGGGGCGTCGGCGGAACCGCGGGCATGCTGCTGCGCGACGCTCTCGGCCGCGGCCGCGAGACGGCCGGCGGTCGGCGGTTCCCGGTGCCCGGCGGCATGCTCGAAACCGCCGAGAATCTACGTCGTGACTACGGCATCGACCGGATCGAACAGGACGAACTCGCGCTGCGCTCCCAACAGCGCGCCCTGACCGCCGTCGCCGACGGCCGGTTCCTTGACGAGATCGTGCCGGTCACCGTGCCCGGCCGCAAGGGCCCGGTCGTGATCTCCGCCGACGAAACCCCGAGGGAGACGAGCCTCGAGGCACTTGCCGCCCTCAGGCCGATTCTGGGGCAGGCGGACGCGGCAGCCACGGTCACCGCCGGAAACGCGAGCGGCCAGAACGACGCGGCCGCCGCGTGCCTCGTCACCACGCCGGAACGCGCGGACGCACTCGGCCTCACGCCGCTGGTGCGACTTCGTTCCTGGGCGCGCGCCGGCGTCACCCCCTCCCGGATGGGCCTCGGCCCCGTCCCCGCGACGAAAAAGGCCCTCGAGCGCGCCGGGCTCGGGCTGGCCGACATCGACCTGATCGAACTCAACGAGGCCTTCGCCGCGCAGGTGCTCGCCGTCTCGCGCGAGTGGAACTTCACCGACGTGGACTGGGAACGCACCAACGTGAACGGCTCCGGAATCTCCCTCGGACACCCGGTGGGAGCCACCGGCGCCCGCATCCTCGCCACCGCGGCGCGGCACCTGCACCGCACCGACGGTCATCTCCTGCTGGAGACCATGTGCATCGGCGGCGGGCAGGGCCTCGCCGCCGTCTTCGAACGGGTCTGACCGGACGCACGTGCCGTGGCGCTGCTCTTGGGAATGCCGGCATAAGCCGCAGCCGCCACGGCTGCAAACGGACGCTGCCCTAGGCTGTGGGCATGAATGACGTGGGGTTTCGCTCCGAGCGCGGCCCCATTCTCATTGCGCTCATGGTCACCACCGGGCTTGTGGCGATCGATGCGACGATCCTCGCCACGGCGGTGCCCACCATTGTCGATGACCTCGGCGGGTTTGCGCAGTTTCCGTGGCTGTTCTCGGTCTACCTGCTCGCGCAGGCGGTGTCGGTGCCGCTGTACGCGAAACTATCCGACACGGTGGGTCGCAAGCCGATCATCTTCGTGGGCATCGGACTGTTCCTGCTGGGGTCGATCCTGTGCGGGCTCGCCTGGAGCATGCCCGCGCTCATCGCCTTCCGTGCCCTGCAGGGCCTCGGTGCGGGCGCGGTTCAACCGATGGCCGTCACGATCGCCGGCGACATCTACACCGTCGCCGAACGCGCCAGGGTGCAGGGCTACCTCGCGAGCGTCTGGGCGGTCTCCGCCGTCGTCGGTCCCACCCTCGGCGGCGTGTTCTCGGAGTTCCTGTCGTGGCGCTGGATCTTTTTCGTCAATATTCCACTGTGCCTGCTCGCCGCATGGCTGCTCGGGCGCAGCTTCCACGAGACGATCGAGAAACACCGGCACCGCGTGGACTACCTCGGTGCCGCGCTGCTCACCCTCTCGCTCACCCTGCTGATCCTCGCCGTGCTCGAGGGCGGGCAGGCCTGGACGTGGTCCTCACCGCAGTCCGTCGGAGCCTTCTCGATCGGAGGATTGCTCCTTGGCGGGTTCGTCTGGGCGCAAACCCGGGCAGCGGAGCCCGTGCTCCCGCTTTGGCTGATCTCCCGCCGGCTGCTGCTGTCCACGTCGCTGGTCAGTCTCGGCGTCGGCGCGATCCTGATCGGCCTCACGTCGTATGTGCCCACCTACCTGCAGGGTTCTCTCGGCAGCTCACCGATCGTGGCCGGGTTGACCCTGGCGACGCTGACCATCGGCTGGCCGATCTCGGCGACGCTGTCCGGTCGGATCTACCTCCGCGCGGGGTTTCGCACAACCGTGCTGCTCGGAACGCTGCTCGTCATCGCGGGGGCGAGCCTGCTCGCCGTCTTCGGCGGACGCCCCAACCTCTATGTTGTGGGCCTGGGCTGCTTCGTGGTGGGCCTCGGGCTCGGCCTCGTCGCCACGCCGAGCCTGGTGGCGGCGCAGTCCAGTGTGCCGTGGAACGAGCGCGGCGTCGTCACCGGCACCAACCTGTTCTCCCGGTCGATCGGGAGTGCGGTGGGGGTGGCCATCTTCGGAGCCATCGCCAACGCGATCCTCGCCTCCGGCACAAGCCATCGCGATCCCGCCGCGGTCGAGGCGGCCTCCACAAGCGTGTTCATCGCCGTTGTGGTTGCCGCCGTCGGAGTGCTGGCCGCGGCCTTCTGGATGCCCGACGTGCGGGCCGGTCCGACGGCATCCGCACAACGTGCCCCGCAACCCCCGAACGGCCAGGTCAGGCCGATGCCGCCGCGTCGACGGTGGTGGCCATCGTGAGCACACTCGTGCCCGCCACATCATGGGTCGAGAGGGTCACCAGCACCCTGCCGAGCTCGCCGAGAGCGGAGACGTGCGTGCCGCCGCACGGGATGCGGACGGGCCGCCCGGGAAGCGCGCACGCCCAGTAGCGGCGATCGGTGAGGCGGTCGCCGTCCCGGTCGATGTGCACCTCGGCATCCGTTGCCACCCACTCGGCCAGGGTGGTGTTGATGAGTTCGGTGAGCGCCGGCAGGTCGTCATCGATGCCGTCGGTCAGGAAGCCCTTCTTGCGCAGGGACTTTCCGAGGCGATACGTGTCGGTGGAGGCGTTCTCGGTGATCAGCGAGACGTCGATGGCGGTGCCATCGAAGTCAGGCGTGCCGAGCGCGTCGGCGCGGGGCTCCTTCTTCCACCGGTTCGCGACCGCGAGGTTGAGGGCGAGCGACGCGAGGTGGCAGGCCGTGTGCCCCGCCGACGTGCGCGCCCGGAACCCGGCGTCGACGGCGACGACGACCGCATCGCCTTCGGCCAGCGCGCAATCGCCGGCGACCACATGGACCACCACGAAGGCCCAGCCCTCGGTGCCCTTGCCCACGGGGATGTCGCGTCCCACGTGCAGGGCGGTGCCGTCCGTCGCGCCGACGACGCAGTCGAGCACGGGCGTGTCGACGCTGCCCGCGCGGAGCACGGCGTGGTCGGCGCCCTGGTCGGGCCAGCCCGCGTCGACCGGGTGCACGCTCGTCACGTCAAGCAGCACCGCGCGGCGACCATCGGGCATGGTGTCCACGTGCAGCACCGTCGCCCCCGTCTCCACGGATCCCGTGGGGTAGCTGACGACGGTGTCTTCGGCGGGATAGGTCATCGGGTGCGAGCCTTTCGGGATGAAACGGACAACAGAAAGGTGCCGCCACAACCGTGGCGACACCCTCGATGCTATGTCAGCGAGAAGAAACCTAGCTCTTGCGAGCCCTGGAAGCGGTCTCTTCCGACTTGGCCTTCTTGTCGGCCCTCTTCTCCTTCAGCGACTTGTCGGCGACTTTCTTGGTCGCATCCTTCTTGGGTGATTTGTCAGCCATGTGCACTCCTTCGCGGGGAGCCCTGCGGCCCCGTCACATGAAGAATACGCGGAAACGACCGGGCCGGCACCACTTTCGCTTTCGGAAAATCACTGATGAAAGCCACTGAATCTGCGGGCGAGTGACAACGGCCCCTGTGCATCCGCGTGCCGTCGCCGTATGCTGGCGGTGCACGAGGCGTCCATGACCCCCACCGGACGCACGAGAGGGAAGAGGGACCATGACTGGTATCGCCACCTACAAGGCCGTTCTGTACGGCCCCAACCCCATCGCGGGCGGCCTGGAACTCGACCTGGAGTACGTGGACGGGGAATACCAGGACACGGTTGTGCTGGAGGCCGTGGACGACGGCACCGTGATCATGCGCACCTACCGTCGCGGTCACGAGACCGTCGAGCCGGTTCCGTACCGGTTCGACGCGGAGACCGACGCGGAGGTCGACGCCGAACCCGACGTGAAAAACTGATCGGCTAGATGCGCTTGGCGCCAGTGCGGCTCAAGCGCACCGGCAAGGCCATGAGCGGTCCCACGAAGCGTCGCTGCAGGCGTCGTGCCGGGCCCCACACGTACTGAACAACGTATTGGGCCAGGATGGCGCCCGCGGCGAGGGCGAGCGCGACCGCGGCGGCCGTCAACAGGTTCAGTAGCCCATTGATGTCGCCGTTGGACAGCTGCAGCAGCCCTCGAAAGAGAATGAGTCCCGGCACCAGCGGAACGAGGGCGGAGACCACGATAACCAGCGGCGGGGTGCGTACCAGACGCGAGGCGACGGAGGCGGCGAGGCCCACACCGATCGCGCTTGTCCCCGATGCCCACACCAGGCCGAAACCCGCGACGGCCCCGAGCAGGTAGAGAAATTCCGCGAGCGCGCCGAGCAGGCACACCACCCAGAACGCGCGCCACGGTACCTGAACGGCCAGGGCGAAACCAATGACGATCACCACGGATGCGATGAGCAGCAGGGGCAGGTCGTCGAGCGTCGGCTCCCAGCGCGACTCGACGCTGAGATCGAGACCGAATCGACTCACGAACAGCGAGGCCCCGGCCACACCGGTGACGAGCCCGCCGGTGATCAGGACAGCCTCAACCATTCGGGCGGTTCCCGTGAGGTAGAAGCCCGAGAGGGTGTCATGCACGGCGCCGAACGTCGTTACCCCGGCCAGGAGCATGATGATCGTCGCGACGACGACGATGGAGGAATTGGCCGTGGGCTCGACGAAGTGCACGACTCCGGCCGACAGTGGCCCGATGGCCCCGCCGGCGACCGTTTGATAGAACAGCGGAACCTGACGGTTCGCGAGCGTCGACGTGATCAGGTCGATGAGATAGGTTGCGACGAAGGCGGCAATCATCACGATCGGACCGCCCCCGATCAACGCTGCGGCGCCGAACCCGACGATGCTCCAGCCGAGGCGGCGATAGCGCACCGTGACCTGCGGCTTCGAGCTGACGATGATGGCCAGTCGTTTGCGGGCATCTGCGATGTCCACCGGGTGCTCGATGAGCTCCGCAATCAGCTCAGAGGTGTGGGTGAGCTTGTTGTAGTCGAGGGTGCGATACTTCACGTTTCGGCTGCGGGTGATGGACTCGTGCGTGGACTGGTCTTCCATCGTGAGCGTGATGATGGTGTGCGTGATGTTCGCGTCGGTGCCCTTGAGGCCGTAGGCCCGAGTGAGCGCTTCCATCGCGGCCGTCGCGTCTTCCGCGCCGGCACCGGCGGTGAAGATCACCTCGGCGAGGCGCATGGTGAGGTCGAGGACCGCTCGCGTGTAGGCGGCATGATCCAGCGGAATCGCCCCGGTGAGGTCGTTCATCCGAGGGAACCGGGGGACCGGCGCGCCACGGCAGGCGCAGCGAAATCAGTGTGCGCGGGACGCGCCGCGCGCAGGGGTACTTTAGAGGAAAACTCGAACACTCAGCTAAGCCTACGCAGCCTTGCGCTTGCGTGTGAACCAGCGCACGATCAGGAGCACGATCAGCCCCAGAATCGCGATCGCGCCGATCCACGGCAGCGCCACGCCGAGGGCCACGACGGCCGTCCCGACGGCGGCGACAAGGGCGGTCCAGCCCGCCACGACCCCGCCCCAGAAATCGCCGGGGGCGCCGGGGGCGACGGTGCCGTCTTCGTAGAAATCGAGTGAGATGGTGGAATAGTCGATCTGGTCCGCGAGCAGGTTGCGCTGCGAGAGGAGGCTCTCCAGATCTGCCTGCCGACTGGAGAGAGCCCCTTCGATCGCGATGAGATCCGCGGTGTCGCTGGCGGCGCTCATCAGGGAGAGGAGCCGGTCGACTGACGTCTGCAGGGCCGTGATCCGTGCGTCGAGGTCTTTACTCTGCTGCGTCACGTCGGTCGCGTTGAGTGACACGTAGTTCACGGTGCCGAGGGCTTTGAGCTCGGTGAGTGTGCGATCGAGGACATCCGAGGGAATACGCAACACCAGCGTTGCGCTGGCCGGCTGGTTGTCGGTCGCCGGCATCTCGTTGCGGGAATCCACCCGCCCCCCTGCCTGTTCGGTGAGTGTCACCGCCGTTTGGGCGGTTTTGATCGGGTCGGAGACGGTGATCGACACCGACCCGGTCGTGATGACGTCACGGTTGGCGGTCTTCACCTCGCTGGTGATCCCGTCGGCGGAGATGCCGGTGTTCTCGTCCCGGATGCCCGGCTCGGTCACGCCCAGGTTCGGGGCGCTGTCCTGGCTGAAACTACCGGACCCGCCGCTGTCTGAGGTGCAGCCGGCAAGGAGAAGCGCAGAGAGAACGACCGCGGTCAGTACTCCGGTACGTGCCCAGGATCGTCTCATATTCTCAAGTATTCCCTCTCGGAACACTGCTGTCTGCCCGATTTCTGGGAGACGCATCACAATTCAGACTCGATTGGGTGTCTCGAAGTATGGTCATTGGGTCGGCGGCGCTTCGGCGTAGACGCCAGCTCTACTGTCCACTGCAACTCGCATATTTCGGAGGAAAAAATGGGAATTCTAGACGACGCCAAGGATGCGCTCGACGCCACCGGCAAGAAGATCGGTCGGACGGTCGACGACGCTCGGGAATCGATGGAAGACAAGGTCGAGGAAGGCCGGGCCGACGCCAAGGTGAAGCAGGCCGAGGCCGAGCGCGACGCCACCAAGGCCAAGAATGACTACAAAGAGGAGCTGCGCAACGATACTTGATAGATGAAGAGGTCGATGGGGGGAGCCCGGCGAAGCCGGCCCCTCCGTCAACCCCGGCGGCGAGCACCCCTCCTGCATATTGCCGCGGATCAGGGGTCCGGCCCGGTGGTCATCCTGGTTCACGGGATCGCATCCTCGTCGGTGACGTTCCAGGACGTGATCCCGCTTCTTGAGTCACGACATCGGGTCATCGCGATCGACATCCTCGGGTTTGGGGAGTCGCCGGCACCGGACGGATGTGAGTATCGGCTTGAGGATCATGTGGAGGCGCTGGCGGCGACCATCCGCTCACTCAAGCTTCGCGAACCATTTCTGCTGGTCGGACATTCGCTGGGAAGCCTCATCAGCACCCGCTACGCCGCCCTGAACCGACGCGGCACCGCGCGATCCCTGTGGAACCGGCTCACGCGCCATGGCCCGGTCAGTCGTCTCGTGCTCGTCGGCCCCCCGGTCTACACGTCTCCGCAGGACATCGGCGACGCCCGTACCCGCGCCCGGGTCGCGGCGTACCTGCGCGCCTACGACTATCTGCGCACTAACCGGGACTTCACGCTCGCCAACGCGGCGATCATCTCGCATCTGCTGCCCAAGGGCATCTTTGAGATCACGACCAAAACGTGGACGCCGTTCGTGAAATCGCTCGAGCATTGCATCGAGTCGCAGACCGTAGTGAGCGACATCGCGAGTGTGCACATGCCCATCGACGTGGTCTACGGCGCACTCGACCAGTTCATCGCCCCCGGCGGCCTGACCGTGATCGAGCGTATGCGTCACGTCACCATGCACCGCGTCGAGGCGAACGACCACATCATTCGCCGGGGTCTCGCGCGGGTTCTGGTGCGCGTCATCGAGACGGATTCCCCGGCGGTGGTCGAGCCGGCCGCATCCGTTCGCTCGTAGTCCCGCCGCCGGCCACGCCTCAGCGGTTGCCGCCGTGCGTGGACCGGCCCCGGCCGGGCGTCAGCGCCAGCCGAGGGCGGGGGCGACCTGCTGCGCGATCGTGCCGAGCAGGTGCGCGTTGTAGTCAACGCCGAGCTGGTTGGGGATGGTCACGAGCACGGTGTCGGCCTCGTTGACCGCGGCATCCGTTTCGAGTTGCTGCACGATGGCGGCGGGCTCGCCGACGTAGCTTTTGCCGAACCGGGCCAGTCCGCCGTCCAGATGCCCGACCTGGTCTTCGCTGCCCGCCTCCGCCGCGCGGCCGAAATACGCACGATCGAGGTCGTTGACGATGGGCATGATGCTGCGACTCACCGACACTCGTGGCGTGCCCTGATGCCCGGCATCGGCCCAGGCCTTGCGATAGACAGCGATCTGTTCGGCCTGCAGGTCGCCGAACGGCACTCCGGTATCTTCGGTGAGCAGGGTCGAGCTCATCAGGTTCATGCCCTGTTCGCCGACCCACTGGGCGGTCTTGCGGGTTCCGGCGCCCCACCAGATGCGTTCGCTGAGGCCCGGGGACTGCGGTTCGATGGCGAGGGGCCGGGAGCTGCCCGTCATCTGCGGGTTGGCCGCCGCCATGCCGGCTCCGGCGATCGCCGCGCGGAAAACGGCGGTGCGGGCCCGGGCATCATCGGCATCCGTGCTGCCCTCTGCGGCGACATGACCGAAGGCCTCATAGCCACGTAGTGCGGTTTCGGGGGAACCTCGGCTGATGCCCAGCTGCAGGCGGCCGTTACTGATCAGGTCGGTGATCGCCGCCTCTTCCGCCATGTACAGCGGGTTTTCGTATCTCATGTCGATCACGCCGGTGCCGAGCTCGATGCGGCTCGTGCGCGCGGCCATGGCCGCGAGCAGCGGGAACGGCGACGCGAACTGGCGCGCGAAGTGGTGCACGCGCACGTAGGCGCCGTCGATGCCGAGTTCCTCGGCCGCCACGGCGAGGTCGATGGCCTGCAGCAGGGCGTCCCTCGCCGTGCGGGCCTGGGAGCCGGGCACGGGCTGGTAGTGGCCGAAGGAGAGAAATCCGATGCGCTTCATGCCCGATGCAGCACGCCAGGGGCGCTGACTATTCCCCGTGCCTGTGGCTAGTTCAGGAGATCCGCGTCGGTCGGCGCCGGCTGCCCGCGGAGGAGTGCGGCCGACGGTCGGCTCGGCGGAGGATCTCCTGAACTAGGCACCGACGGGCAGGCCGCCGCGAACCAGACGTGGCGGCCGGGCCGGGCCGGGTGCGGCGGCCGGTCAGGCCGGGACGACGCTCGGGAACGTCAGTCGGGTGAAATGTTCGGATGCGCGCCACAACCGGTCGGCGTCGGCGTCGTTGAGCGCGCGCGAGGGCATGCGCGCGGGGGAGGGGCCCCCGGTGAGTTCGCCGAAACCGTCGGGGCCGTAGTAGCCGCCGCCGGCGGCCGTGGGACTGGTCGCGGCAAACAGTGCCGGCAGGATTCCCTGCGGAATCTGCTGCCACATCCAGCCGATGCGCTGGGTCGCCTCTGTCAGCGTGAGCATCGCTCGCGCCGACGCCCCGCCGTGAGTGGGGCCGGTGATCTGCAGGTTGGTGGTCGTCGCCCCCGGGTGCGCCGCCACGCTGCGGATTCCCCAGCCGGCCGCGATGCTGCGGCGGTTGAGCTCGCGGGCGAACATCAGGGTAGCGAGCTTGGACAGGCCATAGGCACGCGTCGGCCGATAGCTTCTCCCCTGCAGGTCGTCGAAGTCGAGGCGTCCCGTGCGGGCGATCAGACTGCTCAGGCTCACGACGCGCGCCTCGCCGGCCGCCTGCAGAAGCGGCATCAGGTGCGCGGTGAGCGCGAAGTGGCCGAGGTGGTTGCTACCGAACTGCAACTCGAAGCCGTCCTCGGTGACCTCGCGTTTGGGCGGCATCATGATGCCCGCGTTGTTGATGAGGATGTCGATCGGGCGGCCCTCGTCGCTGAGCTGCGCACCCAGTGCCGCCACGGATTTCAGGGACGCGAGGTCAATGTGACGGATGCTGAGCTTCGCATCCGGTGTCTGCGCGAGAACGCGTTCGATGGCGGCCTCGCCCTTGGCCTGATTGCGGATCGCGAGGATCACTTCGGCACCCGCTTTTGCGAGTCGACCGGTGAGGCCGAAGCCGAGACCGCTGTTGGCGCCCGTGACGACGGCCAGCTTCCCGGTGAGGTCCGGAACCACAATGTCCGCCAGTTCGCGTGCCATGATTTCTCCCGTATTCGCTTGGTGTGACGTCTATCCAACTCGCTCCACCGCGCGATGTCGAACCGGAGGGGCACATTCACGGTTCGACGGGATGAGTCGGGGCGACCGTCGCGGCGCCCCCGGCGGGGGCGTCACCGGACCTGAACGTTCGCCGTCAGGAAGGTCGTGATCTTCTCGGCCATCGCCTTCGATTGGGTCCAGTGCAGATAATGGCCACCGTCGAGCACCTGAAGTTCGTGGTGTTCGCTGCCGCGCACCTGCCGCTCATGAGTGTCGTACCAGTGTGGAATCGAATCGACCGATGCCGACGAGAGAAACGTCAGTACCGGCAGGTGCGGCGGATAGGAGTGCCCATCAAGCCTGGCTGCGTTCGCTCCCATCTCGTTCCATTCATCGGCAACGGCGGCGTTGCTGTAATTCCAGCTGGTCATCAGACGGATGCGCTCCAGCTCGCCCGCGCTGAAAGCGTCACCCGGGGGCTCGACCAGGTCGGGGGCTCAACAGCACAATGGTCGTGTCGCCATGCCCGTGCTCGTAGACGTTCATTTCGCCGCCGGCGACGGGTATCCGCTGACCGTAGGGCTTCACTGTCACTCGTTCGTGCTGCTCCAGGGCGAGGTTGGTTGCCGTGGATGCCAGGGCCAGGCCCACCGCGACGGCCGCCACCGCGCCGATTCGGCGCAGCATCCGTCCGGTTCGTGTGCGGCGGGAATCATGCTTCCGCAAGGTATGCCTCCGAGAATCTAAGTCGCACACTGATGTTTGAGATATAAATTACACACCAGTGTTTGAGAAAGTCAAGGGGAATGCCGAGGATCGCGGGCGTCATCCTCCC
>Ga0307487_1002728_pt1 | contig 11040 bp, 9 predicted proteins | sample CBIW12metaG_FD_203665 | JGI IMG/M metagenome (GOLD analysis project Ga0307487, IMG submission 203665) | Sea-ice brine microbial communities from Beaufort Sea near Barrow, Alaska, United States - CBIW 1.2 | ecosystem: Environmental > Aquatic > Marine > Coastal | place: USA: Alaska | collected... | reverse complement strand
GGACGTGAAAATTTTAGCAAGAGGTCCAAGTGGCCTAACTTCTCCATAGCCCACAGTTGTAATGGTAATAACCGTCATATAGATGGCGTCTATCAGGGATAATCCGGATAGTAATTTAAAACCAAGCACTCCTACAATAAAGATTAAAAAAAGTAGCAGTAGTGCGCCGTATAATTTTGAACGAAATAGATTTTTCATAAATCAAAAACCGAAGTCCGTTTGGTATAAACCAGATCTTTGATTTTTAACCAAAAGGCCAGCGTAAGATAAATTGCAAACCCCATTCCTAAGGTTGCAAATGAAAGATATATAAAAAATAAGCGGATACTTTTTGCCCGCATCCCAATTTTATCCGCCAGACGTGTAGAAACATAGAAGCCGTTGCGTTCAAAAAAATGCCGTATGGAATAAATTAGTTTTAACATTATCCAAATATAAACATATTATATACTTCCCTGAATCAGTTTTGCACCTAAATTACAATCCAGACAGGCATTTTTGTCACAATACTGATTTTTTAAATGAAGTAATCCCTGTGATTGCATCGCGTTGAGCGCTGTTTTGGGCCTGATTTTATTGTAAGCAGTTACTATGGAATTGTTTTCGGCTTTAACTTCTTCAATTAAATTAAGGAGATTGGAAATATCTCCCGTGCCCGTTTTTTTGAAATAACAAAACTGAAGAGGTACAATACTATTAATGATCATTAAATCTATAAAACTCCCTGTAAGCGATTTGCTTCTTGCCGAATGCGATTTCTCGAAAGAATAATGTGTTTGCCAAAATTGAGAAGTTTCTACTTGAAAAATTTTATAAATCTGCAATTTGTTCCGGGCCTTTATAATTTCGGAAAACAAACGGGGAACTTTTTGATAAAGGGAAGCGAGTTGAGAAAGTCGTATATTTGGAAAATTATCCGGCCGTAACCTAAAAAATTTTGCCCGTTCTACATAAGTATTCTCCAACTGAAATTTGCGTTTTAAAAAGCTGTACTCCTTTTTCAATTTATTGTGATAGACATTCTCCGTCTTGTTTTCAAGCAAACCAGATTGCCCAAAGAAAAGTGATTCCAATTGAAGTTGAGATCCCGCAGATTTTTGAACGACCTTAAAATCAAAACTTTGCGCCATTCCTAAAAATGCTTCCCCATTTACGTTAAGTCCGAAATTTTTGGAAATCAATTTAAAAAGTACTTCCTCCCAATTATTTTCAGAATTTTTCAACAAATTCAATATAAGATCGGCCTTTTGTTCCAGTCGTTCAAAATAGAGCCGTTCAAGCCAGTTGTTCAGGTCGAAATCATCAAATTTCGAAAAATCCTTTTCACAATTAATATATTTATCGTTTGGCGCAGTAAGTAAATTCCTGTAATTCTGCATGGTACTCTCCGGAACCAATTTACAAAGCTCAAGTGTGGGAATTGGAGTGTTGTCCTTTCTGTAAATCTCTACATCATCCTGCCATACCACATGTAAAATTACACTGTCATAATCTGGATTGGTTTCATGACGATGCAAATACCAATCTGAAGACTTTAAATGGATCTCAACATTCCCTGCCCATAATTGATCTCCAATTTTCAATTTTGCATTAAAGAAATCTGGCCCGGAATTCAGGTTTGGCATACCGGTATCAATTAAGACAATAGGCAAATTGGAAACGGTTTTGGCCTTGCCAAAATCGAACTTTTTAAATTTCCAGATATAATGAAGAAATTCCTCCTGCATTAAATAAAAATAAAGCATTTTTATTTAACCAACTGATCTTTAGCTGTTTTAATTGAAGAGATATCAGGAAATATGTTTATTCCCGTAGGCACGCCCAAATTGGGCGTGCCTACGGGAATAAACATATGGGCGTGCCTACTGAAATGCCCCTATTGGGTGTACCTATTCTATATACCCCATTTTTTGCATCCATTCATCGTTGAACATCTTGCCAACATACCGGCTTCCATGGTCGTGAAAAAGCACTACTACCACATCGTCCTTTTTAAAATGTTCCTTTAATTGCAACAAGCCTTTTACGGCTGCTCCGGCACTGTTGCCCAAAAACATCCCTTCTTCTTTTGCCAAACGGCGGGTATAAATGGCCGCATCTTTATCGGTTACCTTGGTAAAACCATCGATGACATCAAAATTTACGTTTTCTGGCAAAATATCTTCCCCAATTCCTTCGGTAACATAAGGATAAATCTCGTTTTCATCGAATACCCCTGTTTCGTGATATTTTTTAAAAACCGATCCATAGGTGTCGATTCCCCAAACTTTGATATCAGGGTTTTGTTCTTTCAAATATCTTCCAATTCCCGAAATAGTTCCACCTGTTCCCACACCAACCACAAAATGGGTGATTTTTCCATCGGTTTGTTTCCAGATTTCCGGTCCTGTACTTTCATAATGAGCCTGTGCATTTGCAGGATTATCGTATTGATTCACATACCAGGAATTCGGGGTTTCTTCGGCAAGGCGTTTTGAGGTGGAATAATATGAGCGCGGATCTTCCGGGGCCACATCTGTTGGGCATACAACAACTTCACTGCCCACAGCCCTCAGAATATCCATTTTTTCCTTACTCTGCTTGTCGCTTATCACGCAAATCATTTTATAACCTTTTATTATCGCCACAAGTGCCAGTCCCATCCCGGTATTTCCGGAAGTTCCTTCAATAATGGTCCCACCGGGTTTTAAAAGTCCTTTGGCTTCAGCATCTGCTATCATTTTAACGGCCATACGGTCTTTTGCCGAGTTTCCGGGATTAAAGGTTTCGTACTTGGCAAGAACCAAAGCATCAATTTCTTCAGTCAGTTTATTCATTTTGACCATGGGAGTATTTCCAATGGTTCCAAGTATATTTTCAGCGTATTCCATAGTTTATTTTCAATTTGCAAAGTTAATCCTAACTTAAATCCTTTCCAAAGAAATAAGACTTTCAATGCGGGATTAGCCTAAATCAGAAAAATTTAATCAAATTTCATCGCTTTTACAGGAGAAATTTTTGAGATAATTATTGATGGGATCAGGAGCATGAGTAGGCATAAGGTCAAAGTCCCTATATTCACTGCGAGTATGTATTCCCAACCTATATACACTGGCACCTCAGTGACATAATATGTCTGTGGATTTAAGGGGAAAAGCTTGAAATATTTTTGAATAAACAGCAGGCCTAAACCTATCAGATTTCCCCAAAAAAGTCCTAAAACAATAAGATATGCGGCATTGTATAAAAAGATTTTTCTAATAGCCCAATCGCCGCCGCCCAGCGCTTTTAAAATACCTATCATTTGGGTACGTTCCAAAATTAGGACCAGCAAGGCAGTAATCATGTTTATTCCTGCTACAAGGATCATGATCCCGATGATAAGCGCAATGTTAAAATCGAATAGTGAAAGCCATTCAAAGATGGAATTGTATTTTTGTTTAATGGTGCGGGTATCCAAAAACGAACTGGTATTATCGTATACCTCGGCACCTTTTTGATCGAGCTGGTTAAAATCGTCGATAAAAACTTCAAATCCCCCAACCTCGTTCTTTTCCCAACTATTCAAACGCTGAATATGCCTGATGTCAGCCATCATATACAGCTCGTCAAATTCCTGAAATCCCGAGTTGTAAATTCCCTTAATTACGAAGGCCCGAAGTAATGGGGTTTTTTCAAATCCTTCCCTGGGAAAATAGGTGATTACCTTCTCCCCTATTTTCAAACCCAACCTATTTGCCTGGTACCGGGAGACAAGTACATCTTCATTTAAGTTTCCCTTATAATCGGGTAATTGGCCTTCTGTTAGGAAATCCTCAAAATTCTCCCATTTGTAATCTGATCCTACTCCTTTAACGATTACACCCTCAAAATCGGTTTCCGTGCGAATAATCCCAGCTTTGGTCGCTACCGCCTGCACGTGGGAAATCCCACTGACATTTTTGAATTCGGGATAAAAATCCTGATCCAGTGAAATGGGCATCAACGATACCTGAGAACTGTTATTATCGTAACTTTCTATAAGAATATGACCGTTAAAAGCCGCGATTTTTTCACGGATCTTTTGCTGCAATCCCATCCCGGTAGCAAAGGATACCAACATCATAATTACCCCAATTGCAATCGCCGCAATTGCAATTTTTATAATTGGTGCAGAAATGCTACTTTTATACTTTTTAGCACTTATAAGCCTTTTGGCTATAAAAAATTCAAAATTCAAGACGCTTCTTATGATTTATAAATTGCTCAAAAATACATATTTATTCCTTCTTATTAGCATGGTTTCCTGCGGAAGCAGCCCCGGTCAAAATGAGATTACCGTTAAAAATTCAAATTCAGAAATTCCGCCTTCCGCAATTTCAGTGAAAAAACCCAGTCCCATTATAGTGGGTGCCAATAGAATTGAAACCTATTTACCCCTTTTAAAGGATAAAAAGGTGGGAATCGTGGGAAACCAAAGTTCGCTGATTTTTAAATCCCGGAAAAGTGAGAGTGAAACTATAAAATATACCCATTTGGTAGATTCATTGCTCGCGCGGAAAATTCAGGTTACAAGGGTTTTTGCGCCGGAACACGGATTTCGTGGCACTGCCGATGCCGGCGAAGTTGTCAAGGATGGAAAAGACAGCAAGACCGGTTTGCCCATAATTTCATTATACGGCGATAACAAAAAGCCGAAACCAGAACAAATAAATGATCTGGATCTCATTATCTTCGATTTGCAGGATGTTGGAGCCCGGTTTTATACTTATATTTCTTCGTTACATTATGTGATGGAAGCCTGTGCCCAAAACAACATCCCGCTTTTGATCCTGGATCGCCCAAATCCAAATGGACATTATGTGGATGGTCCCATTTTAGATCCGGAATATCATAGTTTTGTGGGAATGCATCCCGTTCCCGTTGTTCACGGTCTGACTATGGGGGAATATGCAAAAATGATCAATGGAGAAAAATGGCTAAAAAATGGCGTACAGGTTGATTTACAGGTGATAAAAATGAAAAACTACGATCATCAGAAAACCTATAGCCTGCCTATAAAACCTTCTCCAAACTTACCCAACGACCAGGCTATTAACCTGTACCCAAGTCTTTGCTTTTTTGAAGGCACCAATGTAAATGCAGGCCGGGGAACAGATCACCAATTTCAGGTTTTTGGATCTCCTTTCCTGGATAATACTTTTTATAAATATTCCTATACCCCAGAGTCCAAAGACGGAGCGAAAAACCCCAAGCATCTGGGTGAAATTTGCTTTGGAAAGGATCTGACCAAAACCTCCCATCTCAATAAAATTGAACTGAACTGGTTAATAGAAGCCTATGAAAATACCTCCGATAAATCGAAATTTTTCAATGCTTTCTTTACAAAATTAGCCGGAGGCCCGGAATTGCAAAAGCAAATTGAAAGCGGACTTCCCGCCAGAGAGATACGGGAATCCTGGAAACCTGGACTGGAAGCATTTAAACTGAAAAGGGAAAAGTACTTATTGTATTAGTTTTAAACCTTTAACCTAAGCTTCATCTTTTCGACAATATTGTAAACCGCAGGACAAATCGCCGTGTTTTTGATGTTAAGGTCCGAGATTTTATGAAAATCCTTTCTGTCTGTATGTGGATATTCCCTGCAGGCTTTTGGCCTTACCTCATAAATAGAACAATAATTATCCTCGCCCAGAAAGGTACATGGAACTTGTTGCAGCACATGATCATTATCTTCATCTACCCGCAAATAAGTATCAATAAAAACTCCGGGCTTAATCTTGAAATGTTTGGAAATCCGGTCAATATCCCTGTTAGTAAATAGTGGCCCTGTAGTTTTGCAACAATTTGCACAATCCAGACAGTTGGTTTGGGCAAATTCCTCAGTATGCAATTCCTGCATTTGTACATCTAAATGCTTTGGCGGCCTCTTTCTGAGTTTTGCAAAGAACTTTTTGTTTTCCTTCTGCTTATCTTTGGCTTTTTTAGGAAGATCTTTTAAAATATCTTTCATAAGTTGAAAATCATTTTTTTTATTGTTACCCCTATAGGTAATGGGGATAATTCGAGGTTTATTATCTGTATTTACATCAGATTTTGAACAGGCACATTTTATACAAATATAACTTTTCAGATCAAAATTGGTTTTCCTCTAAATATGAGGTCCAAATTGGTTTTTTAAAAATAAAGGCTCATTATGGGCTTCAATAAAGCAAAGATATGAAGAAGCAAGGTAGCAGCAAGCGGGATAAGGACATCTTCGGAAAGGCGATTTCGGCATATTTTCATCACAAGGATGAAACTGAGATTACTGTTCATTCCCCGGATTTTGATGATGATGTAATTCCTGTTCCTTATCTCTTCAGAAATCATAATGACATGCCACCTCTGGAACAGGAAGCTCTTAACAATTGCTTCGGAAAGGTTTTGGATGTAGGTTGTTGTGCCGGAAGTCATTCGCTTTATCTTCAAAATGAACGGAATTTGGAGGTGTTGAGCATAGATATTTCTGAAGAAGCAGTAGAAATTTGCGAATTGCGGGGTGTAAAAGATGCCCGATCAATAGATTATTTCGACTTGAAAAATGAACAATTTGACACTATCCTTTTACTGATGAATGGTACCGGTATAATTGGAAAACTCGAGCATCTGGATACTTTTTTTCAGCATACAAAAAACCTCCTAAAACAAGGAGGGCAAATTTTAATAGATTCATCAGATCTCAGGTATTTGTTTGATGCCGATGAAGACGGGGGAATTTGGGTAGATATGCAGGGACCCTATTATGGAGAATTGGAATTCAGCATCAGCTATAAAAATGAAACCTCAAAAAAATTCAATTGGTTGTACCTGGATTACAATACTCTGGAATTGGCAGCAATCAACAACGGGTATTCATGTCAACTATTAAAAAAAGGCGAACATTTTGACTATCTGGCGCAATTAAAACTTCTTTCAAAAGAATAATTGGCAAATATTTAAGCCTTATTATTACCCATAAAAAACCAGATTTTTTTACTTTTACCCTGAACTGCCTTTTTTTCGCTAATTTCAATTTATGAAACATCCTTGAAGATAAGGTTTCCCAAGCCGGGAAATGCTTATATGGATCATATAGATATCCTCAAAACAATAAAATAAACCAATGAAAATTAAAAATTATTTCCTCTTTTTTGTACTTCTTTTAATATTTATTGGATGTTCTAAAGATGATGTTAACAACCCAGCGGGAATTGACAAAGGCGCTAATTTAAAGCCATTAGGATTTTCTGCCAACGAATTGGTGAGTGATGAAAAATTTACCTCTCTAAAAATTGAGGTCGTTTATGTAACAGGATTTCAGCCAACCCAAACATCCCTGGACAATTTAAAAACATTTTTAGAGAACAGAACTTACAAACCGGACGGAATCTCAATTACCACACGCGCTGTAGCATCATCAAATAAAGCTCCTTTTGATATCGATGAAATTGCTCAAATAGAAGCTGATGAAAGAATAGCATATAATGCCGGGGATGAAATAGCTGTTTTTATTTATTTTGCAGATGGCAGTAGTGAAAATGATACGGATACTAAAACGGTCCTGGGGACCTCATTCAGGAATACTTCTATGGTCATCTACGGTAAGACAATTCAATTTCTTGCAAATCATACTAACAATTTGGATAGAAGTACCGTTGAGAGCACAGTTTTAAATCACGAATTTGGACACCTGTTCGGGTTGGTAAATATGGGAACAACTATGCAAACCAATCATGAAGACACTGAAAGCAATGGACATTGCTCAGTAACAAATTGTTTGATGGCCGCAAGTTTTCAATTTGGAGGCAGCATGATGAATGTGTTTGACAATAATACAATTCCTGTTTTGGATGATCTTTGTATTGGAGATCTTCAGGCCAATGGAGGTAGATAAAAAAAACGCCAAAAATCCGGATTGAAATAGCAGCCTTGATATTTAAAAAGATGAAGCTTCGGCCTGAGTTTATCGAAAACCTTTTTATGATCAGAAAATCAAGAAGCTCGGGGCAAGCCCACGAGGTATGAATAGGAAAACACTTTTAAAGATTCGAGGCAAACCTCGGGGAATTAAACTCTCTATGAGGGATTAAAACTTCAACTCCCGATAAGTATCGGGAGTTGAAGTTTTATAAATTCCGGGCTTTCCAACCTCTTATTGGATCTCCTTTTATATTGAAATCAAAATACCTTTTCCCCATTTAACCAGGTTTGCAATACCTTGATGTTTGGAATTTCATCTTCCGGCACTTTCATTATATTTTTTTCAAGAATGATGAAATCGGCAAATTTACCGGGTTCAATGCTTCCCTTTTCATCTTCTTCAAAATTGCTGTAAGCAGCCCAAATTGTCATTCCGCGTAAGGTCTCTTCCCTTGAAAGGGCTTGTTCCATCATATATCCGCTTTCGGGAAAATTCTCCAGGTCTTTTCTGGCCACCGAGGAATGAAAGGTATAAAACGGACTTACTTCTTCCACGGGAAAATCTGTCCCCAAGGCAATAATCCCGGCCTGATCAAGCAATTTTTTATAAGCATAAGCACCTTTAATTCGTTCTGCCCCCAATCTATCCTCAGCCCAATACATATCGCTGGTTGCGTGCGTAGGCTGTACAGAAGGAATTATATTTTTGCTGAAATATTTAAAATCTATTTCGTCAATCACCTGAGAATGTTCAACTCTCCACCGCCTGTTCTCATCATTTTTAAGCAATTCATCATAAGTTTTAAGAACAAGGCTATTTGCAGAATCTCCAATTGCATGAGTATTTAACTGAAATTTAGAATTGGCAATCCTTATGGCGATCTCTTTAAAATCTTTCACCGGAGACAGCAATGCGCCGTAATGATCTGCACGATCTGAATAGGGTTCTTTTAACGCAGCTCCCCTGGAACCAAGAGCGCCATCCCCATAAAATTTAAAGGAACGCACATTTAAACGTTCGGTTTTGAAAGGGCCATTTTTAAGATAATAATCCAGATTTTGGGGAGTATTGCTTACCATAGCATATATCCTTATTTTAAATGTTCCTGCTTTATGGAGGCTATCCATTAATTGAATTGTACTTCTGTCTATCCCGGCATCATCTACGGTGGTAAGCCCATAGCTAAAGCTTATTTTTTGAGCAGCCAGCAGGGCATCAACCTGTTCCTGGATTGAAGGTGCATCCTGGGCATTGACCATCAAACTCATAGGATTGTCTATTAAGATCCCAGTTAGTTCTCCTCCCTTAACTTCTATAGCGCCACCTTGCGCAGGAGTTTTTACTGTGATCCCAGCTTTGTCCAGTGCTGCCTGGTTTGCCAAAATTGCATGTCCGTCTATTCTGGTTACTGCAACCGGAGTGGTGGGGAATAAAATATCCAGCGTGTCCTTTGTTGGAAATTCTTTCACTTCCCAATCATTTTGGTCCCATCCCCTTCCGGTGATAAAATCTAAATTGTGCGATTTTTGAAATTCCACAATTCGTGCAACCACTTCTTCAAAACTTTTTGTGCCGGACAAATCAACTTTCTGCTGTTGTAGGCCTAAGCCATAAAAATGGGCATGGGCATCAATAAATCCGGGAAGAATCGTTTTTCCCAGCGCATCAATTTCTTTTTTGAAATCGTATTTTTTCCGAAGCGCTTCAGTTGTACCTATTTCTAAAAATTTCCCGTCTTTAACTACAAAAGCTTCGGCAATGATAAATTCATCGTTAACAGTATATATTTCAGCATTGAAAACGAGGATATCAGCAGTGATTTTTTCAGCAGAATTACACGAGATTAACATACATCCTAAAATAAGGGCAACCAATATTTTTCTCAACATATCTTTAAATTTTGATAAAAATAGAAAATGCGCCCCAAACGGGAGCGCATTTTTAATCTTTTATTGATATTATCTAGAATACATTTGTTAGAGCCTCCCAAAGAGCAAGCCTGATACTTTCATTGGCAGCGGCAGCCAAAGCGAGTGAAACACCCAGGCCTATCATGGCGTAGGCGAAATCTTTAAAGATCATTTTTCCTGCTTTTTTACGATGTTTTTTACCTTTTTTCTTTCTGGAAAGACTTATTGCAATTTCCCTACCGCCTATGATTCCCAGGAATACCCAGGTTGTACTCATTGGTACAGTGCTTATAAAGAGTTTATAAATAAGCAGGATCACATAAGTTAAATCTACCAAAGTAGCAGCACGTACATCAGAAATCCGGATCTTTTCACTCACCACTTTTTGAATTTTATCTCCCCGCAGGTAAAACAAAAGCCCTAAACCTAAAAAAATGGTAAGCGCGAAAATTACAAATTGAAATAAATCGAGTTGCCGCGGTAAGAACACAGCTATATTGGCACCGTCCTGCATTACCCAAACGCCCCAAAGCGTACCGCTCACCACCCACTGAATAGTCGTCCAGCTTTTATGGAATTTCCTGCTTTTAAAAAACTTACTTATAGCTTTATATGAAAGATACCATACCAAAAATGACAGTATAAATGCGAGGATATAACCTGTCCAACTCTTCCATATCACAGAAGTGATCCCTGTGGTATCGGCGCTAAATACACTTAAAATCAAAAAAGTTGTAGAAACCGGCATTCTTAATCTGGTGAGAATCAACAAGATTAAAGGTGCAATAATTTGAAAGAAACTAAAGTTGACAGGATGTGGATAATTTGTGCTTCCATCGGCCTTCAAAAGGCGTTGATAAGTCACATCTCCATCAAAATACAAATAACTAAAGAGGACTGTTGCCAGAAAAATTCCTCCTATATACAGCCATAATACCCACCATTGTTTGTTTCTATTACTTTCAATAAAGGTTCCCAGGGATTGAATACTGTCATTGGCAACGGTAGCATAGGCTGCAAAAAAAAACCCGAGCCACATTCCGGCCTGGGTATTACCGGAAAATATTCCGGCAAGAATGATCCCAATAATTACAAGTGCAAGAAAGGTCTTTTCCTGGATCATAAAATCCAAAATATTTAAATAAGGGCGGGACCTATCACTTCGCGTAAATTTTTTTGCCATCTGAAAAGGGTATCAGTTAAAGAATGTGAAAAATTTGAATAAGCAAA
>Ga0307487_1002727_pt1 | contig 11042 bp, 9 predicted proteins | sample CBIW12metaG_FD_203665 | JGI IMG/M metagenome (GOLD analysis project Ga0307487, IMG submission 203665) | Sea-ice brine microbial communities from Beaufort Sea near Barrow, Alaska, United States - CBIW 1.2 | ecosystem: Environmental > Aquatic > Marine > Coastal | place: USA: Alaska | collected... | reverse complement strand
AGCGCTCCGGCAGCCATTGCGGAAGAAACCCCTATCTCGGCCTGGCATCCGCCCATTGCAGCAGAAATTGTGGCACCTTTTTTAAACAAACTGCCAATTTCACCGGCTACCAACATAAAACGTTTGACCTCTTCAAAAGTAGCATCGTGGTTTTCAATTACCATATAATACATCAAAACTGCAGGAACAGTACCCGCACTTCCATTGGTTGGAGCGGTTACTACCCTTCCAAGAGAAGCATTTACCTCGTTTACGCTTATGGCCAAGCAACTTACCCATTTAAGGATCTGCCTGAATTTTACCTCGGTATTCCGGATAACCTCAATCCATTCTTCGGGAGAATTGTATTTTGATTCTGCTATAAGTCGTTTATGGATATCAAAGGAACGACGGTGTACGTTTAAACCTCCGGGAAGTGTACCTTCGGTATGGCAACCGGTATACATGGATTCCAGCATAACTTGCCAGATTTCCCGCAATCCCTTGTCTATTTCTTCATCGCTTCGCAGGGATCTTTCATTTTCCAGTACAATTCCAGAAATACATTTGTTTTCGCTTTTGCAATAGGAGAGAAGCTCAGTTGCTTTTTCAATGGGAAACGGAAATTCTTTAAAAATTTCCATTTTCTGTTTTGCATTTTTACGTTCTTCTTTTACCACAAACCCCCCGCCAATGGAATAAAAGGAGGAAACGTTCTTTTTGCCGTTTTCCAAAACTGCTCTAAAGATTATTCCGTTGGGATGAAATTCGAGAAATTTGCGATTGAATTTTATCTGTTCTTTTGCATCAAAAGCGATTGTTTTTTCGCCTTTTAGGCTGATGGTTTGAGTATCCCTTATTTTCTGGATTTCGGGTTCTATGGACCGAATATCCATAAGAACGGGGTCAAAACCACACAGTCCCAGCATTACGGCGATATCTGTGGCATGTCCTTTTCCGGTAAGCGAAAGTGAACCATAAAGATCTATGTGAATGCTCACCACTTCATCAAAGATGTTTTTGTGCTTCAATTCTTCAATCCAGCGCTGGGCGGCACGCCACGGCCCCAAGGTATGGGAACTCGATGGGCCAACCCCAATCTTCAGCATATCAAAAACACTAATACATTCTATTTTTCGCATCCTAATCCTGTAATTAATGTACAAAAATAGGGATTTGTTATTGTAAGGCTATATTTTTTTTTGGATTCTTATATGCTATTTTAAAGACCTGCTCTTTATTAGGCATAGAAAAATCTTCTTAACGTTCGGGGGCTTTTCAATTCAAAAAAGTTGAAAGATGGAAAAGCTAACCAAACATTTCCCTGAGTTTTTTTATAGTTCAAAGAGGTCGGAATGCCATATAATATCTGATTATGCCATCCTGTCATAATTTTTCCGGTGGCATAATGATTGTCTAAGACTCAATGTAAAACAGAAACAATATTATAAATTAACATATAAAGTTATGAGCAAGATAATTGGAATTGACTTAGGTACTACCAACTCATGCGTTGCCGTTATGGAAGGTAACGAACCAACGGTAATTCCTAATGCCGAAGGTAAAAGAACCACTCCTTCTGTAATCGCATTTGTAGAAGGCGGGGAAATTAAAGTAGGTGACCCTGCAAAACGTCAGGCGGTAACCAACCCAACAAAAACCATATCATCTATCAAAAGATTTATGGGGAATAAATATTCTGAAACTCTTAAGGAAGCAAAACGTGTTCCTTATATAGTTAAGAAAGGTGATAATGATACTGCAAGGGTAGATATAGACGGAAGAATGTACACTCCGCAGGAATTATCAGCAATGATCTTACAGAAAATGAAAAAAACTGCTGAAGATTATTTGGGACATGATGTAACCGAAGCGGTTATTACCGTACCTGCTTATTTTAACGATGCTCAGCGACAAGCGACTAAAGAAGCCGGTGAAATTTCCGGTTTAAAAGTGAGAAGGATCATCAACGAGCCAACTGCAGCAGCTTTGGCTTATGGACTTGATAAAAAATCTATCGATCAAAAAATCGCTGTATATGACCTTGGTGGTGGTACTTTTGATATCTCTATCCTTGAATTGGGTGACGGGGTTTTTGAAGTGTTGTCTACAAACGGAGATACTCACCTGGGTGGAGACGATTTTGATGAGGTGATCATAGACTGGCTTGCAGATGATTTCAAAAAAGCTGAAGATATCGACCTTAGAAAGGATCCTATGGCGTTGCAACGTCTTAAAGAAGCTGCGGAAAAAGCCAAAATTGAATTGTCTTCTTCTTCTCAAACAGAAATCAATTTGCCATACGTTACAGCTACAGCATCAGGACCTAAACACCTTGTGCAAACTTTGACCAGGGCTAAATTTGAACAATTGGCAGACGATTTGATCAAACGTTCAATGGCTCCAGTTAAAAAGGCATTGGATGATGCAGGTCTTTCAAAAAGCGATATTGACGAAGTAATCCTAGTTGGTGGTTCAACCAGAATTCCTAAAATTCAGGAAGAAGTTGAAGCTTTCTTCGGAAAAAAACCTTCTAAAGGTGTGAACCCGGATGAAGTTGTTGCAATTGGAGCTGCAATTCAGGGTGGAGTATTAAGCGGAGATGTAAAAGATGTTTTACTTCTTGATGTTACGCCACTTTCTTTAGGTATAGAAACAATGGGTGGTGTTTTGACCAAATTAATTGAATCAAACACAACCATTCCAACCAAGAAATCACAGGTATTCTCTACCGCCTCAGATAATCAACCATCAGTTGAGATCCACGTATTGCAGGGAGAACGCCCAATGGCCACAGATAACAAAACAATTGGAAGGTTCCACCTTGACGGAATTCCACCTTCTCAAAGAGGAACACCTCAAATTGAAGTGACTTTCGATATTGATGCAAACGGGATCATTAAAGTTAGTGCAACCGATAAGGCAACCAATAAAACTCAGGATATCAGAATTGAAGCGTCTTCAGGATTGACAGAAGAAGAAATCAAAAAGATGAAGGAAGATGCTGAAGTAAATGCCGAAGCTGATAAACAAGCGAAAGAAAAAGTTGAAAAGCTGAATGAAGCTGATGCACTTATTTTTCAAACTGAAAAACAGTTGAAAGAATTTGGTGATAAATTATCTGACGATAAGAAAAAACCAATTGAAGAAGCATTGGAAGAGTTGAAAAAAGCTTATGAAACCAAGGAAATCGCAACTATTCAACCTGCTTTGGATAAGATCAACGAAGCCTGGAAAGTAGCTTCAGAGGAAATGTACAAAGCACAAGCCGAAACTCAGGGTGGAGCAGCCGGAGCAGAAGGTGCACCGGGAAGCAAAGACGGAGAAAGCGATAGCTCAAAAGAAGCTGACGATGTTGAAGACGTAGACTTTGAGGAAGTAAAATAAGCAGTGAACAGGTTTTGTAAAGCAAAACCTTGTGAATCGCTTATCCCGAGCAAAGTGAGGGAACTAAATCTGAGAGTTCAAAATCGGACTTAATTATTAAAAAACGCAATCATTCATTTGATTGCGTTTTTTTTGTATGCAAAATTCAAAATTTCAATTCCCTTTCTAATCGGGATATTCTACACCCCAAAAAAATAGGCTGAATATTTAATAAATAAAATTATAATACACGTAAAACAGGTTAAAGAACACCAGTAAACCAAAGCATGCCAAACTAAAGATCCGGTAATTTTTTCCCGGGCGATCTTCCTCTTTCATGTGATTTCCGGTAACCAGCTTATAATTAAACCAGGCCAGAAAAGGTGCAGAAAGGAATGACAATCCTGCAGCGAAATCCACTAAAAGCGTAAAGGATCCTGACAGAAAAAAGAGAATGGACAAAGACAACACAGGAATTATAAAAATACTGATCTTGTAAATGTTCCACTTTTCTTTCTGGTCTTTTGGGGTGTCCTTTTCCGGATTCCGCAATTCAGAAATTACCCGGGGATAGGCATCGGTTACGGTTAAAGTGGTACTTAACATGGTGATAAATGCTGCGATGGAAATAATTGGTTTGCTCCATTCTCCTAATGTTTTTCCGTAGAGTTCCACCAATTGGGAGGAAAATTCAACACTATTGCCCGAAAAGGTCGTACCGCTTCCAAACATTACCAGGACTCCCAACAGGAAAAATAATATGCCAACAAATACCGCCGATAAATAACCAACGTTAAAATCTAAAAAAGCTTCTTTTAAAGAGGGTTTGTGATTGGTTTGATGAGATTTTTCTTTGGTCCATATAGAATGCCATACTGATGCATCCAGAGGAATAGGCATCCATCCCATAAATGCAATAATAAATGCCAGGCTGGCTGAAGTCCATAAAGGTGGGGAAGGAGTATGCAGGGCTCGTGAGGTTGTTCCGGCACCAAATGCCATAACCACTGCTGCCAGGGTAGCAATAGTTAAAAAGGTGACAATAATTTTCATGCTTTTATCCAGCGCGGGGTATTTTCCTACCAACAATAAAGCAATACATGAACCCAATAATACGACGCTCCATACAAAAGGAGACCAGCCAAATCCAAATAAACGCTCTGCAAGTCCGGCCGTAACTATGGTAACGGCTGCCTGGATAATAAACATGCTTCCCACGGTAATTATTATATAAATCCAATAGGGGAAAACCCCCAGTTTTTTATACCCGGTAATAAGGTGATTTCCAGTCCCTGCGGCATATCTTGGGCCAAATTCCAGAAAAGGATATTTGGAAACACAGGCTAGAATTAATGCCCATATAAGTACAAACCCATAATCTGCACCCGCCCTTGTGGACTGTACCAAATGTGAAACTCCTATGGCAGCTCCTGCCAAAAGGAAACCGGGACCAATATTTTTAAAAATGGAAGCCTTATTTATTCTCTTTAGTTTCATCTGTATATATTATTGTTTTGTCGAGACATATGTAACATCCATATAAACATTTCCCCGTGCGGGAAATTTTTTACTTATAGATGTTTCATCAGACAATACCTGATTTGAATTCTACTTAAACAAGTTGGTGAATTAAGTCTTTATTAAGCTCGTGACCACCTTTAAAAGGAATAATTTTCAGATTTTTCGGAAATAAATTTTTCAGTCTTTCTGCTTCAACTTCAATAATTCCTTCCTTTAAATATTCATCTTTGGTTCCATAAATAAATGAAAAATTGGTATTTTCAAGAAATTCAAAATCTTCGGATTTAAGTTCAACAGGAATTTTTCCCGCACATAAGACGAGCTGTGCACATTCAATCTTATTTCGCGCTACCCAACGTGTTGCCATTGAAACCCCTTGCGAAAATCCCAGAATAATCAAATTGGGAGCATTTTGAAGATTTTCGGCTTTGTAAACTTCTCCCAGATAATTCAACACATTTTTTATCTCCACTTCGGTATTTTCTTTGGTAAGCCAGGAAGCACCAATATGTTTGTATTTCTCGTCCAGATAGTATTTTGATTGAGCCTGCGGGGCAATAATGTAGTTCTCTTCAGGATCCAGATCCTTGAAATATCTCAAAAAATAACGGCTCAAATATCCAAGTCCATGAAATATGACCCAAACGTTTTTTGTCTTAGGGGTAAAATGGTTTAAAGTACTGTAAGTATTGGTGATTTGATAAGAAACCTGTTTTTCTGCGGTATTCATTCTTTTTGGTTTTGTATTTTTACAAAGTAAACAATCTTATTAGGATGAAGAAAGAAGAAATACTTGCAAAATGCAATGCAATGTGCAAAAACACTTTGATGGAAACCCTGAACATTGAATTTATAGATATTGGCGAAGATTTCGTCACCGCCAGAATGCCTGTAAATTCAAAAGTACATCAACCTGATGGGGTTTTGCACGGAGGAGCTACCGTAGCTTTGGCGGAAAGTGTGGGGAGTGTGGCATCGCAAATTTTACTCGATTCTTCCGAATTTTTTATCCGTGGAATTGAGATCTCTGCCAATCATTTAAAAAGCATCAGGGATGGGGAGGTTTTTGCAAAAGCAACTTTTATCCATAAGGGACGAACTACCCAACTATGGGATATCAGGATTACCGACTCCGAAAACAACCTGATCTCATTGGTAAAATTAACTACCATAGCCTTGCCTAAAAACAAATAATGATCTCTTCGGAAGAATTTTTTAAAGAACTCAAATCTCAGCTGGAGAAAGGTTTGCCTTTTGTAGCCTACCGCAAGCCCGTTATTCCAAATTCACCGGGAGTGATAAAAGCATTTTTACAAAAGGATCCGGACTTGTACAGAACCACAGATTATCTGGAAAGCGGATTTGTTTTTGCTCCATTTGATGAAAAGGAACCGGCGATTTTAATTCCCGAGGAATTTGCCGATTATCTTGAAACTACTTTTAATAATCCAGAAACTTCAAAGCTTTCGAAAATTGCGGATTCCGGTAATTCGGAAAATTCATTGGAAAAGGAGAAACATATAAAACTGGTTCAAAAAGGAATCGATTCGATAAAGAATAAATCTTTTAAAAAAGTGGTGCTTTCCCGGAAGGAAATAATTCAAATACCTTCTTCCACTAAACCGGAACCGATTGAAATTTTTCGGGATCTCACAGAAAAATATCCCGAGGCTTTCGCATATATCTGGTTCCATCCAAAAATTGGTTTATGGTTGGGTGCAACTCCCGAAACCTTGCTCGGGTTGGAGAGAAACCGCTTTAAAACGATGGCGCTGGCCGGAACTCAAAAATATGAGGGAACTTTAGACGTAAATTGGGGTGAAAAGGAAAAAGAAGAACAACAATTAGTAACCGATTCCATCCTGGAATATTTAAAACCTATCTCCGAAAAAATCAAAATATCATCTCCATATACTGCTAAGGCCGGGAATTTACTTCATTTAAGAACGGACATAACGGGTAAGATTAATTCCAAATCCCCAGTCGCCGGTAAAGACGCGGAATTCCGCATTTTTATCTCGGCCATCCATCCCACGCCTGCCGTATGTGGACTTCCGAAAGGGCCTGCAAAAAAATTCATTCTGGAAAACGAAAATTACAACAGGGAATTTTATACTGGATTTTTAGGGGAACTGAACCTAAAAAAAACCTTGCAACGAAGCGGCAACCGTAAAAACAGGGAAAATCAGGCCTATTTGAGCATTACAAAAACTTCGGCTTTGTTCGTGAATTTGAGATGTATGAAACTGGAGGGTAACAAAGTTGTGCTGTTTGTTGGGGGCGGAATTACAAAAGATTCCGATCCTGTGGCAGAATGGGAGGAAACCTCAAACAAGGCGCAAACAATGAAAAGGGTGCTTTTTAAATAAGCTTCAAAAGTCAATTGAAAATCTTTTTGAAATCGTAATTTTGATATGGATTTGATCAAAAACCAATACTTAGGATAGACCTCACAGGTTTTAAAAACCTGTGAGGTCTAAAATACCTCGTGAAGTTTGAAATAATTGACTAATTAGTCGAAAACATTAAATGTGTGAAATATTCTAAAATTCCGCTTGCCCAATCTATAGTAGCTCTTTGTGTTGCTAAAAACATTAATCATGTTGTGATTTCCCCCGGTTCCAGAAACGCACCCTTGATCATTGGGTTTACCCATCATCCGGAAATCACGGCTTATAGTATAGTAGACGAGCGATGTGCGGCATTTTTTGCTCTTGGAATGGCACAACAACTTCAACGGCCGGTGGCGATGGTTTGTAGTTCCGGATCGGCTTTATTGAACTATTATCCGGCCATAGCCGAAGCTTTTTACAGTGACATTCCCTTGGTAATTATCTCGGCAGACCGACCAATTGAGAGAATTGATATTGGTGACGGACAAACTATCCGACAGAAAGATGTATTTGAGAATCATATTCTGTATTCTGCCAATTTATATTCAGAAGTATTGGAAGAAGCCGATTCTTCAAATAAAAACCTTCAAAAAAAACAACTTGAGTCTCAAAAACACAATGAGCGGGAAATCAATTTGGCTCTAAATAAAGCCATAGAAAAAAAAGGACCTGTTCATATTAATGTTCCGTTCTATGAACCTTTATATGAAATTACTGAAACCAATTTGGTAAACCCACTGCAAATTTTACCTGAAATCCGGGAGCGGGTTTACACCGAAAATGAGTTGCAATCCTTTGCCAATCTCTGGAACCAGTCCGGGCGAAAAATGATAATTGTGGGAGTTGCCCAACCCAATGCGGTAGAACAAGGGTTTCTGGATACCTTGGCCAAAGACGATTCTGTTCTGGTACTTACCGAAACCACTTCAAATTTGCATCATCCGGAATTTTTCCCCCAAATAGATACTTTGATAGGTCCAATAGAAAAAGTTTCCAACCCTAAGGAACAATTTGAACTTTTGCAGCCGGATATTTTGCTAACCTTTGGAGGGATGATTGTCTCAAAAAAAATAAAATCCTTTTTAAGGGATTATCAGCCAAAACAGCATTGGCATATAGATCCCAAAAAGGCTTACAACACTTTTTTTTGTTTGAACAAGCATTTTGAAACTTCACCTAATTCCTTTTTCAAGGTTTTTATGCCACTTTTAAAACCAACAAACAGGGATTATGGGGTTCATTGGAAAAATATCAGGGAAAAACTGGAAGCTCGTCACGAGTTGTATGTAGATGAAATCCCGTATTCAGATTTTAAAGTCATGCAGGCCATAGTCCCGGCCGTTCCCAAAAACTACAATGTGCAGTTGGGGAATAGTTCTACCGTAAGATATGCACAGCTTTTTAACTGGGATGCCTCCCAGAAAATATTCTGCAATCGTGGCACCAGCGGGATAGATGGCAGTGTTTCTACCGCGGTAGGAGCTGCCGTAATAAACAGGGAACCAACCTTGCTTATTTGTGGTGATCTGAGCCTTTTTTATGACAGCAACGGGCTTTGGAACAATTATATTCCTTCAAATTTCAGGATAATCGTGCTCAATAATGAAGGAGGCGGAATTTTCAGGATCTTACCGGGAAATAAGAATACTGAGAATTTTGATACTTATTTTGAAACCATACATCAGCGGAACGCAAAACCATTATGCGAGATGCATAGCTTTGAATATGTTTCGGCAAATACTTCAAGGGAGCTTTCAGAAGTATTAAAAGGGTTTTTTAATACTTCTGAAAAGCCAAAATTATTGGAAATATTTACACCACGAAAAATAAATGATGAGGTGCTGTTGGAGTACTTTAATTATATGAAATCTTAACATTTAATTCCCATATTTATTTTGTCCTTATTCTTAAATTTAAGTGGAAAATTAAAAATGAGGAGATATGGTGACAAAAACCGAAGAAAAAGTCGAGAAATATATCCTGGACTTTAAAGAAAAGATTGGAAATGATTTGGATGTAGAATTGTTAATAAAGGTTACCAAAGCTTGTGGTCCCAGTATTTTTAACGCTGATTCAGAAACAGTTTCGGGTTCTTCCGCATCTGAATTGGAAACAGTAAAGAAAAATTTCCTTGTTAAAAAACTGGGTTTAAAGGACGATGAAAAGCTTGATGTTGCTCTGAATTCCGTCCTTGAAAAATACGGAAGATCAAACCGGAATAAATATCGGCCCATCGTTTATTATCTATTGGCAAAACACTTTAAAAAGGAGGATCAATTCAATTGAGATCCTAAATAAAGAAGTTTAAGAAAATCCGTTTTTCAGGGATGAGAAGTGGATTTTTTGATTTCCGTAAAAACCGGTTAAATAAAAGTATCTTTGCATTTTAAAATAAAATTATGCTTGGAATTGGTGAATACCACACATTAATTATAGATCGCGATACCGAACCCGGATTGTTTTTACGAAACGAAGAAGGTGACGAGGTATTATTGCCTAATAAATATAAACCTGAAACTTTCAGTTTAGAAGATGAAATAGAGGTTTTTATATATCTGGATCATCAGGAACGGCCTGTAGCCACTACCTTAAAACCCTATGTTAAATTAGATGAATTCGCATATCTCAAGTGTGTGGAGGTTTCTGATATTGGCGCATTTTTAGACTGGGGACTGGAGAAACACCTTTTTGTGCCTTACAGGGAAATGGCTTCCGAAATGCGCAAGGGCAGCTGGTATCTTATTTTCTGTTATTTGGATGAGGAAAGTGGAAGATTGGTTGGTTCAAGCAAAACCAATGCTTTTCTGGACAATAGCGATATTACGGTGGAACCTTTTCAGCCAGTAGATATAATTGTAGCCAATCCTACAGATCTGGGAATGAATGTAATTGTAAATGAAATTCATCAGGGATTGATCTTTAAAGACGATATTTTTCAGGACCTGCAACCCGGTGACCGATTAAAAGCCTGGGTGAAGAAAACACGTCCCGACGGGAAAATTGACATCACCCTGCAACGTCCCGGTTATAGAAGTATCGAGCCGAATGCCCAGGATATCCTGAATGAAATTGAATTGAAGGGAGGTCATTTAAAGCTTACCGATAAATCTTCCCCACAGGAAGTTCAAAGGGTTCTTCAGATGAGCAAGAAAAGCTTTAAAAAGGCTATTGGAACCTTATATAAACAACGCCTGATAGATATTAAAGAGGACGGAATTTATTTAAAAAAGGATTAGTTGTAATAATTGTTTTGCCTGTAAAAAGGCGAATAACTTCTAAGGTAAGAAGCGCCGGTGCTTTCTGAAGCATCTTTATAAACCGAATTCCTGGTTCCTTTTGAAGGAAATTCGGGACTAAAAGTTTGGTTGTAAAACCTTGGCGAGGCATTAATGTTGTTATTTCGGGAAAGGGAAAAAGTCTCTCTTTCCTTGGGTACATATACCGGCGGGGCGAGTTCCACAGTTCGCGATCTCATTCGATCCTCCATTGCCATCATCTCATAAATATTCACTTCCCTGCGTTCAATTTCCTTGTCAAAATTCACCGTTCTTATCCGGAATTTTCCCGTATTTGGTATTTCCGGGGCCAGGTTGGTCAGGGAAGGTGTTATCTCAAGTCGTTTGATTCTAAATTCAGAAGATGACCGGACAACAGTGGGAATTTCCTGTGCGGTTCCCAAATAGGAGGAAAGTATAAAAATGAATAAAAGTCCTATTTTTTTCATTTGCGCGGTTTTTTCAAATATATCAAGAATTGTGCAATTATTGGACTCCATTCAAATTT
>Ga0307487_1002726_pt1 | contig 11045 bp, 9 predicted proteins | sample CBIW12metaG_FD_203665 | JGI IMG/M metagenome (GOLD analysis project Ga0307487, IMG submission 203665) | Sea-ice brine microbial communities from Beaufort Sea near Barrow, Alaska, United States - CBIW 1.2 | ecosystem: Environmental > Aquatic > Marine > Coastal | place: USA: Alaska | collected... | reverse complement strand
ACAAAAAAAGCCACCAGGCTCGCGCTCTAAGTGGCTTTTTTGAACTAAGTTCTGGTAGGACCAGGCAGATTTGAACTGCCGACCTCTGCCATGTCAAGGCGATAGTGCATCGTAGAAAAAGCGCCATAAATCAATAAAATTGGCTTAAAAATGGCGCATAAAGCGCAGGCAGTGCATAAGAGCGCAATCAATGGGTTGCAGCTGTATATTACAGCAGGCGAGGGCGAGGGATTGCTGATATGCTGATTTTAGTTGGCACCACAGTATCATGGTATTTGACGCTATTAGGCGTGACACCTTGCCCCAAGATCGCCCCAAGGAGAAAGTTATGAGCAGCTGGAAACAGTCTGTTTCGAGTAGCGACATTGCGCACCATAATATTTTTCGCGGTGACAGAATTGCAGTGGCAGACCTAAAAGAAATATTTCCAGACGGTGAGGCGGATCGCATGAACCTTGTTCTGTTTTCAACTTCTGGCGTCCATGGAAGCTACAGTACCATTGAGGATATTGAAGCGTCTTTGGAGAAATATGGCATCCTGAATGAAGATGATGAGGGCGGATTGCCGGACGACTACTATGGTAATCGACTTACTTTTCTAATCGTTCACCCTCGCATTGTCAGCCTTAAATACGGCCAGGTAGAAGTTGAGGCTTCAGATATCCCGTTCCTGAAAAAGCTGCGCGAGTCATCAATTAGGGTTGTTTCTGGCATGGGATAAATCTGTACTCTTTGAGTGATGATGTTGCGGGGATTCATAGGGCTAATGCGAAGGGTTGATTTATAACTACGCTATCGGGAAAAGCGCCATAAATCAATAAAATGGGCTAAAAAAATGGCGCATAAAACGCAGGCAGTGCATAAGAGCGCAATCAATGGGTTGCAGCTGTATATTACAGATAGGCTCTGGATCGAAACTATCACGTGCCAGTGAGCTATAAGAAAAAGATCAAACCAGCGCGGCATCAAAAAGACACATCCCGCCATCGAGCGCCAGCGCATCATCAATCAGGTCAGCCGGCCCAGGCTTCGATACTAGAAAGTTAAATTCATTAAGCTCTTTTATGTAAATGGCAGTGAAAAACTCAACGCCGCCGCGCTGGTACGCAAAGAAGCTTATCAGTCTCGGCGAGTGGAAAATGTAAGCAGATTTGCCCAGATCTGTTGTGGTTACGAACGTATCATTTGCCAACTCTGTACCGAAACCGCCGCCTGGTATGGGCATTCGGAAGCTCGCCGCATAGGTTTCGTCAGTAGAAACCAGCGTTTGCTCGGATTTTTTAACATTACCAGCAAAGATGACAAGCGACTCTTGTATATTTCTCGACTCCGTTCCTGCCATAAATGTTGGCAGCGTGTCCGGTATTTGGCCTGAGCCAATAGATGAGCCAATTGTTCTTGTGATCTTTGCCAAACAGGCTCCAAATCTTGCGTCGATACTGATCAGGGTTAGGCTGTTGGTAGTGAATGAAGAATTTATAGTTCCAGATTGAGTGATGACCTCGAAAGTTCGCGAGTCCTCTACTGTGAAATTCGTTGTTCTGTTAGATTGAGATGTAGACTCTCCAGCCCCCGCGATGGTTATGCCGTCCGAGGTGCGGATTTTAACCGCGCCGAAAGTGTCGCCTTCAGTTTCACTTCTATCCTGCTCGCCCTGGTAGCTTCCATCTATAGAACCCGAGATGCCGCTGATGCTACTCGACTCCCTCCCACCAATTTCTGCATAAGCGAAAATTTCCGTGTCACCTTTGAAGTCGTAATAGAGCGGAACATTGTAAGAAAGAAGCGAAACATTAATGTTTGTGACTTCACTAAAGTTTCGAACATCGGGCGGCTCTGCATAATTGTCGCTTGTTGTTTTTGTGGTCGTTCTCTGTCCAATTATTTCGCTTTTATCAAAAACAAGCTCTTCTGTGATTTCGCCGGTCAAAGTATTAAACCTGGCTACTTTAACTTGCCCGCCATAGTCGTCAGTGTCCTTAAATGTGCAGACAGCCCGGTCGCCTGATGCTGAAAAATACCAGCCAGTGACAGAAATAAAATCAGTGCCTTCGGTTTGGTACTGCCCCAAGTATTCAGTGGAGCCGATGACACTCACGTCACTGTCTGCTGTTGCTCTGTAGATCCTGTGCAGTGAGTTCACAGCATACAGCCACCACTGACCCCCGATGTCTTTCCATAGTGCTGCGCCTAAGATCCGCCCAATGCTGAGATCTATTGATCTTTGGCGGTAGTAAATCGCGGTTGACAGTCTGTGCGAGTCTCGCAATTCTTTGAAGATTAAAGCATCGGAAGCCATATCGTGGAGTCGGCCAGGGCGAGATCGCCAGGAAAGAACCTCGCCATTGCGCCCGATCCAATTCGCAAGGCCATAGTTTGATGCTTCTCCCCGCTGCGTGACAAATCCTCCGCTTTCTGGAGTAGCCTTCCATGCAGGGTCAATGCCGCCATCAGAGCCTAACGGGTAGTTAATCGCAAGCCCGCTTCCATCCTCATAGGGCTTCCCGTACTTGGTGAGGTCTTCGCCAATCCAGGTGTTGGGAAGCGCAGTAATATCATCATCGACATAAGAATTTTCAAGGTTCAACAATGCTGGCTGAAAAATAACAGATTGAATAGAGCACGCTTTAGGGTTTGACTCGAATCCAATGACTAGAGGGCCGAATGGAGTGAACCGAACAAGAACCCTGTCGCCATCCTCAAAAGCAATCCCGTTGCAGCTCATGTACTGAATAGGCACGTCTGAATAGGTCTTGATGCTGTTAATTGGCAGGGTCTGGGCGCTTGAAAATGCAGGTAATAGCGTTATCGTGCATACGTCCTGAGCGATGTTTTTGATAATGGCGGCCCGATACCTTGGGCGCCACTTCTGGACGCCAGGCAGCAGCGCGGCGTTAAGCCAAACTTGAGCGCCGGTCTGCGCCTCCCTCGGTACAAGTTGGCCGTCGCGGGTGCCATCGTATATGGCTGCGCCCTCATAGCCAGGCTGAATGATAACCCCTTGCCCGCCCTCATCATTAACGTCGATCAGCCCCACCACGCCGGTCAGCGTTTCTGTGAGATCGCCGCACCAGGCGTCAAGCCGCTTTCCTTTAGGGATTCGCTCAATCTTGCCTCGCCGTTTTAGTAAAGACAGATTATCGGCAATGAGTAGATCCATCTGATAGCGCGATTTAGCGAGTTCGGCGCCCAGCTGAATCAGGGTCGTCTGCAGGGTCTTCATCTGCTCGGTGTTGGCAACCGGGTCAGATCTGTAGTCTGGTATCAGCAGATCTATATCGCGCCCAGCATTATTGACTTTTTCTTGAAGCTGAACCACCTCAAGCTTTTTTATGGGGGCCAGGATTGCCAGCTCAGCAATGCGGTCATTGATCTTTACAAGCTCACCTTGCACACGATCTGTGGCGTATTTCAGGTTAACCCTGTAAAAGCCGCCGCCTCGATTTTCTAATATCTCGCCCTTGGCCATTATCGTTCGCCAACCTCGCAGAATTTATCATTACCAGCGACAAAGTAATTTATATAGCTCGCTATGAAGGTTTCATCTGCCGCGCTCACAGTCATTCCTGGGCGAAGAAACAGGTCAATATCACATCTAACCCGGCGAATCCCGTTGCTTACCGATATGGTTCGGATGCCCTGAAGCGTCCTGCTTCCTGTCGAAGCTGTCTCATTAACTCGATACCCGGACACTGTGACCGTGAAGCGGTTGCCACTCCGGTCATACCTCAGAGTGTCAAAATTTGAGCGCAATATTTCGCTGAACTGTGATTCTCCAGAGGGCAGCCTTAGCCCCTTGCGAATAACAAGATCCCCATCAGGTCGCTCGCTTATCTGGTCAATGATTTCATTTGCACTAGGTATGACAGCCTGAATAAATGCTTGCCTCCCGTCTGACTGATTGGTGGCTTGCCAGCTTGATATTTTAGCGATCAGATCGTCCATGTTGTTCTGGCTGCCGGTTATTACCAGCTGATAGGACTCTTGCAGTAGTAGGCTGTTAAGGGCTTTGGTCCAGTCCTGATAGGCGTCAAATGTGGCCGAAAATGGGGCTGTCACATTAAAGCCGTAGGCGGAGTCGGTATAAATATCGAATTCTGCCGAATACGGAACCGCTATATCAAAAGCGGCTGTCGTGGGTATGTAAGCGGAAAACTCGGCAGAGTAGGGAACTGTTGCATCAAAGTCTACTTCTACCGGGGGGATGCCCGTCAGCTGCTCCGATGGTCCTGCCGAGTTTATAGATTGAATTTCAGTTTGGGATAGGTCTCGCTCCCAAATAGCAATGTCTTCAACAGTTATGTCGGCGGCATTGTCTATGCCTGGCGAGCTTGGAATGCTGTCATTATCCGCACCGATCCAGCCGTTAATCGGGTCGCTTTGGCGATACAGATCGAAACTATTTGATCCGCTCGCAATTGTCGCAAGTAACGCCCCATTAAGATAAAAGCTGGTACTTGTTGCGTTTGCTGAAACAAAAAGATCATGCCAAGCGCCGACCGTGAAAGGATTGCCCGAAATGTTTCCTGAGTTGGTGCCAATGCGCCAGAAAGTGTTGCTTGAATACTGAGTAATCATGGCGGACCCAGTGCTATAACCATAGCCAAATGGGGACCAGCCACTTGACCCGCCCTGAAACTGAGAATTTAAGTAAAATCGAATTCTGACAGTCAGTTTCGCAAGCGGAGCGGTTGATGGCGCTGGGATCGGCAGCTTTACGGGCATCAGCTTCACTGGGTCGCTGACGAACCTGGCGCCAAGATCCCGGCCTGTGCCAGCCGGAGTCGCGACAACGCTGCTATTTATCTCCGACGAGGTAGGTGTCCCGTCCAGCCCGACAACTAGGCCCGTCCAGCCGCTGATGCTGTCAGAGACACTGGCGCCGCTGGACTCATTCATCGGCCAATAATGAACGAGCCCATCAGCCTCGGCTGCAGCAATGCTGGCGTAATACGGCATGCTTTATGCTCCGGCTCTGATGATGCCCAGCGTTGCTGATACTGTTTCGCCTGCGGCAATTGTTCCGGGGTTCACCTGCAACTCTCCCCCAAGCCCCTGGGCCGAGGCTGTCAGATAGATTATTTCCACGCCATCGCGGTTTAAGAGCCGAGCCCAGCCAACAGCGCCAGCGTTGTTTGCAGAAGCGTCGTCGCTGATCGGATCGAACGTGATGACGCCATCTGTGACCGTGCCAACGGTGCTGGACATTTCCATCTCGAAAAGCAGGTTGTCGGCTATCGCATCACCGATATTGGATGGAATGGCGCCGTCATAACACTGAATCTTTGGCAGCGCTGCCGTTCCAGCCTGCAGCCTGGCCAATATTTCGTTGGCCATAGTCGTTCTTAATGCTGTTTCAAATTTCATTGACTTAGCCTCTTTTCAACCAGAAAAGTAAGTGCGACAGTTCCGGTGCTTGCCCGGAAATCCAGTGGCGCTGCCAGAAAGCAGCCATCGTAAAAGCTGATAATCAAACGGCCATAACTGCGAACCATACGGCGCACGTTATCCACCTGATCTGAGTTTTTCGGGGTCCACTCAATATTGAATGTCAGATCGGCGTCTGAATATCCAAAGTCTGTAATCGAGGCGCCACCATCCAGCGTTGCAGTTCTTGAAACTCTGCGCTGAAAGTCAGAAAGGCCATCTTTTTCAAAACTTTCAATAACCTCAAAGCCGTTTATATCAAAGATCGGCGCACTGATTGTCAGCATTAGTTCAGCCCCAGTAGCATTTCCTCGCCGTCCGCGTTCACGCGAACCTGAATCTCTCGCAATATCTCAAACATGAATGCCTCTAGGTGGGGCTGCAGGCCGGCGCCGTCCACTTTTATCAGCGCGTCACCTCTGCTGATTGCCCTTGTTTTCTCTCGTATCTGGTCGATCTGAGCATTCGTTAGATCGCTTACATCGTTTGCGGCCTGCTTACGCAATTCATTTTCTTTTTTGATCTGGGCCGCAATGTCTAACTGAGTTCCCCTGCTAGCCTCATCAATTCCACCGAAAAGTTTTCCAATTAAGTCGCCGGTGCTGGCAAAGTTATCGCTTAGGGTCTTGGCGATCGCCTCTACTCGTTTCGCGCCCGCTTCAACCTCGGCAATGTCGAGAGAAACCTTGGCCTCGATCAGTTTTATCTTCTCGTTTGAATTAAGCTCCAGGAGCTTGAGTCGATAAGCCTCAGTCTCTTCAACAACCTTCTCGGTTTTCTTCGCGGCATCATCCAGCGACTTGTTGGATTTAACGATAGTTCCTGAGAAGCTGTTTATCTTTCCGGTTGTTTCGTCGTAGCCGATCTGCAGAGACTGGTTGTTTTCGGCCAATTGCTTCGTTGTTCTTGAAACTTCGCCAAGCGCGCCGCCGCTGGTGCTTATCTGATCGTTAAGGCTTTCAACGGCATTGGCTACGCCGCGCTGTGATCCGGCGAACTCTTCCGTGTTTTTGGAATTCTCCACCAGTTGGGCGGCGTAGAGATTGAATTCCTTTCGCTGATCTTCCGTTAGCTCGGTGGTGTAGCCCATGGTGTCGCCGAGCGCTTGATTCATCTCGTCGTAACGCTTAGATACCACTCTCAGCTCTTCGGTTTCGTCCGCCAGCTTTTTCATTTCGCCGGTTAGCGGCGCAAATTGCGCGTTGATTTTGGCAATTTCGTCAGCGTTGAACTGGTCGTATAGCCAGGTGCCAATCGAGCCGCCAAATTTTTCTTCCATCGGGCTGATGATGTATTCATCAATAAGCGTACCAAGCCCATATCCGCCGGCGAGGGCTAGGCCGACCAGCCCACCTTTTCCCGCAACGGCTGCAATTCCTCGAACCGCTCCCAGGTTGGTGATGAGCGCCCTAAAGCCTTGCGCGCCAGCTAAGGCTGTCAATCCCGTGCCGACTGAATCCAGCCCAGAGCCCAGGCCACCAATAACCGGCAGGACTTTATCGATGGCCGTTGCCAGGCCCAGCATTTCGCCCACGCTGCGCTTTGTGGCTTCGTCCAGGTCTTGAAACTCGGTGATGCCTTTCCCGATCAACTCAAATAGCGGGGTTAGTCCGTCGATGATGCCAGCGGATACGTTCACTAGAGCCGTGAAGGCGTCCACGATCTTCTGCAGCACATCCTCAAGCCCTTCTGCCGTGCTTAGATCCACGTCGCCAAATAGGCCTTTAAACAGCCCGCCAAGCTCGCCGCCGAGGTCGCCAAACGCATTCAACAAGCCGGATAGATCAAGGTTTGACAGGGCTTCTGGGAAATTCTGGGCAATCACCTGCAGCTTGGAATCTATGTCCTGCGCCAGCCCTTCCATGGCATTCAGGATCGGGGCGAACGCGCCGTCGTCCAGCCGGATCTCGCTGCCCAGGGAGTTGAAAACACTAGTCAGTGATTTGACAATATTGCGGGTTTCGTCGGTCAGCTTGCCGCCTACGCCAATGAGCGCTGAGGTGACGTTGTTTCGTAGTGTCTGGCCAAGGTTGTCTAGGGTATCGGTTAGTTCGCGTGACGCGATTTCGGCTGCGCCGGCGTTCACTTTAAAGGCGCCAAGGTTTTCGGCGAACTTTTCCGAGGCGTTGCCAGTCAGCGCCAGCACTGGGGCTAATGCCTCAACACTGCCGAACAGCTTGGCGATGGTTTCCGTGTTACCGCCAGTGGCTTCGGCCACGTCTTTCAGCACGCCGGCAAAGCCTTTGCTCTCCAGAGCTGCAGCGTTGAACTCAATGCCCAGGCCATAGGCAACTTCGGACGCTTCTTTTGACGGCTTGAGCAGCGCGGTGATTGCAGCACGAATGCCGGTAATAGCTTCTGCGGTGCTGGTGCCGGTTTCCGCGGTGATGGTTGCGATCGCAGCGGCCATCTCGTCAAAGCCAAGGCCTGCAGCTGACGCGATAGGCGCAAGCCTGCCCATGGCTGCGGAAAGCTCGGGAATGGTTGTCTGACCCAGCTGAACCGCAGTGAAGAACGTGTCAGCATAAGCGCCGGCTTCGTCTGCGCTGGCGCCGAATGCATTCATTGTGCTGACCAGTGCCGCCGTGGTGCCGCCAAGCTCGGCCTTGCCCGCTATGGCTAGCTGCTCAGCCGCGGCAATCAGTGTCAACGAGTCGCTATAATCAACGCCGGCAGAAATGGCGCCATAAGTCGCGCTGGTAATCTCCTCCAGCGAGGCTGTCGATTTATTGGAGTAATCAAGAATCTGAGCCTGAAAATCCCGCAAATTGTCAGCCGGCTGACCTATGAGCGTGGAAATCTCGCCGAATGCAGTGTCGAAGTCATCTGAGATCTTTATGGCATAGGCGGTAACACCCACAGCGACGGCAGCCAGGGCAGCGTCCAGCTTTAAAATGCTTTCAGTCACATTTGCCAGTGGTCCGGTTACGCTGCCAACGCTGTCCGAGAGCGATTCCAGATTACGGCCAACCGAGCTGATGGCGCCGCCAGTTCTATCTATGCCGCCAAAGATAATCTCAACGGTTCTGCTTAGGTCGGCCATGTTTTCTCCAGGCAATAAAAAACCCCGCCGTGGCGAGGTTCATGTGTTCGATTTGGTTGTCAGTTGCAGTCGCGCTGAGCTTGCCTTTCAGCCTCCCTCAGCTGTGACTCTAGCTGGTCTTTTTCCCATATCCTGTACCCTTTCCTGCCAAGTTCTCGCAACTGGATTTTGTACTCTTCAACGCGCGCTCTCTCGTACTCGCAGGACCAGCTATTCTCTGGCGCCGCTTCTGTCTTGCTTCGGCCATCGTACCTGACTGCCTCTCTTGCAGCTTCGTACTTCTGCTCTCGCTTACGTCGGTCAAGCTCGCGGGCCTGCCGGATAATTTCGGATTCAGAATTTCCATATTGCCGGCTTGAGCCCATGGCGCCCGGGCTGCTCTCACGTATTTTTACTTCTTGGCTATCGGCAGCGGGTGGCTGACTGCCGAAGTGGGTAACGCCGCTTTCGTCTACCCATTTGTAGACCTCGGCCAAGACGGGAAATGAGAGGGTGCAAATCAGGAGTAGGGCAAGGCGCATAATCACGTCCGTGTCAGGTTTTTCAAAACCATAGCATACGCCGGATTATTTGTGCGCCTTGTACCACATGCCCCACAGCGTTATTTCCGTTTGAGTGAGGTAGCCCTCCGGGAAAACATCGGGCCGGCTCTCGTAAAGATACCGGCCCTTCCTGTCTGCCAACGCTAAGCTGGCTTGGATGCCGGAGTCTTGCCAGAGGGCTTGGGCTTTACCTGGGCCTGCTGCCCCTTGCCGGTTAGCTCCATGATCTTGTTTGCCATTATGCTGAATTCGACAGGGAACGTTTCAGCCATTTTGGCAACGTCTGCCAACTCCAGCTTAGGCTCCACCGTGGCGAGCCTGACATGCTCTAGGCGTTTGGCAAGCGATGCGGGCACATCTTGGTGGTAGCCGATGCCATCCATCAGCGCGCCTACCTTTTCTTTGCTCGCGCCGGCCAGCCGCTCCACAAGATCGGACAGCAGTTTTCCCTTGCTTGCTGACTCTTCGGCTTCGGCAAGTTCATGCGCGGTCAGCCCGCGCACGATAACCTTGCCGTCGCCAAAGCCCGCTTCTGCCAACCCGTCCAGCGTGATTTCCGTTTCACGCGGGGTAAAGCTGGCCTTCTGAAAGGCTTTGAGGTCCAACATTATGCGGTCACGTCGGAGCCGGCAGACTCGGGCGACACAGTGCAGGATGCCTGAATCTCATCGCCAGCCGGAAACGTGCGGCTGATGCCGAACTTGCCTTGCTCCAAAATGTAGCCGCTCTGGAACTTGCTGGGGAAGAACTTGAACCAGAGGATTTCATTTTTCAGCTTCACCAGGCCGTCACTGATGCCGTCGTTCAGATACGCGGTGAAGGATGCCTGGTTGAGCGTGGAGCTTGTGCTGCCCAAGGTGGTGCCGTAAATCTGGGTTGAGCTGACCGAGTGCGAGGTTTCGGAAGGCACGAAGTCTGAGCCTTTGGGAACATCGGCAAAGATCGGCTCTGCAAAACTGGCGTACACGTTTTTAGGGGCGTTGCCGGTGTGGATCAGCGGTAGGCCGGAGTTGAATTTAACGCTCCCGTTGCGGTAATCCGCCTCGTAAATCGGGAAGTCGAAGCGCTCCTGGTGCAAGCCAACCACCTGGAAGATTTCGGAAGCCTTCACGGCTGCCGCTGTGCCACTGGCGTAGCGCACTTGGCCAATCTCAATCTCATCAACAGCAATCAGAGGCGGGCCGCCAGTAGATCCGCGCACGGCGCTGACGGATGAACCCTCAGTGCCTGCGACCGCAGTGATGGTGCCTATGGCATCAACGGTAATGGAGTAGGTGATGTGCGTTAGGGTGGCTGCTCGCGCACAGGTGAGGGCCGCAGAGGCGGAAGCAGCAACGGCAGCGCCTTCCACGTAGGCCGTGAGTGCGGACACGTCCACGGTATTGTTGCTGCCGGCTGATGCGGGCGTAATGGTGCCGCCGTTAATCAGGCCGTCAGGGCGAATTACTGGCTCAAAGCCTGTGCGGCGGGACCACAACTCCGCGCCTGATTCGAATGTGGTTGCGTCACCAGAATCGGTTAGGGCCGCGATTGCCGACTGGCTCTGGCCGCCCTCATACTGGATTTTTGCATTTTCAGCGTTTGCCATGATTTTACTCTCCGGGGTGCTGTGCCCAAATGGGCGTTTTGCGAATGTGCAGGCATAAAAAAACCCGCGCTGGGCGGGCTGGCTGTCTGGGGTTGGTTATTGGGAGTACGGGTTGCCGTTCTGGGTTTCGAATACAACATCTACTTTTAAGCCGCAGCCAATGATTTTCAGCCCGGCATCTGGAGTCAGGATGATGGCGGATGCCTCCGTCATCGATGCGGTAAGGCCTCCAAGCGTTGGATATGGCTCACCGGCGTTGTTGAAAATAGCGCTGACAAGCTCGCCGTACATTTTGTCGGCGGATTCTGGGTAGGGCTTGGCCGCGTCACTTTTCAGAAACTCGACGGTGATTTCGAGAGTGTGCAGGGTGGTGCCGTACTTGGTTTTTTCGCTCTCCTGGTCACCGTCCCAGACGTTTATAAACTCGGCTTCGTCTTCGTACTGC
>Ga0307487_1002722_pt1 | contig 11061 bp, 4 predicted proteins | sample CBIW12metaG_FD_203665 | JGI IMG/M metagenome (GOLD analysis project Ga0307487, IMG submission 203665) | Sea-ice brine microbial communities from Beaufort Sea near Barrow, Alaska, United States - CBIW 1.2 | ecosystem: Environmental > Aquatic > Marine > Coastal | place: USA: Alaska | collected... | reverse complement strand
ACCCAGGTTAGAGAATGCCGCTTCGTAGCAATCCTTCTTTTCATTCAAGCGAACCGTTACCCGGTCGATAATTTTAAAACTACCGCGTTCACGGACCAAGGACTTAACCTTTTCAGCTTCATCCGGGCGCACATAGTTTTCAGACAACACCTTTTTGACGTTACGCAGGCCGGTTTCAATCACTTCCGAGTCATCCGAAGCGCAGTACATGCCCAGCAGATACTCCAACACGTACACAGGCACGTTCGCGCCTTCTTTGATCTGTTTGGTCAGATCCTTGCGCACCACCCGGCCGGCAAAATGCTCGTTGAGTAACTGGTCTAGATCCTTGTCAGCCTGAGGGGCGAAATCATTCATTCGTTCATGCTCTTCAGAAAAAGTCGTCGGTAAATGCCAGATCAATCACTACCCGGTAGCGCTCAATTTCGGTGTTCAGGTCTTTGTCTTTCAGCACCAGAAAATAATCACGTTTGCGATCAAAGTCGGTTCCCGACAGCGACAGCCGGATGGGTTTCACCCGCTCGCCCATTGAGTCCGAGGCACTGTCAAAGGTGACTGTCTCTTCGCTGGACACCATATCGGCACCTTCATAAATGCCAACGGCGATGGTAACAGGCCACACCTGATCACTAACGGCTTCGGTCTGCATCAGATCAAAGCGCTGAATATTGTTCACCATTTTCAGGCTCGACTTAGGCGATATCACCTCTACCTTGCGCTTAGATCGGCTCTCTGCCTTTTCGCCCCGCAGTTGTTTAACGGACAGCACCGGTACCACAATCTCCTGCGGCATCGCACCGCCGTGCACAAAGCGCGCCCCACCCACAAAGTGGAAACGGTTGGCACCTTTGGGAATCCAGAAGCGGGTGTCCGAAACGGTACCAGCGGTGTTCTTGATTGACCCACACCAGGCATCTTTTGCGTCGGGCAGGTTATGTCCGATCACGTAGCGCTTTTTACTCTTCAGGGCATTCTTTGGCTTGTCCACCAACGCCGTCCGGTCAGCCGCTTCCAACTTGCTGTGCTGAAACAAGAAGCCGTGATCTGCGGTCACCAGCACGGTGCTGGTGTTGAAGTGCATCATAATCTTGCGTGTTAGCTCTGTGAGCTCTTCAATAGCCTGTTCCACCGCATCGAAAGTACTGGACTCAGTGGCAGCAGTGTCACCTACGGCATCAACTAGGTTGTGATACACATACACCAGCTGTTGATCTTTCAGGGCCTCACGCCCTTGTTCACGGCTCCAGGCTTTCACATCATCGGCCTTTACGGCGATGCCATTGTAACCAGCCAAAATCTTGCTGCGGTTAGCGCTGCCCTTGCTGGACTTGCCATCAACAAAGACGTCGTCGCTAACACCTTCCCGGTATTCAAGCGTCTGGTGCGGCAACAGAGCAGCCATACCCAATGTGGTGTAACTGGGCACAATACCCAGCTGACTAGACAGCTTCGCTTCGCTGTAGCGCTTCATGTTAATGCGGTCACGAAGTTCCACCGCGGCCTCATAGCGAAAGGCATCGCTGATAATCACCACCAGGCGCTTACTGCGGGCACTGTCCTGCTGACGTTTCACCCAATGCTCATAAAAGTTTTGCTGACTGGGAACGCCGGGGATAAGCCAGCGCTCCAGGCGTTTTTCAGACTCGACCAAATCGCCCCAGTTACGAGCCAGTTGATCCAAATACCAATAGGCGTAGCAATTTTCTACCGCATCATCCATTTGTTTGAGTAGATCGACATGGGCTTTGTGAGACGCTGCGCAATAATGGCGATATTCTGTATCAAACCGGTAGAGATCGGTTTCATAAGCTTTGTACAGCGCTTCTGTAGTGACGAAGTGAAACCCGGCGCCATGAACCTGGCGCAGCGAAAATAGCTCTATCGCCGCGGAAAGCGCTGAATAAATCAGCCGATACTTACGGCGAATGTCGTCGTCTTTGTGACGTGACGCCCAGTAACCGTCGAGGCGACTCGAAATCACATGGTTAAACACCTTTAGATCGGTGGCCCTGGCCTCTGGAATGGCCCGAACCAAGTCCGCGATAATCTGGTTTTCTGCGTCCCTGAACGTTGCCACATTCGCCAGGGTTTCAAGTGGCAAATCGGTAATCCGGTTTTTGATATTCAACGCAGTCGCAACCCAACCGGATATCTCATCATAGGCGTGATAATAACGAGAGCTGTCGCGCCAGCGGGACAGTAACGCCCGGGACGTTGCTCTGGCATTGGCCGAAGAAATTGCCACCGACCGCGCCCATAGGGGAACATCAGAAATACTCTCGCAAAACCCCGTTGCCAACAGCCGAATCAGGAAATGACCAAAATTGAACGCGACTTCACCGTTGAGCTCTTCGGTGGAGGCGGGATAACCCACCTCCACCTGCAATGCCCCAACCAGTGGTGATACCAAACCGTATTTTTCAAGCTCGATTAGCGAACCAGGTACAGATTCTAGGCCTTCATCCGTTTTCGTAAGCTCTGCACCCAGAGTGAATACAATGTTGGCAACGTCCGGACTTTCAGCGCGAGTAACCACCGCGATCATGGCCAGATCCAGCGCATTCTCATCAAAATCTGGTTGGACAAACCGCTTAAGTGCGGCCAATCGAGCCTTACTCAGGAATTTCTCCCGCAGCGCAAGGTGAGCCCGCAAGCTCTGTTGCTGTAGCCCCAGCTGGTTAAAAATGATGGAAATGCGATCGGCGTAGAAGCTTCGGGAATAGAGTTTTATATCCAACAACCAGTCGTCTTCAGACTCCGGTTCAGCGTAGGGGAAGTACAGCAGATATTTACTTTTTGGGTCTTCCAACTCAAGTTTCAGCTTTACCGCTAAGGTGGACGCCTCGGCCATATCCAACAGCTGAACGTCAGGCAATTCAAGCTGTGAGAGATCGTCGGTAAAGCTCTGCTCTGGGTCATACCAAAACACCAGGCGGTGGTTTTCTGTAAAAAATGCCTGATGAAGCCCGTGGATGAGCTGTTTAGAATCCATGTATCAGCCTTATAAAACTTGAATTTTTTTGGAAATCTTCAGCTAGAAAGGCTTCCCGATGGCCGATCTGTTTGGTAGCTTCGTCACGGGAAAGCCCGTTAACGCGAATTGATCATGCAGCGACAATATTGTTGCCTAAGAGCACTAGGTCACGGCAGTCGATCATGTAGCCAAGGAGTTCAGGTGCATCAAATTTCGCACCTTGATCACTTTAACGGGCGAATAAATGAATCCCAGAAATACTCGGCCATACCTTCATTGGAAAGTAATGAGTCACGTTCGTAGCCGTAAATACCCGCCATCATTGGGCGAAAACCCAGCATGGATCCATCACCTTCCAAGGTCACTGCATCATTACAGCTGTTCGTCGAAACCCCCGATTGGTTGTAGCAAATATCACCAAACGTCATATCACGGCCAGATCTCCAAATACCGCAGTGGCAAACCTGCTGCCCATTGCGGTAAATAGAAGCCTCGAAACTGTCAGCATCCTTCTGGTGAAAATTATGCTCCAGTTCCGGGTTACGAACGCAGATCTCATTTAACGAGTTTTCGAAGAAACGCGATAAGAACTGAATGCCGTCGCGGCGAGCAATGTCTTTGTCTCTATCACTAAATTCTTTTCTAATCCCTAAATTACTGCTGCGAGAAACGTCGCTTGTCAAAGCGGAAACTGCAACCGCGTGAGAGCTGGAAGATATGGTGGGCGCTGGCGAACTTTGAGCCGCGGCACCAAGCTCTTTCAAAATCGCTTTGATAGCCTGCGCCACCTGGTAAAACCCGTCTTCCGTATGTGTAAATTTAGTGATCGGATAACCGTCCTCAGGAGTCGCCATCAACTGCCCAAATGGCAAGTCGTGCCAGTCGCAGTTTCGCAAGATCACTGGGACAACACGTGCCTCACCTTTGCTGTGCCGCTCAAGCGCATGCTTCACTTCAACGTCATAGCAATAATTGGAATTGATAAAGTCGGGACTAACCAATAAAAGAATGACGTCCGCCTCTTCGAAATGCTGGGTAATTTCGCCATGCAGCTTCGTTCCGGCAGTGATTCTCCGATCATGCCACGTATCAATTAGCCCAAGCCTTCTCAAAGGCATTAGGTGTTTTTCCAACTCATTTCTCAGCTTTTCGTCTACGTGGGAGTAGGAGAAGACCAACTTTGCCATAAAACACCCTTCAAATACGTGTTCGCTCAAAAAGATTTAACCGCTTAAGAAAGCATCCAGCTTTTTACCGATCACAGCTATCTAACTCAGCCTGAAGCACCTTTGAGGCTCCTTCACTTCACGTTCCGGTTCGTTTTGCAGACCAAAATTGCTGTTGTTGGTTGGTGGGCCTGCTATCGGCAATTTCCTATGCCTATCCGCTAACTGTTTACCACCTGCTGTATTCTGCTTTTCAAAAACGCTTTTCTATCCTCATAGAAATTTTCGAAGTCACACATATCTTCGGGTAGCAAGTCGATACCTTGGGAATGCAGATGACGCAAACGTGCATCGGGATTCGGCCAGACGGCCTTGTACCAATCTGAAGGCATCTTCTGGCGTTTCTCGTTATTGGCAGTGCCTTCGAGTAACTGCAGGTTTGGCAGGCGGTTTGTCCACGCTTTGAATTCTTCGATCTTTTCCTCGGGCACCCCCATCTTCCTCAACTTTCTTGTCGTGAACAGCCCTTTGGGATAGATGTGATCAACATGAAAGTGCCGCGAAAAATCAAACCCTGGGAACAAGAGGGAAAGGAGCGCAAAGGTTCTTTTTCCCCCATATTCCAACTCAGCAAGTTCTTCTATTTCCTCATCAACAAAATGAAGAGACTTCCCTCTTGAAGCCATGACCGAGCCAAGCTTATCCGCAGGAAAACTCGACTGCCCCTCCTCCTTAAGAATCCTCCGCAAACCGGTCAGCAGCGTATCAAGACCACTACCCCAAATTCCCGATGCTTTGAGCAGCGATTTGACCAGCCATTGCCGTAAATCCTCCCTGTCTTTCGCGAATTCCGATCGGGACAGGTAACCATTATCGAGCTTCCGTGCATACACGTAATAAGCTATCGGCAAAATCGCGCTATCAGCCCGAAGGTTTTGGGAGTTAAAGCCAAAGGTAGCTAGGAGCGAAGTTGCTAGAAGAAGCGCGCTGCGGATATCCGACCAGTTCCCCTCCAGCATCGCCATATTGGATTTGTTAAAGTTCTCTACTTTGAACCCCACACTGCCAATGTCTGACAACATCAGCCCAGCTTTCAGAACAAGATCCTTACTGTAAGAAAATCCATCGCCAGTCTCATTCATCTCATCAACAAGGGCGTGGATTTCGTCGCGGGCGTCTAAGCTTTCCCATTGAGCAACCGCTATAGATAGGAGCAGATCCGAATATGACAGAATGGTTCCACCACTGTTCATACGGATAAAAATGTTGAGAACTCGCTCAAGATCCTGGTCTTTCTCCTCATAGTACGCAATTTTGTCTTTATCAAAAATTGTCGTGACTAGATGCCTCAGGATACTCCGAGCAGGCTTTAAGGCCTCTTTGTCGCCCATCCAACCATCATTGAGTTCATCGTTAAGGTCATCTCTATCCTCTTCCAGGATCCGACCAACACGGAACCAGCAGGCGTTGCCAACCCGCTCGCCGGCCTGCTTGTCTGTCAGGAAATCAAACTGATACAAACTGCCGGTTTCTTCCTGCGGTAGACCCAGCAGGTTGATATAAAGACGTTTCGAAGGAAACGCATCTGAGCTCGACCACCATTTACCATGAATCTTTTGACTATATGACCCCCGTAAACCAATATTCAACGCGGTTATTCGTTGCTGACCATCCAGTACGGCAACCAGCTCACGTTCGGGCAGATCTTTTAACGGCGGACAATGTGGATTGTCACGCTGATGGTAAGCAGTTACAAAGTCATAGAATTGGTATTTACTTCGGTTCTCAGGCTGTATTCGCCAGAACAGGAATACCCCGAATGGATAGCCCTGAAGCAGGCTGTCAAACAGGTTGCAGATCTGCTCTGGCTTCCACACAAATTCCCTCTGAATTGCCGGGAGAATTAATTCGTGGTTCTTCACCTGATTTATCAATGATGCGATGGTGCCGCCTGCCTGATACATAATTACTCCGGCTTATTGCCTGTGACGTCTTTTATATTGGCGAGCAAATCCCCAAATCTCCCATAGTTCACTTTCACCCCTTCATCCAGATTCAGACTGATGCGTTGGTCGGCGTAGTGGCGGAGTTTTTCGTCGAATTCGGCGAGTTCGGTTTGTTGTTTGTGCAGGGTGGCGACTTCTTTTTCCAGGCGTTTGGTTTCTGCGGTGGACGTGCTGGCGTCTTTGTCTTGCTCTAGCTTATCCGCATAGGCATTGAGTTTGGCGCTGAGGGGAATGACGTACTCGGTACGCATACGCGCCAGCGTGCTCTCGTTATAGCGGTGCAGGTACACCAGGCATTCAAAGGCCTTTTGCTTGCCGGAGCTGAACAGCCAGTAAATTGGGCGCTTTTTGTAGGTGTGCAGGTGGTCTTTGTAGAACTGGGTGCTCAGGTAGCGGCGGATGGTGTCGAGGGCCGACTCTCCGCGTTTGGATTTGATAGCTTGTAGGCAGAGGCTTTCGGCGACGAAATCGAGGTTTTCCTGTAGGTGTTCGTCGCCCCATACTACCCGGATAAATTCGCGGAAGCGGTTAGTGGCGTCGTCGGGGAACCATTCCTGATCGGTAAGTGGCAGGATGGCGTTTTCGTCTGGTGCGAAGCCTGGGGATGGGATCTGCTCTAGATAATCTTGGAGTGTTTCGCCTTGGCTGGCGAGGATCAGGCCCGGCTTGTCCAGTGAGTAGCGGCCCATCATGCAGCCGATGGTGTACGAGATCAATTCAGTCACAGTATCCGATTTTAATCGGGCTTCAAGTTCAGCCTCGCTAGCCTTACTGCCATAGCGGTAGTAAGTATTGCAAGCGAGGGCAACATGCTCGATCGGGACATCAGGGGTCATCTCATCCTGAAAACCATAGCCGTCAATGAATATACGGTTAACATCTTTCTCAAGCTGCTGCATTTCATTCACCGTTTCATGCCAGCAAGCGCGCAAGTAGCCGTATGTTTTTTCAATCGTTCTTGTACGATGACTGGAGAATAACAATGGGTGCAAAGTGTAATCCCAAGAGACTTCATCACTAGCACTGGAACGATGGGCGATGGAAATCAAGCTTTTGGCTTTATCATCAACTTTTAAAGCAATATCTGAAAGCACAGGCACTGGGACGTTTTTAACAGTTCCACACTTGAATGAAAGCGTCGGCATCATTAAACTGCATAAATAGAGAAATGGCTTTGAGTTCATCACAGCTAACCCAGTCCAAAGGTGATCGCCAACATAGACTGGGCCTTTAGCATCGAAAAGAAAGCCATCTGGGAAATATTTTGCCCCGAATGCTGAAGAGCTGACGTCTGACCATGTCGCACCTTCTTTAAAGTATAGATCTTGACTAGGCCTAACGTGACCTGTTAGTTCGGCCATGTCGTTTCGAGCCTTCTCATTGAAAGCAATCACATACTCGTTCCCACCGTACCAACGAATAGGCCTCCCTCCTTTGTTGTAGGGAAACCATTTTTTAATATGCCTTTCTATGCTTTCGTAGCCAGTTTCCTCAACTGAAAACTCAGAGTGCTGAACCTCCCACCACAAACGAAGATAGTCGTCATTCTTTCCAGTATGAATTCCCTCCCGTAGATGCCCATAGTCATTCAATGTGGGCAGAGCATTGAAGACTTCAATCGTTGCATTGGAGGCCCAGTAGATCATTGATCGTTGTGGGAAAATGTTGAAATCATCTTGATTGAAAGCAAATCGATAAATGCCAGACCGCAGAGCTATTTCTTTTTCATTTGATTTACCGTCAGTTAATCGTAAAAAGACACCTTGTCTTTCCTTTAATCTTCCGGCGTTTATAACAAAAGCCGAAGATTGGACAATTTCGCCGCTTATCTCCGGAAATGCACGCGCGCCAAGCTGAGCCAACGTGATGATGTTTGTTTTCGTCAATATTAGATCGCGCAGTTCCTCATATGAAGTAGTAAACATCCACCCCTGCATAGTGATCATGGCAATGTATGCTTGGTGTTTTACTAACGTCAGAGCATTTTCCATGAAGATTGCATAAAGATCAGACCTCGTCACCTTGAACCTTTTCGCAAGCTCCTTCTTTAAAACTGGGGTAAACTTCGCTGTCCCCATATACGGCGGGTTAGCAATAACCGCATCGTACCGCTGACTCAACACCCAAGCCTGACGAACATAAGGCAACAACGTTGCAGCAGCAGACTTCTGCATGGAGTCGCCACTCAGTGCCAAGTGTTCCAATTCATCCTGCAATTTTTTGAGGGGCGCAGCCTCTTCCTCCGGAACCTCAATCAAAGAACCAAATGTTTTGGCTTCCGTGAACCGCTCTAAGGTGCGCTCCAGTAGCTGATAACGCTCATCGGCACTGGCTGTGCTCAAATCGGTCTGTTCGCTTTCAAACAAGCTTTGCGAACTGCCCTGCTGCCAGTCGCCACTCAGGTTCAGATCGCGCCAGAGTTGCGGCAGGTCGAGATGTCCGGTTTCTTTCAGCGAAAGTACGTTGAGCGTTACATCGCCATCCGCCACGCGACTGAACAGCCTTCGGTCGTCTTCTCTGGCTAGCATCATCAGAGCGAAGCCTGCTAACTGCCCTGCCCGGTCGTCAATATCCAAGCCAAACAAATTGTGCTTTAAGATCAACTGGGGAATATCGCGGCTGCGATAGCCGCGCTCTTCATAGATGGCTTTCAGCACTTTGTAGGCTTCGGTGAGGATGTGTCCGGAACCACAGGCTGGGTCGAGTACTTTGATGCTTTCTGGATCAATGCTCGCGGGAACGGTGTCGGCCAGCTGAGTCTGTACTTCCGGGGGTTGTTCGCCGGATTCGATGAAGTACGGCATCTGGCTTTTGAGTGGGCTGTCTGGATAAGTTTGTAGCCACTGGCGGCCTACGGAGTTTTGTACCAGGTACTGCACAATCCAGTTGGGGGTGAACAGCTGGGTGGCGGCGGGAATGTCTTCGCTTTTGACCACCTTGCCGATCACCTGATCTTTCTTCTCGCTGATATAAAACTGATAAAGCCAGCCGATGATTTCCACATCCTGCCAGTTGTCCTCGGGGATGGCGCTGACCAGCTCGCGAACCAGAGAGTCCGTCTTGGTGAGGTTGTCGGGCAGCAGCAGTTCGGTGGCGTCGTCTACCGCTTCGAACAGGAATGGCATGGCTTCATGTAGGGCATGGCACTGGGCCAGCAGGAGCTCGCGGTAGAGTTCTTCGTCTTTATTGCCGTCTAGTTTGAGTTCTTCAATCTGCTTTCTGCTCAGGCCAGGAAGATCGATATCCAAACAGTCATCGAGAATTTGCGGGGCGCCTGCTTCGCCATCTGCGGAACTGTGCTTTTCACCGCTAAGAACCCGTCGGCCGTGATCTAGGTAGCCGTGAATTTCCATGTAGCGAATGGCACACAGACGGTTAAACCAACTGTAAGCGGCCTGTTCCATGGCCTGGGCAAAACCCATTTGCTCTACCACATGTTCTAGCGCTCTGCGGGGCTGAAAAACGGCTTTTGGAAAGGCCTGTTCGCCAATCAGTGCCACATCGCCCCGTTGCTCTATGGGTTTTATGCCTTTGGCGGTAACGCCGTAACGGGCAGCTTGTTTGGTAACCGCTGCGATAAAGGCGTTGCGCGCTTTGGGCGCGTATTTTTTGATGTTGGCGGTGTTCATTTTACACATCCTTGATAGGCGGCTTCCAGCGCGTCAAAAACGCTGTCGGGTACTTTGTACTGGTACTGCTTCCGACGATGTTTCGAAATCTTCCCGTTCTGGTCCAAACAAAACATTACCAGCCGCGAGAGGTCGACGTTCGACACGTCAAATTCCTGATCTATTCGGCGGTAAAGCTCGTCATAACGGGCTAAAAAGACTGTTTCTTGTTTCAGGTGGTGCTCTATGGCCTGTTCGGTCGCCTTGGCCATAAACTCGACGCAGCGGGTGCCGTCCCAATACCGGTAAATACTCTCATCACCTTTAAACTCAAACACGAACTGATTGACGTCAATAAACGTGACGTCCCAAAACCGGCGCGCGGGCTCGGAAAAGTCCTGCAACACAGACAGGTAATCGGCTTCGTTTTGGCGCATTACAATTGAAACAGGCAATACCAGTCCGTTTTGCAAGGCACCTCTTTGGCACAACACCTGATGAAACAGGAACCGCGACAGGCGGCCATTGCCATCCATAAACGGGTGTATAAATACAAAACCAAAGGCGATGATACTCGCGAGCACCAACGGATCCACGTCTTCAGGAGGGTGATTGGCCAATGCCATCAGATCGTCCATCAGTGCCCTGCTAAACTCTGCTGTTGGCGGCACGTAGGTGACCCCCAAAGCACCCCTTAGTCCGTCACTGAGGTAGTTTTGCTCGATACGAAATGAGGCGGCTTTAGAGAAAACATTGCTGATTACGGCGTTTTGCAGGGCAACCAAGTAATCTTCATCAAGTTCTCGGGGGCTGTGAGCTTGTTTAAGGAGCTCAACGAACCGGGTGGCCTTGCTATCATTCGGGGATTCGTTTTCGATGGCGTAGGAATCTTTGGTTTCGTGCAGATAGGCCCAGGCCAGCGTTCGGTTGAGTATGTCTTTGGGTAATGAATCGGTGAACTCCACGGCTTTTTGCAGCAAATTTTTAGCAAGCAGTGTCTCTAACGAATCGGTACGCCGCACGGTAACACAGTAATCCAGCGTACCCAGGCCATTGAAGGTGACGCGCCAGCGCGTATGTTTCACGCCCTTCCCGGTGATGTACTGTTTAGGATTAAAGAGCGGAATATAGGCTTGTTTGATCGCCGCAGTGCCGCGTTGTACGACCAGGCCAGTGAAGTATTCCCACAAGAAACAGGCCTTGCGCAGATACTGGCTATTTGGCGATGCGTCGAACGCGCTGCGAATTTCTGGTTCGGATATTTTGGGCAGCACCGGTGCAAGAACCTGAAGGTTGACACCCTCATG
>Ga0307487_1002720_pt1 | contig 11076 bp, 6 predicted proteins | sample CBIW12metaG_FD_203665 | JGI IMG/M metagenome (GOLD analysis project Ga0307487, IMG submission 203665) | Sea-ice brine microbial communities from Beaufort Sea near Barrow, Alaska, United States - CBIW 1.2 | ecosystem: Environmental > Aquatic > Marine > Coastal | place: USA: Alaska | collected... | reverse complement strand
TTGATGAGTACTACATCACCCTGGTGAAGGTCGCGGAGGCTAACATTCCAGTCAAGAACTCCCGCGGCTTTGAGCTTGCCCACGTAGGTGTCCGATACCTTCGACGTGTACTCGGGGGCGGAGAAGTATTTTGCCTTAGGCACGTAGCCCGGATAGCCTGCCTTCTCGAATACCCACGCCACGTATACCGAGCACCAAGCGGAGTTGCCTCCCACCCAATCGTTAAACTTGTTGTCACGCCAGCCTGGCTCGCGGTAGCCCACCTGCGACTTGGCGACGGAGGTGATCTCGCTCGCCTTCCACGGAACCTTGGGCGCGACGTATACAGGGGCCTTGAACGACGACGATCCGTACCCCCGGAACAGGAACGCGGCCGTCGCTGCGCGTGAGGTGCCCGCATACGGCCTGAAGGTTCCGTCGGAGTAGCCCTTAGCCATCCCGCTGTTTGCGAGCCAGGACACTTCCTTGAAGAACTTCGAGGAGGTCTTCATGTCCTTGAACTGAGACGTTTTGGGTGCGGTATAGGACGGACCACCGTCGTAGCGGTCAAAGCGGTAAAGGAACGCCGCCATGGCGGAGCGAGAGATGGACAAGTCGGGACGGAACGTCTTGTTCGACCACCCTGTGGTGATTCCCGTCTCCTCCAGCCACACGATCTGCTTGTAGAACTGGTCCGAGGTTTTGACGTCCTTGAACGGCGATTTACTGGGCACGGCGACCGACGGCGAACCGTCGAGCCGGTACAGGAACGCCGCGAACGCTTCCCGAGTGACCTCTCGCTCAGGATAGAACCACTTGCCTTCGTACCCGCTGGTGATTCCCTGGTCGGTCATCCACGAGATCTCTTTGTAGAACTGGTAAGTGCCGAGCACGTCCCGAAAACCGGTGGTTGCGGCACTTGACGGAGCGGCCGATAAGGTCAGCAACGCCAAGGCCATCACAAGAGCGACAGCCGCAGACTTCGTGAGCTTCCTCGTTCGAGCGATCACAATCGCTCCCTCCGTAGTCGGCGCGATAGTTCCGAGCGGCCGGTCCACGAAGATGCGGACATCGCGCTAGTTGGCAAGTCTAAAGAACCCCTCCAGTCAGGCTACGTGACGCATCTGTGACTTCCACCCCCAAGAATGACTGATTAATCACACCCGAGCGGGAAGCGGTCCCCAAGGGAGTGTCGCCGAACAACCTCCCTGGGGAGCACAGACGTCACCGCTCAGTTTTGCGCGGCCAGGTCTTCTTCCGTCTCGGCCACAAAATCCACGCCCGCCTCCGCGCGCTGCTGGTCCGTAATGGGTGCAGGCGCCGCGGTGAGGGGGTCGTAGCCGCCACCTGACTTGGGGAACGCAATGACGTCGCGGATCGAGTCGGCCTTGGCCAACAACGCTGTGACACGGTCCCACCCCAGCGCGATCCCGCCGTGAGGAGGAGCCCCAAAGCCAAAGGCCTCGAGCAGGAAGCCAAACTTCTCGTTGGCCTCTTCTTCGGCAATTCCCATGACAGCGAATACACGCTCTTGCACGTCGCGCTGGTGGATACGGATGGAGCCGCCACCCAATTCGTTGCCATTGCAGACGATGTCGTAGGCGTAGGCAAGCGCGCCTCCTGGATCAGTGTCGAAGGAGTCCATGAACTCCGGCTTGGGCGAGGTGAACGCGTGGTGCACCGCGGTAAAGGCACCGGTGCCCAAAACGACGTCATCATCGTCCGGGTCGTCGTCGATCGCCTTGAACAGCGGAGCGTCGACCACCCATACAAACTTGAATTCATCTACGTCAATCAGGCCGCAGCGATCGCCTATCTCGAGTCGCGCGGCTCCGAGAAGAGCACGCGCGGGCGTGGGCTTACCCGCAGCAAAGAAGATGCAGTCGCCGGGCGCGGCGCCCACCTTTGCGGCGAGCCCGTCAAGCTCAGCCTCGCTCAAGTTCTTCGCGACGGGACCCGTGAGTGTGCCGTCCTCTTGCACGAGCACGTACGCAAGGCCCTTCGCTCCGCGCGACTTTGCCCAGTCCTGCCACTTGTCCAGCGTCTTGCGCGGCTGCGATGCGCCACCGGGCATGACGACTGCGCCGACGTACTCGGCCGCGAACACGCGGAACGTGGTCTCGCGGAAGTACTCGGTCATCTCGGTGAGCTCGAGTCCGAACCGCAGGTCAGGCTTGTCGGACCCGTAACGGGCCATCGAATCGGCGTACGTGATCCGCGGGATCGGCAGCGCGACGTCGTAGTCGATGAGCGACCAAAGTTCCTTGACCAGTTCTTCGCCCAACGCGATCACGTCGTCCTGGTCGACAAAGCTCATCTCGATGTCGAGCTGCGTGAACTCGGGCTGGCGGTCCGCGCGGAAATCCTCGTCGCGGTAGCAGCGGGCGATCTGGTAGTACTTCTCCATGCCGGCCACCATGAGCAGCTGCTTAAACAGTTGCGGCGACTGCGGTAGCGCGTACCAGGATCCGGGCGCCAGCCGAGCGGGCACGAGGAAGTCCCGGGCACCTTCAGGCGTGGAGCGGGTCAGCGTGGGAGTCTCGATCTCGAGGAAATCGTGGCGGTCCAACACCCGACGCGCGGCCTTATTGACCTCAGAGCGCAACACCATGTTCGCGCGCGGCTTGGGGCGGCGTAGGTCCAGATAGCGGTGCTTGAGCCGTGCCTCCTCGCCCACCTCGACATGCTCGTCGATGGGCAGCGGCAGCGGCGCGGATTCGTTCAGTACCGTGAGGTCCTCGATCACAATCTCCACCTCGCCGGAGGGAAGATTGGCGTTCGCAGAGCCCTCGGGACGCAGGCGCACCTCACCCGTCACCTGAATCACGTACTCGTTGCGCAAGCTGTGCGCCACGTCCTCGCGGATGACTACCTGCGCGAACCCCGATGCGTCGCGCAAGTCGACGAACGCAACCCCCCCGTGATCGCGGCGGCGCCCCACCCAACCGGCGAGCGTGACGGTCGAGCCAGCATCGGCGGCGCGAAGGTTTCCAGCGAGATGCGTGCGGAGCAAGATGTGCCTTTCCCTGTGCGCGCCCGGCCAAGCGGACCCGCGGATTTTGATGATGTGTGGGCGGACGCTGCAGCGCCCGCACCTGCGGCCTCAGTCTAGCCGCGAACGATGCTCGGGTAGAGGTCCTCTGCGGGAGGCGCCCAGGCGTCGGCATCGGCCGGGGCTTGCTCGCCGCTGCGGATGTCCTTGACCTCGCCATCCGGGCTGGCCCCGTTGGCGGTGTCTCGGTCCCGCGCATCAGGAAACCATACGAAAGGAATGCCGCGGCGGTCGGCGTACTGGATCTGCTTGCCGAACTTCGCCGCGGATGGTGACACCTCGCAGGCGATACCTCTGGCCCGCAGCCGGTCGGCGATAGCAGCCGATGCCCCGCGGGCAGATTCGTCCGTCACCGCCACGAGCACGGCGCTTGGTACGGCGCGGGAAGCCGATGCCAGCCCGGCACCGATGATACGGCTCACTAGGCGGCTCACGCCGATCGACAGGCCCACACCGGGGAACCCTCCCCCCGCGATGAGCGAGTCGTAGCGTCCTCCGGAACAGATAGACCCAAGGTCCTCGTGGCCAGCCAGGAACGTCTCGTAGACGGAACCGGTGTAGTAATCCAGCCCGCGCGCGATGCGCAGGTCCGCGACCGCCACGCCTCCTCCGCCGGGCTCATCGCTGTCGGTGCCGGTGGCCTCATTAACCGCCGTCACCAGTGCGACCAGCGAGGCGATCCCGCGCGCCAATTTCAGCTGTGCGGCCTCGACGATCGGGCCGTCATCCACCAGCACAGTGGTCTCCCACAGGTCCTGCACCGCCGTGGCGAAAGACGCGTCAGGTGAGGAGATTCTTGCCAACTCCAGCACGGCATCGGCCGCACGTTCGTCGATTCCCCTGCCCGTAAGTTCCGACCGCACGCCGTCGGGACCAATTTTGTCGAGCTTGTCCACGCTGCGCAGCACACCTGCGACGTCGAAAATGCCGATGCCCTCGTAGAAGCCCTCGACCAGTTGCCGGTTGTTGACGTGCATGCGCACCGCAGGGATGGGCAACGCGGCGAGCGCACGGGCCATGACGATGGCGACCTCGGATTCGAGGTGCTCGGGCAACGCATCCCGTCCGACCACGTCAATGTCCGCCTGGTAGAACTCGCGGAATCGCCCCTCCTGCGGGCGTTCGCCGCGCCACACTTTCTGGATCTGGAACCGCCTAAAGGGGAAGTGCAACTGTCCTTGACGCTCCTCGACGTAGCGAGCAAAAGGCACAGTGAGGTCAAAGTGGAGCCCGAGCTTGGCATCGGCGTCGCCCTGCGCGGTCAGCCGGCCAAGCGTGTAGATCTCCTTGGAGGCTTCGCTGTCCCCCGCAAGGCGGCCAATCGGCTCGACGGCGCGCGTCTGAATCTCCGCGAACCCATGCAGCGCGAATACGTCACGCAGCGCGCCGATGACGTGCGATTCAAGGATTCGGTCCTGCGGGGACCATTCAGGGAAACCGGACAGTGGTTGCACGCGAGCCATGCGCCCATTGTTCCACCCCTTGCCCAATAGACTGGCACGGCGCAAGACCGTGTAAGGGAGCGCACTACAACGGGGTGGATAGGGATGACCAGCAATAAGCAGTCCAAGGCGCGCGAGCAGAAGCGACAAGAACGATCACAGCGCAAGATCGCCGAGACGAATGCGCGCAAGGACCGCAACCGCAAGATCGTTGCGCTGGTGGTGGCCGGGATCGCGTTGGTCGCGGTCGTCGTCATCATCGTGCTCTCGCTTACGAGCAGCGACAAGTCCGCCACGCCCGTGGTCTCCCCCACCTCGTCACCGTCGACCAACGCGTCACCGTCGACTGACGCGACTACTGATGACCAGGTGGACACTGCCGGCGTAGCCAACTCATTGAGTGCCCCCGACCCGGCGCTCGCGCTAGACAAGGTGTGGACCCTGGATATCGACACCAACCAGGGACCTATCACCGTGGAGCTGAACGGCGTGAAGGCGCCACAGGCCGTGGCGTCCTTCGTGTCTCTCGCGCAGGATGGCTTTTTCGCGGGAACCGATTGTCACCGACTCACCACCTCGGGAATCTACGTGCTGCAGTGCGGCGACCCGACGGGGACCGGCACCGGGGGCCCTGCCTACCGCTTTGGCCCAGTGGAAAACGCCCCAGCCGACGATCTCTACCCCGCCGGAACGCTTGCGATGGCACGCGTCGGCAACGACCCTGCCTCCATGGGAAGTCAGTTTTTCATCGTCTATGAGGACTCAGTTATTCCGTCCGACACGGCCGGCGGATACACCGTATTTGGCGAGGTAACGCAAGGTCTCGCTATTGTTGAGGATGTTGCCCAAGCTGGCACGATCACCGGAGGCACCGATGGTCGACCCGCGCAGTCCGTGATCATCAACGAGGTATCCGTCTCATGACCCCGTCCACCACCCCTCCTTCCGACTCCGCAGAGCACGATTCGACGCAGAGCGATGCCGTGAGTGAAGCCACCGAAAAGGCCACCGAGGCCACCACCAGCGACGTGACGGAAACCCCGGCCGATGCTGTGAAGGACGATTCAGTCGACGCCGCGCCGAGTGTGGAGTCCCCCACGGCGAGTGATACGCAGCCTGAGCCTGAGCCTGAGCCTGAACCCGCTGCGGAGCCGGCTGACGCCAAAACTGAGGCCGTCGACAAGCCCGCTGCTAAGCCCTCAATGAGGCCTCGGCCCAGCGCCCCCAAACCCAGTGCCCCCAAACCCGGAGCTCCTAAACCCGGATCGTTCGCGCCAGCCAGCCCGGCCAACGTCGCGGCCCATAAGACGCACCCCGTGAAGGTGCCCGTGGTGCATGCGGTCACCCCCGAGCAGCTCGCGGCGGCGCAACAGTTCGCTGAGGTGAGCGATGGCAAGGTGTTCGTACTGGACGGTACTAATCCGGACGGTACCAATCCAAGCGGTGACACCAAGCACGAGGTTGGCGAGGCGCAGGGCGACGAGCCACTCGCCCCTTACGTGCGTGCCTACTTCGAGCTGCAGGCGTCGATCGAGCGTTTGCACGCACGGCTGAGCTCCTCCGACCTGTCCCCCAAGGACATCGACGACTCCATGAAAACGATCACTGCGGGATTGAAGACGCCAGTAGTAGTCGGGGACATGGCCGCTCTGCGCGAGCGGTTTGCCACGGTTGAGGGTGAGGCCACCGAGGTTCGCACGCGCATTCAGGCCGAACGCAAGGTGGCCCGCGAGGCAGCTGTTGACGTACGTGAGCAAATCGTCGCGCAAGCCGAGGCAATCGCCGCCAAGGACATCGATTCAGTTCACTGGAAGAATGACACAACGGCTCTGCGGGACCTGCTTGACAGCTGGAAGGAGGCGCAACGCTCCGGTGCCCGCGTCCCCAAGGACACCGAGCGAGCACTTTGGAAGCGTTTTACGCACGCGCGTTCAGCTTTCGAGAAGGCCCGTAAGCACCACTTTGCGGAGCTCGACAAGGACAACGGCGCCGTCGCATCCGCCAAGGAGACCCTCGTGACGAAGGCGGAGGCCTTAGCGCAGTCCACGGACTGGGACCGTTCCGCCCGCGCATTTAAGGACCTGATGGGCGACTGGAAGACCTCGGGTCGCGGGCGCCGCAGCACCGACGATGCATTGTGGAAGAAGTTCCAGAAGGCGCAGGACGCTTTCTTCGACGCACGCCGCGGTGCATCCGACGCCGAGGACGAGGCCCTGGCGTCCAACGTCGAGGCAAAGGAGGCCGCTGTCGTCGAGGCTGAGTCGCTATTGCCTATCAAGGATCTCGACGCCACCAAGCAGGCCTTGCGCGCCGCTCAAGACCGCTTCGAGGCAGCGGGTCAGGTTCCACGCGGAGACATTGCGCGGTTAACCAAGCGCATGTCCGCGGCCGAGGGTGCAGTCCGCGGCGCAGAGGATTCCGCCTGGACCTCACGCAATCCGGAGCTAGAAGCCCGCGCCACCGGCGCGGCCGCACAACTTGGGGCAGCCATCGCCAAGCTTGAGGCCGAGCTGGCGGAGGCCACTGCGGGCAAGGACACCAGGGCCGTCAAGTCGTTGTCGGAGGACCTAGCCGCGCGGCAGACGTGGCTCAAGCAGATTGAGGGCCTTTAATAGGTTCCGGCGGGTTGGGGCGCTGATCATAGCGTGGCGCCTGCTGGGCTCACTGGCTCCGCATCAGCGCGCAACTGCCCGATCATGAGTGATTTGTCGACGGTTTGATTCAGGTCTCTCAGTAGGCAAGCTGCGCAGCGCTGTGTGGCGTCCGTCCTGAGGTGTCACGTCGATTCCCTCAAGGACTGGGTACAGCACGCGCCACAACTGTGCCAGTCGCGCGTATCCGGCGCCTCGCAAGTTGTCCCGGCGCACCTCGGCGACGATCGATGCAAGCGGCACCGCGCCCGTGGCGACCGTGCGGGCTACTACCGGGATCGCAACACGGTGCGCGTCCCACCTGAGCGCATCGCTACAGCAGCGAGCGGGGCTTGCGATGGCGATCGGTCCAAGGGTCGTAGCAGGGTCGCGCCACGCCAGGCCCGAGTGAAACGTCACCCGGTCTCGCGCGGGGCCCGGGTGGTGGTCGACGGCCGCGCGGTGCAGCCCGCGCTTGCCCACCACCGTGACCTCGCCGGGCCACGATCCCCCGTGCCACACCCATAGCCCTGCGAGTCCGCTCAGCACGGTATGCGTGGGGACGCTGGGAGCGACGCACCACGCGCGAATTCCCGGCGACGGGTTCACGTCTGCGGGAAACGCGAACCTGCGCGTCGCGGGTACCACCACGCCGTCACGCACGAGCCGATCGTACGTCACTGACCCCACTGCATCGGCGTCAATAAGAATCATTTTGCCAGCGTGTCATGATCGCGTGGCAGAGAACCGATCAGAGCCCAATGTGTGGACAGTACGCGGATCTAGCCTGCTCGCTTGCCGGTGATGCGCCGGGCGTCGTACACACCGTCGATGCGGCGTACTGCACCCAGAACGGCCCCCAGGTGAGAGGGGTCGGCCATCTCGAAAGAGAAACTCGACAGCGCGACGCGGTCACGGCTGGTCGACACGGCCGCGGACAAGATGTTGACGTGGTAGTCGGACAAGATCTGCGTCACGTCTGACAGCAAGCGGTTCCGGTCAAGTGCTTCCACCTCGATCTGCACAAGGAAAGTCGTCTCCGACTGACCCGTCCATTCGACGTCGATCAGTCGTTCCTCTTGCGACTTCAACGCGTGGAGGTTGTCGCAGTCCGCGCGGTGGACGCTCACGCCGGAGCCGCGCGTGACGAAGCCCTGGATGGGGTCCCCTGGCACGGGCGTGCAACACTTTGCGAGCTTGACCAACACATCGGCGATGCCGTGCACCGACACCCCCGGATCACCGCGGCGCAGGCGCTGCGACGTACCCGGACGCGTGATCTCCGTGATGTCCTCGTCCGCGCCTTCGATACCGCCCACGGCCTCGACCATGCGAGCCACCACATCGGCCGCCTGCTCCTTGTGCTCGCCAATGGAGGCGTAGAGCGAGTCCACGTCCTCGTAATGCATTTCCTTGGCCAACGCGAGCAGCGTGGACTTACTCATTAACCGCTGCATTGGTAGGTGCTGGCGGCGGATCGCTCGAGCGAGCATGTCGCGCCCGGTGTCAACTGACTCCTCGCGGCGCTCTCGCGTAAACCACTGGCGAATCTTATTGCGGGCCCGCGTGGATTGGACGAACTCTAGCCAGTCCCGCTTGGGGTGGCCGTTCTCATCGGTGGTGGTGAGCACCTCCACCGTGTCGCCGTTATCCAGGGTGGAGTCGAGCGAGACCAACCTGCCGTTGACCTTGGCGCCTATTGTCTTGTGGCCCACCTCGGTGTGCACCCCGTAGGCGAAGTCGACGGGAGTAGCGCCCTGCGGCAGCGCCAACAACCGGCCACGCGGGGTGAACACGTACACCTCCGCACGGGAGATCTCCCCGCGCAGGCTGTCCAGAAAGTCATTGGGGTCAGCGGTCTCCTGCTGCCAATCCGCAATCTGGCGCAGCCAGCCCATCCCCTCGGGAAAGCTACCGCCCTCCTCGGTGGACTTCACGTTCGCTTTGTAGCGCCAGTGAGCGGCCAGCCCGTACTCCGCCCTGCGGTGCATCTCATGCGTGCGGATCTGTAGTTCGACCGGCTTGCCCGACGGCCCAATGACTGTGGTGTGAAGAGACTGGTAAAGGTTGAACTTGGGCATCGCGATGTAATCCTTGAACCGGCCGGGCACCGGCTGGTACCGCGCGTGCATGGCACCCAGGGCGGCGTAACAGTCCCGCACCGAATCCACCAAGATTCGCACGCCCACCAGATCGTAGATCTCATTAAGATCGCGCCCCCGGACAATCATCTTCTGATATACGGAGTAGTAGTGCTTTGGCCGACCCGTGATGGTGGCCTTGATCTTCATGGACCTGAGGTCCTTGTCGATCTCCCCGCTCACCTCCGCCAGGTACTTTTCGCGCTCCGGCGCTCGCTCGGCGACGACGTCAACGATCTCCTGGTAGATCTTGGGATACAGCGTCTGGAAAGACAGATCCTCCAGCTCCCACTTGATCGCGTTAAGGCCCATGCGGTGCGCGAGTGGGGCGTAGATCTCTAGCGTCTCCTGCGCCTTGCGCCGCGCGCTCTCGGCAGTGACATATCTCCAAGTCCGCGCGTTGTGCAAACGGTCGGCGAGCTTCAGTAACAGCACGCGGATGTCCTTGGCCATCGCCACGACCATCTTGCGGACCGTCTCGGCCTGCGCGGAATCCCCGTAATGCACCTTGTCTAGTTTGGTCACGCCGTCGACGATCATCGCGACCTCGTCACCAAACTCCTTACGCATGGTCTCGAGGGGGTACCCGGTGTCCTCGACCACGTCGTGCAGCAACGCCGCACAAATCACGGTCTCGGGTAGCCCGAGTTCCGCCACGATTTGGGCCACCGCGATGGGATGGGTGATGTACGGCTTGCCGCTCCTACGAAGCTGCCCGGCGTGCGCCAGTTCGGCGACGGCGTACGCGCGCTCAATCTCGCCCGTCTTGGGCGCCTTGGGGTACATCCGCCGGTACGTGTCGACCACGCCGTCGACTGCGGTGGGTTCGCGGCTGGGCCGGCGCAGGAATCCTAGTGGGCCGGAAGTGGCGGACGTGGGACGGACGTCAGTCATGGTCGCCTCCTCGTGTTTCGCGTTGGCACTGGTCGCCGGGCAGATCTCCAGTCTATCCGCGCGAGTTCCGGCCAACTCTCACCCCCACTCCCCCACTCCGGCTACGTCCGCACCACAAATTGGGCCTTGGGCAATCGCCGCACCCACGGCTACGCCGGAGTACGTGCGATTTGTGGTGCGGACGTAGCACGCAAAGCACAGTTGGTACGAGGGGCCACGGTCTCAAACTCGGTCAGTAACGCGACAAATGGCCCCTCCGAGGTGGAGAGGCCATCGGCCGATGCTGTGGCGGGGGTTGCCGCGAGCTACTTCTTCTTCTTGCGAGAAGGCTGAGCCTTGGTTCCCTGGTGACGCCCTGGCTGCAGCGCACCTACGCGCACCGAACCGTCGACCGCGTGGGCAACCTCAACCTCGCCGCTCTCACGCAGCCTTAGCACCATCTCTGTGTGCTCCTTGATGCGCGGCTCGCGCAAGCGCAGCGCCACCTCGAGCGGAGTCGCGACGAAGATCGACGAGTACGTACCCACTGCCATTCCGACGAACAGCGCGAGTGAAATGTCCTCTAACGTGCCCGCCCCCAGGAGGAGGGACCCGATGAACAGGATCGCGCTCACGGGCAGCAACGCCACCACGGAGGTGTTGATGGAGCGCACGAGCGTCTGGTTCACGGCGAGGTTAGCCAACTCCTCGTACGTGAAGCGATTTTGCTCAGTGAGGTGCGCGGTATTTTCCTTGACCTTATCGAAGACCACCACCGTGTCGTAGAGCGAATAACCAAGGATGGTCAGGAACCCGATCACCGTCGCCGGTGTCACCTCGAAACCGACCAAGGCGTAGATGCCCACCGTGAACAGCAAGTCGTGTGCCAGTGCTCCGAGGGCCGCCACTGCCATGCGCCACGCCCGGAAGTAGATGGTGATAACCAGTCCTACCAGGAC
>Ga0307487_1002718_pt1 | contig 11081 bp, 13 predicted proteins | sample CBIW12metaG_FD_203665 | JGI IMG/M metagenome (GOLD analysis project Ga0307487, IMG submission 203665) | Sea-ice brine microbial communities from Beaufort Sea near Barrow, Alaska, United States - CBIW 1.2 | ecosystem: Environmental > Aquatic > Marine > Coastal | place: USA: Alaska | collected... | reverse complement strand
GTTGACCCTGCCGGTCGGTGATGGCCTGCTGTACGTGCAGCCGGTCTACATCCAGCGCAGCGCGGACGTCGGCACCTATCCGGTGCTGCAGTTCGTCGCTGTGTCGTTCGGCGGCGGATCGGTTGGCTTCGGTCAGACATTGGACGAAGCGCTCAAGGTGGCGGTGGGGCTACAAGACGGTGACACGACTCCGGATGACCCTCCGGTTGACGCCGCGGATCCGGATGCGCCTGATCCGGCACCGGACGCTCCAGATGCCGGCAAGACGACCGCGGAGTACCTCGAGGACGCCAGCCGCTTCTACGCCCAGGCTCAGACCGCTCTCAAGGACGGCAACCTGACGCTGTACCAGCAGCGGATCGATCAGATGGGCACCGCAATCACCGACGCCCAGGCTGCCCTCGACGGCGGCAGCTGAGAACACCCTCCTGGGGAGTTGATCCTCAGGAGAACCCAGAAAGCCGGCACGTCAAACCTGTTGCTACCAGGGTGACGTGCCGGCTTTCTGGGTCTGGCCGGCCATCAGTCGACGAGGAACTCCAGCAGCGCCTGGTTCAACTCGTCGGCATGGCTGACGTTGAAGCCGTGCGGCCCGCCCGACACAACGTGCAGCGTCGAGTCCGAGATCGCCTCGACAGAACGCTGGCCGCTGACGGCGAACGGGACGATGTTGTCGGCGTCGCCGTGAATCACCAAGACCGGTACGTCGATCTTGGCCAGGTCTTCGCGGAAGTCGGTGCGGCCAAAGGCGTCGATGCACGCCTCGATCACTGTGTCCAGAGCCGGTTCGGTGAGGGCCAGCGCCTTTTGGCGCTGCTCCTCTGTGACCACGAGGGTGTCGCCGGCAGAGAAGAATGTCGTCATGAAGCCGTCGAGGAATCCGTTGCGATCATCGCGGAATCCGGCCTTCATGCCCTCGACGTCTTCGTCGCCCAGACCCCCGTCGGGATTGTCGTGGGTCTTGAGTAGGAACGGCGGCACGGACGCGGCCAGGACTGCCGACCGGATGCGCTCGCTGCCCCGGGTGCCCAGGTACCGGGCGACTTCGCCGCCGCCCATGGAGAAGCCGACCAGAGTGGCGTCGCTGACCCCGAGGTGATCGAGCACGCCGGCCAGGTCTTCGCTGAAGGTGTCGTAGTCGTACCCGTCGGCGGGTTTGTCAGACTCGCCGAAGCCGCGGCGGTCATAGGTGATGACGCGGTAGCCCGCCTCGGTGAGTGCCGGAACCTGCTCGGACCACGAGGCGCCGCTGAGCGGCCAGCCGTGGATGAGGACAACGGGACGGCCGTCGCCACCGGAATCGGTGTAGTGCAGTTCGATGCCGTGGGACGTGGTGCTGGGCATATCTACCTCCGTGCGTGATCGGGGTGGGTCACCTCCACCATGGCGCGCCCCCGGTGACGTTGCAGATCGTGGAGCCCGATTTGAGTCAGGGGAGTGTGGTCTGTAGACTAGAACCAGCGACGCGGGGTGGAGCAGCTCGGTAGCTCGCTGGGCTCATAACCCAGAGGTCACAGGTTCAAATCCTGTCCCCGCTACGAATTTCAGGCTCGGATCCCCTTGGGATCCGGGCCTGAAAGCGTTTCAAATTGATCCGGTCATCACAAAGTCATCACTTATCCGCCCCGGTGAGCGGTTTCTCGGCCGTCGGCGTACGCGAGCATGGATTGTCGATGGTCGTCGCGGACTGTCCGGGTGTCGGGTGCACACCTTCAGGGCATGACGACAGAGATGAAACCTGCAATCGGGCTCGACCCGCTGCTCAGTGTCAGGGATCTTGCCGCGTACCTGGGTGTGCCCGTCGCGACCATCTACGACTGGCGCGTCGACGGGAAGGGGCCCTGCGGGCTCCGCGTCGGGCGCCACGTGAAGTTTGCACAGGTCGACGTGCTCGAGTGGCTCGAGTTGGTGCGCGAGTCCCGACCTGGGCAGACCAGCTCCGGGCGGTGATCTGAGATGGCGGGCCGGCCTCGCACGACGATCGGTACGTTCGGCGAGTTCGCGTACGTCGCCGCGGCGAACGGGAAGGTGAAGGCGCGAGTCCGATTTCGCGATGACGATGGCCAGCTGCGGCTGGTGCAGGCGACGGGGAAGTCCCGCAAAGCGGCCGAGCGTGCCCTGAAAGCGAAGCTCAGCCTTCGCGAAAGCTACGCGGCTGGCTTCGGTGAGATCTCCGCGGACATGTCGTTCAGCAAGCTGGTCGACGTCTGGCTCGCCGACCTCGACCTGGAGAACAAGATTGCCGAGAGCACCCACGCCCTCTACGAACGCAACATGCGTCAGCTGGTGATGCCCGCTTTCGAGAACTACTTGTTGCGTGAGATATCGGTCCGCAAGGTCGACCAGTTCATCAAGACGTTGGCAGCGACCAAGAGCTACAGCACCGCAAAGCAGGCCCGGACGGTCCTCAGCCTCGCGTTCGGACTGGCGGTCAGGTACGACGCGCTGCGGGAAAACCCGGTCCGGGACATCGCCAGGATGCACAAGCCGCCGTCGCACGCGATGGCACTGACCATCGATCAGGTCGACGCTGTCCGGGTCGCTGTTCGATCGTGGCGCCGCGGAGGCGGGTTCTCCGGGCCGAAGCCGGACGGCCAGCTGGAGCAGATCATCGAGACCATGCTCGGCACCTCAGCGCGCATCGGCGAGGTCCTAGCCATACGCAAATGTGACGTCGACGTGACCGTGCTGCCAGCAACAGTCCGGATCTGCGGGACCATCGTGTCGCCCACAGGGAAGCCGACGTATCGACAGCAGCAGCCGAAGACTGCGAAGTCGACGAGGGTGGTGTCTGTGCCGAGCTTCGCTGCGGAAGTGCTTCGCGAGCGGTTGGTGATGGTCGCCGATGAGCCGCCGGATCACCTGATCTTCTTCACCCGTAATCACACGCCCTTGACGACCAACAACGTCCGGCGGAGGTTGCGGACGATCCTGGAGGGGGCAGGGATCTCAGGGGTGACCCCGCACTCGTTCAGGCGGACGGTGGCAACCGTCCTTGATCGGGCCAGCGGGGCCGAGCTTGCGGCGGAGATGCTCGGACACACCTCCTCGAAGATCACCAAGGAGCACTACATCCAGCCGGACGAGACCGTGAACCCGGTGACGGCCGAGATTCTGGAGTCACTCGCACCGCGGACGGGCAAACGGGCAGCCGGGTAGCAAGCATTGCGCGGCATGACGGTGGTGGCGAATCGCCACCACCGTCTCCTTCGCTCAGGCCGAGCACCGCCTCGAGCGTCAACGCGGCCGCGGTGAGGCCCGGCAAAGCGGCGAAGGACCCGCGGCCGTTGCCCCACCGGGAGTTTCCGGGCTGCCATCGTGTTGATCATGCCGACGATGATCCTCCGACGGCGCACCAAAACCCGCCCGTGGACTGCCCGCCCGGGGTGTTCCACCGAACCCTCGAATACCCCGGGCGCCGCTGACAGGGTGAGCTGTTTACACAAACGTAGAAGTTCTTATACCATTGTGTTCATGGCAAGGATCAGCGTTGCCGAAGCCGCCCGGCGGCTCGGGGTCGGTGTGCCGCGGGTCCATCAGAGGATCGCGGACGGCTCGCTGCGTGCTGAGCGCATCGGCTCCCAGTGGGTCGTCGACGAGCTGTCGCTGGTTCGAGTAGCCGAGCGCAGTGAACCGGGGCGGCCGCTGTCGGCACGCTCGGCTTGGGCGATCATCGCGCTGGCCGAGGGCGACGATGACGCACTTTCGCGGCTGGCACCCTCCGAGCGCGTCCGCGCCAGGTCCCGCCTCCATGAACTGCTCGACCTGGTCGCCCAGCGACCCCAGGGCGAAGCTGACGTCCGCCGCATCGCTTCAGCGTTACGCCTGATGTTCCGCAACCGCGCGGACCGGGTACTCCGCAAGGCCGCCGACGCTGACCTGCCCGGACTTCGTGACGACGCCCGCTGGCAGTCCCTCGCCAGCCCGGCGGTCAGCGGCATCGCATCCTCGGACGTCGACGGCTACCTTGCTGGCCGCGACGTCGACTCCTTGTCGCGAGACTTCCTACTGATGCCAGCAGACAGCGAGGCCAACGTCATCATCCACGTTCTCCCCGAGGGGCAGCAGGCCTACTCCGACTCCAAACTGATGCTGGCAGCCGACCTCGCCGACCAACGGGCTCCCCGCGAAGAGTTGCGTGCAGCCAAATTGCTGTGTGAACTCGCAGAGGCGGTCAAACAATGATCGTCCTTCCCGCCATGCCTCCCGAGCAGACCGCATCCTGGCTCGGAATCCTCGACCTCTACGAGCAGCTCAACGAAGGCTGGACGCTCATTGGCGGACAGCTCGTTCACCTGCACTGTGCTGAGCGCGGGGAGTTCGGAGTGAGACCGACCAACGACGCCGACACCGTGATCGATGTCCGCGCTGACCCGACGATCCTGCACACGTTCACGAAGACGCTGGAAGATCTCGGATTCGAGGCGGCCGGGATATCCGCGGAAGGTCGACAGCACCGTTGGACACGCGGAGATGCCTCGATTGATGTGCTGCTTCCCGAAGGCATCGGCGAGTACGCCAGCGAACGCCGGGGCGTCACCGGCAGTCCGACCCTTCCGACAGAGGGTGGCACGCAGGCCCTGCGGCGGACCGAGGTCGTCCCGGTCAGCGTTGACGGGCGCGAGGGTTTCGTGCGCCGACCGAATCTTGTCGGCGCGCTGGTCGTCAAAGCCGCAGCGCACACCAACCCCGGTGACCGCGACCTGCGTCGCCACCGCCGCGACTTTGTGATCCTTGCTGGGCTGATCACAGCCCGGGACTTTGCCGGTGAAGACGTGAACAAGACAGACCGGCGTCGGCTGCGCAGGATTGCTGCCGCGATTGACGGGGATCGAGAACTGCTTCTTGAGATTCCGAGTGCCTTTGATGCGATCGCTCGACTCAAGATCGCCTCAGCGATCGAGACCTGACCACGGACCCCATCGTCCACCCCGGGCGCACCCCTTTTAGAACGGCCACACGTCTGGCACCGTGAGGTTGGCTCAGTTTTTCGACGGCGTGTCGTGGGTCGGAAGTTGCTGCATACCTTCACGTCGAGGAGGTGTGATTCGGTGACGGTTTCTGTGCGCGGGAGGAGGTACTCGGCACGCCTAGGCCTTCGATCCCACGTCCTCGGCCGCAGATGTGCGGTTTGAACGCGTCATCATAAAGTCGGTACTTACCGACGTACGCACCCGCGCCGCGCTTCTGGCCCGCGTCCAGGGAGCGCGACGCCCGCCGGTACAAACCGACCATGACAACTACTCTCGCCCTCGCGCCCACAAAGATCCTGCCCCCGTCACACCCTCCGGAAGATCTCCCGGTTGGATTAACCGTGGACGACGCGGTCCGGATTGCCGCCGCCCTTGATGCGGCCCACGCCGAGTCCACCCGCAAGCTGTATGCCCACACCTGGCTGGTCTGGGAACGCTGGTGCGCCGCCCGCGGCGTCCCAGCCCTGCCGGCCGACCCCGCCGCGCTGGCCGCCTACCTGGTGGAACGCGCTGCCGCCGGTATCGCCGTCGCGACCCTCAACATGGCCTGCACTGCCATCCGGCACATGCACCGTCAGCACGGACTGGCCAACCCCGCCGAGGACGAACTCGTCCGTCAGGTCCGCCTCGGCCTGCGCCGCACCTACGGCACCGCGCCGCGGCGACTTGCCCGCCCGCTCACCGTCCCCGAGATCGGCCAGATCGTCGATTCGATCGACCGCAGCACCCCGATCGGCGCCCGCGATGCCGCCATCATCCTGCTCGGCTACGCCTCGGCCATGCGCGGCTCCGAACTCGCCGCGCTCACCCCGGCCGACCTCGAACACAAACCCGCCGGCCTGCTACTGACCGTGCGGCAGTCCAAGACCGATCAGGAAGGGCGCGGCCAGGTTGTCGCCGTCGCCCACGGCAACCACACCGCCACCGACCCCGTGGGGGCAGTCGCCGCCTGGCTCACGACGCGGGGCTACGGGCCCGGTGCCCTGTTCACCCGGATCTGGGCCACGCGCATCAGCGACCAGGCACTCGGCGATCAAGTCGTCGCCCGGATGCTGCGCCACCGAGCCATCGCAGCCGGCCTCGACGGCACCCGAATTACCGCCCACTCGCTGCGCGCCGGACACGCCACCACGGCCGCCATCGCCGGCGTGCCGCTCGATCGGATCGCCGCGCAAACCCGTCACAAAGACCTCTCCGTCCTGGTCAGCCGGTACATCCGGCCCATGGAAGCCCTCGCCCTCACCTCCAGTCGAGACCTCGGGCTGTGAGCAGGTCCAACTGCGGGGCGATAACTGGTCGCCGGCCCCTCAACTCGCACCCCGCCGCTGCGCGGCACACCCTACGAATTCACGCAGATCGCGCGCTCGTTACTCTCGTCGAGACGTTCGACTTTCTGCAGCGACTCAACTTGGGCTCGGAGTCAAGAATGTGCAATACTTTTTGCATTGCTCCCCACCTTCCCTTCGGGGATTGGTGGGGCTTTTTCTTTCTAGGGGGCAGATCGTGCAGCGGGTAGCGGTCTTCATAGACTACGAGAACGCCCATCGTGGCGGGCATGGCCGCTTCGGTGAAGTTGGCCAACCGAAGCACGAGACGGTACTCGACCCTCTCAAACTCGCACAGCGGATCATCGACAAGCGGCGGACTGAGTCTGAGCTGGTGGGTGTTCACGTCTTTCGCGGCCGGCCCCTGCCGATGTTCCAGCCTGAAGCAACGAGCGCGAACGACATCTTGGCTGTGGCCTGGGAACGTGACGGGGTCAAGGTAATTCGTCGCGATCTGAAGTACGTGACCGAGGACGATGGCTCGTGGCGTGCTCAGGAGAAGGGCATCGACGTCGCGTTGGCGATCGGCGTCGTTGAAGCCGCGATGAACGGAGACTTCGACGTCGTCGTGATCTTCAGCAACGACACCGACCAGCTGCCGACGTTGGAGCTTGTATTTCACAAATTGAAACCGCAAGTGGAGATTGCTTGTTGGGCCACGGCGAAGCCCTTGTGGTTCCCCGAGGGCCTCCGCGCAACTCCGCCACGGCGTTTGCCCTACTGCCATTTCCTGAATGAAGACGATTTCACGGAATGCCGTGACTACCGCGCTGCGCGCGGGTGAGGAGTTCTCCAGAATCGCCCGACCCTCGCGTCGCACGCTAGTGCGGACGACGGTCGGGCGATTCTGCGAGTGCCAGTTCAGCAGTTGTTGTATTGAGTCCGTTGACCTTTGCCGCAGCTCCCGCATGGGGGTAAACGATCGCTCGGGTCATCCAAGTTGACCGACCACCCGCAGTTCGTGCAGCAGTAGCGACCAACGCCGGGCTTCTCACCGATGTCATACATCGAAACCACCTCCTTGGCTGCCAGCCCACCACATGGCGCTGACAGATACTCCCGTCGGCTCGGGTGTGGAGGCGCGGAAGTCGCGCTCGGACGCGGCGGATAGACGCGGGTCTGACTCACGGCAACGGCGCGATCGTGTCCTGAGTAAGTGCTTCGTGGCAGGCGGCTTCTACTTGGGCGGCCAACTGTTCGTGGTCGTCTCCTGCTGCGTGCAGCAGGCGGGCTGTTCCGTGGACCATGCGGATGATCTTGCCGGCGGGGACGTCTGGGTGTTGGTGTGCGAGTCGCTGTTCGACGCCGCGTAGTAGGCGTCGATCCGACATCGACAGGTTGACGCGGTGCCAGGGGTGCATTGGGCGGTCACTTGTGAGGTGTTCGCGTGTTTGCTCGGCTGAGGTCATCGGCTACTCCGTACGGAGGTTGAGTGGTGAGGAGGCGCGACGCGCCCATGGTCGGACCGCCCGAACGGCGAGGACAGAGGCAAGCCACACCAGCGAGACTGTGATGCCGAGCCCGAGGAGCACCGATAGAAGGAGCGCGGGTGCCGATTCTCCGCCGATCAGTGGAATGATGGCGGCTCCCAACGCGGATCCGACCACGGCTAGAGGCAAGGCCACCATGGTGATTTCACGCCGCGCAGCCAACTCGAGTTCGGACTCGAGCATCCCGGTGGCTGCCAGGAACGCGACCTCTCTTCGCCGGTCGAGCAGGGACTCAACGGAATGGACGGCCATCGACCCAGCCGCGATCGCGAGCCCGACCAGCAGGCAGACCGCGACGAGTGTGGCGCCGGAAAGGTAGGAGGAGTCGTCGTAGCTTCCGGAACCGGTCACTTGGAGGACGAATCCCACGACGCCGCCGCCGACCAGGGCGATGCCGCCGATCGCTGCCGCGGCCCGTCCGGCTGCGCGTGGGTCGGCGATGATGCGTTGCGCGGCGAGCAAGCTGGCTGGGCGGGCGGTGCGGCGTTGCAGCCTTCGCGCCATCACATACGCAACCCACGGCGCGAGCACGACGAGCGCCACAACGACGAGACCGATCACGATGAAGACAACGAAGTCTGCGCTGTGACCCAAGCTGAAGGCTGTCGGGGTGAGGGCGGCCGCCAGTAGCAGGAGAAGGAGGCCCCAGGGGCGGGGTGGTCGGCGTGTTTCTCGTCGAGTCACACCAAGAGGTGACTCGATCACGGCGCGGGACGCACGCCAGCCGACGAGCGTTCCGGCGACCGCCACGCCAAGGACCACCAGGAGCGTCTGCCACGCGTTGGGCCCAGACGAGGTGGGAACGATCGCGAAGTTGGCTCCGAGGGTTCCGGGGTTGTACTGCTGTTGGCCTCCCAGGATCGCGCGGAGCACCCCGAAAACACCGATGCCGAGCACGGCGCCGACGGTTGTGGGGATGCCGACCTCGATACCCCCGAGTCGGCGTACCTCCGCCGCGGTGGCGCCTGCGACTCGCAGTGCTGCGAGTCGGCGATCACGGTTGGCTGTGCCAAGACGGACCGCTTGATCGAGCAGTAGAAGCGGTGGGAGCGTCAGCAGAACGACGGCGAAGACCACACCGCCTCTGGTTCCTCCGTCGCGGACGAAATCGGCCAACTGCTCGTTGGCCGTGTCACTTAGAACCACCAAGGACACAGCCACCAGCAGTAGCCCGGAGACTGCGGCGGTGCACCCGGCAAGAAGGGCAGAACGGGCCCAGCCTCCGGCTCGCGCGAGTGTCCACGCCAGGGAAAACATCAGGCGTCCACATGCTGCTCGTTGCAGCCGTCCCGCAGTACTACCTCGCGGTCGGCTGCGGCAGCGACCCGATTCTCGTGTGTCACGAGCACCAGGCTTGCCGAGGTTTCACGGGCCACCTGCAGAAGGACCTGCAGGACGCGCTCACTGTTGACGGTGTCAAGCGCACCGGTTGGTTCGTCGGCGAAGATCACCCTCGGCCCCGACACCAGCGCCCGGGCGATGGCGACACGTTGGGACTCACCGCCTGACATCTCGCCGGGACGGGCATCGGCCAGATCGAGGGCGTCGAGCCGCTCCAGCCAACCACGGGCAGCGGTGAACGACTCGGCCTTGTCGTGGCGATCCAGCAGCAGCGGCAGCGCCACATTTTGGACCGCTGTCAACTCTGGGACTAGTTGCCCGAACTGCAGCACAAGACCGAAGTCACGGCGCCTAAGCCGGGACCGGTCAGCCTCGTCAAGATCGTCGAGAAGCTGACCGTTATACGTCACACGCCCCGACTCGGGACGAAGCACCCCGGCAGCGCACAAGAACAATGTGGACTTGCCGCTGCCCGACGGGCCTGTGATCGCTACCACCTCACCGGTGGCCACCGATAGGGAGGCGCCGCGGAGCGCTTCGGTACGGCCAAAAGATTTACGCAAGCTCTGGGCGTCCAACAGTGGCTCGCTCATGCTGTCCTCGTCCTGTCTGCAGCGACCCGCTCAGCCGCTGTCTCTAGCCACCGGAGGTCGGCGTCAAGATGGAAGATTGTGTGATCGATCTCGATGCTTGCCGCGGCGGTGGTGGCGTCGACCTGAGCCGCCACGAGATCTCGCATCACGGCAAGATGGGTGTTTCGTTGACGCTGCAGGAACGCCCGAGTGTCGGTGCCCCTCAACAATGAGGTCACGGTCTTGCGGACGAGCTCATCAGCGGTATACGGGCCAGCGGACTCCGTTGCCGCCAACCACTCGCGGAGCGACTCAGCCCCCGCCTCGGTGATCGCGTACGTCGTGCGCTCTGGCCCGCCCCCCTGGTGCGTCTCCGCGACTTCCACCAGGTCATCCTTGGCGAGCTTGGCGAGCGTCGTATAGACCTGTCCGAACGCCAAAGGCTTGGCGCTAGGAAAGCGTTCATCGTGGATTCTCTTGAGGTCATAACCGTGGGCGGCCCCCCGCTCTAGGATGCCCAACAACACGTGTCCAATAGCCATGGTCCAGACTGTACACACTATATATACCTACTGTGAATAGGACGGCACCGCAGAGTCCGAGCTCGCTATGTCAGCGGCACGCTCCGAATCAAATCTGAAACCTGCGAACCGCGGTCCGCTCGGAAGTTGGTCTCTTCCGATGGGGCTCATCAAGGACACAAAGATCGGGATCGTCGTAGACGACGCCAAAAAGGCACGAGCAAACGGGCAGACCGTATTCGTGTGCCTCTTCAAGTCGGGCGGCCTCAGCGGCGGAGGCGTGTCTGGCGAGCTGGTCCACATCAGTGCGATGGTTCAAGCAGTCGAACAGGAGGGCTGGCGGCTCGAACAGGTCTCCTACTCCGACGCCGGCGGCAAAGTGGACCGGATGATGGGCGTGTTCCGTCCCATCTGAATTTGCAGGCGACCTGAGTACGCCCCGGTCATCGATGTCGCGGTGCGGTGCGATTGCGGTCAAGCAGTCGGCATTCGCCTCCGCAACTACAAGGCACCTAGGCATCGCTGTTGTGCCGATCGGATCCGTCAACCGAGACACGTAGCGCGGGCTCGCGCCATTTTGGGCGGTTTGCAGCACCCACGGGACGTGCCCAAATGGGCTATGTGACGCTGGTCCGTGGTGTCCTCGAGAACACGGCGGCCCGATCACAGAGGCACCCGGCGTAGCGGCCCAGTCCTCGTCGGGTCGGTGGATTCGACACGTCATCGAAAAGGCATCAGAAATGATGGGCAAAGGTTCCGAGACGTTCCGATACAGTTGGAGGTGTCCGATGGGGAATCTCCTCAAGAACCCGAGGTTTTCCAAGGGGACCCGAGAGTTGTCGTAGTCCGGTTGGGCTTC
>Ga0307487_1002717_pt1 | contig 11081 bp, 12 predicted proteins | sample CBIW12metaG_FD_203665 | JGI IMG/M metagenome (GOLD analysis project Ga0307487, IMG submission 203665) | Sea-ice brine microbial communities from Beaufort Sea near Barrow, Alaska, United States - CBIW 1.2 | ecosystem: Environmental > Aquatic > Marine > Coastal | place: USA: Alaska | collected... | reverse complement strand
ACAGGCGAGGGCAAGACGCTGGTGTCGACTCTCCCGGCGTACCTGAACGCGTTGAGCGGCGAGGGCGTGCACATCGTCACGGTCAACGACTACCTGGCCAAGTACCACGCGGAATGGATGGGCCGGGTGCACCAGTACCTGGGCCTGACCGTCGCCACCATCATGCCGAGCATGACCCCGGCCGAGCGTCGTGAGGCGTACCTGGCCGACATCACCTACGCCACCAACAACGAACTTGGCTTTGACTACTTGCGCGACAACATGGCCGATGACATCGCCGACTGCGTGCAGCGGGGACATCACTACGCCGTCGTCGATGAGGTCGACTCGATCCTGATCGATGAGGCGCGTACCCCGCTGATCATTTCTGGACCCACTGAGGACGAGGTCAAGTGGTACGGCGAGTTCTCCCGCATCATCGGTCGGATGGATCCGGAGATTCACTATGAAGTCGACGAGAAGAAGCGCACCATCGCGGTCACCGAACTTGGCATCTCGGTCGTCGAGGATCAGCTGGGCATTGACAACCTCTACGACACAGTCAATACCCCGCTGATCAGCTTCCTGAACAACGCCATCAAGGCCAAGGAGTTGTTCAAGAATGACAAGGACTATGTCGTCATCGACGGCAATGTGCTGATCGTCGACGAGCACACCGGCCGCATGCTCGATGGGCGCCGCTACAACGAGGGCCTGCACCAGGCCATCGAGGCCAAGGAGGGTGTGCGGGTCCGCGAGGAGTACCAGACTCTGGCGACCATCACGCTGCAGAACTACTTCCGCCTGTACGACAAGCTCGGCGGCATGACCGGTACGGCGCTGACGGAGGCCTCAGAGTTCGACAAGATCTACCAGCTCGGGGTCGTCCCGATTCCGACCAACCGGCCCATCGCTCGCGCCGATCAGCCTGATCTGGTCTACCGCACCGAGGACGCCAAGTTCAACGCTGTCGTCGACGACATCGCTGAGCGCCACGCCAATGGTCAGCCGATCCTGGTCGGTACCACCAGCGTCGGGAAGAGCGAGCGCCTGTCCAAGTTGCTCACCAAACGCGGCGTGCCGCACGAGGTCCTGAACGCCAAGCAGCACGACCGGGAGGCTGCCATCGTTGCGATGGCCGGACACAAGGGTGCGGTTACCGTGGCGACCAACATGGCCGGTCGTGGTACCGACATCATGCTGGGCGGCAGTGTGGAGTTCCTGGCCGACGCCGAGTTGCGCGGACAGGGTCTTGATCCGCTGGAGGATTCCGAAGCCTATGAGGCAGCGTGGAATGGCACGCTGCAAAAGATGAGTGACCAGGTCAAGGCCGAGCACGATCAAGTGACGGAGGCTGGCGGACTGGCCGTCATCGGTACTGAGCGGCACGAGTCGCGTCGTATCGACAACCAGTTGCGCGGGCGTTCGGGCCGCCAGGGCGATCCGGGTGAGACACGGTTCTACCTGTCGCTCGAAGACGATCTGATGCGCCTGTTCAAGGCCGACTGGGTCGATTGGGTGCTGCAGTCGATGAAGATTCCCGACGATGTCCCCATCGAGAACAAGCGGGTCACCGGTGCCATCGCGTCGGCGCAGTCGCAGGTCGAGGCGCAGAACTTCGATACCCGCAAGAACATCCTCAAGTACGACGACGTCATGAGCCGCCAGCGTGAGGTCATCTACACCGAGCGCCGTGAAGTACTCGAAGGACGCAACCTGCGTGAGTGGGTCGGTGAGATGCTCGGCGAGGTCATCGGGGCGTACGTTACCGGCGCGACCGACGGTTTCCCCGAGCAGTGGGAACTGGAGCAGTTGTGGATCGCGCTGGGCACGTTGTACCCGGTGGGCCTGACGATCGAAGCCGCCGAGGCCGAGGCCGGTTCGCGCGAGGGCATGACCCGCGAGGGCCTGATCGAGGCGCTGACTGTTGATGCCACGGCCGGCTATGACCGCCGCGAAGAGGAGTTGACGACTTCGGTCATGCGCGAACTGGAGCGCAAGGTCGTGCTCAGCGTGTTGGACCGCAAGTGGCGCGAACATCTCTATGAGATGGACTATCTGCGCGAGGGCATTGGTCTGCGGGCCTACAGCCAACGCGATCCGCTGATCGAGTACCAGCGTGAGGGCTTTGAGTTCTTCACCGCCATGATGGAGGGCATCGCCGAGGAGTCGGTCGGCTTCTTGTTCAACCTCAACGTCGAGGTGCAGCCGCCAGTACCCACCGTGGGTGATGGCGAGGTACCCGTGCAGTTGACCAAGGGCGTCGGCGCCGAGGCCACCAAGAAGCAGCAGCAGCAGCTGTCGTACTCGGGTCCGGACGAGGACGGCGAGGCCGAGGTGCACGCTGAATCTGATGAAGATGGTGGCGATCCGGTCGAGGCCGAGGCGCGGCGTCAGGCCAATGCCAAGAACAAGGCACGCCAGAAGACCAAGCAGCAGCGCAAGTCACGCAAGAACAACCGCTGAGACCGTGCCCGCTCTGCGGGTGAGGCGTGGTGAGCTTGATGGCTCGGGCGAGCGAATGGATCAAGCCCATTCCAGAGCCGTACACCGCCAGACCATCTCACCTCGGTGAGTGGCCTGGGGTTCAAGGCGTACCGCCAGCGCGCGCGAGCGACCCCGGTGCACCATGCGGGCTGCCACCTCGGCGATCTGATCGTCGACCATCGACACGTGGACGCTGACCAGGCGGGCGGCGCTGCGGCTGCGTGAGCCGGACGCGGCCACCTGGGTGCCGACCTGGAGGCGCCGCTGCAGCTCGGTGAAGACCTCAGGCGCCATCCAGGCGGCCATCTGGCGGGCCGGACGCTCTGCGGACAACACCTCGACCAGCGCCTGCATGAACCGCGCACAGCGGTGCCGCAACGGGCCGATATCACCGCGTTCGACCGGGGTGGGCAGCACGGATGCGACCCCTGGGAAGGGCAGCGGGATCTGGGCGTCAGACACCGTGGCGGTCCCCCACGCAGGGACAGGCCGAGCGGCGGCTAGGGCGTGAGCGGTCTTCATGAGGCGTCCTGTTCGGTGGTGGGTGGGCGGAGGAGTTGGCCGGGAAGGATCAGATCGAGATCTGGGCCGATCACCTGACGATTGCTCGCGTACCAGCGGGCAGTGGCATCGGCGATGGTCGAGTTCGTGGCGTGCGCGGGCAGATGATCGGCGGCGATGGCCCATACCGTGTCGCCGGGCTGGACCCGCACCGAGTGGGGCTCTGAGGCGGCCGGCGCGGACATGGCCACCGGGCGGTCCGGCAGGGTGAGTCCACTCAGGTCGTGCGGGCTGTCGGCCAGTGCTGGCGAGGCGCCGGCCGCGACCACCACGGTCGTGAACAGCAGTGCCCGCACGGATGTCGGCACGCCAGGCACATACAGCCGCGCCGCGCCACAGATCACGACGATCAGCACCCAACAGGCCGTGGCGAGGGCGAGCACGTGTGCGATGGCGACGGCCGCAGCTGGAAAGTTGTCGCCGCCGATATCTGTCACGGCTGCCGCTGCACCCGGACCTGTGAGACCGACGATGGCTACGGCGATGAGGGCCGCTGCTCGCCCTGCGCTACTGAGGCTCGATGTGCGCGTTCGCATGGCATCCCCCGATGCATTAAGTCACGTTTGATGACGTTTAGTACCATTTCAGCACTTCTAAACCCTGTCAAGACTTGCTGGCAGCCTGTGGGGTACTGTGCTTCGGGGTACTGTGCTTCGCATGCGTTGGGACAGGCTGTTCGCAGATCTCGAAGCCGAGGCTGACGACATCGAGAAGGCCGAAACTGACGGCCTCGCTATCGACCTGCGCGACGAGATATGGGCTGCCACGTCGTGGCGTGACCTCCTGGGAGGCCACGTGATGCTCGATGTCACGGGCGTGGGCCAGATCGGCGGGGACGTGGCCGCCGTGAACGATTGCTTGCTTCGGGTCCGCAGCAGCGTGGTCGATCACCTCGTGGCGTGCTCGGCGGTCACGTCGGTGCTGAGCAACGGAGGTCGATCCGACCCACCGGGGCGCATCGACGCCGCGCTGGGGTGGCCGCAAGCTCTGCGACGCCTCCGCGACGCCGGTCAACCCGTACGCGTCGTGCTGGCGGACGGCCGTGCATTCGACGGTCAGATCGAGGTCGTGGGCGCCGACTTCGTTCGTCTGGGAGCTGGTGATGTGTCGCGGCTGGTGACTCTCGACGCGGTCGCCGTGGTGACGTCAGGTCGGTGAGTTGGTGGGCTCGTCCTCGGGTTGTGCTGTGGGATTAAGCGGCCCGGTGGAGTCAGTACGTGCGTACTGACGCTCGATGTAGTCCTCGAGCTCGGAGTTCTCGACGCGCCACTGGCCGCGCCCACCGATCTGGATGCCGCGCAGATCGCCCGAACGCACCAACGCGTACACCTGACGCACGGTCACATTGAGTACCTCGGCCACGTCGGCCAGTGTGAGGAAGCGAGGTGTTGCCGACATGGAAGCAGTCTTTCACGGCCACCCATCGTGTCGACCGCGCCTCGGCGCATCTGTGGACAACGTCGCCAGGGGGTGGACGTCCCGGCTGGTGCACGGTAGAACCGTTGCATGAAGAACTGGCGGGGGGCCGGCAAGTCTGGTGTGCGTGCTGAGCGTTTGACGCTGAGGCCGTGGGCGGATCTGCGACTGTTGGTCGGGGTGTTGCTGGTGCTCGGCGCGACCGTTGTGGGTGCGCGGCTGGTTGCGGCGAATGACGACACGGTCGAGTACTGGAGCGTCGCAGCTGACGTCCAGACAGGTGACCCGCTGAGCTCGGAGCAGCTGGTGGCCACCCGCGTCCGACTCGACCAGACCACCGCCTCGCAGTATCTGCGGGTCGCAGCTGATCTGCCGGCAGCGGTGGCCGACTTGCAGTGGGACCACGATGTGTCGGCCGGGGCGCTGCTCGACGTTGCTGCGTTGGTACGCCGCGACCGCGATACCGTGCGACAGTTGCCGATCACCGTGGTCGAGGGTGCGTCTCCGCAGGATCTGAGCCGGGGCGACCTCGTCGAAGTCTGGGCGGCTCCCACCTCTGCCGCCAGCGATGATCTGCAGCCATCAACGCGCGTGCTCGGACCGGTGCGTGTGCTGCAAGCCGGCGCAGATGCTGGATCCGTCGGAGGTTCACTCGCGCGCACCATTCTGGTCGAAGTGTCGGCGTCGACGCTCACCGGCGAGGTGGTCTCCACCGTCGGATCGGGCCGGGTCACGATCGTGCGGCTGTCGTGATGGACGTCGTCCTTGCGGCTGGCGGTGCGGCGTGGGAGCCGCGCGTGCTCACCCACCTCAACGGCTCACAGGTGCTCCGCCTGGCCCGCCGGTGTGTTGACGTCGCGGATCTGCTCGCGACGATCGGTACCGATCTGGCGCAGGCTGCCCTCGTGTCGGTCAATCTGCCCGGCCTCGATCGAGATGTCATCGATCGGCTCACGCGCGCCGGCATTGCCGTGGTGGCGGTCGAAGCGAGTCCTGAGCAGGCGGCGCGTCTGGGGATGGATCGGTCCTTTGGCGTCGAGGACCTGGACGCGGTGGCCGATCTGGACGTTGCGGTGCCGGTCGCGCCCTCGGCGGTCGCTCCGTTGATCGCCGTGTGGGGGCCGACCGGCGCCCCCGGCCGTAGCTCGGTCGCACTGGCGGTCGCCTCGGCGCTGGCCGCGCGAGACGTCGACACCGTTCTGGTGGATGCCGACGTCGATGGGGGAGCGCAGGCACACATGCTGGGTGTCCTCGGTGACGTGTCAGGCCTCGTGGCCGCATGCCGCGCCGCCAATCAGGGCGGTGTCGCTGAGATCGACCGACACGCCGAGATCGTTGAGCCAGCCCTGCGCCTGCTCAGCGGATTGCCGCGCGCCGACATGTGGCCGCAGATCCGTCCCAGCGCCCTCGACCTCGTCCTGAACCGGCTGACTGAGTCAGCAGATGTCGTCGTGGTCGACTGCGGGCACGGCATCGAAGCCGGCGGGGGCAGCGGTCCGGATCGCCACCGGAGCACGGTGGCGATCCTCGAACGCGCCGACGAGATCATCGTCGTCGGACGGGCTGAACCGCTCGGGCTCACCCGGCTGGTGCGCGCCCTGCACGACCTCGCTGCCGTCGCCAGCGGACGGTCACCGCGCGTGTTGGTGAACATGACGCGGCGCACGTTGGGCTGGTCTGATCGGGAGGTCGATGCCACCATCACTCGCCTCACCGGGCTCGCGCCACAGGCTCACCTGCCGTTCGACCAAGTGACGTGGGACGCGGCTGCGCTGACCGGCACGACACCACGGGTGGCCGCGCCGTCATCACCGTTCGTGGCCCGGGTCGAAGCCTTTGCGTCCACACTGCGGATCGTCGAGTCCGCAGCTAGGTAACTGGGTGGTAACTTGCAACGGACGGACCAAGGAGTGCGATGCAACGGTTGAGCCCGCTGGACGCGATGTTTCTACATCAGGACAGCCCTACCGTGCCACGCCAAGTGGCCTCATTGGCCATCTTGGAACACGGCGCGCGACTTGACCACGACCGGTTGGTGCACGTCATCAACGAACGCATCGACCTGGTGCCGCGATATCGCCAAGTACCCCGCATGGTGCCGGGCGGGCTCGGTACGCCGGTCTGGCTCGATGACGAGCACTTTGACCTGTCGTTGCACGTCCGACGCTCGGCTCTGCCGCGTCCGGGCGGTATCGACGCGCTGCACGAGCTGGTCGGGCGCCTGATCGCTCGCCGCCTCGACCTGGACCGCCCCTTGTGGGAGCTGTACCTGATCGAGGGATACCAGGGCGACCGACTGGCGCTGCTGTTCAAGGCGCACCAGGCGTTGGTCGACGGCTCACACACCATCGATCTGGCTCAGGTGTTGCTGGAGGAGACGGCGCACGAGCGCGACATTCCGCACGAAGGCTGGGAACCACGTCCGGCCCCGCGCACCGCTGGTCTGGTCGGCGGCACCCTCAACCACAACCTGCGCCACCCCGGCGAGGCGCTGCGTGTCGCCGAGCACAACGTGGGCCGTCTCGCCCGACGGCTGCCCCTGATCGGCACCGACGCCACCACGCCGCGCACCGTGTTGTCGACCGAGCTCTCGCGGCATCGGCGATTCGCAACACTGGCTGCCGACCTCGACTCCTTCCGCTCGGTCCGCGAGGCCCACGGCGGCACCGTCAATGACGTCATCCTCGCGTCCATCGCCGGCGGCATTCGCGGCTGGATGCTCACCCGCGCCGAACCGGTCACGGCCAAGACGAGCTTTCGCGCCATGGTGCCCATGTCGGTGGCATCTGATGACGGTCTGCCCACCTCGCTCGGCTCCACAGTCCGTGGTCACCTGTTGTCGTTGCCGGTGGGGGAGACCAATCCGGTGGTGCGCCTGCACCAGGTCTCCTACGCGTTGAAGGACCACCGCGACACCGGATCGGCGGTCGCTGCCAACACCTTGGCCAATCTGCCCGGATTCGCCACCTCGACCTTCCATGCCGTGGGTGCCCGTGTGGCCGACGCTGATCCTGGCCGTGGCCACCAGATCGTCATCACCAACGTGCCGGGTCCCCAGGATCCGGTCTACATGGCCGGCGAGGAGGTCGCCGAGGTGTACCCGTGTGTTCCATTGAGCGGCCACCGGGCCATCTCCATCGGCGTCACGTCGTATCGCAGCAAGGTGTTCTTCGGCATTGTCGCCGATCGTGAGGCGGTGCCAGATGTGGACGTTCTGGCCCAGTGCATCGAAGACGCGTTGGCCGAACTGGTCGACACGGTCACCTCCAGCAGCAGCCGGGCGCCACGCGGACGCCAGCGGCCCAAGCGATGAGAGGGCGCACATGAGGGTCTACCTGCCGGCAGGATCGGCTGATCTGCAGCGACTGGTCGACGGTGACAGCATCCAGATCGAGGGCTATCTGGCGGTGTCCACCGACGAAGAGGACGAGCTCGCGGCACTTGAGACTGCAGGCGACGGTGCGGCCTGCGTCGTCGTGGCCGAGGTTGCTGACCCTGACGGGCCGGTGCAGCTCGTCGACGTCGAGGCCCTGCACGTCGACACAGACAACAGCGGCGACCTCGCGTGGTTTGCCACGCAGGAGATCGCCGCTGTCATTGAGTTGCTGGGGTCGTAGACCTTACAACTTGCTCATTCCGTATTCGACCTCTTCGTTGAGCGAGGCGATGATCGCCTTGGCGACCTCGGTCTCGATCTTCTTGCCGATGAACGGAATCGACACCTTGACGTCGCCGGCCAGGTCAAACTGGGTGCCGTCGGCTCCGGGAGTGAGCGTTGCTGTGCCGGTCATCTCAGCCGGCTGGCCGATGATGCTGACCTTGACGTCGGCGGACCGTGAGCCGTCGGTGGCCGGGGCACCCCACTTCTCGGTCTGCTTGACCTTGACGGTGTCGCCGGTCAACTTCTTGACGAAGTCAGGCATCGCCGCGGCCTGCGTACGCACCACGGTGACCGTGGTGCTGTCGCCGTCGTCCTCGACCGTCACGGTGATGTCAGATGACTCCTGGTGCTCGCACGATTGAGTGCGGAACTCCTGGCTGGTGATCAGGCCATAGACGGCCTCGAGATCGGCGCCGGGGTAGCTGAGCGATTCACTGATCTTGACCATGTGTGGGCTCCTATTCGGTCGGTGCGTTGATGGAGGGTGTCGCACCGCCCTTGAGTTCGGACAGGCGTGCCTCGATCTCGATGGCGTCGTCATCGGCCTCGAGCTCATCGAACTGCGAGTCCAGACTGGATGCGGCGAGTTCGCTCTGACCGGCGACCTGCGCTTCGACGCGGCGGACCTTCTGCTCAAAGCGCGAGACTTCACTGGTCGGATCAAGGATGTCGATGGACTTGACGGCATCCTGCACCTGGGCCTGCGCGTCGGCGGTCTTCTGGCGGGCGACGAGCTGATCGCGCTTGGACTGCAGCTCACCGAGCTTGGACTTCATCTGGATCAGACCAGTCTTGAGCTTCTCGACGACCTCGTTCTGTGAGGCGATCTGCGGCGCAGCCGACTTGGCTTCGCTCTCATAGCCGATCTGCTTGCCCAGGGCGATCTTGGCGAGGCTGTCGAAGCGGTCGGCCTCAGTGGCCTGGCCGGAGGTGCGCAACTGATCGGCCTTCTGGGAGGCGGCGAGCGCCTTGGAGCCCCATTCGCCGGCTGCCTTGATGTCCTCGGCATGATCGGCCTCGGCCATCCGCAGGTTGCCGATCGTCATCGCGACGGCTTCTTCGGCATCGGCGATGGAGTTGGTGTAATCACGCACCATCTGGTCGAGCATCTTCTCTGGATCCTCGGCCTTGTCGAGGAGAGCGTTGATGTTCGCCTTGGTCAGTTGGGAGATACGTCCGAGAATCGACTGCTTCTTGGTCATCGGTTCTACTTTCTGTGTGGGCTACCTGGGTGTGACTGTATGTGATTCGTGCCTAGAAACGGCCGCCACCGCTTTTCTTCCCGCGGGAGCTGCTGCCGGAGCTCTTGTGACTGCTGCTGCTTCTACGCGATCGGGTGCTTCTGCGGGATCGGGAGTTCGACGAGCCGATCCCGCCGAGAATGATGGCCCCCCCGAACCTGAACCGCTGCTGCGCTGCTGGCTGCTCTCCCATTGCCGCACATCGTCCTGGGCGCGGTCGAGGTGGCGCGCTGCCTCCGAAAGTCGGGTCCGTGCATCCGCGTCCACGGCGCCGCGACGGGTGTCGAAGTAGGCGCTGACGGCCTTGACCCGCGACGTCACCCGGCCGAGTGATTCGGTCAGTGCGACGCGGGCCTTCTCGGCCTCAGCGGTCTGGAGCTGCCGCACGGCCGCGAGGGGGTCGTGATCGGTTTGTCGGACATAGGTGATCGCCTCCCGGGCTGTGGTGGCCGCTGATTCGACGGACGGCTCGGCGGGTGCCAAACGGCGACGTCATCGAGGTCTTGCCCAAGCGACGCCAGTCGTTCGGCGATTCGCTCGGGTGCCGCTGCGATGTCGGCGTCGGCATGGTCGAGCGCATTGAGCAGCGTGCTGGCCTGGCTGATGGCTTCCTGGGCGGACTGGGCGTGCACCACCGCGGTGGCGCGATCATCGGCGGTGAGGCGGGTCGTGATCTCGGCAGCCCGAGAGGGGATGTCGGCCAGCGTCTGCGGAGCGTTCGCGTGCAGGTCGCGCAGGGTGTCGAAGGCCTCGACCTGTTCGTCGATCAACATGTCGACCTGTGTGCATAGATCGATGATCTCGGTCGCGTTCCGGCGGTGCTCCTCGGCGCTCTCAGGCTGGCCGTCGTCAGCGTGTTGTCAACACGTACCAGTGCCGCTGCGCACCGCTTGTCGATATCGTCCGACGTGTCGCCGTCTCCTCGCCTGCGACGTGCGATCAGGATTCCGCCACCGGCCAGGGCGGCACCGCCGATGCCAACGGGGAGCCAGGGGAAGCCGCCGCCATCGGACAACGGTTGCGCATCGTCGACGGAGTATCCGTAGGCTCGCTCCTCGGTCGCGACCGCGAACAGGATGTCTGCGCTGGACAGATTTGATCGGGCGGCCGATGCGTCGGCCCAGTCCGGGCCGTCGAGGCCGTCGAAGCTGGGCACGAACACCACGAACAGTTGACCGCCGGTCTGGGTGAAGTAGTCATCCAGTGCCGCACGGACGTCGCCAGTGCGCGATCCGAGCACACCACCGGGATCGGCGATCGGGCCAGTGACGTCCACGGGCGGTTGGGCAGCGGCAACTCCGGCGCCCCATCCGATCATCGCGAGGGCAGCTAGTCCCAGCGTGGCCCGGCGTACCAGATGCGAGATCATCCCTCTGATCTTGGCGCAAGCCGTCCCCGGGGACAACCGAATCGGCCGTTTCCCTATGGCGTGTCGCGTGTGCGGCCTGGCTTGCCGGGGTCCGGAAGATCCACCCAAGCATGGCGGCGAACACCATCAGGGGCGATCATCGAAGGCGAACGGACCTATCGCCCCTTCGACTGAACAGAAATAGTCTGCAAGTGTGGCAGAAAACCTTGCTATCGAACAAGTGTTCTAGTAAAATTGATGCATGGAACGGGGACCAGTCATCGAGGCATTGCGCCGGGCGGCGCGTGCTGTTGGCGTGGCTCCTGATGCTGAGGCGCTCCGCGCGATCCAGGCCGCGCAAGATGCTCTGGATGCGGCCAAGGTGTCG
>Ga0307487_1002716_pt1 | contig 11085 bp, 12 predicted proteins | sample CBIW12metaG_FD_203665 | JGI IMG/M metagenome (GOLD analysis project Ga0307487, IMG submission 203665) | Sea-ice brine microbial communities from Beaufort Sea near Barrow, Alaska, United States - CBIW 1.2 | ecosystem: Environmental > Aquatic > Marine > Coastal | place: USA: Alaska | collected... | reverse complement strand
GTTGTGCTTCATTATGACAAACCGCTAACCAATGATAAAATTTTTTAGAAAAATCAGACAAAACTTGCTTTTAGAAAATAAAAAGGGAAAGTATTTTAAATATGCCATTGGAGAAATAGTACTTGTCGTTATTGGAATTTTGATTGCCTTACAAGTAAACAACTGGAACATTGAAAAAACAGAGAAAAATAGAGAAGAGAAATATCTATCAAACATTGTTCTTGATTTAAAAAAGGATATTATCCGTTTGGATTACCTTATAGAGTTCAGAAAGATTAGATTAATTGGAGACCAAAAAATAATAGAACAAATAAATGGCATTAGAGTTAATAACTTAAACGAATTAACGAAATATGTAGTCAATTCATTAATGGAAAATAATTTCTCACCAAACAACACTACTTTTTTGGAACTTTCAAATTCAGGAAATCTTAATCTAATTTCAAATGACTCCATAAAATATCTTTTGCTTGAATTAGAAGAACTTTATAAAGCGAACAAATTAGAAATAGAACACGAAACGTTTGATTACCGTGAATATATTTCAAGACCTGCTAACAAAATCATCAATATAGACCAACTATTCCCTGTTTTTTTAGGAACAAAAACCATAGAAGAGCAGAAAATAACATTGGACAATTTCAGTTCATTATTAGAAAGTAGAGAGTATAAAAATGGTTTATTCATTATGTCTTTTATGTCAAATTCCTATATTTCAGTATATGAAAATATAAAAACAAAATCAGAAAAAATAATTGGAATAATAGAAAATGGAAAATAAAGAAAGCACAACAATGTATAAAAATAATTGCTCAATTTTGGGCTTAACCAAAGGTAGTTACAAGTTTACTACATCTGATTTTCCTGCGGAAAATCCTCGCACGTAAACTCGCAACTATTCTTAGTGTGCCGAGCAAGCAATGACGACAATAAAATTCATTGTGAACTGTAATTAAGATGGTAGAGCCGACCTACCAATGTCGTCTTATAGGAGAAGGCATTAAACCACCTAAAGGTGCTTTGGTAAAGAGCCAAGGTATTGAGCGTTTAGGAAACGACCAGTCAAGAATTGGTCAGGTACGGATAAAAGAGATGAACAAAGGTGAACCCCTTTTGAGGTGTCGAGAAGTTGCTACATCCTGTCAAAAGCTACGAAGTAAGGCACGGAGTTAAAGAGTATAGCGATTACCTATTTATTAGCTATACGGCAGGCGTCATTCAGGGGGCATGACTTTTATCCAGGCTTGGTTACGGAACTCGGGAACCTGTACAACAGTGTTAAGGAAAATGCACAATAGGACCAAACTAGAGGCAGAATGCCAATATGATGTTCAGGGGCGGACTAACCCGTAGTAGTGATGAAGTTCCTGTAATGGGAATGGAGCGAAGGGGTTAGGTTATACAGTTACGTTACATTTAACAACTCAATATATTTTTGAGGATGACTTTATGGAATGAAACAAAATCAATACCTGTAAGCAAAGCCATGATATGGCAAGCTTATAAAAAAGTGCATGCCAACAAAGGGAGTGCAGGTGTAGATTCAATAAGCATTGAACAGTTTGATGCGAACTTGTCCAAAAACCTTTACAAACTTTGGAATCGTATGGCATCGGTAAGTTACTTTCCCCCTCCGGTCAAAGAAGTGGATATCCCAAAAAAGGACCAACATTGCTGTGGCCCTTTTAAAGTTTAGTGTGTCTGGCGATTACCAGATAAGCACCCTGTTTTCGGGTTTTAAATACATTTTGTCGCCTTCTTTGATACTGAATGCCTCATAGAAAGCTGGGATATTTTGCAGCGGCACATATGCGCGGTACATTCCCGGAGAGTGCGGATCGGTTTTGATCCTGTTTCTTAGGGCTTCTTCCCTCATTTTGGTACGCCACACTGTTGCCCAGGACAGGAAGAAACGTTGTTCCGGGGTAAATCCGTCTATTTCACCGGGGTTGCCGTTCTCTTTCAGGTCCATTTGAAGTCCGTCGTAAGCGGCATTCACCCCGCCAAGATCCCCAATGTTTTCACCAAGGGTAAATTTCCCGTTGATGTAAACGCTGTCCAACACTTCAATTGCACTGTATTGATCGGCTAATGCTCCCCCAAGTCCTTCAAATTGTTTTAGATCTTCATCTGTCCACCAATTGTTCAAATTTCCTTCAGCGTCAAATCTGGAACCGCTGTCGTCAAATCCGTGAGAGATCTCGTGGCCTATAACGGCGCCAATTCCACCATAATTCACGGCTGCATCGGCCTTATAATCGTAGAATGGAGGTTGCAGGATAGCTGCAGGGAACACAATCTCGTTGTAGCTTGGGTTGTAATAGGCATTCACTATTTGTGGCGCCATATACCATTCGGTTTTGTCGACCGGTTTACCCAGTTTGTCCATATCTTTTTTGACGTTCCAACTGGAGGCATTCATCATATTTTGGAAAAAAGATCCTTTTTCGTCCTTAGGGCCGGCAATTTCAAGCGCGCTGTAATCTTTCCAGGTATCGGGATAGCCGACTTTAATGGTGGTAGTTCCCAATTTCTCGATGGCTTTTACCTTGGTGCTGTCGCTCATCCAGGTCAGGTTATTGATCCTGATTTCATAAGCCTTGATGATATTGGTGATCATTTCCTGAGCTTTTTCTTTGGCTTCCGGCGGAAAGTTTTCTTCAACATATAATTTTCCAAGTGCCTCTCCCAAAGTGCCGTTTATAATTCCTAAAGCACGTTCGTTCAACGGACGTTGTTTTTTGGCTCCCTGCAGGGTTTGATTGTAAAACTCCCAGTTTGCTCTTTCAATTTCAGTGCTTAATGCATTGGCGGCATCATTGAAAAGTGTCCATCGCAGATAGGTTTTCCAGTTTTCAACATTATTTTCTGCAAAAGTTTTTTGCAGGGCCTGCATATATTTTGGTTGTGCTACAATGATGGTGTCCATATTTGATGCACCAATTTCATTGAAATAGGTTTTCCAATCTATCGCGCCAACTTGTTTCTGCAATTCTGAAACCGACATTGGGTTGTAGGATTTTCTGGCATCCCTGCGTTCTACCTTATCCATTTGCGGTTGTGCAAGACTAATTTCAAAAGCTAAAATCTGTGCTGCACTTTTGGCTGCATCTGCTTCTGAATCTCCTAAAAATTGCAACATCCTGGTGATATGGGATTTATATTTTTCCCTTTTTTCCTTCGAATCGGAATCCTCACCTACATAATAATCACGATCTGGCAAGCCTAATCTTGAAGGATATAAATAAGCAGCGTTTGTATTGCTGTCCTTTGCATCTGCACGTACCGAAAATCCGAAGAAACCGGCACCGCCGTATTGCTGCATTTCTGTAAGATAAGTCTGCAAATCTTCTTTATTGGTTATGGCATCAATTTTAGCGAGATAAGGTTGCAAAGGCTGAATTCCTTTCGCGTTTCGCGCTACGGTATCCATAATGCTCTGGTAAAGGAAAACCGCTTTTGCCTGATCGCTGGAAGCATCCAGTTCTTTATTGTTGGAAGCCTTTTCAAGTAATGCAAGGGCATCGGCATCGGTTTTTTTGCGCAGTTCGTTAAAACTTCCCCAGGTGGTATATTCGTCAGGAATTTCGGTGGAATCTACCCATTTTCCGTTGACGTACCTGAAAAAATCTTCTTGTGGATTCACCGTGGTATCCATAAAAGCGAGATTTATTCCATGAGTTTCAACTTTTTCAGCCATTTTTTTGTCGTCACTTTTACAACTGGTAACTGCCGCTGCAAGGAGCAGTGGCATTAACAATGCATTTGTTATTTTTTTCATTCGGAGTTATTAATTAAAAATTTCGCACTAAAGTACTAAAAAATAAGATATTGTGATTTTTGATTTTTAAAAGGCAGGAAACAAACTTTTTATTAACGCTTTCGCAAAGAATTGGTCTTTCGTATCCTAACTTTTTTAAGTAATTAATCTTGTCTCTTTATTCTTGTTTCTTTAACCGCAACACCAAAGAATTGGTCTTCTGGATCTTATATTTTTTTCAGTCTTTATTCTTGTTTCTTTTTTATAAATTTTGAAATCAGCGTGCTGTCAGATTCTTTTTTGATTTTGGTGATCTCCTCCACATTTTCGTTTGGGATGGCGATGGAAAGCACATAATGTTTAATTTTCCAGCCATTCTGCTTTTTTTCCAAAACCCCGGAACCCCTGCAAATTCCCATTTGTGTGTTCAGAAGTTCGTCGAACCAGGCGGTTTCCCCGTTTTTTGAGGCATAAATATTTCTTTCCAGGGTGGTAAAACTCCAGGCTTTACCCTTGTCAAAATAAGGTTTCGCAAATTCCCGGAATTCCTTGTTTTGCCAATTTTCGGTAGCATCGGTCCCAATGAATATACCGTCGCCTGACATTAAATTGAAATATTCCTCATAATTGGCTTGGGCTGCAGCGGCGTGCCAGTCTTCCAGGACCTTATTTATTGTTTCTTTGGAAGCTTCTTCAGTTTCTGTGTTTTCTGATGCGGTAGTTTCTTTGTCTGCTGATTTATTATTACAGGAGGAAAAAATTATTAAAAGGAGAAGGGATATTTTTTTCATTTCATTTCATTTTTTCGTAGAAACGCGCTAAAGCGCGTCTTTTCTTATTATTGGTAAATCCTGTTGAGACGTGAAATAGCGCGTCTGTTCTGGATTTAATTGTGCGCGCACAATATCGTTATTCCCGTTGATTTGTGGAGACGCGCTGTGACGCGTCTGTACGGCTACGGCGAGCTGGGGGCAATTCCATTGAATCTATTGGAGCTTCATATTTATCCAATTCCAGTTCGAATTCTTCCAGGGTTTTCTGGAAGAGTTCGTTAAGCTGGATCTTGAAATTATTAAATTCGGCAGGGATTTCCCTTGCGGTAGCCGCAATTTTTTTTGCATCCAAATTCCGTTGTTGCGAAAGCTGTTCCAGGATCCTGGCATTTGTGAGAAGCACGGCAAGCCTGGCTTCAACCGCATTAGCCTTTAAAGAATCGGGTAAGGTTTCTTTAAGGTTCTTCATAATCTCGGCTATAGGTTGGGCATTTAAAATAACATCATTAACCGAGTAGTCTCTAAAATTTTCGATCTCGCTTTGGGCGGTTATATAAGCCAACCATTCTGAGGTAATTTCGCTTGCTTTAGGTTGCAATGGCACCTGCTGATTAGTGATCTCAAGTTTTTGGTCAAGAGCGGTGGTATCTGCTGCTGTTAGGGATTTCTTGGCATTGGTATTATTATTTTGATTGCAACCAATTGTCATCAGAATAAAGACTATCCAAAATATATTTTTCATCTATGTTTTATTTAGTTTTGAATCAATTCTTACGCATTAATCTGCGGATTTTAAATCTGCGGTCCCGATAGCTATCGGGAGCGGAGAAATTTTTTAAGACATTCTGAACAACTCCTCATTTGTTTATTCTATTGTTGTTTATCGGTCAAAACTTGTACTGATAACTCGGGATGTTATTCGCATAAACCTGCCAACCGGCAGGCAGGTTTATCGAGTTTCTGTTATGCTCATTTCAACTAAAAACAGATTTATAATTTGTTTTCATTAAGTGTTTTGTTTCTAAAACTTAAATTCATTGCACCAATTATTTGATAGTTCATATTGTTTTAACAGAATAAGATTTAAAGAGCAAAGTTAATCAAACCACCGACAAAAAAACGGGTTTAAGCGAGGAGGATATTAAGTGCTCATTTTAATGACATTCTTATTATCTTCTTTGCTGAAATGGATATCTTTGCACTTCAAAAGTGAAAAAATGATTTCAAAAAAAATATTGGTTATTGGTGCCGCAGGACAGATAGGAAGTGAACTCACACAGAAATTGCGGGGACTCTTTGGAAATGACAATGTAATTGCCAGCGATATAAAAGAAGGTGACCAGGAACTGATGAATTGCGGACCTTTCGAAATTTTGGATGCCACAGATAAAACAGGCGTAGAAAATTTGGTAGAAAAGTATAATGTTACCGATGTTTATTTAATGGCGGCTATGTTAAGCGCTACTGCTGAAAAAATACCGATGAAAGCATGGAACCTTAATATGGATTCCCTTTTCAATATTTTAAACCTGGCCAAGGACAAAAAAATAAATCGGGTTTTCTGGCCATCCAGCATTGCCGTTTTTGGTCCGAGTTCCCCAAAAGAAAACACCCCGCAAACCACCATTATGGAGCCCAACACGGTGTATGGGATCAGTAAACAAACCGGGGAACGTTGGTGTGAATATTATTTTAATAAATACGGGGTCGATGTTCGAAGCATTCGTTTTCCCGGTATTATAAGTTATAAAACCCTTCCCGGTGGCGGAACTACAGATTATGCCATTGAGATCTTTCACGCAGCTATAAATGACGGATCCTACACTTCCTTTTTAAGCGAAAATACTTCCTTGCCAATGATGTTTATGGATGATGCCTTAAAAGCTACCATCGATATTATGGAGGCTCCGTCAGAGAAAGTTAAGGTGCGTTCTTCATATAATTTATCGGCCATGAGTTTTACTCCAAAGGATTTGGCCATGGAAATAAAAAAGGTAATACCGGAATTTGAAATGCACTATGAGCCCGATTCCCGTCAGGAAATCGCCGATTCCTGGCCAGGCAGTATAGATGACAGCGAGGCAAGAAAGGACTGGGGCTGGAAACACGAATTTGACATTAAAAAATTGACCAGTGCTATGCTGGACGGTTTAAAAACAGAGAAGTTAACTTTAAAAGCTAAGATCTGACAGATTAAGGAACTAATCCGTCAGAAGCAAAGGGAAAAGAATTGCAGATCCTGAGCCAACAAGACATAAAAAAACCGTTTAAAATTGAATTTTAAACGGTTTTTAAGTTTCGAATGCTAATATAAAAATATATTATTCATTAGATAACGCGCACCTGAGCTGCGGTTAGTCCTTTTCTTCCTTCTTCTTCAACGTATTCAACTTTGTCACCTTCGTTCAAAGACTCGCCATTAAGGCCAGTAATGTGAACAAAAATATCTTTTCCTGTTTCGTCGTTGGTAATGAATCCGAATCCTTTAGATTCATTGAAAAATTTAACTGTACCTTCCATTGTAATAAAATAAGTAATTAATAAAGCACAAACATACATAATATTTTTTAGCGAAAATAGTTAAAATAATTTTTTTTAACGCTATAAAATATAATCTGGCTAATACAATCCCTTATCCCTCATTTTATCTAGGTTTTCTTTAGTGAAGGTATAATCTTTTAATTTTTTTCCGTTCCAACGCACGTATAGAAATATAGGCATAAGGATAAATGCAGCGGCCAAAACGGCGATTCCAATAATCCTGTCACCTAAAATCATTTCTTCGTGCATCCTAAAATAAAACCCGGTGCCTACGGCAATCAAGATTAAAATTGCTAATATTTTGATTATAGTATTCATTGCTTAAACGGTTACTTCAATTAATTTTTGCCGGTATGCGGTTAATAATTTCGATTTTGATACAAAGCCAACATATTTTTCATCATCAACAACCGGCAGGTTCCAAGCATCACTGTCCTGGAATTTTTTCATGATATCCTTTACACTGTCCTTTTTTATATCGATTATTTCGGGAGCCCGTTGCATGAGTTCCTGAACTTTTATTTTATCATAGAGATCTTTTTCGAACATAACCGGGCGGATATCGTCTAAAAGGATGATTCCCATAAAGTTATCATTTTCATCCAAAACGGGAAACAAATTCCTGGAAGATTTTATAACGCCGTTATGAATAACATCGCCTAAACTCATATTCACTTTTAAGGGGACAAAATTGGTTTCAATCACCTGATCTATATTTAGCAGGGTGAGCACTTTATGATCTTTATCGTGGGTTAACAATTCATCACGGGCAGCCAATTCCATGGTATAAACCGAATGTGGCTGAAATTTGGTGGTAATCAAAAACGAAATAACAGCCGTGATCATCAATGGCACAATAAGTTCATAACCTCCAGTTAGCTCGGCAATAAGGAAAATTGCGGTAAGCGGAGCATGCAATACCCCGGCCATAAGTCCGGCCATTCCCACCATGGTAAAATTGCTGACGGAAATAGGGTTTTTAAGGATCCCCAAATTATTTACTATCAATGCAAAACAGTGACCCATGGCACTTCCCATAAACAGTACGGGTGCAAAAATACCACCAATGCCACCGGCCCCAAATGTAAGGGCAGTGCCCACAATTTTAAAGAGCACCAGACCTATCAATAAAGCAATTACCACCCAGATATTATCTAGAAGCTCATTAAAAAAATTGTTGCCAAGGGCTTGCCTGTAATTTTCGGTTAACAAATTATTTATAACGCTATAACCTTCGCCGTAGAGTGGGGGAATGAGGTAAACAAGGATCCCCAAGCCGAATCCGCCAACTAATAATCGTGTGAAAGGGGATTCAATTTTTTTAAAAAGTTCGCTGATTTTAAAATAGACCGTGGTAAAATACATCGAGCAAAGGGAAGCCAGAATCCCAAGGATTATATAAAATGGCACTTCCGAAATAAGGAATGGATCTTTAAGGTGAAAGGATAAAAGAATATTTGCACCAAGAAAAAAATAAGAAGTTAAAATTGCCGAAACCGAAGCGATCAACAAAGGAAGCAGGGAGATAAGCGTTAGGTCCAGGCTAAAAACTTCAATGGCAAAAATTATCCCTGCAATTGGTGCCTTGAAAATAGCCGACATTGCTCCTGCCGCCGCACAACTCACAAGCAGGGTTCGGGAATTTTGGTTCATTTGGAACATGCGGGCAATATTTGAACCTATTGATGCCCCGGTTGCCACCGTTGGTCCCTCCAGTCCTACCGAACCTCCAAAACCCACAGTTAAAGGTGCTGTAATAAGGGAGGCATACATTTGAAACGTCCTCATGATTCCCTGACGTTTTGAAATGGCATATAAGGTAGAAGGAATACCATGGCCAATTTTCTTTTTAAACCAATATTTAATAATAAAATAAGTAAGCGCAAGGCCTATGAGCGGGAAGATGAAATAAAAAGCCTGGTGATAAGTAATTATGAACTTGCCTTCCAGTTGATTTTGAATAAAATGAGTTAAGTTTTTAATAATAACTGCACCTAAACCAGCAGTAAACCCAATTATGGAGCTTAATATAAGTATAAACTGATGCTGTGAAAGATGTTTTGTCTTCCAAATTAAAAAGCGTTGAAAACCGGGGATTACTATTGGGCGCATTTTAGGAGCCTGAGTTTAAAATGTTGTGAATATAAAAAAAATCATCTAAAAAAAGAGGCTTAAGGTTTTACTTCTAAATGCAATTCGTCAAGTTGCTCCAAATCCAAGCTTGCCGGGGCGTCTATCATAACATCACGTCCGGAATTGTTTTTTGGAAAGGCAATAAAATCGCGAATGGTTTCCTGGCCGCTTAAAATTGCTACCAATCTGTCAAAACCAAATGCAATTCCACCGTGTGGTGGTGCGCCAAATTCGAAAGCATTCATCAAAAATCCGAATTGAGCCTGGGCTTGTTCAGGAGTAAATCCTAAATAATCAAACATTTTTGACTGGGTATGCTTATCGTGAATACGAATTGATCCGCCACCAATCTCATTTCCGTTCATCACCAAATCATAAGCATTGGCACGTACAGCCCCCGGATTGGTTTCCAGTAATTTTATGTCTTCGGGTTTTGGGGAAGTAAACGGATGGTGCATCGCGTGGAAGCGTTTTGACTCTTCATCCCATTCCAAAAGCGGGAAATCTACTACCCATAACGGGGCGAATTCCTCCGGTTTTCGCAATCCTAATTCATTGGCCAAATGCATTCTCAGTGCACTTAACTGAGTGCGGGTTTTTGCAGCATCACCAGACATAACCAAAATGAGATCTCCGGGATTTGCGCCGGTTTTTTTTGCCCAGGATGCCAAATCTTCTTCTGAATAAAATTTATCTACTGAAGATTTTAAGCTGCCGTCTTCGTTATATTTTACCCAAATCAGGCCTTTTGCTCCTATTTGTGGACGTTTTACCCAGTTCACAAGGAAATCTATTTCTTTCCGGGTGTAGTTTGCGGCCCCGGGAACAGCGATGCCTACCACCAATTCCTGTTCATCAAATACGTTAAATCCTTTGCTTTGGGCAAGTTCGTTAAGTTCGGCAAATTTCATCCCAAAACGGATGTCAGGTTTGTCATTGCCATACATTTGCAGTGCTTCGGCATAAGTCATTCTCGGGAAATTCCCAATTTCAACATTTTTTATTTCTTTCAGCAAATGCCGTGTAAGGCCTTCAAAAACATTTAGAATATCCTCCTGTTCCACAAAAGCCATTTCGCAGTCAATTTGGGTAAATTCCGGCTGCCTGTCGGCCCGCAGGTCTTCATCCCTGAAACATTTTACGATCTGGAAATATTTGTCCATTCCCCCAACCATCAACAGTTGCTTGAATGTTTGCGGCGATTGTGGTAAGGCGTAAAATTGGCCTGCGTTCATCCTGCTTGGCACCACGAAATCGCGGGCACCTTCAGGTGTAGATTTTATCAAATAAGGCGTTTCAACTTCTATAAATCCCTGATTGGAAAGGTAATTCCTCACTTTCATTCCCACCTGATGTCTGAACATAAGGTTTTCTCTTACCGGGGTTCTTCTGATGTCCAGGTAACGGTATTTCATCCGGAGCTCTTCTCCACCATCGGTGTCATTTTCAATAGTAAACGGCGGCGTTAAGGAGGCATTCAGAAGATTAAATTCTGAAACTAATATTTCTATATCGCCGGTAGGCAGTTGTGGGTTTTTAGATTGGCGTTCAATCACGGTTCCCTTTACCTGAATTACGAACTCACGTCCCAGCTGGGAAGCCTTTTCCAATATTTCCTTAGAGGTGCGTTCCTCGTCAAAAATGAGCTGGGTAAGTCCGTACCTGTCGCGAAGGTCTACCCAAATCATAAATCCTTTATTCCTTATTTTTTGAACCCATCCGGCCAGGGTTACTTCTTCACCAATTTGCGCTGCTCTTAATTCACCACAGGTATGACTTCTATACATAATTCACTATTGAAATTTCGAACGGTAAAAGTAAGAAGTTATCGCGGTTTCTTAGGGATAAAGGCTTTAAAAAATATAATTTCCGAACTTT
>Ga0307487_1002714_pt1 | contig 11086 bp, 9 predicted proteins | sample CBIW12metaG_FD_203665 | JGI IMG/M metagenome (GOLD analysis project Ga0307487, IMG submission 203665) | Sea-ice brine microbial communities from Beaufort Sea near Barrow, Alaska, United States - CBIW 1.2 | ecosystem: Environmental > Aquatic > Marine > Coastal | place: USA: Alaska | collected... | reverse complement strand
ATTTCACAGAGAAAATTTATATCTAGGTTTAAAACTAAAGTAGTCCTTGAATTTAAAAAGCACATTTTTATATGATAAAAATTAACGGCGCTATTACTGTTTCAATTATAATTGCAACCTATAACAGAGTTAAATTCATAGGTACAACTCTTGATTCTATTCTTAATCAAACATATTTTAACTATGAAGTCATAATAGTTGATGATGGTGGGACTGATAATACCAGGGAAGTTTTACGAAATTATATAAATGATCCAAAATTTAAATTTTACGAGAGACCTAAAGAGTATCCTAAAGGTTGTCCCGGCTCACGAAATTTTGGGCTTACAAAAGCACAAGGAGAATTTATATGGTTTTTTGATGACGATGATATTGCCCATCCAGATCTGCTGGAAAATTGTATCTCTGAATTAAAAAATATAAAAAACGATTTTTGCAGATTTGAAAGAACTGTTTTCTATGATTTCGAGAAAATAGAATTTGAGGAGACCACAAATCTTAAGATTGAGAATATAACCAAAAAAAATCTAAAACAATTAATAAATGGTGAATTGCCTTTTAACTCTTGCCAGGTGATATGGAGAAAAGCAGCCTTAGGCAAGGAACATTTTCGGGGAGATATTATTTATGCCGATGATTGGGAATTTTATTCCCGATTATTGTCAATGGGGCTCAAAGGCGTTTCTATAGACAAAATATTGCTATTTGCCCGCAAACATTCGGGTTCTGCAACTCACAAATATAAATCCGGAAATAAGAAAATAATGAATTCTGTTATTTTGGCGAATTTTAGCGTCATTGATCTTGCAATTAAAGAGAAAATAATGGACAGACAATTGTTTAAGTTTTTTTATAGACGTGCTATATTCTTTAATTCGTATCCAATTGTTAAATATCTTGTTGAAAAAAGCAATCTAAATTTGTTGAATAAAATAAAATATAAATTTGGTTATAAGTTTTATCCTTTAATTGAGCCAGTCTTTAAATTAAAGGCTAAAGTGAAGAGAATATTTTAAGATTCTAAAATTTCAATTATCCTTTCCCCTGTATTACCGTCCCATTTTGGAGGGATTTTTCCTTTCTTCCACTGGTTTTTAAACATTTTTTTCATTGCAGGCGCTATCGCTGAAGGATTTGTTCCTAATAATTCATTAGTTCCCAAAATAATTGTTTCAGGTCTTTCTGTGTTACTTCTAAGTGTCATACATGGCACACCCATCACTGTAGTTTCTTCGGTTATTCCCCCGGAGTCTGTGATAACGACTTTAGCTCTTTCAACCAAATAATTAAATTCCAAATAGCTAAGTGGATTAATTAGAAAGAGGTTGTTTGCATTTAGTTTAAATTTACTTAGTACTTCTGCAGTTCGAGGATGAACGGGAAAAATAATTGGAAGGCCTTTTGAATTCTTTATTATTTCTTCAAGAAATAATTTGAGTTGATTAGCTTTATCCACATTCCCGGGACGATGTAAGGTTAGAACAACGTATTCCTTTTCAAGAAGTTCTAAATCTATCCATATTCGAGGCTGTATAAATGAGGGTCTGAATCTTAATAAAGTGTCGATCATCGTGTTACCTACAAAAAAAACCTGATGTTTGGATTTCCCATTTTGTGTCAAAAGAAGGGAAGCTTCCACGGTAGTAGTAAAAAAGTAATCTGAAATACTATCAATTAAAACCCTATTGATCTCTTCAGGCATAGTCCAGTCATTAGAGCGCAGTCCGGCTTCTACATGAGCGACTTTAATCTGCATTTTTTTAGCTGTTACCGCACAAGCCATACTGGAGGTGACATCGCCTACAACTAAACAAATATCAGGTTTGTTTTTTTGTAGAACTTTTTCGTAGGCAATCATTATTGCTGCAGTTTGTTCGGCCTGGCTACCGCTTCCAACTCCAAGGTTGATATCAGGATTGGGCAATTCCAATTGTTTGAAAAAACTTCCACTCAAGGCTTCGTCATAATGTTGCCCGGTATGAATTAACCGGAAAGAAATTTTGTTCGATTTATTTTTAATAGCGTGAATTAGGGCCGCTATTTTCACGAAGTTTGGCCTTGCGCCGGCGATTAGATCGATTTTCATAATTTGTAATCTGTAAAAACAAATCTAATGGAAATTATAGTATCTGGGTTTAACCAGGTTGCTTATATTTAAGTTAGTGTATATTCGGACAAATTTGAAAGAAAGATTTAAATTAATAGGTGCATTAATGGTTATTTTATGCTTCCTTTAAATTAAATTCATAGTTTTACAACAAACAAATAAAGCCTTTGAATTTACCAGCTCAAAAGAAAATTTTAGTCATTGCAGAATCCATTGACGTGGAAGATAGTAGCGGCACCAAAGGGCGAGTTGCTTTAATTAAAAATTTACATAAAATTGGATTTGATGTAAGGGTGTATCATTATACCCGTAAAGAAATTCACTTACCCGGAATAACCTGTGTGGCAATTAAGGAAAAAAGGTGGAGTGCCCTATTTTTCCTAAGCCGACTGGAAAGATATATTCGCTTTCTTTTTAAAATATCCCTGAGTAAACCTCTGGAAAAAGTATTCGGATTTTCCTTCACGCTTTTTAATGACCGAAACAGTATAATTGCTGCTTTACGAAAAATTGAAGATTATAAACCCGACCTGGTGTTAACACTTAGCCAGGGCGGCCGTTTCAGGCCGCATCACGCACTTCTTAAAATGCCTGAACTGCATAAAAAATGGATGGCTTATATTCACGATCCGTATCCTATGCATTTGTATCCACGACCTTATGCCTGGGTGGAAGCCGGGTATTTCCAAAAATGGAGATTTATGAAGGAGGTCTCTGAAATGGCTGCTTTTACAGCTTTCCCGAGTAAATTATTAATGGAATGGATGGGAAGTTATTTTACCGGTTATATAGAAAAAGGTTTGGTGATTCCACATCAAATTAGTTCAGATGAAATTTCTGAATCTATAATCCCGGATTATTTTGACTATAAAAAATTTAATATTCTTCATGCTGGAAATTTGCTTTGGGGACGCGATCCCGAAGGCTTAATACGAGGATTTATGAAATTTTTAAAAATGAATCCTGAAGCTGAAAAGGAGAGTCGGCTTTTATTTCTTGGGGGAAAAAATCATTATTCTTCCTACCTTTCTGAATGGGAGGCTAAGATACCTCAATTTTATGTGAGTGAGGATTATGTTCCGTTTTCGCAAGTGCAGTCACTTCAGAAGCGATGTGCTGTTAATATAATTTTAGAAGCAAAATCAGAGATAAGTCCATTTTTGCCGGGAAAATTCCCGCATTGTGTGCGTGCAGATAAACCAATTTTATTATTAGGGCCTTATTACAGTGAATCCAGAAGATTATTGGGAGACGATTATTTATATTGGGCGGAAATTGATGAGGTTGATAAAATTGCAGGACTTTTAGAAGTTCTTTATCATCAATGGAAAAATGACACAATCCAAAAACTCAATCGGCCGGATTTGGATGAGTATCTTTCTGTAAATTATTTAAATAAAACTATTAATAAAATATTTGAAAAAGAATGAAAATACTTATGGTTTCGGTTTTTTCCAATCATTTTTTTAATTGGGTGCTTCAACTCAAAGAATCTGGACATGAAGTGCATTGGTTTGATTTAAATGACGCTAACACTTATGTGAAAAGAATAGATTTTGTTCATCAAACGGTAAAATGGAAAAGGAAATTTGAATATCCGGGAAGATACTGGATCAAGAATAATATTTCTTCCCTGGATACTTTTATAGAACGATTTAATCACAGAAAGTTTTTAGATGTTTTTCAAAAAAAGTTCCACGAAATACAACCTGATGTAGTACAGAGTTTTGAAATGCATTCAGCATGCGTTCCTATTTTGGGAATAATGAATAATCATCCTAAAATAAAATGGCTTTATTCAGCCTGGGGAAATGATCTTTTTTATTATCAAAATGAACCTGATAAATTAAAAGGGATCAAAGCAGTATTTGGCCGTATAGACTATATGTTTGCGGATTGTACCCGGGATTATTTAATTGCGGAAAAACATGGTTTCAAAGGAAAATATTTAGGAACCTTTCCCACCGGTGGCGGTTATGATCTCAGTTCTTCTGATCCTTTGGTTAGAGATTTTCAAAATAGGAAGACGATTTTAATTAAGGGCTACGAACATAAATTTGGTAGATGCAATAATGTTTTAGAAGCTTTGTTAGAAATTGAGGATGACCTTAAAGGTTTTGAAATTGTCGTTTTTGCAGCTACTAAGGAGGTTTTAGAAAAAGTGGAGGATCCTAGATTTAAAAAAATGAAAAATCTAGTAGTAAAAGAAAATATAGCTAGAGGAGAGCTCTTGGAATTAATGGGAAAATCTTTAATATATATCGGAAATAATATTTCTGATGGAATGCCAAACACACTTTTGGAAGCGATAGTTATGGAGTCTTTTCCTATTCAATCTAACCCTGGAGGTGCTTCAGCAGAAATTATTGAAAATGGTAAAAATGGTTTTTTAATCGAAAATCCGCAAGATGTTAAGGAGATAGCATCATTGATTAAACAAGCAATTCAAGATCCTGAATTATTAAGGTCAGGAATTGCCTATAATACTGCAAATGTTAAACCTATGCTGGAAAGAAATTATGTTAAAGATCAAGTTTTAAAAAAATACCAACAGGTTGAACAAAATCTATAAATTCTGATTAGATGAAAATACTAATGGTCTCCATGTTTTCCAATCATTTTTTTAGGTGGACAGAACAACTAAAAGATGCAGGGCATGAAATTTATTGGATAGATGTTTTTGATTCTAATACTAAGGTTGAGAAGATTGATTTTGTCCATCAGATAATTGGTTGGAGATATAAAATTAATTATCCAGGAAGGTATTTTATTAAAAATAAGATTCCAGGATTAAACAAATTGATTAATCAGGTAAATGAGAGGCATCTATCTGAATTTTTCGAAAAAACACTTCGGGAAATAAAACCAGATGTAGTTCAAAGCTTTGTTCTGCAATCTGCAGGATATCCTATTTTAAATATTATGAAAAAACACCCCCATATTAAATGGGTGTTTTCTGCATGGGGGAATGATCTATATTACAGGCAACAGACAGGGATGGAGGACCTGATGAAAATAAAAATTATCCTCTCAGAATTTGATTATATGTTCTCGGATTGCGAAAGAGATCATCAAATTGCAAGATCACATGGCTTTAAAGGGGAGTTTTTAGGAGCTTTTCCAACCGGGGGAGGATATGAGTTAGATAAATACCACCCAGATATTATCCCCTTTGAATTAAGAAAAAACATATTAATAAAGGGCTATCAAAGCCATTTGGGGCGTTGTAATAAAATATTAGAGGCTATTGTTAAACAAAAACAATTTTTAAGTAATTATAAAATTATTGTTTTTGGAGGTAATGATAGCGTTAAAAAATTTATAGTTGAAAACGGGCTATTATCATGGGAAAATTTTGTTTTTTTAGAACTAATACCACATAGGGAAGTTTTAAAGTTAATGGGGAAATCTTTGCTATATATTGGAAACAGCATTTCTGATGGAATGCCAAATACATTACTGGAAGCAATTATAATGGGAGCATTTCCTATTCAGTCCAATCCCGGAGGTGCAACCGCGGAACTTATTGAAGATGGAAAGAATGGTCTTCTTATTAAGAATCCTGAAGATCCGGAAGAAATATTTAAATTAATACAGGCAGCTTTAAATAATCCTTCTAAAATGCAGGAAGGGGTTAAATATAATTATAATGTAATAAGGCCTCGATTAGAACGGGAATTCGTGAAAAGACAGGTTCTTAGTAAATATGACATTATTGAAAAAAACTTAATATCATAATATGATAGTTATCAATACACCTCAAATTGAAACAGAAGGAGATTTTGTTTTCATTTCAGCTGATATAGAAATAAACGGGGTGATTGAGAAATTATGGTATAAATTCCCGGTAGAATTCAAGAAGTTTTTGGTGACCGAAAATGTAGATGCTTTTTTGGTAGGTATACTTTTTTTAGGTCTAAAATCGGGAAATGATATTACCTTGAAAGGTTCGGTATCAGCCAGATTATTTTATACGTTGCGGCATTATTTGATTCCAGCCTTGACATTTGCTAACCCTGAATTTCACAAAATTAAAATCTTTGCTCGACAACTCAATTATGAAGATCTTAACAGAGGAAAAATATCAGGAACAGGGATGTCATGTGGTATTGATTCTTTTGCAACCTATTTCGATCATCTCAAGGAAGCTGGGCCTTATAAAATTAATTATTTCACTTTTTTTAATGTGGGTTCTCACTTGGATTTTGGTGGGGAAAAAGCCCGAAAAATTTATCAAAACAGGCTGAAATCTGTGAATGAATTTGCTCAAAATGAGGGGAAGGAAGTTATTTCAGTCGATTCCAATTTAAGTGAGATCCTAAAAATGAATTTTCAGCAAACCCATAGTTTGAGAAGTCTATCCTGCGCTTTGCATCTTCAAAAAATGTTTAAAAATTATTATTATGCTTCGGCTTATAGATTCAATCACTTTAAACTGAACCCAAAAGATACAAGCGATTTTGATCTTTTTAATGTTCAAATGCTTAGCACAGAGTCTACCAATTTTTTTGCCTCTGCTGCACAGTATTCAAGAGTCGAAAGAACCATAATGGTTGCGGAACATCCGGAAACTTATCAAAAATTAAATGTTTGTACCAATCCTTCTTTGCAAAGTGATTTTATAAATTGTTCCTCTTGTTACAAATGTTTACGCACCCAGTTGACTTTGGATATAGCAAATAAATTAGATCTGTATAAGGATGTCTTTGACATAAGGCGATATTATAAAATAAAGGATCAATATATAGGGCAACTTTTAACGAAAAACAAAAAATCCCCACTAGATATAGAAGTTATAGAATTTTTAAAACTACATAAATATAAACCTTCGGTAAATATTTATTATTATGGAGTTACATCCTGGCTAAATTTTCATAGAACAAAGTTTAAAAAGCTAATAAAAGATTCTGTAAAAAAAATATCTAAGTAGAGAACGAATTTTAAAGATATTCCTTTTGAAATCAATAATGATCACCATAATTTACACGAACCGAAACAGGGATTTAAAGAGGATTAAAGCCTCATTAGATACCTTAAAGCGACAATCTGTTCAAAATTTTGAGGTGGTTTTGGTGGATTATGGTTCAAATGCTCAAATCGCAAGGCAGGTAAAGCATCTGTGTGGTTCTTATTCATTTGTTTGCTATAAATATCATCCCACCCAATTCCAGCCATGGAACAAATCCAAAGCCTTAAATTCGGTAATTAAAAATTTAGACACAGAATTTTGTTTTGTGGCTGATGTGGATATGATTTTTCACCCTCAATTTGTTGAAAAGGCAATTAAACTACAAGCTGATAATAAAACTGTTTATTTTCAGGTTGGTTTTCTGGAACCTGATAAAGTTATGGAAAACAAGGAATTCGGGGATTATAAAAATTATAGAAAAAGCACTACAAAAGCCACAGGTTTATCAATGTTTCCTATAAAAGTATTAAAAGAATTAAGAGGCTTTGATGAGTTTTATCATTTCTGGGGTGCGGAGGATACTGATGTGCACGTTCGCCTGGAAAATGCCGGGTATGTGGTTGATTTTTATGACGCGGAAGTTTTGATGCTGCATCAATGGCATCCCAGTTATAGAAGTTCAGAATCCCGGGAATTAGGTGAAAATTTGCAAATAAACAATATTGTGCAGCTGAACCATCAGCATTTTAAACATGCAGTTCAATATAATACTACCAAAGTTAATTGGGAAAATTGGGGAGAAAGTATCACCAGGGAGGACTTGGATCAATTGGAAAAAGCCCCTGTTAATTTTGTTCTGGATAACCAACAACCAAAAATCGATCATTTGGTGTTTGTTCTTTTGCCTACAGCTAAAAATGAAATTTTGAAAATTATCATTAAAAAAGATCCCTTTCAAAACTCCCTTAAATTCATGGCTAAAAAATTATTGAGAAAAAAAGTACCTGAATATTATTCTTTAAAGGAAATTAATGATAAAATTTTATTGCACCTGATTTCATTTTATAGAAATAAGGCTTATACTTATAGAATCTCAAATGATTTTAAAAGGATTGAAGTGGCTGTGAAGTTTTAATAGAAGAGGAAAGACGAAAAATAAGAGACAAGAATCAAGAAACAAGATTTAACAAAGTTAGAAGTAAGAAAATAGAGGTAAGAGGAAAAGTCCCCTTATGCTAAATCTTCGAGGGATAATGAAACGGAAAACAGGAAACAATCCTCTTATGCTTAGGCTTTAGAGGATAAAAAAATGTTTAAATGAAAAGAAACGGACATCAATCTAAATTATACCAATCTTTTTGTGAGGCAGATGGAAATCAGCATATAGCCAGTGAATACGCAATTGAGAAAATTAATGGGTTGGTGGAAAAATTCCGGTTACAAAGAATTCTGGAGGTTGGATTGGGAATAGGGGGTATATCCGGGATATTATTGGCAGTAAACCGAAATAAACCCAATCTTGATTATGCCGGTACCGAAGCTAATGATTTTTGTTTAAATGCCTTGCCTCAAAATTTAAAAGAAGATTATAGCCGATTGAAAATATATTCAGATTTAACCGAAATACCTGCCAATAAAAAATTTGACCTCATTATTATTGACGGGAAGGATCACAACTTACAGGCGGTAAAGGATTTGATTTCCGAAAATGGCATACTAGCCATAGAGGGCGACCGGATGCAGCAACAGGATTCGCTACAGGAATTATTTCCGCAACATAAATATGTGCATTGCATAAGTTTGGAGAAGAACAAGGAATATAGTCCTTTTCCTGCTGAAAATTGGCAAGGTGGAATCAAGGTCATTTTTGTTTACCCCACTTTAAAACAAAATTTGTGGTGGCTTAAGGAAAAGTATTTTACTAAAATCAAATATCAGTATCCTGGAAGATATTTGGGAGGGGAAAAAAGAGACAAGAATCAAGAGACAAGAAACAAGACTTAAAAAGTTAGAAGAAAGAAAATAGAATAAAGAAAAGAGACAACCCCGATAGCTCGGGCAAGAACCAGGACTAAAAGAAGTTAAAAATTAATCCTACTACGCTTATTTTTCTGAGGATAGAGAATAGAAAACGGTAAACAGAAAATAGAAAACATGTTCATAATCGCTGAAATAGCACAAGCCCACAATGGGAGTATAGAATTGGCTCACTCATACATTCGAGACCTCACAAAAACGGGGGTGGATGCGGTGAAATTCCAGGTTCATATAGCCGAGGCTGAGAGCAGTATTCACGAGCCATTTCGAGTGAAATTAGCGGCGCAGGACAAAACACGTTTCGATTACTGGAAGCGGATGGAATTTACTTTGCAACAATGGAAAGATTTAAAAAAGCACTGTGATGAATCGGGAGTGGAATTTTTGGCTTCGCCTTTCAGCAACGCTGCAGTAGATCTTTTGGAGGAGGTAGGAGTGAAACGTTACAAAATTGGTTCAGGGGAGGTGAATAATTTTTTATTGCTCGAAAAAATTGCCCGCACTGGGAAACCGGTTATTCTGTCTTCGGGAATGAGTTCTTTTGAAGAACTGGGCCACACTGTGGCCTTTTTAAAAAAAAGAAAGGTGGATATTTCCATCCTGCAATGCACTACTGCTTATCCCACGCAACCCGAGAATTACGGGTTGAATGTGATCGGGGAATTAAGGGAACGTTATGGGGTTCTTGTAGGATATTCCGATCATTCCGCTAAAATAGAAACCTGTATAGCCGCTGCCACGCTGGGTGCTGAGATCCTGGAATTTCACGCTGTTTTTAGCAGGAACAGCTTAGGTCCGGATGCCAGTTCTTCCCTGGAAATGGAGGAGATAACACAATTGGTGGGAGCCGTGAGGAAGTTAGAATCTGCTTTTCAACATCCGGTTGATAAGAGCGATAATTCCAAATTTACCGAGTTAAAGAATATTTTTGAAAAATCTTTGGCAGTAAATAAGAATTTGAAAGCCGGGCTCGTGTTGAGGTTTGAAGATTTGGAAGCTAAGAAACCTAAGGGTTTTGGTATGGATGCTTCGCGGTTTGAGGAGGTGATTGGCAGGAAGTTGAACAGGGATTTGAAGCAGTGGGAGTTTTTAAAGGAGAGTGATTTGTAACAACCTGGTTAAAAAAGTAATATGATAATTTTCTGATGATTAAATTTATTCTATAAAAATTTTAATTTAAATTCAAATAATGTATAAGGTTGTCGTTCATTTTAATTCTACGCTTCATCATTTCAGTCAGCTACTTGCCGGACTTGAATTTCTGAGTAAGGAGAAGAAGATAGTCCTAAGTTATACTCTCGAGCTTGGGAAATATCCCATCGATATTTTTAGGATTGAATTGAATGGTTTGAACGTTTTCTTTGACATGGCAGATAACAGTAGGATTTACGAGACTATATATGAGCAAAGTGATTTTTATGTAAAAAGAATGTTGCTGAAATCTGACTATGAAAATATGAAAAAGCTCATTCCGTATGGTCTATATTATCCGGTATATTTTAAAAACCAAAATCTGAAATATCTTTTTTTAAAGGATTCTGCACTCCTGAAATATTCCTTAAAGTATTGGAAATTTTTCTCAGGAATATTAAATATTAAAGATTGTATCGCAGTAAATGAGTTGTCCCAAATGGAGTCAAAACCGGCAATTGCTCAGCAGGTAATCTTTAGGGCACGTCTTTGGAATCCGGCGAACAACGATACCCAATGGAAAAAAGAAGAAAGAATCGTGCTGAATGATCAACGAATTGAGATCAATCGCCTACTCAAAGAGGAATTTCACTCAAGTTTTACGGGCGGAATTATGAAGGATGATTATTCAGAAAAAATCTGTTCAGATTTATTACTGCCGGAGGGTGAGTATCACAGGCAGGAGTATCTCAGGGAATTAAAAAAAGCTTCAATAGGAATTGTAAATCAGGGGCTGGAAGACAGTATAGGCGCCAAAATGGGTGAATATGTTGCCAATAGCATTGCAATTGTAACAACTTCAATTGAGAAATTTAAACTGCCGGGCCCATTTGATGAAGGGG
>Ga0307487_1002713_pt1 | contig 11086 bp, 9 predicted proteins | sample CBIW12metaG_FD_203665 | JGI IMG/M metagenome (GOLD analysis project Ga0307487, IMG submission 203665) | Sea-ice brine microbial communities from Beaufort Sea near Barrow, Alaska, United States - CBIW 1.2 | ecosystem: Environmental > Aquatic > Marine > Coastal | place: USA: Alaska | collected... | reverse complement strand
TAGTCGTCCACAGAGTCCGGCAAAAGCAGGAGTTGGGACCGATCATCGCCTGGAATATGTGCCATGACCAAGGATATCACGACCACCTCAGGCTGGGAATCCTGTTCGAGTTTTCACACGGTCTGGAGCGTTTTGGCGCGGCCCTAGACCTTCTTGACTTGGCGAGAGTAAGGGCTTTCTTACCAAGCATGACCGACCTCTCAAGCCAATCGCTGGAAGACCTTACAACTAACGATGCCGCCCGGCCCAAAGCGCCGAAGGTTCCGGCGGCAACAGATATACACCGCCGCCAAGGTCGACAGCTGGCGGCAATCCACCGTCACTATCTGATGGAGATGGCCCAGGTCGGTGCGGTGCTGACGCGGATTGAAGCGAGGGACGCTCCACCCGAGAACCTGAAGCAGATCGTGCTTTCACTCGATATGGCCGAGAATTTCCAAGCGTTCGGATCCCTTTGCGGGCGCGAGTGCCAAGTGCTCAAGTTTCACCACGACATTGAAGGCGCCGATATGTTCCCCCGGATCGAGGCGGCGGGCGGAGGCATGTTCCGAGAGGTCGTGGCCAAGCTGCTGTCAGAGCACGAGGTGGTCCATGAGTTGATCATCCGCCTTGGTCGAGCCGCAGACACGCTGGAGCAAGATCCAAGTGATGCGAATTTCGTTCAGGCCGCCACGACATTCCGAAAGCTGGAGCAGGTCGTCCGCTCCCATTTTGGCTATGAGGAGACGGAATTGGCGGAGGCCATCGGCTATTACCTCGGATCGATATGACTGTGCCCCTTGGCTGGAGGCGATGCATCGTCAAAATTAGATGTGCTTTCGGCGCTCATGCGACTGATGGACGAAGAGGCCCGACAAACAGTTTGGGATCTGGCCAATACCAAGGCGTTCCAAATTGCTCGCACCAGACGCAAGAAAATTGAAATGCTATTTGCTTATCTCAAACGATGGCAAAAACTAACCCGCCTCCGGATTCGAGGATTATCAAGAGCCCAAGAAGAATTCCTCCTTGCAGCCACCGCCCAGAACCTCAAACGCCTCGTGAAGCTTGTACTGACATAGAGATATCTGGGGGCCTCACAACCGCTCGCAAAGGCGGCCATTCAGGCGGGGCAAGAAAGGCGCAAACCGTCAAACCACAACATCTGGTAAGCCGAGCTTTCAACGGTATCGACCCTTTGTGAACGCTCAAAAGGGTCAGCTCCGTCCCACACACTTGTTCAACCAACGAGCGTTTTTGGTAAGCACTGACTACGCTTCAGCTTCTGCTTTTGATGCAAACCATTCAACAACAGCTTTCGTTGATGCGCTGCGTTTCGATCCACACACGGCCAACAAGTAGAAATTCTGCTTCCCCGAAGGCGTCTCCGAGGTGATCTCAGACGAAGGCAGCGGCGAAAGCAGAACCGCTCAGACAGAAACTGTAATCAAATCCGCAACCCTGCGGTCGGATGCCTATGTCGAAAAGCTCTTGACTGAGACGCCCCGTTGCCGAAGTCATGACCCTAAAGTGGAAAATGACAGGTTCGTGACAGGTTGCAGAGTTAGCAATATGTACAGAATGCTCCTTTATCTCAACATCTTATTATACATAGGAGCACTTCTATACCAAATCAAAGGGAGAAAACCTTATGAAATACCTTAAATCTGAAATACACATATCCGATCGAAAAAATACAATCAAAATTGCTATGGCTACTTTCGCCATGTCCGTTGCTGCGATATTCGGCAGTGTGGACAACGCCTCTGCCAAACAAACAGCCCGAACCACCGCGGCTTCAATATCAACTGACATTAATTATTTGCTTTATACACCAGAATATTACGAAATGTCAGAGGATAATTTCCCACTTGTGGTTTGGCTGCACGGAGGTGACCAAGGGGGTAGTGATGTATCGAAAGTTCGGGAAAGTGGCCTGCCAAGTATGATTGAGCAGGGAAAGCAGTTTCCGTTTTTGATTTTTTCGCCACAAAATCCTAGCGACGAGCTACTCTACCCGATCGAACGGATCAAATCCGCCCTTGATGAGATTGTTAGTTCGGAAAAGGTTGATCCTAGTCGGATCTATCTAATGGGCTATAGTCGCGGTGGTTTTGGCGCTTGGGCAATGGCTGAACAGTTCCCAGAAACATTTGCTGCTGTTGTCCCAATTGCTGGCGGCGGCACTCGTCATTATTTAAACCGGACCAATGAAAACGCTGCATTTTGGGCTTTTCACGGCACAAATGACGAGGTGATCCCCCTCAGCGATACTGTGATCATGGTCCAAAGGTTGCAGCAATTGAATCGCAATGTGCATCTTTCGGTCTTAGAGGGAGTAAACCACGAAGGGGTTGAGGCAGCAGCACTGGGGAATTCAGAGCTATGGGAATGGCTTGCGAAGCAGCAATTGCGGCCAGTAGAGGTTGAAAAATAGATCGGAATTAAAAGGATTAATTGGTTGTGTACTGAGCGTCAAACTAAGCGATATTAAAAGTAGTGATCCGGCACTCCTTTCGACCGGACGCTCAGACATAACCATGACGGCTTAACGACGTATTTTTCGGTTGCGCCTTGACTAAAATTCTTCTTGGATTGTTGCCGTTAACCCCGGAAGTGGCGTGTTATGGAACCTTTCCGGACCAATTTTCATATTTGCAGCGTGAGTCCTGGGCCCGTTTCAACTTTTTCAGCTGCCTGTTAGGCTGGTCAAAGTCCCCATTCGTGCGGCCGGGGAGCCCCCCAAAAGACTGTTTGTTGAACGCTCGGCAAGGTCCGCAGTGCGAAGCCGTCGTTATTCCCATGGGATACGACCACCGCTTCCGGCCCAAAGCGGTCATTGAAGGTCGCTTATGATGGACGCTGATGCCCGCCGCATGTTAGATTTCTTTGCTCGCAGGCCGGAATGACTGTCTTCGCCGTGATGGGCATGCAGGCACTGCGCGTGATCACTCAGGACCTCGATGACCTTGCAGTCCGAGATCGTGCCCTGGGCACATTGCTTCAGCATCCGTTCCAACTCCTGCTGCAGGGCCTGAAGGCGGACGATGCGGTCCCGGACAGCGCCAAGTTGGCGCGTGGCAATTACATCGGCGGCAGCGCAGGACATGTCGGGCCGGTCGGATAGGCTGAGAAGCTCACGGATGTCATCGAGCGGAAAGCCGAGTTCGCGGGCATGGCGGATGAAGGCCAGCCGTTCCTGAGCCGCCAAATCGTAAAGCCGCTGGTTCCCCGTGCTGCGTTCCGCCTCCGCCAACAGTCCGATATCCTCGTAGTAGCGAATGGTCGGAACCTTGACGCCGGTGGCCGCACTCATTTTTCCGATGCTCAACATAAGAAACCTCTTGAAGCTCTAGCTGCTAGAGACCCTATCTCTGCAACTCGATGATGAAAAGACCGGGGGCGGGATGCGACATGACAGGTGAAACAACACAGCGTCGGGAATGGACCGTTACCGGCATGGACTGCGCTGCCTGCACCACGAAGGTGGTCCGGGCCGTCGAGCGGATGCCGGGGGTCAGCGACGTCAAGGTGGCGCTGATGGCCGAACGGCTGACGCTGGACCTGATGCCGGACAGCACTCCACCCGAGGCCATCGAGGGCATCGTCCGCAAGCTGGGCTTCGGGATCGCACCGAAAGGCCAACAGGCACCGCGCAAGAAGGCCTTTGTTCTGCCGGATGCCGGGCCGATTGTCCCGGCAAGCGATGAACAGGCTGCGTCCGACCCGGTACAGCACGAACACACGACAGCGCTGCCGGACAGGTCTTGGCACCAGACGGCAAAGGGCCGGCTGGTCATCCTGACGGGGACTTTGCTGGCGCTTGCCTGGATGGTGGAGCTGCTGACCTCGTCCGAGGTCGGATACTGGGCTTTCGTTGCGGCCTGTCTCATCGGCGTGGCACCGGTGGCAAAGCGGGCTTTCGAGGCCCTGCGGATGGGCCAGCCCTTCACGATCGAGGGGCTGATGACCATCGCCGCTGGCGGTGCTCTGCTGATCGGGGCCGCAGAAGAAGCGGCGCTGGTCGTCTTCCTGTTTGCCGTCGGTGAGGTTCTGGAAGGTGTCGCGGCCGGAAAGGCGAGGCAGGGCATCAGGGCCTTGGCCAACCTCGTGCCCAAGACCGCTCTGCTGGAGGTGGCCGGTCAGACACGGACCGTGCCTGCTGACAGTTTGGAGATCGGACAGATCGTTCTGGTCCGCCCGGGCGACCGTATTCCGGCCGATGGCGAGATCATCGAGGGGACCAGCGGCGTGGACGAAAGCCCGGTGACCGGCGAAAGCGTCCCGCGCAGCCGCGGCGTCGGCGATGCGGTCTTTGCGGGCTCGATAAACACCGAGGCCGTTCTGCGCCTGCGCGTCACCCGCGAGCCGAGCGACAACACCATTGCCCGCATCATCCGTCTCGTGGAGGAGGCCGAAGAGGCGCGCGCGCCCACGGAACGGTTCATCGACCGCTTCTCGCGCATCTACATGCCGGCGATCATCGCACTGTCGGCGCTGGTGATCGTGGTGCCCCCGCTGGCCTTTGGGCAGGACTGGACCACCTGGATCTATCGTGGGTTGGCGCTTCTGCTGATCGGTTGTCCCTGCGCACTGGTGATCTCGGTTCCGGCCTCTATCGCATCGGCCCTGTCTGCCGGGGCACGGCGCGGGCTGCTGATGAAGGGCGGCGCGGTGATCGAGGCCGCGGCAGGCGTGACGCATGTCGTCTTCGACAAAACCGGCACTCTGACTCAAGGCACGCCGGTCGTGACCGATTTGATCCCCGCCCCCGGCGTGGACGAGGCCGAACTGTTGTCCGTCGCCGCCGGTGTCGAGGCTGGCTCAAGCCACCCTCTGGCGTTGGCGATCCTTCGCCGGACAAAAGGGACCGATGTGACCGTGCCGGACGCCCGCGATGCCCGTGCGCTACCCGGACGGGGTGCGCAAGCCATCGTGGACGGAGCCCGGGCCTGGGTCACATCCCCCGCGCATGCCGCAGAGAAAGGACGGATCGACGCGTCAACCTTGGTTTGGGTCGCTGCGTTGGAAGGCACGGGCAAGACGGTCGTCGCGGTGTTCCGCACGGACCACCCTCTGGGCCTGATCGCAATGCGGGATGAGCCGCGCGGCGATGCGGCGGCGGCCATCACGCAACTGGCCGCGATGGGTCTGGGCGCGACCATGCTGACGGGCGACAATCCCCGCACCGCAGCCGCCATCGCCGGGGGTCTCGGCCTCGAATTCCGGGCAAGCATGATGCCAGAGGACAAACTCACCGCGATCCGGGCGATGAACCGCGAAGGCAGGGTGATGATGATCGGCGACGGCATCAATGATGCTCCGGCCTTGAAAGAGGCGCATGTTGGAATCGCGATGGGGTCTGGGACCGATGTGGCGCTGGAAACAGCCGACGGTGCGATCCTACGCGACCGTGTCACCGATGCGGCTGCCCTCATCCGGCTGTCCCGGGCGACGATGGGCAATATCAGGCAGAATGTCACCCTGGCCCTTGGACTGAAGGCGATATTTCTGGTGACGACAGTCTTTGGCGTCACGGGTCTCTGGATTGCCATCCTGGCCGATACCGGCGCGACGGTGCTGGTGACTCTGAATGCCCTGCGCCTGCTAGCCTTCGATCCCACAAGGAAAGGCTGAAATACTTGGACAGGCAGGCTGGTGCGCCAGCAGCAAGAGGCTGAGGATCAGGCCGCCGCAGCCGTGCAATGACCTGGAAGCTTTGATCCGCCCTTACTCTCCCATCCTTGGGCCAACGGAAGCACCGGTCACATTGGTCGAGTTCTTAGGTCCCTCTTGTGAGGCCTGCCGTGCTTTCCATCCGTTGATCTAGGATCTGCTCCGGCAATATCCCACGCAGTTACGGGTCGTGCTGCGCTATACCCCCTTCCACGAAGGCTCGGACGAGGCGGTGCGCATTCTCGAAGCGGCGCGTCGACAGGAAAAGTTCGAGCCGGTCTTGGATGCGCTGTTCGAAAAGCAATCGGAATGGGCAATCCATGGAGCGCCCGATCTCGACCGTGCATGGCGTATCGCCGGTGCCGTGGGTCTGGATCTGGAAAAGGCACGGTCGGACCGGCTCCACCCCGATACGACGGCCATCCTGAATCAGGATATGGCGGATCTGCAGACGATAGGCGTGCGGGCCAAACCAACCTTCTTCTTGAATGGCAAACCACTAACCAATCTTAGCGCGGAAGCCTTGAGTGCTGCCGTCGGCAGCGCGGTGGCTGGGACCAGCTGAACTGACAAAGCCGTGAGACATGCGGAAGGTGCTTGAACCTCATGTGGCTGGAGGCCCTCTCCTGAACCTATTGCTCGAAGCTGCAATTTTACTTCCCGGTAGCTCTCGGTCTCATCTTTCGAGGCGGGTTAATGGGGCATGCAGCGACCTCAAGGGCCACCCGGAATCTCCGCCAAGGCCGCCTGCGAACCTTCCAGCAAACGATTCAGCACGCGAGGGGCCGCAACAGTTAAGCGCATGGATGTCGGGAAATTCGTCGTCCTGCCCAGGCGGTGTGTGGTTGAGCGGACCATCGGATGGCTCAATCGCTGCCGCCGTCTGGCCAAGGACTGGGAGTGCGTGAGCAAGAACGCGTTGGCATTCCTGCGGTGGGCGTCCATTCGATCAATGCTGCGAAGGCTTTGCCAAGAAAGGATATGATCTCGAATGGACTCTCAGAGATTACGTCCAGCACTCACAATGGGCCTACCATCGTTTCGCCCTGAGCCCGCGTGACGTCGAGGATCTATTGGCCGAACGCGCTGTAACAGTTTCGTGCGAGACGGTCCGAGATTGGGTGAACCGGTTCGGCTCCCCGTTTGCCGCCAAGATCCGCCGGGACCGTCCGGCGCCGACGGACAAATGGCATCTCGATGAGGTCGTGATCCGGATCAAGGGTCGAACGCACTGGCTTTGGCGCGCCGTCGATGCCAATGGAGATTTCACCCGGGATCGAACCCCGCCAGCACAAAGGATTAAACAATCGGAGCGAAGCGTCCCACCGGCATACCCGAAGACGCGAGAAGATCATGGGCAGATTCAAATCCCAGCGCCAAGCGCAGCATTTTCTATCCGTGCGCGATCAGATCGCCAGCTTGTTTCGCCCCAAACGCCATCGCCTGTCTGGCTCGACGTGAACCGCGATGGCAATTTCATCTGCAGATGCCGCAGCCGACGCCAAAGTAAGAAATCCGACAGATATTGCCTACATATGAGTTATGACGTATGATGTCAAAGGTTTAAGGAGTTTTGGCGACTTGGAAGACCACACCTCAACCGCATCGCAACCGGTAAAATCGGCAGTTTCTGTCGTTATTTCTTATGTGGAACAGCTTGTTACAGGCGACCTCATTGTCAACGGGCGGCTTCCCAATGAACCCGATATTGGCCGCATCGTCGGGGTCAGTCGCACACCCGTTCGTGAAGCGATGAAGATTCTCGACGCGATCGGAATTATCGAGATTCGGCGCGGTGTGGGAACCTTCGTCCGACCCAATGCACGGTCCTTGCTTGGTTATTTTATGATGTTTCAACAGGCGACAATTGCAGCCACACCGGAACAATTGTTGGAAACCCGCCTGATGGTCGAACACACCGCCGCGGAACTTGCCTCAATCCGCAGTGGTCCTCTGGATATTCGCAAGCTACGCCTTGCGAATGATGAATTACTTCATCTAGCGCAGTCTGCAAACCGTGATCTGGAAGCGATAACAGAAGCCGATATTGCTTTTCACAAGGCGGTTTTTGATGCCTGCGGCAACCCTTTGATTGCCGCGATCGGCAAATTGACCATCGAACAGGTCCGCCCGTCGGTCCGGCTGACAAATAAAGATGAAGGTCCGATGAAGTCTGTCAAGATCCACGACGCCCTGATTTCCGCCATCGAAAACCATGATATAGCCGAGGTACATCAGTCGTCGGCCCGTCGCGCCGTCAAAGACGGCTTAGTTGATTGGCAGACAAAGTTGACAGTTGAGTAAGGGTATCTTGGCGCTTTTGCCCCACTGACCGGCCCGGGCACTGGTCCCTTCTGGAAAAACCATGCTTTCATGAACGCGGCTGATCTTCCTTGCGGCTTTCATCATAACGGCAGTCGCCCGGAAGCTGGTCAACCTTGATGACTAGTGGGTGTTGACGTTACTTCAAACGGTTCCCGGCTGACTTCGACTGCAATACCTAAAATGGCGGCACTTGATCAAGGATTTCTTTAAGAAGCTCAGAAATACAGGGGGATCGCGATGCGTTGCTGCAAAACTGACGCCAGCTTCAACGGATCCATATCCCTTGCGGCAACCGTGATCCGTCTGAAGTAGACATCAACACGCTCTAGCTATTTTCCTACTTGCGGCCCTTGATTTCGAACGGCGCTTTAAGCCACATATTGGATAGCTAACCGCCCCACATCGTATATCTATTCCATGTCCTATAATCTTGCCTTATCGGACATACCTGCTGTAGGCTTCGATCATGGTCAAAACACCCGATGACAGCGACACGCCCCCCCCCCTCCTGTCGGAACGCCGGAATTCATGAGATTCAAGTGCTTCCTCGAGAATCCGGCCGGGGTTCATGAGACTCACCACCCGTATTTTTGAGACTGGACGTGCCGGAGTTTATGGGACTGGCAACGTTGCGCCCCAACAAAACAAGGAAATGCCCATGTTTAATACGCCGTCGACGAAGCCGAGGCATTCGAAATACCGCTATCCATGGAGCCGCAATATAGTCTCAACAACCTCGGCGTGTTTTTGCGTCAGTCTCATAAATAGCGATTCAGTCTCAGACTCACGGTTAGGATAAGGCCTTGAAAACACATGGCACACAGTCTCAAGAAACCCGGCAGAACGACAATCGAGTTCAGTCGCACCAAGCGCATCCGTGGTCAACGAGAGAGACCCGGCGTCTGGCAAGGCTTTAACACGTGCCTCTTCTGTCCTTGGGCCTCCGGCACCCTCGATCGGTCGGTCCAAACGGCCCGAGCCTACGCCACGACTCCGACGGCGGAGAACACCAATTAGGCCTACGCTGCGGACTGGAAGCACTTCACGCGCTGGTGCAGACTGAAGGGCGCGGATCCCCTTCCCCCGTCGCCCGAGATGGTTGGTCTCTACCTGGCGGATCTCGCCGCACCGGCAAATGGGTCCCCTGCCCTCTCCGTCAGCACCATAGACCGCCGTCTGTCCTGCCTCGTTTGGAACCATGCGCAGCGCGGGTTTCCACTTGACCGCAAGAATCGCCGCATTGCGACCGTGCTGGCCGGAGTCAAGAGAAAGCACGCGCGTCCACCAGTGCAGAAGGAAGCGATCCTGGCAGAGGATATCCGCGCGATAATCGCCACCCTGCCCCATGATCTTCGGGTGCTCAGGGACTGTGCGATCCTGCTGATTGGCTATGCGGGCGGATTGCGCTGCTCTGAAATTGTCGGCCTCGATCACAACCGCGATGATACACCTGATAGCGGGGGATGGATCGAGATCGAAGACGACGGAGCGATCCTTTTTCTGCCTGGCAAAACCGGTTGGCGCGAAGTTGAGATTGGCCGAGGAACGTCGGTGCAAACCTGTCCTGTTCATGCGCTGGAGCAATGGCTGCACTTTGCCAGGATCGACTATGGCCCCCTCTTCCGTCGAATAACCCGGGACAACAATCGTGCTCTTGATGCGCGCTGCTCTGACAATCATGTCGCGCGGTTGATCAAGCAAACAGTGTTGGACGCGGGTATCCGCAGCCAGCTGCCAGAAAAGAACCGCCTCGCCCTGTTCTCGGGCCACAGTTTGCGTGCGGGTCTGGCCCCGTGCGCTGACGTCGATGAGCGATATATTCAAAAGCAACTGGGTCATGCATCCGCTGGAATGACACGCAGATACCAACGCCGGCGCGATTGGTTCCGCGGCAATCTGACCAAAGCTGCAGGGCTTTAATCTCTGCGAGACCGTTTGTAACGATACTAACATAAGCGCCCTTTCAACGACTTCTTGGGAAGATAATTGTCCGCGGACAATTATTTATTTAGGCTGCATAGCTCTGTATCTTAGCAAGACGTCGAACCAATTTTTCAGGGCTAAACGTGACACTTTTTGATCCGGTGGTGATAGAGCGAAAGTAAGCACCAACCGCTTTGATCTTGTTATGGAACTGCATGATTGCCCAAACTGTCGCCGCGGCTCTTAGAGATCCAAGGCGCTCATTTGCTGCTTCATAGTTTTGGCTGGTGATCCCCAATATGGGCGCAAGTGTACGAGCATGGGCAATGACGTCATGGCTCGTCTCAATCGGTCTCAGTGCAAACTCGGCCGCGTCTGGGCAGGCTGATAGCAATTCTGAGATTGTGATCGGAACATCTGTAATTATAGGGATGGCGTCTCTTTGCAGAGCGATGCCTTCTTTATCAATATGTTCTTTATTTGACTTATGATGGTGCCGGACAAAATGACCGTCACTGTCGGTCGCAGTTGCTGCGAACGTAGACTGCACATCATCGACTGCCTCGGCTTCTACTTCGTTGATTGGCAGATCTGAGAAGATTTGTTCGCATTCTTGGAGCGATAATTTACGACGAAGGACTCGGAAGATGTTGAGAACCGCATCATTTTTGGGGTTGTCCATTAGGCTCGCATTGGCAGCCGCGCGTATTTTGGCGCGCAGGTAATCAATCTGCTCTCGTTCCCGCATGACCTCGGCAGCCATTGATGCAATCTCAGGAAGACGATCAAAGAGTGGTGAAAGGTCGAAGCCAAACCGAAGAGCCGTGCCTTGGTGGCTGTTGTGCTTTGTGAAGCGTTTCCGATTCGGGCTGTCACGTCGCACGAGTAGACCAATCTCTTGCAACGTTGCAGCGTGACGTCTGATCGTTCTGTCCGAGATGCCGTTCAGTCGAAATGTTAGGGTCGAATTTGATGCAAACACTGTGTGGTGGTTGCGCTTTGGCGCTAGGCACGAAAGCATCGCATCTAATGTTGAAATCACTGATGCGCTGAGGCCGAGGCGAGGGGCTGCGTTGCGAAGTGTTGCAACGACGATGTGGCGTTCTGGAATAGAATTGTCCGCGGACAATAATTTGCTGGTCCGCAGCCCAGAGGATGCAGTTGTTTGTGTAAATGCCATGTT
>Ga0307487_1002712_pt1 | contig 11087 bp, 13 predicted proteins | sample CBIW12metaG_FD_203665 | JGI IMG/M metagenome (GOLD analysis project Ga0307487, IMG submission 203665) | Sea-ice brine microbial communities from Beaufort Sea near Barrow, Alaska, United States - CBIW 1.2 | ecosystem: Environmental > Aquatic > Marine > Coastal | place: USA: Alaska | collected... | reverse complement strand
CCACTCGCACTTGACCGTCGCTAAAGTCGCGCTCGCGCGTGGCGGATTACCGCAATCCGCGCTCGTGCGCCACAATGGTGAGGCCCGAAAGGGTTGGGGCCCTTAGCTCAGTTGGTTAGAGCACTGCGTTTACACCGCAGGTGTCATCGGTTCGAGTCCGGTAGGGCCCACTATTCCTGATGCTGGTGAACAAAACGCCTGCTAAAGCAAACATTTTGGCGCTCCGGCGTGCGCTCCTCTCCGCAACCAAAAGACCGTTGAGCCCAACAAAGAGCCCAACTGGGCTTTCAGACGGCCCTGCACCCGAACCAAAAAACCGGTGGCCAAGGCAAACGTCGTCGCATAGAGCGTTCATGAACTGGGCTGCTACGGAGTTTTCGGACGGTGGGCTCTCTTAATATGAGGGTGTTACCGGTAGAGAGACATCATGTCCACATCGCGTAGACGATTTACTCAGGAGTTCAAGGACGAGTTGTGCCTTGAGGTGATCTCCACGTCGAAGCCGATCAAGGACGTGGCCGACGCCTACGGGGTCGGCCCAGAGACGCTGCGCAACTGGTTGATCAAGTACCGGGAGGCCAACGGCGGCACGGAGACCGAGTTGACGGTCTCGGAGCGGGCCCGTTTGAAGGAGCTCAAAGCTGAGGCCCAATTCTTAAAAAAATCGGCCGCTTACTTCGCGCGGGAGCAGCGGTGATGGCCAGATACGAGTATGTCGACTCCCAAAACAACGAGCCGGGCAACACAAATCCGGTGGTGAAGACGTGCCGTTGGTTGCAGGTGTCGACGTCGGGTTTCTACCACTGGTGGGCCGCCCACAATCGGCCACTGCGGTGCGGCGTGAGGCATTGACCGCACGGGTCCATCACTTCTTTTAGGACTCCGAAGGAACCTACGGGTATCGCCGAATCCACGCGGACCTCGCCGCCGTGTATGCCCGGTTCTTCGCACGACGCGTCGAGACACCAGCCTCCCGCCGCCACCGGTAGCAAGCATCAACGCTCAAACCCAACTCAGCGGCAACAGCACGGATCGTGCCACCACGATCAAGACGACGGAAAAACTCGTCCCGCTCCTTCGCCTTGTACTGCACGTTCTCCAGACCCCGAGGCCGTCCAACCATCACACACTCCCAATCAGAGTGTTGCGACGATGGCTAGAACTCAAGCGTGGCAGGGCTTCATCTACCTGGCCACCGTCATCGACTGTTACTCGAAGAAAGTCGTCGGCTGGTCCATCGCCGATTCCCTTGCGCACCGAACTGGTCGAAGACGCACTGAAGAACGCGGCCGCAACGACCCTAATTTCGCCGACCGCCGTATTTCACACCGACAGGGGCAGTGTCTACACCTCGACCGATTTTCGGGCCCTAGTGAAGCGCCCGGGCATGCGCTCATCCATGGGCAGAACGGGCGTGTGCTGGGACAACAGCAAGGCCGAATCTTTCTTCTCGGCGTTGAAGAACGAACGTGTGTATCGCACCGTCTACGCCACCAAAACCCAGGCCCGCCGTGACCTCATCCGCTACATCGAGGGGTTTTATAACGGTCGACGTCGACACTCAGCGCTCGGCTACCGACGCCCCAACGAAGTCCACTATGGATATCAACAGCCAGCCCTGGCAGCGTAGAAGAATCCACTAAATCCGCTGTCCGAAAACTCCGTCGTAGCCCACTTTTCGCCGCGAGCACTTGTACGGCTCTGTTCGACGGGGGAGCGGCCCGCTGGCTCTACGTCGTTGCTCTCGTCTGCATCTGGAACGCGCTCAAGTTCATCGTGATCGGGCCCGTGTCGGCCGTGTTCTTGCTCCGATGCAAGCGTGCTGAAGATCGGGCCAGGCGGCGCAGCATGCCGCCGCACGTTCCTGCTCCGGCGGAGAGCGACCTCGCTAGCGACGGATGCGACCAGCGGCGCCATGATCTGCTCACCACAAGCGGTGGTCTCATAGGATTGGGACAATGTGACAATCGAAACGAGGAGGTTCCTGCTTGTCCGTTGTCCAACCAAGCGCAGGCGATGCTACTTGGCGACGAAATGCCAGCTCCACCAGATATCGCGTACTGCTCACGAACCTTCTACGGGACATGCTTGCGATGCAGTAGGTGTCTTTTACACGCTCGCTGCTGCTGACGCATGTGGTGCTACGGGGTATTGCGGTGCGGCGCGCGGATTGCGCCCAGATGCGGGCGCTAGAGGTCATTTCCTGCATATGACAGGCCAAAGCTCTTGTTGACCAGTGGGAAGTCCGGCACGATGGTCTCGGCGAGGGCAATGGGTACCGCAGGCCAGTTGAAGAAGGACGGATCAACAACCTTGAGTCTGGTGACAAGACCCTGCTTGCCGATTTCGACCCGATGACAGAGGGTTCCGCGAGTTGCCTCAATAAGCGCCAGGCCCTGACCGGGTTTGGCCACTTTCGCACTCCGCGCGGTACCCTGATTCCCGCCGAGTCGCCGGATGATGTCGATCGCTACTGCCGCCGACACCGCAAATTCTTCGGCTCGGACCTGGTAACGGCTCAGCACGTCCCCGCCTGTTTCGGTGACGACGTGAAAGGCGGGTCCAAGGTCTGCAAAGGGGTGATCCTGGCGTGCATCGTTGCTACCTCCTGATGCGCGGGCGACATAGCCGAGCGTGCCCAGAAGAAGCGCCTGATCTGCGGGAAGCGTCCCTGTGCCGGTGAATCGGTCCCTCACGGTGGAGTGGCCGAGAGTGATGTCCACGATCTCCTCGACCTCATCGGCAATGCGACCCAGGTCGTCGGGATCCGGGAGCAGCTTAACTATCGTCCCTCCGATCGTTAAGGCTCCCCGCAGAAAACGGTGGCCGGTAACGCTCTTGTTGATGCGCAGTAGGCTTTCGCGGAGTCGGCCAGCATACGAATTAACGACACCAAATCCAGCATCGTTCGCGAGGGCGCCGAGGTCGGTGACGTGGTTGTGCATCCGTTCCAACTCCAGCAACAGGGCGCGCAGCAACCGGTCGGGTTCAGATACTTCCGTCCCCGATGCAGCCTCGACGGCCATGACATAAGCCAGCGAGTGGCCGATAGCGGTGTCTCCGGCGATGGCTTCGGCGAGCTCGATGCCCGCTGTGGGGGTGCGTCCTTCGAACAGTTTCTCAATGCCACGGTGCATATACCATTGGCGGGCTTCCATCCGGATAATGGTTTCGCCGACGACGGAGAATCGAAAATGGCCCGGTTCGATGATGCCGGCATGGATCGGGCCGACGGCGATCTCGTACACGCCTGGGCCCTCGACTTCGAGGAAGGGGAAGGACTCCGTATCGGGTTCGAAGGTGGGAACTTCGTTCGCGTTGTGACGCATCGGATACCACCCGCTTGGCCAATGACCGTGCCGCACCAAACGGTACGGTTGCGGATGGTTGACGGGTCGCAGTCCGTAGAGGTCGCGCATTTCGCGTTCGAAATTCCCTGCCGGGTGCGAGAGGTAGGCAAGGGATGGGACCCATGGGTCGTCGCTGGGAACGCGCACGATGAGCTCACTGACCTCGTGCGGGGCGTCACAGGTGAAGGTGTAGACGACACGCAGTTCGGTGCCATCGTCGTGGCAGGAGATCATGGCCAATCGGTTTCCGGCAGCCAGGAGTGCCGTGGCTTCGGGGAAGAGGTGGTCCCGGTCGACCGAATGTGCGCGCAGTGTTGCGTGCTGATGGTTGGGCATGTTCATCAGTGGGTCCCTCCCAGCACAGCTGCCGCGTGGATGAGGATGGTTCCGATCGGCTCGGTCAGGAATGCGATCACAGCCGCGGTAGCGAGTGCGAGGAGAAGAGGCAGTCGCGGTCCGTGGGCGGACCTGTCAGGGTGCACGGTGCCGTTGAGATCGGCAGGCCGGAGGTCAGCGGATCCAGAATCGGTGGGTGCGAGCTTGGGGGATCCGAGGGTCATGGTCACGGTGGTCCGCGCGAGTGCGGAGAAAATGACCAGTACAAGGAAGAGGGCGATGCCGACGGCGATGCCCATACCCGCCGCCCAGCCCGCAAGAATGATGGCCACGATGGAGAAGAAGATGCTGAATGGTGGGAAGCCGAGGATGGCGGCCATAGCGACCAACCAGGGGACTGCAAGCCCTGGCCGGCGCTGCAGTAAACCGCGCACGTCCGCGATGGCGGAGGTCCCTTCGGCGGTGAGGATCCGGCCGGAGAGAACGAACAGCACGGCCTTGACCAGGCCGTGGCCGAGAATGTACAGCAGCACTGCCGGAATCGCTGCGGATCCGACAGCGGCGCCGAGCGTCATAATGCCCATGTGCTCAATGCTGGAGTAGGCAAGCATGCGCTTGTAGTCCCGTTGCCTGATCAACAGTGCCGCCGCTACTGCCAGCGACAGAAGGGCGCCGACGGCCAACATTATGCGGAGGAAGTCGGGTCCAATAATGGGATCGACGATGGCTTGGATGCGCAGGATCGCGTACAGAGCGACGGAGAGAAGCACCCCGGACATGAGGCCGGAGACGGGAGCAGGCGCCTGGCTGTGGGCATCCGGCAGCCAACTGTGCATAGGCGCGAGTCCCGCCTTTGTGGCGAACCCCAGCACAGCGAGTGCACCACCGGCTCTGACCAGGGCAGGATCCAACGGGAGGGTGTTATGGGTGAGCGACAACCAGGACAGGGTTGGCTCACCGGCGCTCAGGGATGCCGCATAAATTAAAACGATACCCAAGAGTGCGATGGCGACACCGACAGAGCCAAGGATCACATATTTCCACGCAGCTTCCAACGATTTTCGGGTGCGCTGGTGCCCGACGAGGAATGCGGTGGCGATAGTTGTCGCTTCCACCGAAGCCCAGATCACCCCGATGTTGTCAGCCAGAACGGCGAGTGACATTGCGGCCAGAAACACACACAGCAGGCTGTCGTACCCGCCGGGGAATCTGTTGTGTTCGGTGGGGACGGCGCGCAGTCCGCCCCAGACCGAAACAAGGCCGACGGCGCCGATAACAGCGAGCATGTATGCGGAAAGCGAGTCGGCGCGCAGAACGCCGCCGAACGCGGTGGGTACCTGGTCGTGCTCGGTAGCGATGATGAGGAGAACGCCGGAGGTCAGCACGATGATGCTGGCGGCGATCGGCGCGAATCGGGTCACACTGGCTAGGCGGTGCGGCATGCTGAGGCCCGCCAGCAGCAGCGGCAGAGCCAATGGGGCGAGGAGAGTGAAATCCATCAGTCGTGCAACTCCCTGAGGGTGTCAACGTCAGTGCCGCCGAATTTGGTGCGCATCCGCCCGGCAAACACATACAAGATGACCACGACCAAAAAAACGTCCAAGGAGATCGCCAACTCCAGGAAGAGCGGGACGCCGCCGGAGGTAAGAAAAATTACGGTGGCAATGCCATTGTCCAGGACCAGGAATCCGATCAGTTGGGAGCCAGCGCGTCGCCGGGTAACCAGCAGCAGGAATCCGATCAGCACCATGGCTAAGCCGATCGGTGCGGCGTGTGCGGTGACCGTATCGAGGTGGACGAGGATGGGACCCAAGATGGCGTAGCTGAGAATTGTCAAACCGGCGACCAGAAGCAGCGAGGCGGTCGGGTTCAGGTGCGGCGACTCATCGATCGTCCGAGTGGTCGCCCCTGTCTGACGGGCAAGAATCCGCGGAAGGGCCACACCCTTGATCGCGAAAACCAGGGCGGCGGCGAGAAGGAGTTCGGCGTCGTCGGTCTGGGCACCGATCACGGCGACAAGGGCGGCCAAGCCGGCCCCCTGAATCGCCAGCAGACCAATGGATGCCAGAAGTGAGTGGCGCCAAACCATGAGCAGGGAGGTCAACAGGAGGATCCCAGCGCAGAGGCCGATGATTTGTGGGTAGTTGTTAGTAATCATGGGATTCCTAGGCGACCAGGTACGAGGCGGTGACGGCCAGAAAGGCGAGGACGAAAGATCCGGCGAGTAGCTCCGGTACCCGGAACAAGCGCACCTTGGCCATGAATACTTCACCCACGCTCAGCAGGGTTCCCAGCAGGAGAATCTTCACCGTCATCGCGACGATCCCGATCAGGACAGACCAGATGGTGAAATCAGTGAGAACCCCCCACGGCGCAGCGAGGTTACTCAGCAGGCCGAGGAGAACCGTCAATTTCAGCCACGAGCCCACCTCCAGCCACGCCAGGTCTCGCCCAGATGCCTCCAGGGCCATCGCTTCGTGCAGCATCGTCAGCTCAAGGTGAGTGGATGGGTTGTCGACCGGAAGGCGCCCCGTTTCGGCCATAATCGCGATGGCCAAAGCAACCATCGCGAGCACGCTCACGGGGGAGATAATCACGGCCGGGGTGTGCAGTCGGGTCTCAACGATCTTTGACAGGGTGCTGGTGCCGACGGGAATAGACAGTGCATATATCGCCAGTAGCACTGTGGGCTCGACCAGGGCGGCCACGGTCATGTGTCGGCTGGAGCCCATCCCACCGAATGCGGTGCCGGAATCCAGTCCAACGAGGGCAAGGGCCACCACCCCCACGAGCATGACCGAAACGATGACAAACAGATCGCTGGGGAGAAATGGCAGGCTCAGTGTCCCGACCAACGGCAGTAGTACGCACAGCAGCAGGCTCGACAGCAGCAGCGCGATCGGGCCGATCGTCAGCACCCAACTACTGCCCTCAGCGTGCACGGGATTTTTTGCGAGTAGTTTGCGCACTTCCCGCCACGGTTGCCAGATACCGGCGCCAACGCGCCCTTCCATCCTGGCGCGCACTTGGTGGATCACCCCGACCAGTACTGGTGCGAGGAAGATGAACAGCGCCAACTGGATCAGCGCGACGACGACAGCCGCTGCAGTCATAGGGCCACCACCACCAACACAATCAGGAGCGTGACGAACGAGTAGGTCAGGTACCGGTGGATGCTGCCGTTCTGTGCGTGGCGGGCGAGCTTCCCGAAACGTTGCGCGCCATTAAGCACAGGGCGATACAAGCGTGTCTCGATGACGTCGGTGACGCGCTGGTTCACCTGGAGCCGCTCGATCAGGTACCGGGATTCACCGAGATGGGTCACCTGCACATCCCGGGTGGGTTTCAGCACATCGTCAAACACGCGCACGAGCGGCTCAGCATAGGAGGTGGCGGTGTATTGCATCCGAGGCCTGGCCCGAGATCCGCCACCGCCCCACGGTAGCGCGCTGACGCGGATGGGATGGCGGCGGGAATTGAGCCGGACAATGATCAACGTCGGCACCAGAAGCAGCGCCGCAAGCACAACGAGGGTTGCCGGATCCAGCAGGACACCGATCCCGGGAATGCTAATCCCCCCGGCCCCCACCGTCCGTACTGTTGGGGATCGGTTTGCGGGGACGGTTGAGGCGAGTGCCTCGGCGATCGGCCCCGGCAGTATCCCGACCGCGAGAATCCCCAACGCCCCAAAAACAAGGGCTATCCGCATGCTGGCCGGAACTTCCGCGGCGGCGGCGGCCTCAGCGGAACGCGGGCGAGCGAGGAACGCGATTCCGAATGCTTTCACGAACGTCAGTAACGCCACCCCGGCCGTCAACGCCACCACCGCGACCCCGAGAGGCATCGCCACAACCAGCGCTACGGCGACTGGCGTTCCTTCGATGCCGGAACCGTGGATCAAGGATTGCAGGAGGGTCCACTCCGCGACGAACCCGGACGTGACCGGCAGTGCTGCAGCGGCCAGCGCCGCCACTCCGAAGCTGGCCGCGGTCCACGGCATGCGTTTGAGGAGCCCGCCAAGCCGATCCAGGTTAATTTCTCCGGTGGCGTGCTGAATCGCTCCCGCACCAAGGAACAGGGTGGTCTTGAACAAGGCGTGGGAGAGTGTCAACAATAGTGCTGCGAGAAGAGTGGCGTCGGCGGTTGTCTCGGCGTGGTAGGCGCGCAAAAGCACTGAGGCGCCGATGGCGAGGAACACCAGTCCCATGTTCTCTGTCGTGGAATGGGCAAGGAGCACTTTCAGGTGGCTGTTCACCGACGCCTGCACTATGCCGTACACGGCAGAGACGCCGCCGAGCACCATGATCAACGCTCCCCACCAGGGCGGCCCAGCTGGCAACAACTGGACGCACGCCAGTAGCACCCCGTACACACCCATGCTCACCATTGCGGCGCTCATCGCTGCGGAGATGTGGCTCGGTGCTTCAGGGTGAGCCCGCGGCAGCCAGACATTCAGCGGCACGAGCCCGGCCTTGCTGCCGAATCCGAGGACCAGGAGAACGAGCGCGATGCCGGCTGCCCACGAGTCTGATTCCAGTATCCGCATCTCGGCAAAACTTGTGCTGCCCGCACTGGTCGCGAGTACGGCGAAGCCTGCGAGGATCAGCAGGAAACTCACTTGCGACATGGCTGAATACCACACGACCGCGGAGTTCACTTCGTGACGTCGAAAATGCTCCGTCAGCAGCAGGACCGTCGAGCCCAATGCCATCACTTCCCACATGAGCAGAAACGACACTGCATCCGCGGCAGCTGGCACCAACTGCATGCCCACCAGGAAGACGGCGAGGGCGGCCCACGACATGGGCGACGCCGTGGCACCGTGTGCGTAACCGATTCCGTAGACCGACACGAGGATGCCGACGATGGAGGCCATCAGCATGAACAGTCCGCCGAGCTGCGTAGGGGCGAGCTCCACCGGATCCGCTGACAGGGCAAACGGGATACTCAGGCTCCCGTGCCAGCCGGCGAGGGCGAGAGCGCCGGTAAGTGCGCCAGCCGTGGAAGTCAGCGCACAGGATATGCCGCTGGCGAGGGAACGCGCCCGAGCGGGAACGCTGAAGGCAACAATTATCGTGGCGAGTGTGAGCCCGAGCTGCGCCATCAGCCCCAAACCGAGAGCCGTCATCGTCCGGTCATCCGCCGCAACGCCTCAACGATCTGCTCCGGTTTCGGCGGCGCGCCTGGCACGGTCAGATCGACGTCCACTATTGATGACACGGGCCCGACCACGCCGTATCCGTCCCTCGTGACGCCACCGTCGATCGCGCAGTCACCGACCGCGATGATGAATCGGGGTTCTGGGGTTGCCTCGATTGTTCGACGCAACGGTTCCAATAGGTTGTGGGTCACCGCTCCGGTGATCAGAAGCACGTCCGCGTGCCGAGGGGACGCCACCAGCCGGATGCCATAGCGTTCCACGTCGTAGACGGGCCCCAGCGCGCTTGCCACTTCCAACGCGCAATCGCTGCATCCACCCGCACTGATGTACCGGACGTTGACACTTCCGTGGAATCGTTCTGCCCCAGCGGCACGGGTAGGAGCAGGCGGTGCAGTTTCGGCGATGCGGCCCGTGCGGACAATCAGACGGGTCAAACTCTTCGCGCTCATCAAAACTCTCTCTGGTGGTCTCGAATGGCAACGGTCCTCGGCGAGAAGAACGGCAAGGTGACACGCATACGTGGTTTCCCAACTGAGTGATGGTCATTCGTGAACGTTTATGGAGAGTCTTAGGTGCGTACCCCGACATTCGACGCGGATGGCGATCGCATGCCGGGCTATTACGGTGAGACGGACTGTGTCGTCACCGTCTCACCAGGATCTGCATGAGGCTGCGGAGCTGTGACGTTCGGCAGGTTAATGGTCGACACCAACTGTTGCTGTGTGGTTTCGAGAATTTCGATCATTAGCGACCGTGCCACGGTCAACAGGTCCGCCACCCGCGGGTACGCGAGCCGGTAAAACACCTGACTGCCCCGACGCTCGGCCACCACCAAGTTGTGCCGACGCAGCACCGACAAATGCTGCGAAAGGTGCGACGCCTCGAGGCCCGTATCTGCCAACAAATCTGTGACCGAAACGTCCGCGGTTGCAGTGAGTACTTCCAGCACCCTCACCCTTACGGGGTGGGCGAGCCCTTTGAATAAATTGGCCTTAACCTCGTACAAGGGCCGACGCGTATCCCAAAAATCTTCCATGTCCACACTTCCCTGACCTGACCATTTCATCAACTCGTATCGGAACGTCACTGCGCGCGGCGCCCGATCTCACGCGGCATCCCACCAATCACGAAACCATGAATTAATAACTCCATCATCTCATATAATCGAGATCTGTACCCATGGTGCGATCTGGTGTACGCGGTCGTCATCCCGATGTGGCTGGCAGTCACCCTGACCATCATGGCGGCCGGCCGTGCCGGGGCGTTCCCAGGGGGACCGTGGATGAGCGAAGTAGACCGGCAAATCGGTGGCGATCGTGAGCTTGGCGTGGTTGGCCATCTCGGTGCCCTGATCCCACGTTAATGACCCCCGCAGGTGCCGGGGCAGGTCGTTGACCCGGTCAATGAGGACGTCTGCGAGGCCCTCGGCGCGTTTGCCGTCAGGCAAGCCAAGGATGATCACGAACCGAGAATTGCGTTCCACGAGGGTTGCGGCCGCTGCGGATTTGTTGCCCTGACCGATGATCAGATCGCCCTTCCACGCACCAGGGACTCGTAGGGCGGCGTCTTCGGGTCGGTCATCGATAGACACCATGCCCACCATGCGACTCCCGGTACGCCCGCCCAGGCCACGACGCGGTTTGCGAGTGGTCCGCTAGGAACGCAACAGGATGCCGTGCTTGACGAGCTCGCCCTCGGGGTGAGCGTAAATCCACTGGTAGATCGCTTTGTGCGAGACGGTGCGGCCTTGGGCGTCAGGAGAGTGAGTCATAGTCACTACGGTTGTCTCTGTTGCTTCCAAACGCAACCGGCCGGCGATCTGTCTGGGAGTGCGTGAGCACCGCAGATCAGCCAGCACCCGTGCCCGCAGCATCGGATCAGCGTCAACGGCGCGGGTTAGTGGCCGCCGCCGCGCACCCGCTGCTTTGAGGTCTGCGCTGACCGGTTTGTAGGCACCTGACTTGGGCGAGTTGCGACGCGTCTCCCGCCAGATGACCGAATGGTCACGCTCCAACAAGTCACCGATCTGGCGATCCGACAACCCCTGCGCCACCTCGACCGCGATTTGCGCCCGATCCTGAAATGTCAACATTCTCCGCACAGCAACCACCCTCCGTTGCTACGACGCTATGACACCGCCGTGGGTATCACTGTGTCCGTCTGTATCATTAGCCTATGAAGCAGGCAGATTACCCACTCGGTTACGCTCCAGCACACGCTGCTTTTACACCGCAGGTGTC
>Ga0307487_1002708_pt1 | contig 11089 bp, 8 predicted proteins | sample CBIW12metaG_FD_203665 | JGI IMG/M metagenome (GOLD analysis project Ga0307487, IMG submission 203665) | Sea-ice brine microbial communities from Beaufort Sea near Barrow, Alaska, United States - CBIW 1.2 | ecosystem: Environmental > Aquatic > Marine > Coastal | place: USA: Alaska | collected... | reverse complement strand
GATTTAAGGAGGTAAGTTAGCGCTTCCCATCAAGACACGGAAAGGATTTATTTCCTTTCCTGTTTTGAAAAATTAAGCATTACCTTAATAAATCTAAAAGTTGCGTTTATAGGTTGAATTCAAGTTTCTTTTCTTCGCCGAAGATAAATATTAACAAATTTTTAACAAATTTAATTATGAAAAAATTTACCTTTTTTGCCGCAATCGCAATGATTGCATTTACGACGAATGCTGTTGCACAGGCTACTGCAACAGGAACTTCAACGACTACCGTGATTGCGCCTATTACAATTACAGCGGTTAATGACCTGGCCTTTGGTAATGTCACTGAAGATGGAACTGGAGGAACTGTTACTGTAACTGCAGCAGCTACAGCAGCAGCTACCGGTGCTTCTGGCGCACAAGCAGTAGATGGAACTGTTACTGCTGGATCTTTTGACGTAACAGGACAAGCTGCGAATGTTTATACCATTACAGTACCAGCTGCGTCTGCTACTCTTACCGGAGCTCTTGTATCTGCACCTACCATTACTGTATCCGGTTTCACCAGTAACATAGCTGAAGGAACTATTGGAACAGCTGATACTTTTTATGTTGGGGCACTTATTACGCTTGGTACAGACCAACTTCCTGATACCTATTCGGGTACATATCCTGTAACTGTACAGTACAAATAAAATTTTCTATAAGAGTAAGTAGGGAGTCTTTAATTATTAGAGGCTCCCTCTTTTTTTCCTTTTAAAAGTTGAAATCTATTAAACAGGATGGTAAAAAATTAGATAAGATTATCAATATGAAAACATGCCAAATACCCCTGTTCTTACTCCTAGTTGTCCTGTCAACAAGCTTTGGTGCGTTTGCACAAGGAGATCTTCTGGTTTATCCCACAAGACTGGTCTTTAACGGGACACAAGAAAGGGTAAAGATCCTTAACTTTAGAAATCAAGGTCAGGATTCGGCAACGTATAAGCTTTCATACATTCAAAATCGAATGACGGAAAAAGGCAGACTGGAGATCATTGAAACCCCAGACGAGGGACAATTATTCGCCTCCCCCTTTTTACGATTTTATCCTCGCAGCATCACCCTGGCGCCCGGAGAAACACAAACTGTAAAGATTCAGCTCAGCCGCACTAATAAACTGGAGAGTGGGGAATATCGATCCCACCTCTATATTAGGGCAGAAGAAAAAACCAAGGCATTAAAAGAGAAGGGCCCTGTAGAGAAAGCACAAGGTATTTCGATTCAACTGAAGGCGATTTATGGAATAAGTATTCCTAACATCATTAGGATCGGTGACACAAAGGTGGAAACGGAACTTAAAGATATTTTTGTCACTTATGACAAAGCTATTCCGGTTCTTTCTTTAAAAGTGACTCGGGACGGAAACCAGTCAGTGAATGGTATTCTCGAGGTGGCACACATTAACCCCCACGGCATAAAAACCTCTGTAGGGAAACAGACTGTAATTATCTACTCCCCCTTAGGTTTTCAAAATATCACAATGAAGCTGAAGACTCCCGAAGGAATTAAACCCAAAGGCGGCAGACTTGTCATCACCTTCACAGATCGTGAAGGAAAAAAGAAACTCCTGGCTACTGAAAGCTTTGACATGTAACCTCTTTAAATACTTACTCAGTGATAAGATTCCTGAAGCATTGCATTTTCTTTTTCCTATTCATGTTGACTGATATCGGAAATGCCCAGGAAACCTTTGTTCATTTCAATAAAGATATCAGCTTCGGAAAATTTTATGTCTCAAATGGTTCCAGTGGCACAATTTGTATCTCCAATTCTGGAGGAATAAACCCTTCCCAGAATATAAATTTACTCGGCGCTGATGACCATCCGGCCGCTGTAATTATCACCACCAAGAGTAAGACCCCAATAGACATAAAAATTGAAGTCCGGGCAGAACGCCTGCAAAGCCAGAAAGGTAATCGCCTTGCCTTGACCTTAAATACTCCCGATAATATATTTTATACCATTATGCGTGGCAAACCGGCAGAAATCTACCTTGGTGGATGTCTTGAAATAGTACCGGAAGCTACTTCTGTCTCTGGGGAATTTAAGGGGATTATTTCGGTAGATGTTTTCATCCTTAATAAATAAAATGTGCGTCATAAAGCAGAAATCTTACGCTATAAAAAGCCTTTAGCTTTATGCCAGCTGCTATCCAAGCAGCTCATGCCTGTATTTGTTTTGTTCCTATTTCTTTTTTCTACACCTATTCTTGCACAGGATTTCCCCTGTGAGGAAGTTCCCCTTACCTTGCGCCTGGATGGTATTGGCAGCATAGAACTTTTTTCCCTCTTGTGTGAGGAGGAAATATATATATCCATTCCGGACCTGTTCGATTTTCTAGATATCAGGAATGTGCCTTCAAATGATTTTAACAGCATTGAAGGTTACATACTGAACCAAAATGATATTTTTTTTATTGATGTGAACAAGATGGAGCTCGTATATCGCGGAGAGTCCATTAAGCTAAAAGAAGGGGATTTAAAAAGGACGCCGACAAACCTCTACCTGAAATCGGATTATTTCGGGGAGGTTTTTCAGCTGGAGATAAGCAGCAGTCTAAGGACCATGTCCATAGAAATAGCACCCAATTTTGAATTACCTTCTTTAAGAATGGCACGACGAGAGAAGTTACGGGAAAACCTGAGAGAACTTAATACTGGATTTATTGCAGCAGATACCAGCCTTAGCAAAGAAAGTTCACTATTTCATCTGGGAGTGGCAGACTGGGACGTCAACGCAACCCAGCGCAGCACGGGAGGAGGTTACAGCAGGTTCAGTCTGGGACTTGGAGGTTTACTGGCAGGAGGGGAATTCAGCAGTCGCCTCAGCTATAACAGCATTAATAAATTCAATCCCCGGAACCAGTTTTATCGCTGGCAATATGTGAACAATGATAATGCTGCAATTAGACAGATTGTTCTGGGGAAAATTAGGAGCCGTAGCATTTCTACGCTTTATAGGCCGGTGGTTGGGTTACAGATAACCAATGCTCCTACCTATCTTAAGAAATCCTTTGGTACTTATGAATTGAGCGATTATACCGAAGCTAACTGGATGGTAGAACTGTACATCAACGGAATGCTGGTAGATTTCAAACAGGCTGATGCCGCAGGTTTCTTTTCTTTTGATGTGCCTTTGATGTATGGTAGTACCAACATCGATCTTCGCTATTTCGGACCTTATGGGGAAGAGCAGATTGTGGAAAGACAATTCGAGATTCCTTTTGTCTTTATGCCCAAAAATGAATTTGAATACAGCTTGAATGGCGGCATGGTAGAAGACGGAGAAAATACCGTCTTTGCCCATGCCAGGATGAACTATGGGCTCACCAAGAGCATCACCTTGGGTGGGGGAGTGGAATACCTCTCCTCTCTGGAAGTTAATCCATTAATTCCTTTCCTGAACACTGCCGTCCGTTTGCCAGGGAATATGTTTTTTTCAGCTGAATATGCACATAATGTAGGAATAAAAGGAGATTTTAGCTATACTTCGCCTTCCAACCTAAGGCTGGAACTGAAGTATGCAAAGTACGAGGAAGAACAAAAAGCCGTGCGTTTCACATTTCAGGAAGAACGGGAGCTGCTTTTGTCTATACCTTTTAAGGTGGGCAAGTTTCGGGGAAATTCCCGTATGCTTATACGGCAGAATATCTTAAGGAACAGTTCTTACATTAACCCCGAATGGTTTCTCTCCACTCGTGTCTATGGAGTTAACCTCAATCTTACCACCAATGCCTTTTTCCATAAAAACGACGATCCACTAATCTATAGCAGGCTATCATCTTCCATCATGCTTCCAAAGCAAATTACCTTTACACCACAGTTAGATTACGAATACAACAGTCATTCTCTAAGCGCTGTTCAGGGACAACTGCGAAAAAGAATTTTTGGGAGCGGATATTTACGTACTTCTTATGGGTATAATTTTAATTTTGACCAGTTCTACTTCAATATTGGACTGAACTTCAATGTTGGCTTTTCACGTTTCGGATTATCCACCAACAACAACAGGGGGGGAAGCAGCTTTACCGAAACCGCCAGCGGAAGCCTGTTGCTTGGTCCTACCCTAAACCATACCAGCTTTAGCGACCATACCAGTATAGATAGAGCCCACGTTAAATTTATAGCTTTCCTCGACATTAATGGCAATAGCATTCAGGACAAAGACGAACCCCAGCTACAGGGCATGGAGGTCACTTCCTTTAGCGGAGGTCAAAAAGAAGAGGCAAATGATGGCTCCAGCCTTTTCCGTGGAATGGAACCTTATATGGAGCATCATTTTACCATCAATACCGACCATCTGAACCGGATTGCATGGCGCGTAAAAAAGAAGCGCCTAAACATTTACCTGAATCCAAACCAGATGAGACTGGTGGAAATTCCGGTAAGCGTAATAGGCGAAGTAGGCGGTTTTGTGCTGGATTCCACTGCTAACGGACTGGGTGGGATCAAAGTTCGCATCCTGGATGAGGAGCAGCAATTGGTGAAACAGATTATTTCTGAACCTGACGGTTTCTTCAGTTACCTGGGACTAAAGTCGGGGTCTTATACAGCACAACTTGATCCTAAGCAACTGGAGAATCTGGAGTTGGAATCTAATGGCCTGTTCAACTTTGAAATTCATAATACTGAGGAAGGGGATATCGTGGACGACTTGGAATTTGAGATTCAGAGGAAATCAATGACCGAGCTGTAAGGAAAGGGTTTCCTACATCCGGAATTTTAATTATGATCAATTTTACCTGCAAATAGGCTTTACCTATGAACTGCCTTTTTCACGGGTCGGACTTTTCAGCAGTACAAATAAAAATCAAACCTCCTTTTCACAGTCGGCTGCGGGAAGTCTCAGCTTTGATCCAGGGGCCAGTTACCTAAAATTCAACAATACTCCCGACCTCGGGCGGGGCGATCTGAAGTTTCAGCCCTTTCTGGATTTGAACGCAAATCAAAAAAGGGATAAAAATGAACCCTTGGTTGAAGGGATGGCCATTCGGAGTATTGGTGGAGGAATCAGGGAAAAAACCAAGGATGGAACCATCATATTTTCAGGTTTAGAGCCTTATATAGTCCATCATTTTATCCTTAATACAGCCAATCTCAACAGAATTGCCTGGAGGGTGGAAAAAGAGACTTTTAACATCAGAGTGAATCCCAATCAGTTAAAATTGATTGAAATTCCCGTATCGGTCGTTGGGGAAGTCGCGGGGTTCATTTACGATTCAGAAGACGGAATTGGAGGAATACAAATTAATATTTTCAACGAAAAAGAAGAGCTTGTTGTAAGCATTCTTTCTGAATCTGATGGGTATTTCAGCTTCCTAGGTTTAAAATCAGGCAATTATTCAGCCCAACCGGATAGTTCACAACTGGAAAGACTGGACTTTATCAATATTGAACCAATTAACTTTAACCTAAATAACGGGCAAGATGGTGATATCGTTGATAACTTTGAATTTGTTTTAAAAGATTTATCTGAGAATCCTAAATAATAAGGAAAAATCAGATGAAGAATGTTTTTCTTTATTCACCAGCTTTATAACTTTTCAAGTTAGATTAGGACTTTTTCAAGACCCTAAAAAATCACCTCTTTTATAATAACCTATTTCCCAAAAATCAACTTCGCCTCCCTATAGATCCTCTCAAAATTTTCGTGCAATTCTTCTTTTGTGAACTTGGCTTCTGATGGTAATTCCCGTACAATTTTTTGCAACGAGAACTGCACTTTTTTATCCTTCCCATCTGCATAGGTAATAAACTCACCTTCCTTTAGCCTGAAGAATGCATCTGCCCGTATTTTTGAAACTTCCTTTTCCCCGATGCTGATTCGCGGTTGAAACGGTGGCGGTTAGTTATTTGCAACGGTGGCTGTTAATTTGCAGTTGCAATTACGGTTGCAGCCGTTGCGAAAACTGTTTTTGAAGGTGGATTATTACCAAGACAGGGTATTTAGCCGTTGCAACGGCCGTTGGTAATTTGTAACGGCGGCGGTTAATTTGCCATTACAATCACGGTTGGAGCTGTTGTTAAAGCTATTTTTGAAGGTAAAATATAAGCAAGACAAGGTAATTAGCCGTTGCAATGACGGTTAGTAATTTGTAACGGCCGCAGTTAATTTACCATTGCAATCACAGTTGGCTCCGTTACGAAAGTTGTTTTTGAAGGATAAATATAGCCAAGAGAAGATATTTAGCCATTGCAACCACGATTGGAGCCATTGCGAAAGCTATTTTTAAGGTGAAATATAACATAGACAAGGTAATTAGCCGTTGCAATGGCTTCCAACGGTGCCGTTGATTGCCGTTGCAACGGCAATTAGTAAATTGCAACGGTGCCGTTGTAATTGCCGTTGCAGCCGTTGCGAAAGCTATTTCTGAAGGTGAAATATAACCAGGAAAGGGAATTTGGCCGTTGCAACAGTTGTGGTTAGGAATTTGTGAATACACCGGACTGAACTGATCCCTCTCTAGGCTCTCAAATTTAGCGGTATCAATAGGAACATTAATTTACTGCCATTCCGGCGGATGCTGACCCCTTCATATAAAAAGATAGAATACTCTTACAGGGCAAACCATATTGTTTGTTGTTTTAAGATTTGGGAATTTTGAAGGAATTGAAGTTTAAAAAGAACGGGATTATAAACGGCTTTATACCGGAATTGTGAATTAATATATGTAGATTATTAATTGAAAATCGCCGTTGCAACGGCTTCCAACGGTGCCATTGATTAGCCGTTGCAATCACCGTTGTAGCCGTTGCAAAAGGATGTTTTGAAGGTAAAACATAGCCAGAACAAGGTAATTAGCCGTTGCAACGGCGGTTGGTAATTTTTGGTTATTTCGGATTTGCTGTATGGTTGGAGGTTTCCAATAGCAGTGTTGCAATGGCGAATAAATGTGCTGTTAGAATTTTTGATTTTTTTGAAACGGACTATAGGAATAAGGTCGAGGAGTTATAATTATCCGGTTTCCAACTGGGCTTTGTTAAAGTTTAAGCACACCTCCAAAAAAGATTTATTTGAGCTTATAAAAAGTTTTTTTCAGAGCTGCATTTTAAACATTTCTTACATTTCTAATTATAACCTTTGGAAGAATGTTCAACTAATCTCAATTGCTTGCTTTCCAGAATTCACAATGTCATTTATTTTTTCTTCCCAAGTTATAATCCGCCAAGTCAGAACCTTCTTTGATAGTCGTGAGTTCCAAAAAATCACTCACTTCAATTTTGAAGCCACTTCCTTTAAGTAAAATCCCTTTCCTTTTCCAGTCGCTGTATTCTCCCTTATCTGGGTATAAAATTATCTTACGTCCGATTAAAGGTCGTACCAACTCTGCCTTTAAATTCTGCTTACTACCTGTGGCAAGCCAGACCACATCAGGTATTATGATGCTCATTATTATCGCGGTCTTCTCACTCTCTACAATGGCAATTGGCTTGATATAATCCTCATTGATCCGGTGTAACCCAAAAAAACATTGATTTAGGTTAAAATCCTGTTTTTTTAGGGCTTTATGAATCCAATTGATGTGATTATAAGGCTCTTTAATTCTCTTCCCTGTAGAAGGATTGTAAAGCATAATTTTTCCTGCATGGATGTTCTCCTTATGATCAATCTGCCAAAAAACCGTAGCATTTTTCCAGTAGCGATTTGTTCCGGTTAAAAAATAGCTTTGCATTGCAGTAAAAACCTGAGCATCTGTAAAGATGGATTTCAAATAAATTTTTAGATTGTCTCTTATTGGTTGGTCATTGTACATTCCGTCCAATAGTTCAAGGTTATGATAACTTGACTTTTCAGGTTCACTCTTGAAGGTTGCTACGGTTGCAACCGTATTAACAATCTTCTCATCAGGTGTGAAATATTTACTCTCGTTGCCTAAATAAGCTATATTGTTCTTCTTTAAAAACCATTCGGAAATCCAACTACTGTTTCCATTCCTTTCCAGAATCTGAGATTTAGGGATAAGGTTTATATGGCCGTTGTTATCCGTTGCCTTATAAGCTTTGTCAGAAATACTTTTAATGGAAAGGAAGTTGATTAAGTAACATTTCTTACCTGTAGGAGGTGCATTGTGATAATTACATTTGCTTTCTCTATCGCACCTTCCATAATTACCGTTTAGAAAGTTTCCGGTTTCAATATCTACATACCTTACAAAGGTTTTTTTAGTACAGTTAGGACAAATGTACTTTTTGCTGCTTTTATCAAGATTATACCTAAAAGTCAAAATCCTCATCATCTTTATCACTAACTATTGTTGTATAAGCTATCCAGGCTTTAGTCGTTCTCTTTACATGAAACCCGTGATGTTTTAATCTTTTAATGAAGTTAGTTTTCTTAACTGGCGGTACGCCTTCATCTATACAGAACATTCGGTATTGTGGGTACATATCCTGTATAAAAGTATAGTTTTCAGTACATCGTTCATATCCAAACTCCTCCATAAACATTTTGACACTGTCACTTTCATTCTTGTAGTTATTTCTGGCTTCTTCTATTGCCTTACACCTGGTAAAATTTCTTTGAGACAATAGACGGTCTAAACCTTGTAAAATCCAGTTAAAGACACCCGAAAGTTCCGTTTCAATAATTTTGTTTGACAATTCCTTATCCTGCTTTTCTTCTGGTATCGTAACATCAAATCCTATAATTAAAAATCTTCTAAAAAAGGCTTCAGTATGTTCTACGTCTTTAGGTAATTCATTGCAGTTAAAAATAAGCTTAGCATATTCATGTAAAGTGAAGGGTTCCCCATATGGTAAACGAGCCTCTAGAGGCTCACCAGAAGCCATCTGCTTAAAAGTGGCAGATTCTAATTTGCCGTTGATCTCACTCGCATAATTAACGAGCTTGTTAGCTATTTTTGCTCTAAAATAACCATTTTCATTGGTTAGGCTTTGGAGTGAATAATTACTAATATTTTGACTTCCCAAAAGAGCACTGATAATTTCGAAAAACACGCTCTTTCCGTTTGCACCGGTTCCATAAAGAATTAGCATTTTTTCTAATTTCAGTACTGAGGGTTTTATAAATATATAACCACAATATTCCGCCAATACTTTTTGTTTTTCGGGATCGGGTAAGACCTCATTCAAATAATCCTGAAAAAGTGGAGCATTAGCCTGTGGGATGTATTCAAAGGGTAATTGATGTGTTATGAAGTCCTTAGGATCAAAATCTCGTAATTCTCTTTTTTTAGAAGTTATTTCGAACGTGCCATTCTGAAGATTTATTAGAACGCTATCCTTTTTAGTTTTTGGAGTAGGCAAATATGCATCTGCCATAAATTGCTTAAAGATATCTTCTTTAAAAGTATGAATTTTACCTTTAAACTTTTCAACTCCCATTTTCAGTGCCACATTACCTAAAAAGAATTGAAAACCCTCTTTGTCAATTTCACTCCAGTAACTTCCATTATAAAGATAAATGAAACCGTTTTTTTTACACAATCCCCATTTTTTTGCTTTTGCGATTTTTAGAAGTTGCTCTACGCATAATATTAAATAATGGTTCTTTGTAAGTTTCAGCGATTGTAGCTTTTTCTGAAGCTGTCGATACTTCTTTACTTCGTTTTCATTTTCCTCATTAATTACCCCGTCCGTAAACACATTCGGTTTTAATTCTTCAATTTCCTTTCTTAATTCGGCTATCTCAGGGAACGCCAGTATCGCAAAGTCTACATTTTTAATGCTTTCGCTCAGGCTTTTTAGAATATCATCCGGAGTATTTTGAGGTTCCGCCAAATTACTTATTCGGCAAGCAAGATCATCTGTGATAAGATTTTTAAAATTCGGTGTATACATAGCCTTACTTTTTTAACTCAGTTAGACATTGTAATAATTCACTCCTCTTGTAATAGCGGCGGTTACCAATTCCATATGCCTTAACCTTGCCCTTGTTAGTCCAGGCCCATAAGGTTGAAGAATTGATTTGTAGAAATTGGCAGGTTTGATTCCTAGTAAGTAGCTCATCATTTGAATGCTGATTACTTAGATCTTTTTTAAAGGCTTCAAACTGCCTCTTTAGTTTTTTGTCAAAAAGGTCGACCAACTTTTCAGAAGTTGTGCCTTGTAGAATAATTTGATTTGCAATTTGATTTTCCATGTGACTTTTGTTTTTGTTTTACAAAACAAAGGTCAGGTAGGGGGCAAATCGTCAACGGTACGTTTTTGTAGTTTTTACGGTACGGTGGGTTATTCTGGTTGTTTTTGTATTAGTTGTTTTGCATCTAGATATGAATCCTCCTTTGCCCTGGTGGTACAATTATCGAGAGTTTTAAATTTATTATCTAAAACTACTTTATAGGGCTCCTTTGATAACCAATGCCTAAAGACTTCAGGCTTTTGGTGATCTTGCAATAGGCCGTCTTTTTCCATTATTCTGTAGATAAAGCTAAAATCAGCCAGAATAGTTAAGCTGTCCTTTTTTTTGTGATAGAGCTTTTCGAAGAGTAAAAAAGCCTTTAACGATTTAAATACCTCCGGGTAAGGGTTTATGTGAGATTCGGTATTAACTTTTTCCTCAACAGCCTCAAATATCCCTCTCTTTTCCTGAAAATATTCAATTGGTTCATTATTTTCAATTTCCTTCTCTATCGAATAGAAGTCAAAAACTTCATTAATAGCATCACGAATTTTGCTTACATCCCAAAAACGTAAGTTGCCTTTAAATTCTCCATTTGTATATTGTTCCAGTGGCAGTGAGGGACCTCCAGTAACCATTAAATTGTTGATTTGCTCATCTATGACCTTATCATTTGCTCCGTTCCTCTTCGTTTCTAAGTCCAATATTTTTTTATTTTTTAGCCGAAAAAACTCCTTTTCTAAATCCTCAACCACTGTCAGGGTTCTACCAATAAATTCGCTAAAATCTATATGCTCTTTCTCCGCTTTTTTTTGTTCACGTTTTAAATATTGGCCCAAATAATCATAGTTGCTTATTAGCCCGTTAATTATCATATTCAAATATTTCCGGTTTTGATAATATTCCATTAAGCTTGTATATTTTATTTTTAAGTGCGACAAAGGTAAATTTCCAATAGTAATAAGTGCAAAACTTTTTCTGCCAA
>Ga0307487_1002706_pt1 | contig 11090 bp, 7 predicted proteins | sample CBIW12metaG_FD_203665 | JGI IMG/M metagenome (GOLD analysis project Ga0307487, IMG submission 203665) | Sea-ice brine microbial communities from Beaufort Sea near Barrow, Alaska, United States - CBIW 1.2 | ecosystem: Environmental > Aquatic > Marine > Coastal | place: USA: Alaska | collected... | reverse complement strand
GGAGAAAGCGTAAGAGTACCCGCATTGTAAACTAATGATTATTACATATCAAAAAATAATTCTAAGCATTGTCGCAGTTATTACTGTGGCAATGCTTTTTTCATGCGAAGGAAATTTAAACCGGGTACGGGCGATGGATATTGAAGGAATGAACCCCCAGGCCATAGGTAAAGATTTAAATTTAAAATATACCGATTCCGGACGGGTAGTGGCTACCTTAAAGAGTTCAAAAATGCTCGATTTTTCCAATCTGGACTTTCCTTACAGGGAATTTCCGGAGGGAGTGGAAGTGGAATTTTTTGATGAAGAACGAAATAAAAATATCGTTACCGCCAACTATGCCATTATTTACGATGCGACGGGTCTTGTTGATCTGCGGGGAGATGTGGTGTTGATAACCAGTGACAGCACAAGGCTGGAAGCAAACCAACTTTACTGGGACCAATCCCAGGGATGGGTGTTTACAGACAAACCCAATACCATTTCCTTTGCCAATGGAGCCCTTAATAAGGGCGAAGGCTTTGATTCCGATTTAAAATTTACTAATTTTCGTTCCCGCACCAATGTGGGGATACAAATAATTGAAGAGAAAAATAAACCATGAAATTTTTTAAGTATTTTGAATTTGCCTATTTATTTATTGCTGCATTTTTTCTTTTCGAAACCGTCCGAATCTGGAATACCGAAAGAAATAGGGCATATCTCTTCCTTTTCTTCGTGGTGATTGCCGTTTTTATGTTTTTCTTCAAGAGAAGGTTCAGGAAAAAATTTGAATCAAGGAACCATTAATCCCTATGGACTCTGACATACTAATAATAATTTGTGCCCTGATATTGTCGGCCTTTTTCTCGGGAATGGAAATCGCCTATGTTTCTTCAAACAAAATTTTTATTGAAATTGAAAAAAGGCAATCCGGGTTTCTGGCCAATGTCCTGAAACGACTCACAAAAAAACCTTCAAAATTTATAGCGACCATGCTCGTTGGCAACAATATCGCACTGGTGGTTTACGGGTTTTTTATGGGAGACCTGATCATGGAATGGTTTGTTGGCATGCAACCTATTGAATATGGGTTTTTAAGAGTTATAGTAGAAGATTTCAGTTTGCTTACCCAAACCGTAATTTCTACACTTATTATCTTGTTTACAGCTGAATTTCTCCCAAAGGTGTTTTTTCAAATTTATGCCAATTCCCTATTAAAATTCTTTGTCCTTCCGGCATATATGTTTTACCTGTTCTTCGGTTTAATTTCAACTTTCGTAATTTGGATTTCAGATTTTATTCTAAAAAGATTTTTTAAAACCGAAGGGGACGAAGTACAACTTGCCTTCAGTAAAATTGAACTTGGAAATTTTATCTCGGAACAAATGGAAACGGTGGAATCTGATGATACCGTGGATTCTGAAATCCAGATCTTTCAAAATGCCTTGGAATTTTCAGAAATTAAAGCCCGGGAAGTGATGATCCCAAGAACCGAAATTGTGGCTGTAGATATAAATGTGGTCCCCAAAGACCTAATCGAAATCTTTACCGAAACAGGCCTTTCAAAAATTCTTATCTATAATGAAACCATAGACGATATTATTGGCTATATACATTCCTTTGAACTTTTTAAAAACCCTGAAACCCTAAAATCAGCTTTGATGACGGTTATTTTTGTTCCGGAGACTATGTGGATAAAAGACGTACTGAACATTCTTATGAAAAAACGGAAAAGTATTGCTGTGGTAATTGATGAATATGGAGGGACCAGCGGTATGATCACCATTGAAGATATTGTGGAAGAACTGGTTGGCGAGATAGAAGATGAACACGACTCCATTTTGTTGATCGAAGAAAAACTTTCAGAAAATCATTATAAATTCTCTGCTAGACTGGAAGTGGATTATTTGAACGAAAATTACAAACTCGATATTCCGGAGGGTGAAAATTATGAAACCCTTGGAGGTTTTATTACCAATCATACCGAGGAAATTCCACAGCAATTGGAGGAGGTTCAAATAGAAAATTTCCGGATCAAAATCCTGGAGGTTTCCAATACTAAAATTGAATTGGTGGAATTGGAAATCAAGGATAAGAAATAAAATACAGGATTACTTAATATTTTGTAAATATTAAGTTTAATAATTAAGCTAAAAACACTATTTTCGCCCACGATATAAGATAAATTATAACTACACATGGCAGTATTAAATAAAATTAGACAGCGTTCTGTTTTCTTAATTATAATAATTGCGTTGGCTTTATTCTCTTTCGTTTTGGCCGATGTAATTCGCAACGGCGGAATGAGCTCGCAAAAATCCCAAAATGTTATCGCATCGGTGAATGGTGATGAAATTGATAGGGAAGATTTTGCCAGACAGGTGGAAGCAGTCCAAAAAAATATGGGGGCTAATGCAACAACGGCTCAGGTGGTAAATCAGGTTTGGGACATGAAATTGCGTGAAGTGATTTTAAAAGAAGAATTTGAAAAACTTGGGATAAAAGTTGGGGAAGCTCAGGTAAAGGATATGTTAAGGCTTCAACTCGCCAATAACCCGAATTTTTTAAATGAAGCCGGATTATTTGACAATAACAAGTTGCAGGAATATGTGGCCAATCTAAAGGCTACTTCTCCGGAAGCCTATCAACAATGGGTAGATTACGAAAATTCTATCGCCGAGTCCGCACGTGAAAATATTTACTACAATTTGATCCGTGCAGGAGTTGGAGCCACCTTATTGGAAGGGGAGCAGGCTTTCCATTTGGAAAATGACAATATCAATCTGGAATACGTTCAAATCCCTTTTTCGAGTATTCCTAATACTGAAGTTAAGGTGAGCAAGGATGAAATAAGCGCTTATGTGAAAAAACATCCAAAAAGATTTCAGGTAGAAAAGGGAAGGGATATTCAATTTGTATATTTTTCTGAAGAAGCATCAGCTGAAGATGAAAGCGAAGCAAAACAAGCTGTTGAAGCAGTTCTGAAAAGTAAGGTTCAGTTTAATTCAGAAATTAATAACAATGATACCATACCAAGCTTCAAAGATGCGAAGGATATTAAATCTTTCGTAAATCGAAATTCAGATGTTCAATACCAGGACCGGTTTTTCTTTAAAGATGAAATCGGGGGCGATTTTGCCGACCAGATTTTTAATTTGCCAGAAGGTGATATCTACGGGCCATATAAGGAAGGTGGATACTGGAAGGTAAGTAAGATGATGGAAACCCGAAAAATGGCCGATTCTGCCAAGGCGAGTCATATTATGGTCTCCTGGAAGGGCTTGGCAACTGCCGGAGAAACTACCAGGACCAAAGAAGAAGCTAAATCCCTTGCAGATAGTATTGGAAAAGTTGTAAGAAAAGATAAAAGCAAATTTGTGGAACTTGTAGCACAATTCTCAGCAGATCAGGCATCGGCCGCTCAGGGTGGAGATCTTGGGTATTTCCGTCCCGGAATGATGATATCCGATTTCAACGATTTTGTTTTTAATAATAACCCAGGCGATATTGGGGTGGTTGAAACCGAATACGGATATCACGTGATCTCAATTGAAGAAAAAACCAACGAGGAACGCGCAGTTAAAGTTGCTACTATCGCAAGAAAAATTGAAGCTTCAGAAAAATCCATAAACGATTTGTACACTAAGGTCACCAAATTTGAATTTGCAGTAAAGGATAAAGCTTTTGAAGAAGTAACGAAATCTGAAAATTACGAAGTCAGAACAGTGAAGGATATGAAGGTTTTAGATGAAAATATACCCGGAGTTGGTCCTGAGCGCAGGATTGTACAGTGGGCTTTTGAAGAAGGAGTCAAAGCAGGGGACATCAGGAGATTTGAAATCCCCGGAGGTTATATTGTTGCCCAGCTTACCGCCGTTAAGAAAGATGGTTTGACTAGTGTTGAGGAAGCTTCAGCTGTTGTTACTCCCATATTGTTAAAGGAAAAGAAAGCTGAGCTTATTAATAAAAAGATAACCGGAACTACTTTAGCCGAAATCGCAAAAAATCAGAATAGCAGCGTTCAAACTGCGAGTGCGGTAAACCTTAAAAATCCAACCCTTGCTGGCGCCGGAAGTGAACCGGGAGTGGTTGGGGCTGCATTTTCACTCAAAGCTGGTGAGGTGAGCAAGCCTATCACAGGTGATAAGGGTGTTTATTTGGTGAAATTGATTTCTGTCAATAAAGCGCCGGAAATGGAGTCATACCGTGGTTTTGCCAATCAGAAAACAGCGCAAAGCAGACAGGCAGTAGTTTCAAGAGTATTTGAAGCACTTAAAGGAAATGCTGAAATTGAAGATAACAGGGCTAGATTTTATTAGATCAAGAGTAAAATAGGTCTTTAAAGTATATTTAAAAGCCTCACAAGTTTAGGAACTTGTGAGGCTTTTTTTTTGGTTTTAAAAGCATGTTCAATCCTCACAAATCTCAAAGCCTATTAGGTTTTTAGAAGGAACTTTGTGATTTTCAAAAAATTAAAGTCTCTGGGATCAACCGTGGCGGTTTCAATACCCAGTTAGTTTTTTTTTATTTTAAAGGATCACATTTGAATAAGAAATAATTGTATCAAAGCCTTTTTTTCTAAAATAGGCTTGTTCCTTTTCCCCTCCAGTGACCAGGATAAAATCTCCGCCCCAACCACCTAGACTTTTAATAGCTCCGGGATAATCGGGAAATAGTTCCGATTTTATTTTTGGGATATTGACGATTTTTGAGATTGAGGTTTCGTGAATTTCAATAAGCAAATTAAACTCTTCAAGGCTTTCACAACTTATAAACCGACTTGTTAATGCTGAAATCTTCGCGACTGTTTCCTCCAAAATTTCCTTTGGCTGTTGCTTGTAATGCGTGATTGACGCCCGGCTGTTTTGCTTTCGGTTTAGATGTACAAAAAACAAATTCTCCTTAAATATAGGATTGAAACTGACAGTTAAAACACTTCTGATATTTTGACCTATCTGGTAGGTAAATGCGTGATTATTTTGGGCCGCAGCGATATCGTATCCGCTGCCACCAAATGTTTTTTCCAGCAAGAGGAAGGCATCGGTTTTAAACCATTCCGAGATGTTGTTAAGCAGGGTGGAAGAGCTTCCCAAGCCCCAGTTGTTGGGGAAATTAAGTCGGGTCGCGACTTTATATCCTTTTCCAGTTGTGAGTATTTCAGGATTTAAAAGATGTGCCTGCTCTAATATTTGAGAAAGTCTTGAACTTACCTCTTCAATTTCCTGAGACTCCTTTAAAGTGCTGGTTTTTGTTTTTTGGATTCCACTGATTATTTTTTTAATCTGAAACCTATACTCAAACCAAACTTTTCCCAGGTGATCATAAGCAATCCAGTGGATTATTTCTTCATTTATAGTTTCAACTTCCAGGGATTGTCCAAATTTTGTCGGTACTGCAAGAGCCAGAGCACCGTCTAATACCAAATATTCCCCGGTGATCAAAAGTTTGCCGTTACTTCGAAATTTTTTCATTAAAGAAATATTTTTTTGTAATTAACTAAACCTACAGATCTTGGAGACCTGTTAGGTTTTAGATCAAGTTTAACCCCTTAATAGTTCCAGTTGTTCCATTACACTGGTGTGGGTTACAGTATGATGTTTAAAATAATGAATTAATTTTTCCTTTTCCTGTGGGGAGGCGTTTTGCTGATTCAGGATATTCATCAAATGCATTTTCATATGTCCTTGTTGAATTCCGGTGGTTACAAGGGATTTTACCGCGGCAAAATTTTGAGCCAGACCTGCAACCGCTACAATTTCCATCAATTTTTTCGCTGTAGGTTTTTGAAGAATCTGCAAAGCCACTTTTACCAGTGGGTGAAGATTTGTGAGTCCGCCAACCGTTCCCAATGCCAAAGGAATTTCCATCCACAATTTAAAAATTCCGTCTTTCACAGTGGCGTGCGTTAAACTGGTATATTGGCCATCTTTTGAAGCGTATGCGTGAATTCCTGCTTCCACGGCCCGGAAATCGTTGCCTGTTGCAAGTACTACGGCGTCAATTCCGTTCATTATGCCTTTGTTATGGGTTACAGCACGGTAAGGTTCAATTTCAGCGATTTTGAGCGCTGTCAGGAATTTTTCAGCGAAAACCTCAGGATCTTTATGCTTTTCATCGGCGAGATCGGCAACGGGGCAAGATACTTCAGCTCTTACGATACAATCGGGGACATAATTGGAAAGTATGCTCATAATTATTTCCAGTTCCTTTTCTTCTGAAGTAAATTCATCATATTCAATAGCTTCAGATTTAAAAGTTTCAGAAAATTTTTCAAGACAGGAATTAATGAAATTGGCTCCCATGGAATCTTTGGTCTCAAAACTACAGTGCAGTTGAAAGTAGCCTTCCATCAAATCGGTTTTGTCCCGAAGTTCAATATTTAAAACCCCGCCACCCCGTTCTTTCATATTTCGGGTAATGTTGCTTACCGAATCTATTAAAACCGGTTTACACGCATTAAAAAAGCGTTCTAGCTTTTTGTGATTCCCGCCATATAGGAAGTGTATCTGGCCTATTTTCACGGTATTTAAAACCTGCACCTTAAATCCGCCCCGGGTAAACCAGTATTTGGCTGCTTTGCTTGCCGCGGCTATTACCGAACTTTCCTCGATGGCCATGGGAATGGCATAAAGTTCGCCGTTGATCAGAAAATTTGGTGCAATTCCAAATGGCAAATAAAAATTACTCAGGGTATTTTCTGTAAATTCCTCGTGAAGTTGCTGCAATTGTAAATTGATATTCCAGTATTGGCGCAATACTTCTTCAGCTTGCGGGGAGTCTTTTAAATATGTTTTTGATAACCAGGTAATTTTTTCTTCTTTGCCCAGTTTTGAAAAGCCGGAAATAGGTGCAATCATTTAAAAATAGATTTGAGACCAAAGATACAATTACTCGTGCTACTCTGAATGCCGCTTTGTTTCATTTGAATTAACTGGATAAAACATCAAAGTTTTTTTAACAAATAGTTGTGATTTAACACTTGAAAACCCTGTTTTTTGCTGAAATTTTAGTAAACTTGACAACAAAATCAATTTTCCAATTTTATGAGATTTACAAAATTTTTATTGGGACTTATTTTAATAGGAACCAGCTCAATTTTTGCACAGGAAAAACAAATTACTTTAGAAGAAATATGGGATGGAACTTTTGGTCAGGAACAACTTGAGTCGCTTGAATCCTTAAATAACGGTACTGAATATATCGTTTTAAATCAGGACAGAAAAAATGGTACTTCCAGCATTGATGTTTATGATTATAAATCGGGGGAGAAGAAAGAAAGTTTGCTTAACTCAGCAGATTTGGAAAAAATTCCAAAATTTCAGGGGTATGAATTAAGTGCCAACGAAGCGAAAGTTTTGCTGGGTACCCAAATGAATCAAATCTATCGGCATTCTTCAAAAGGAATCTTTTACGTTTATGATATCGCTTCAAAATCCTTACAAAAGCTTAGCGAAAATAAAATACAGGAACCTACTTTTTCTCCTGATGCTTCCATGGTTGCTTATGTGTTCGACAATAACTTATACATAAAAACCCTGGCTACAGATGAAGAGATCCAAATTACTACCGATGGGAAGAAAAATGAGATCATCAACGGGGTAACCGATTGGGTTTATGAAGAGGAATTCGCTTTTGTTAGGGCATTTGACTGGAATAAAACAGGTACAAATATCGCCTACTTAAGATTTGATGAGACGAATGTCCCTGAATTTTCCATGAGTATTTTCGGAGAGGATTTGTATCCCAAGATTACAACTTTTAAATATCCTAAGGCAGGCGAAGAAAATTCAGTTGTTTCCTTACAGATTTACGATCTTAAATCGGCCAATTCTTCTTCAGTGGAATTAGGGGATTATAAAGATTTTTATATCCCGAGAATTGAGTGGACCAACGACGCGAAAATTCTTAGCGTTCAGGTATTAAATCGCCATCAAAACAATCTGGATCTGATCTTTGTAAATTCAGAAAAAAATGAGGTAAAATTGGTGATGACCGAAACAGATAAAGCCTATGTGGATATTACCGATAATTTAACTTTCCTGGAGGATAACAGCTACATCTGGACAAGTGAAAAGGATGGCTATAATCACATTTATCATTATAATAAAAATGGAAAGCTGATAGATCAAATAACAAAAGGCAGTTGGGTGGTCACCAATTACTACGGATTTGACGCAAAAACCAAAAGGGTTTATTATCAAAGCACAGAAAACGGGAGCGTGAACCGAGATGTTTATTCCATAAAGGCCGATGGTTCAAACAAAAAAAGACTGACACAAAAATCCGGTACAAACAACGCCGATTTTAGTGCAGATTATACTTATTTTATCAATTCCTTCACCAATACAAAAACTCCATACGAATTCACCTTGCACGATTCCAAAACAGGGAAACTGGAACGGAAAATAAAAGACAATTCTGAACTACTGGAAAAGGAAAAAGCCTATAAATTTTCCCCTAAAGAACTTTCCACAATTGAGGTAAATGGAAATGAACTCAATATGTGGATGGTCAAGCCATTAGATTTTGATCCGAACAAAAAATATCCTTTGTTTATGTATCAGTATTCAGGACCGGGATCACAAGAGGTTTCCAATACTTATTTCAACACAAACGATTATTGGTATCAGCTTTTGGCAGATGAGGGTTATATAATTGTTTGTGTAGATGGAAGGGGTACCGGATTTAAGGGAGCTGCGTTTAAAAAAGTGACTCAAAAGGAATTGGGGAAATACGAATTGGAAGATCAGATTGGGGCCGCTAAACAATTAGGTGGGCTGGAATATATAGATCAGGACCAAATAGGAATCTGGGGATGGAGTTATGGTGGATTTATGTCTACAAATGCGATCCTAAAAGGGAATGATGTGTTTTCAATGGCAATTGCCGTAGCACCGGTTACAAGCTGGAGGTTTTACGATTCCATCTATACCGAAAGATATATGACTACCCCCAAGGAAAATCCGGAGGGCTACGATGAGAACTCACCGATAAACCACGTGGAAAAATTAAAAGGTGACTTCCTGCTGGTTCACGGAAGTGGTGATGACAACGTTCATGTACAAAATTCCATGCGGCTTATTGAAGCCCTGGTCCAGGCAAATAAACAATTTGACTGGGCTATCTATCCGGACAAAAATCACGGGATCTATGGTGGAAATACACGTTTACACCTTTACACCAAAATGACCGAATTCATCAGAGAGCATTTAAAAACTAATATCAACCCCAATAATAAAATCAATCTATAAATGGCACATACTGCACCCCCAGCAAATCAAAAGGAATTATTTGGACATCCCGTTGGTTTATATATTTTATTCTTCACCGAGATGTGGGAGCGTTTCTCCTATTATGGGATGCGCGCAATTCTTGTACTATATCTTGTAAGTGCAACAACTGGTGGTAATGCCGGTTTGGGTTGGACATCTTCTGAAGCTCTTGTACTTTACGGATGGTACACCATGCTGGTTTATGTTGTTTCTATCCCCGGAGGAATTTTAGCCGATAAGGTTTTTGGCCAGAAAAAAGCCGTTCTAATAGGAGGTATTATTTTGGTTTGTGGACATGGAATCCTTGCTGTAGAGGAGATGTGGGCATTTTATACGGGACTTGGTCTTATTATCGCAGGAGTAGGTTTGCTGAAACCCAATATTTCGACTATGGTGGGTGGCCTTTATAAAGTAGGGGACATTAGAAGGGATAAAGGATTTACAATTTTTTATATAGGAATAAATTTAGGTGCTTTCCTCTCCAGTTTGATCGTGGGTTATGTAGGAGAAAAAATAGGCTGGCATTACGGATTTGGACTTGCGGGAATAGCGATGGCCTTTGGGATGGTGGTGTATTTTTGGGGCCAGAAATATCTTACAAATGTAGGGAACCTGCTATCTAAAGCTGAAATGGCTGAAGGAGCCTCAATCACAGATTTAATTGCAGATCTGTTAAAATCACCGGCACAACTTATTCTAACGGTTGTTTTGCTTGTGGCATCTATCGTGGGATGGGTCACAATTGGATTTGGATATGGGTTATTGTTTATATTCCTTTCTTTGGTCGTGGGAATAATGATGATGGTTTATAAGGACCTGACCAGCCAAATTATGAAAGACAGGTACGTGGTCATGTTGCTATCTTTTACATTGGTAATTGTATTTTGGGGGGCTTTTGAACAAGCCGGTGGTTTGATGAATATTTATGCCCTGGATAAAACCAACAGGAGCCTTCCGTTTAGTTTACCCTTAATAGGAAATGAAGTTCCTGCTTCCTTTTTTCAATCCCTGAATGCATTATTTATAATACTTTTTGGAGTGCTGATTGCCAATTTCTGGGCTAAACGAAAATTGAAAAGCAAAGAGGCATCTTCAATTTTCAAAATGGCTACTGGGGTGATCATCATGGGACTTGGTTTTGTGTTTATGGCCGCGGCTTCCTTACAATATTCTTCGAATGGAGAGGCAGCAATGTACTGGCTTGTTTTGGCCTATTTGCTTCATACAGTTGGTGAACTTTGTTCCTCACCGGTTGCTTTATCATTTATAACTAAACTTGCCCCAATGAGATATGCTTCCTTAATGATGGGGGTTTATTTTGCAGCGACTGGCCTGGGGAATAAAGTTGCGGGAGTGATTGGTGAATTTTCTCAGGGAGAACCTACCAAAGTTGAATTGATAGCTTCCAGTGAGAATTTAACGCCATTTTTAAACGCTCAAGACAGTGTCCTGGTAAAGGGAAAAAACTTTGAGATAAAGACAATAATATATCCTGAAAACGGACAATTTAAGGCGATAGACCTCAATACCAATGAGCCTGTTCTAGGCTTGGTGAAATTCGAAAGTGAAAATGGTGAAAATGAGATTATCAATCTCTTAAAAGAAGAGAATGTCACTCAGGAAAATCCTTATCATGCTTTATTCAGCTTTAGGAACAACGATGAAAAATTAACCAATAAAGAAGAATTGGATTATTCTGGAATTGTAATAATTGATGAAGTTCAAACGCAAATGGAGTTTAGGACCTTCATAGGGATAACCATCTTTACCGTAATATTTGCATCCATAGTATTAATGATGCTAAAACCTCTTAAGAGGCTTACTCATGGTGCTGAA
>Ga0307487_1002702_pt1 | contig 11099 bp, 11 predicted proteins | sample CBIW12metaG_FD_203665 | JGI IMG/M metagenome (GOLD analysis project Ga0307487, IMG submission 203665) | Sea-ice brine microbial communities from Beaufort Sea near Barrow, Alaska, United States - CBIW 1.2 | ecosystem: Environmental > Aquatic > Marine > Coastal | place: USA: Alaska | collected... | reverse complement strand
TGCGGGTGGTGCTGTCCCTCTCCGTGGTTTTGGCGCTGTTGTGGTACATGCAGCGCCGCTTCACCAAGGGTGTGCGCACCCGAGGGGGAGCCAACCTCGTCACTGTCGTCGGTCGGCAGGGCCTCGGCCAGAAGGCATCCGTCGTTGTCGTAGACATTGACGGCCAGCGCCTGGTCCTGGGCGTCACCGAGCAGTCGGTCACCGTGCTGCACGGCTCAGACACACCCGTTCGCGCTGAGGGGCACGCCGCGTTCGCACGCACCCTGACGACGGCCACGACGGAGAACGAAACCGATGTGGCGGCGCCGCTCGAATTCCGGCCGCGCCGCAAGGCCCCCGCCACCGCTGCGCTCGGCGGGTCGATTCTCTCGGCCTCCACCTGGCAGCAGGCCGCGGCCGCGCTGCGGCAGGGTCGGTGAGCCCCGGGGGCGCACGGACGGCTGCGCCCTCCGATGCGGCGTCGCTCACGACGCCGATCGCCTCGCTCGCCCGCACCACACGGCGCCGCTTCCACCTGCGGCTGTGGTTGTTTCTGGCCGCCGTCATCGTCATCACCGTCGCGGTGCTGTGGTTCACCGCCGCCGCCGGTCACGCGCTGCCCGTGGATCCGAAGATGCCGGACCCGACCGACCCCACCGCGCCCACCGACCCGGTGGAACCGAGCGTGGGCGGCGGCGGACTGACCGTCGACATCAACGGGCCGGACGGCTCACCGTCCTCGGCCATCGTGACGCTCGTGGGCATCACGCTTCTCTCCGTGGCGCCCGCCCTGCTGCTCATGATGACGAGCTTCACCAAGATCTTCGTGGTGCTCGCCATGACGCGCAACGCACTGGCCCTCCCGTCGATTCCGCCCAACCAGGTGCTCGCCGGCCTCGCCCTGTTCCTGTCGCTGTTCATCATGGCGCCGGTGCTCACCGACATCAACAGCCTCGCCGTCGCCCCGTATCTGGACGGCACCATGACCTTCACGGATGCCCTCGCCGCGGCATCCGCTCCGCTGCAACACTTCATGATGGGCAACACCCGGGAGGAAGACCTGGCGCTCATGACGCGCGCCGCGGGGCAGGAAAACCCGGCGAGCCCCGACGATGTTGAGCTGTTCACGCTCATTCCCGCGTTCATGATCTCCGAACTGCGCGCGGCGTTCATTATCGGTTTCGTCATCTTCATCCCGTTCCTCGTCATCGACATCGTGGTGTCCGCGTCGCTGATGTCGATGGGCATGATGATGCTCCCGCCCGTGATGATTTCGCTGCCCTTCAAGATTCTGCTCTTCGTGCTCGTCGACGGCTGGAGCCTGATCATCACGTCGCTCATCGGCAGTTATCAAATCTGATGGATACCAACGCCGTACTCGATATTGGCCTGCAGGCCCTGGTTCTTGCCGCCAAGCTTTCGGCACCCATTCTCGTCACCGCACTGGTCGTGGGCTTCTCGATTTCGCTGCTGCAATCCATCACCCAGATCCAGGAGGTGACGCTGTCCTTCGTGCCCAAGGCCGTCGCGGTGTCGCTCGCCCTGCTCATCGCCGGGCACTGGATGATCTCAGAATCGGTCGCATTCACGCACGCCATGTTCGAGAAGATCCCCGCCCTGATCGGCGGCGGGTAGGTGGAATTCACGCTGAACTTCGCCTGGATCGAAGCCGTCATGCTCGCGAGCGTGCGCATGACGGCGTTCCTGGTGATCGCCCCACCGTTCTCGTTCAATGCTTTCCCGCTGCGCATCAAAGGCATGCTCGCGATCGGGCTCGGCCTCGCCGTCTCCCCACGGGTCACCTCCGGTTATGAGTCCCTCAACACCTCCGGGTTTTTCGGGGCGCTCGTGCTCGAAGTGCTGGTGGGCGGTCTGCTGGGTTTTCTGGTCTACGTCGTCTTCGCCGCCGTGCAATCCGCCGGCGGCCTCATCGACATGTTCAGCGGTTTTCAAATGGCCCAGGGGTTCGACCCGCAGTCGATGGTCAACGGCGCCCAGTTCACGCGACTGTTCCAGATGACCGCTCTCGCCCTGCTCTTCGCCTCCGACGGCTACCAGCTCATCATCGGCGGCCTTGTCCGGTCGTTCACCGCGCTCCCGCTCGGCGGTGGGCTCGACATGGCCGCCCCGATGCAGGCGCTTGTCACCTCGGTGAGCCAAATGTTCCTCGCCGCCGTGCAGATCGCCGGCCCGCTGCTCGTGGTGCTCTTTCTCGCGGATGCCGGCCTCGGCCTCATCACCCGCGTCGCCCCCGCACTCAATGCCTTCGCGCTCGGCTTCCCGCTCAAGATCCTCATCACCCTCACGCTCGCGTCCACGGTTTACGTGGCACTCCCGCGGATCGTCTCCTCGCTCACCGGCCAGGCCGTGAGCGCACTACTGGGGGTGAAGTAATTGCCAGAACCTGATTCCGGAGAAAAGTCCGAACCGGCGACACCGAAACGCATGAAGGAGGTGCGCGGCAAGGGCCAACTCTCCAAATCCCAGGACGTGACCGCGTGGCTCGGCGTCGGCGCTGCCGCCGTGATGATCCCGGCTACCATCGACGCCGCCGCCGCGGCCGGAACCGTGCAATCGCTCACCATCGCGAACATCATCCAGAATCCCGATCCGCTCGAGGCCGTCACCGCGCTCGGCGACGGTCTGGCGTCCCTGCCGGGGATCCTCACCCCCATGCTGCTCGCCGTCGCGGCCGCCGTTCTCGCGGGCGCGGCGCTGCAGGGCGGCATTCACTTCAAGAAATTTGAGGCGAAGTTCGAGCAGTTCAACATTGTGAGTGGTCTCAAGCGCGTCTTCGGCGGCCGCGCGCTCTGGGAGGGCGTGAAATCCCTGCTCAAAACTGCCGTGGTGGGGATTGTGCTTGTCACGGTCATCCAGGGGCTCATGCCCGTGCTGATGACCGCGGGCGGTCTGCCCGTTTCCGAGCTCATCGGCGCGGCCGGCGGAGGCGCGGCGGCTCTGCTGCGCACCGCCGTCACCGCGGGCCTCGTGCTCGCCGCTGCCGACGTGTTCGTCGTCATGCGCCGCAACCGCAAGAAGACCCGCATGACCAAGAAGGAGGTGCGCGACGAAAACAAGGCCTCAGAGGGCGACCCCCAGATCAAGTCCCAGCGTCGCGCCCGCCAGCTGGCCATGAGCCGAAACCGCATGATTTCCTCCGTCGCCGACGCGGACGTCGTGCTGGTCAACCCCACGCACGTGGCCGTGGCCATCAAATACGAGCCGGGCAAGTCCGCTCCCCGCGTCGTGGCGAAGGGCGTCGGGCACATCGCCACACGCATCCGCGAGCAGGCCGAAACCGACCGGGTTCCGATCGTGCAGAATATCCCGCTCGCCCGGGCACTGCACGGCGCGTGTGAGATCGGCGAGGAGATCCCGGTGGACTTGTACAACGCGGTCGCCAGCGTGCTCGCCTTCGTCATGGCCCTGAAAAGCCGCGGCTCAGGCGGCGGTGTTCACACGATGACCCACCAACCAGCACTGACAACCGGAGGCAACTGACGTGAATCGCAGTCTCACCAAACTTGCCGTTCCCATCGGTGTGGTCGGCATCATCCTGCTGCTCGTTGTGCCCGTGCCGGCGCCGATGCTCGACGTGCTCATCATCCTGAACATCATGCTCGGACTCGTGACGCTGCTCACGACCATGTTCGTGAAGAAGCCCCTCGACTTCTCCGTCTTCCCCTCGCTGCTGCTCGTGGCGACCCTGTTTCGACTCGGCCTGAACGTGGCGTCCACTCGCCTCGTCCTCGGCAACGCCTATGCGGGCCAGGTGATTGAAGCCTTCGGCCACGTGGCCGTCGGCGGTTCCATCATCATCGGCGCGGTCATCTTTCTCATCCTCGTCGTGATCCAATTCGTGGTGGTCACCAAGGGTGCCGAGCGTGTGGCCGAGGTGGGCGCGCGCTTCACCCTCGACGCGATGCCCGGCAAGCAGATGGCCATCGACGCCGACCTCAACGCCGGCCTGATCACCGACGCCCAGGCCAAGGAACGCCGAGCCGAAGTGTCCGCCGAGGCCGACTTCTACGGTGCGATGGACGGAGCCTCCAAGTTCGTCAAGGGTGACGCGATAGCCGGAATCATCATCATCATCATCAACCTGGTCGGTGGAATCGCGATCGGTATGCTGCAGATGGGCATGTCGATCACCGACGCCCTGAACACCTACGCGCTGCTCACCATCGGTGACGGCCTCGTCACCCAGATTCCGGCGCTGCTCATGGCCGTCTCCACCGGCATGATCGTCACCCGTTCCAACGCCGAAACGGATATGGGCACCGCGGCTTCGGCCCAGCTGGGACAGTCACGCTACGCCCTCATCATCACCGGCTCCGCGGCCATCCTGATGGCGCTCATCCCCGGCATGCCCGTCTTTCCGTTCCTGGTCGTTGGAGTAGCCCTGATCGTGATCGCGCAACGAATCAAGGCGGGGGAGACAACGAAAAAGGCGGCAGAGGATGCCTCTGTCGCCGCCGAAAGCACGGCTCCGCGCTCCGACACCCCCGAAGATCTGATCGAGCAGATGCGGGTGCACGCGCTCGAGATCATGCTCGCTCCCGACCTCGTGGACATGGTCTCCGGCGCATCGGACGACCTGCTGGCGCGCGTGCGGGGACTGAGACGCAAGATCGCACTGGATCTCGGTGTCGTCGTGCCGCCCGTGCGCACCCGCGACAGCGTGGACCTGCCCGCCTCCACCTATTCCATTCGCATAGCCGGAGTGGAATATGGGCGGGGTCAGGCGCCGTCGGGCAAGGTGCTCGCCTTGGGCGAGTCCCTCGGGTCCCTCCCCGGCGTGGTCACCGAGGAGCCCGTTTTCGGCCTGGCCGGCAAGTGGGTACCGAGCGAGATGCGCCACAGCGCGGAAATGACGGGTGCCACCGTGATCGACCGCGTGTCGGTGCTGATCACCCACCTGTCTTCGATTATTTCCGTGAACGCGGCCCGGCTGCTCACCCGAGAGGACGTGCGCGTGCTCACCGACGGCGTGAAACAAGTGAACCCGTCGGCCGTCGACGACCTCATCCCCGGGCTGCTCTCCCTCGCCGAGGTGCAGCGCGTGCTGCAGGGACTCCTGATCGAAGGGATACCGATCAATGACCTGCCGCGCATCTACGAATCCCTGTCACTGCGCGCGAAGACGAGCAACGACCCCGAGGGACTGATCGAGGCCGCCCGCCAGGCGCTCGGCCCCGCACTCACGGTGCAGTACCTCGACGGAAACCTGCTGCGCGTGATCATGATCGAACCCACCCTGGAGCAGTCCATGCTCGAGAACATGCGCCCGTCCGAGCACGGCACCCAGATCATGATGGATGCCGCGAAGGTCGAGACCGTGCTCGACAGCGTGCGGTCGTCCGTTGCGACGGTCGAGGCGAACGGGCTCAGCGCGGTTCTCGTGTGCGCGCCGGCCCTGCGCCCCGCCATACGCCGTCTCGTGTCCACCCAGTCCGGCGGCCTCCCCGTGCTGTCCTATCAAGAAGTGACCTCCGCCAACGTGACCATCGAGACGGTTGGAGTGGTCCGTGGAACCGAAACGCTTTCTGCTTAAGGGCTCCACCGTTCAGAACCTGCAGGCGCAGGTTCGCCTGGAGTACGGGTCCGACGCGCGGATCATTCTGGTGGAACGGGTCACCGTGGGAGGGATCCGCGGATTCTTCGCCCGCGAGCACTTCGAGGCCACGGTCGAGCTGCTGCCGAAGCGCCAGCGCCCCGGCCACGCGGTGCTGGATATGCCCGCTCGACTCGGCATTGCGGCGCTGCTCGACGACGCCGACCGGGCGGAGGCACGCAGCAACGGCGTCTCGGGTGATCCCGGCGTGTCGACGACCTCCCCCGACTTCGCGGCGCTCATGGACGACCTCACCTTTGCCACCGCACCTCCGGCTGCGGTACCGCCGCTGCGGCCCGCACTCGGCGAGGCACCCGCGTACCTCGCCAGGCCCGGAGACCTCGTGCTCGTGATCGGCCTGACCGACGAGGGGTTCGACGTGGCACGTGCCATCGCCGACGGCAGCGCCGGAGGAGCTCTTCGCGTCGGCGGTGCGCTGGCGCCTCGAGGCGTCGATCGTGTGGACGACCGTCGCGACGCCCAGGGAGCCAGGGCCAGAGGGGTGGAACTCAGCCAGGCCGTGTTTCTGGCCTTCGGGCTGAGCCGACCCGGCATGACCGTGGCCACCGATCTGGCGATGCGAGCCGCGAGTCTCGCGAGCGTGGCGGCCGATCAGGTGTGGGTTGTCGTCGACGCGGGGCGCAAGACCGAAGACACCGCGCAGTGGGTGCAGGCCATCGCCGAGTCGGTCGGGATTGACGGCGTCCTCGCCATCGGCCGAGGCCTCACGTCGACGCCCGACAGCGTTTACGACCTGCAGCTGCCCGTGCGGTGGCTCGACCCGGCAGCACCGACGCCCACATCCGGCCGACGCGCGGCGGCCCCGGCACGGAGTCTGGCCGACGGGTCGCGATAGGCTGATGCAATGCTGGTTCTGACGCGCAAACCGGGGGAGAAGATCCTCATCGGTGACGACATCGTCATCACCATTCTCGACGCGCGCGGAGACAGCGTACGGATCGGCATCGACGCTCCTCGGGGCGTCAAGATCCAGCGCGACGAGGTGCTGCGGGCGGTCACCGAGGCGAACCTCGCAGCCGTCGAAGCGGATGCCGACGCCGAAGACCGCATCAAGCGCAATTTGGGCCTGCTCGGCCTGCGCGCGACACCGGTACCCGTCGACGTGCCGGTCGCGCCGAAGCCCGCCCCCTGACCCGGGGCGCCTCCGGCCAATGACGTTACGCGGTTGGCCATTGAAGTAACGCGGCGCCGCGCCTACATTGGCGTCAAATGGACTGGTTCGGAGCGGGTGACTACGAGATCGCACGCCAGATTCTGCAACGCGGAGTCGCGGCCTGCTATCTGATCGCGTTCGTCTCCGCCATCAACCAGTTTCCCGCTCTCCTCGGTGACCGCGGGCTGCTGCCCGTTCCTCGCTTCCTCGCCCGCGTCTCCTTCCGCGAGGCCCCGAGCCTGTTCCACTGGCGCTATTCCGACGGCCTGCTGCTGAGCATCTGCTGGGCCGGTGTGCTGGTCTCCGCCGCCCTGCTGATCGGTTTTCCCCAGCAGGGACCGGCGTGGGTGCCGATGGTCGCCTTCCTGCTCCTCTGGGCCGGTTATCTGTCGCTCGTGAACGTGGGCCAGACCTTCTACTCGTTCGGTTGGGAAAGCCTGCTGCTGGAGGCCGGGTTCGTCGTGGCCTTCCTCGGCTCCCACGACGTGGCACCGCCGATCGTGATCGTGGTCTTCGTGCGGTGGATCGTGTTCCGGCTCGAATTCGGCGCGGGCATGATCAAGATTCGCGGCGGCCCGGAATGGCGTGATCTCACCGCCCTCTACTACCACCACGAAACCCAGCCCATGCCGAACCCGGTCAGCTGGTACGTGCACCACCTGCCGCGCTGGTTGCACCGCGGAGAGGTACTCGGAAACCACGTCGTCCAGTTGCTGGTGCCGTTCTTTCTCTTCGCGCCGCAACCGCTGGCATCCGTTGCCGCGACGATCATCATCGCCACCCAGCTCTGGCTCGTGCTCACCGGGAACTTCTCCTGGCTCAACTGGATCACGATTGTGCTCGCCTTCTCGGCGATCGACGACGCGGCGTACAGGGCGGCACTCGGCGTCGTACCGCCGGTGTCGTCGGCCCGGACGCCCGCCTGGTTCATCGTCGTCGTGCTGACAGCGACCGTGTTCCTGTTGGTGCTCAGCTGGGCGCCGCTGCGCAACCTCGTCACGAGGGGACAGCTCATGAACGCGAGCTTCAATCGGTATCACCTCGTCAACGCGTATGGGGCCTTCGGGACCGTCACGCGGGTGCGCTACGAGGTGATCGTGGAGGGCAACGATGATCCCGCGCCCGGATCGCACGCGACCTGGCGGGAATACGGGTTTCGCGCCAAGCCGGGGGACCCGCGAGCCCGGCCGCCGCAGGTCGCGCCGTACCACCTGCGACTGGACTGGCTGATGTGGTTCCTGGCCCTCGGCGCACGCGACACCCGCTGGTTCGAGGTCTTCCTGCTGCGCCTGCTCCAGGGGGACCGCCGCACGCTGCGTCTTCTCAAGCACAACCCGTTCCCCGAGCATCCGCCACGGTGGATCCGGGCGAGGCTCTGCGAATACCGGTATTCGACGCCGGTCGAGAAAAAAGCGACGGGCGCCTGGTGGGTGCGCAGCGACGTCGGGATGCTGGTGGCGCCCGTGGCCTTCGAAGACCACCCCTCAGAGAGCTAGCGTCATGCGGCCTAGTAGCCGCGGAACTCCTCGATGACGCGGCGCTCCCGTTTCGTGGGCCGTCCCGCCCCGCGGTCCCTGGTGGGCACGAGCGCCCGCTCTTCCCGCGGCGGCGGCGGGGGAGTCTGGTCCTCGTAACACTCGGCGGCCACGGTCGCCCCGACGCGTTTGATCAGAAGTCGCGACACGATCAGGATGCGATCGAAACCGTCGGTGCGCACGCGCACCTCGTCGCCGATTCGCAGCGCTTGGGAGGCCTTGGCCTTGTCCCCGTTCACGCGCACATGCCCGGCGCGGCACGCGGCCGTGGCCATGGACCGGGTCTTGAACAGTCGCACCCCCCACGCCCAGCTGTCGACGCGTGCGGTGAGTAGGTGCTCCATGACCCAAGTGTACCGGCGAGGGTCTGCGCAGGGTCGCCGGGAACCCGCCTAGGCTTAAGCAGTGAAGACACCCGCCGCCACCCATGTGCACACCCTCTTAGCGTCCTACCCCGATTTTCCCCAGCCGGGCATTCTGTTTCAGGATCTCAACCCGGTCTTTGCAAACGCGGCAGCATTCCGGTCCATCATCGACGAGCTGTCCGACCAGCACGTCGGCCAGTTCGATGCCGTGGCCGGCATCGAGGCCCGCGGGTTCCTGCTCGCCGCCGCCATCGGCTACGCCGCCACGGTTCCCGTGCTCGCCGTTCGCAAGGGCGGCAAACTGCCCGGCACCGTGCTCGCCGAGGAATACGACCTGGAGTACGGGTCCGCCCGCCTCGAGCTGGAGATCGGACAGCTGGAACCGGGCTCCCGCGTTCTCGTGGTCGACGACGTTCTCGCCACCGGTGGAACCATCGGTGCCACCGCCCGTCTCATCGAACGTGCGGGCTACACGCTCGCCGGCGTGGGCGTCGTTCTGGAACTGACCGACCTCAACGGTCGAAGCCGCCTCGGCGACTCCGCCGTGCACGCGATCATCTCGGTCTGACCGCGCCCGCGGTTGGTTGAGAACCACATCCACGAGGTGCATGCTGGGGTGATGAGGAGCGAGAACGGCGATGCGTGGGTCTACGGACCCGACGGCGGCAAATACTGGGGACGTTTCGGCGCCGCCGGCCTGCTCGTGCACGACGCGCAGCGCGGGGTGCTCCTGCAGCACCGGGCGCTCTGGAGCCATTTCGGAGATACCTGGGGTCTTCCCGGCGGTGCCCGACATGAGCAGGAAACCGCGGTCGAGGCCGCCCTCCGCGAAGCGAAAGAGGAGGCCGGTGTGCCCGCCGACCGCCTTCAGGTGCGATTCACCTCGGTTCTCGACCTCGGATTCTGGTCGTACACCACGGTCGTCGCGCAGGCCGTGACCAGCTTCGATCCCGTGATCAGTGACTCGGAGAGCATTGCGCTGCGCTGGGTCCTGCCGGACGACGTCGCCCGACTGTCCCTGCACCCCGGTTTCGCCGCCAGCTGGCCGGCCCTGCAACTGCGCATCATGAGTCCGGCTCCCGCGTAACATCACCCGGCTCCTTGTCGGGTCGCAGGCCTCGCCAGGACGGATGCCGCAACCGTCCGCCGGGCGTCCACTCGGCGAATTCCACCTCGCCGACGAGCACCGGACGAACCCACGTGGACCGTGCCGCCTCCTCAGCCGGCAGGTCCCCGAAGGGACACTCCCCACTCTCCAGCTCATCCAGCCGGCTGCGAAGCGCGGCGAGAGCACGGTCGGTGAAGCCCGTTCCCACCCGACCGACGTACCGCAGCCCCGTCTCGTGCGGTATCCCCAGCAGCAGAGCCCCGATCGTCGCCGCACGGTTGCCCTCGCCGCGCCGCCACCCACCGACGACGACTTCCTGAGTGCGATGGTGGGTGATCTTGACCCACCTGCTCGAACGCCGCCCCGGCTGGTACAGCGAGTCGTGCCGTTTGGCCACGATTCCCTCCACACCGAGGTCGAGACTGGTCTGCACGGCCGCGGCCACGTTGCCATCGAACGAGGCCGGGACCCGAACGGACCGCGTTTCCGCCACCACCCGGCGCAGCTGCTCACGCCGCCTGTCGTAGCTGAGTCCGGTGAGCGACCGGCCGTCAACGTCGATCGCGTCGAAAACGAGAAAGGTTGCGGGTGTGGTGCGCGCAGCCGCCGCGGCCGCGCCCGCGTCGACTATGGACATGCGAGTCTGCAACCGCGAGAAACTCGGCCGGTTTCCCGGTCCCATGGCCACGATCTCGCCGTCGAGCACCACCGACCGGGCCCCCACCGCTTCCACCAGCCCGCCGACCACCTCGGGGTACGCCGCGCTCACGTCGAGCCCGTTCCGGGTCGTGAGCCGCACCCGGCCGCCGCCGGGACCGGGACCGTCTCCCGCCGAGTCCGGCGGGGCGGCCACCGCCGCGAGGATACGGATCCCGTCCCACTTCATTTCGATTGCCCACTCCTCCTCCGGGAGCAGGTCCCGTGGGGTTCCCTTCGTGGCCAGCATCGGTGAGTAGCCGGCGCCCGGCGCTGCACCGGACACCGGTGGCGGCGGGGGAGACAGTCGGGCGGCGGCATCCGCCTTCATCAGGTGAATGAGCCAGTTCTTCTCCGACTGACCGGAACCGCCGGTGCGTATCAGGGCGATGCGGCGGGGCCCCCCGAGGCCCTCGCCCGGACGAGAATCGTTGGCCGGGTCCGGCAGCAGAGTCGCAATCACCTCGTCATCTCGCCACTTCTCAAGCCGGTAGGTTCCCGAGTCCCAGATGGAGATCGTTCCCGCCCCGTATTGCCCGTGCGGGATGGTGCCCTCGAAGCTGCCGTACTCGAGCGGATGGTCCTCGGTGCGAACGGCGAGGTGGTTCACGGTCGGCGTCGTGGGCAC